>Ga0123355_10010351_pt1 | contig 14281 bp, 8 predicted proteins | sample TergutEmb28metaG_3_FD_89872 | JGI IMG/M metagenome (GOLD analysis project Ga0123355, IMG submission 89872) | Embiratermes neotenicus P1 segment gut microbial communities from Petit-Saut dam, French Guiana - Emb289 P1 | ecosystem: Host-associated > Arthropoda: Insects > Digestive system > Gut ...
GTGGAAAAATAAGTGAAGTGTAATAAGTGAATAAAGAGGCATCTCACTATGTGAAGTTATTTGGTGGCAATAAAATAGGGAACCTTACTTTCTGACTTCCCCTCGTAACAGAAATGCTTATAGTATTTGGATTTAATCACGGAGGTATTTCCCCTTCAAGCATTATATATATATATATATATATATATATATTCAAATACTTGAATTGGTTTAGACATTAGAACTTAGTAGGCCTACATATGCAATCTACCGTTTTAAACAGTAGTAATTTTAGAAATTCCCTACTCAAAAAAAGATTAATCATACTTGTCCTTTTATGTTGCAGTTTTCATTAATTACGCTGAGTGCATGTCTAGGGGAATGATCACTCACAATTTAATTTGCCTGTGGCAAATAATTCTAGTAGTCTACTATTTCTAGAATTTATTCATATCCATCTGTAGGCACTAGACAATGCCTACAAATGGATATGAATAAATTCTCTTTCCACTTCAGCGACTTTGAATACAATTACAGGGTGCTGAATGTGTCACCAATTACCTGCAGACTAATCATGAATTCCAAGATGTAAACACCAGCACAGGAAAACAAGTTTTGAATGGGTTAAAGACCTGTCACCCCACTTCTTATAGACAGCAATGGCATACACAAAGGAAACACTGGCTACCATGTCAGAAATCATTAACCATTCAAGCTTTTTACAATTCATAATATTAGGTTTCTGTACACAACATGTTACATCAATTTATTAATTTATTTACATTTTACTCATGTAATTCAACCTAGTGTTTCTCAAAAGTCATTTTATAATGTGCAACTTCATCCATGTAAAAAATACTCATAACAAAATTAAATGCACTGGTACTCCACAATTGGAAGGATTTCTTTTAAAAAATGAAATGGATTACTGAATAATGGAACAGACATACTTCGTGAATATGGCGTACATAAGCATTTATATTCCTGGTACAGACAAAAGATTTTCTTTTCACCGCTACACACAGGATGACTCTGCAACCTCCCATCTAATAGGAATATATGAACATAACCTTACTGCAGTTTATGCCATTAATTTGTGACAGGAAAAGTTTTTCTGTTTGGTTGTCACATTGCAAAATGATTTATGAACAGGAAAACATATTGCATTCTTAATGTCTATTGAGAAACACCACTGTAAGACACAAAATTTAAAATGTACAGTAGTATGAAATTAAACACGAAGGAAATATGTTCAGAAAATTAAAGCATGGTAATCACAGAAATTAGTTGCCAGCTGAAATTAGAACAAAATACATTAATAACATTCAAAGAACACAATGTAGGGTAGCTGCAAAGGCAAAATATAATACACAATAATAAAATGATGAAGTACAGCATAATCAAAAGCACTGAAAAACAAAGCCAACATCACATACTCTTAAAGGAAGAGAACAAATGATCATTATTTTCCCTTAATGTTAACTCAAGAAAAATTTGTTTCAGTTTGTCGTGTAGAAATTATCATCATTACAAAATGAAACACATGGTTTGCACTTTCATATATTCGTAAAAAAGTTATCAAATAATCAAGTGTATCTCATCCTTTGGTTGTGTGTGCAAATAATAAATTAATTAGGCTCATAAAAATGTCACCACTCCTGAATGCAAGAAAGATTCAAAAGCCAGGATCACACCTCTTGGACCAGAAGTACTCTTACAATGGATCAGAAAACAAAACAAAAAAAAAAGTTTTATACAGCAGTGCTTTGTGCTGTGTTCATGTTTTGCTACTTTAGATTTTTTTCCCCCAGTACCCTGAAAATAGGAAACTTGTAGTTCCTGCTACTTGTCATAAAATTTCAATTAATTCAAATGTTAAAGTAACATCCTTCCTCAACCACTGCCATAAAGAAATCTGATGGGTTAGAGGTTAAGTAACATGCATTCCTCACACCCGAGTTAGATGGAGGACAGAAATTGCCATCAGGTTCTGATCATGTTATTTACCTGTAGGAAAACAGCCTGATAAAATAGACATTGCTCTAACCAGAAGACAAAAATTATTTCACTAAGTAATATCTACATTCACGCACTGTAATTTTTCTTCCATAATATCCGTATGTAAAAATTTATAATTTTGCCTTTGAAAATGTGGAAAATTTTAATTATCTAGGTTCCATTTTGAATGCTGATAATAAAATGAATATAGAAATTGCTGAAAGAATACCAAAGGCAATAAAGCATACACTATGCCAATACAAAACTAATAAAATAAAAATTCCTAAGGAAAAACACCAAAATAAGAATATATAAAACGATGATGAGACCAGTCATTACGTACTCATCAGAGACTTGGACTTTAACAACAAAAGATGAAAACAACCTACACATTTTTTAAAGGCAAATACTAAGGAAGATATTTGGTCCTGTCAATACTGACAATATATGGAGAACAAGAAACAACATGGAGATTGATAAACTAATAGAAGGTGCAGATATAGTGAGATTCATCAAGGCACAAAGAATCAAATGGCTGGGGCATATTCAAAGAACGGACCAAGCAAGACCAACTAGGAAGCTATGAGAGTGGTAACCCATGGGAACCAGACCAGTAGGAAGACCAAGACAATGATGGCAAGAGGATGTTATGGAAGATCTAAATAAGCTGAAAGTTAAAAACTGGAAGGAAACAGCTAAGGACAGAAGAACTTGGAGAGACTTGGCTGAGAGGGCGAAAACCCACAAAGGGTTGTAGTGCCAAATGATGATGATGATGAATATCCATATGTTTTATCTTTAACATTACCGATGCCATATTTTTACTATGTTATCTCGTAAAGTGGCCTTATAATTCATGAATGAGCACACTAAGAATAAGCAATAAACTGAATTGTTAATCAGAGTTTGGTGTTGGCTCTGGTAAATAACAAGAAACTTAGATTTTTCTATAAGTTTTGGAAAAGGATTCATTAAATCAAAACATGTTCAACTTTCTCAAACTTTATGAAATATGCACAAAACAAACAACACAGCTGCACAGGGCCCTCATAGGGTTGCTACAGAAATTCACTGATGACAAACGGCAATATACCAAGTACAGTTCTTGTTTCGTAGTCTCATGTGGTAGCTCAGTTCTAGTCAAGATGATGGTACAAAAAAAGGAGCTCTTAAAAGTCATCCTTTATTGCATATTACCTTGTACCATTTCTGTGTGTCATCTGTATCATTTTGAAAGGGAAAGTTTTGAAATTCTAAATTCTGTAATAAATATTTTGGTTGGCTAATACCTGGGGAATTCAAGTACCTGAGGAACAATTAGCTGCTCAGGACTCCTATATATTTTCTCCATAGTTAGTCTGTAACAGCACCTCTTACGCTATGGTATGATGCACTGATACATTGCGAGCAGTTGCTAGGTGGGTCAAGAGAAATTTGGCCATCCACAACATGAATCCATAGCTAACTACTAAAAGCATCATGGCACTGTTGGCTGCTTAATGAAGAATCTTGAAATTTGCATTTGGAACGACAGGAAGATGTATACAGCTCGTATGGAGTCATGTGCTGTTGAAGCACTGCGCGGTTCCCAAAGGGGCATTGTATAAAAGTTACCCCCTATTCTAATGACTGAAAAAAGCATATGTAATTTTTGTGTTCACTCATGCTAACTTATTTTGCCATTTAAATTTTGGTATTCCCATGAAATTGTGCCGTGTATGTGGACATATTCAAGTATGTCACAGCAGAAAAATGACAAGAACCACTGGTGTATAAGGTTAAGACATCTCACACAATATGGTTTCTCATACTTTGTCTATAATGCCTTCTGGACACCAAGTCCAACACTGCCAACCACTTATAAAAAATCCCAGTACACATTTCATAGAGTCCGTAAGAGTTTCCACACATTACATTCACAAACAGGAACAATATATCCATGAGAAATTAAAAAAAAAATACTTGCTCTTTGTGCTACTTACACTGTGAATATGATTATTTTTTCAGAATTGAAAAAAATAACTTGTACACAGCATGTTCCTTCTATAAACAAACAACTAAGTACTGCTGACAACAAGCAAGGTATTTATGAACAAGGACTTCACACACATGAAACTGAAACATCCTCTCCTTGCATTCTGTGGAAAAAAACTTTCACACAATAGTGTGAGAGGTAGCCACACTTACTTCTGTATTAACAATCCAAATATTTCTATCTCGCATTCTGTCATAGTTACCTCCATTAACAGGAAGTTTATTATGTATTACAAAACTATAAACAGCAGCTAAATTTCATGTTAAGTTCATTTTTGTATGATTTATAAATATTTAAATATAGTAATTTTTACTGATCACAAAACCACAAAATGAGTTGATGGCAGTCTTGGAAATAAACTTCTATAGCTGCATATATACTCTCAGTTTCACTTTGATGTTTGGTGCAGAGATACACTGATCCAAATGTTACTCATGCTTTGCAATAAGCAGTATATTATTTTACTCTGACTCTTTCACACATCTCAGGAGTATCATGACAAATGAAGTAACTTCAATTATAAATTAACACAGCAAGTATATTACAGCATATAGAATTCTGGCACTCAGGTAAAGAACATATGAAGAACATTATAACTGTGAATATCAAACACACTGAAAAAACTCTGACATGTATTAACAACATACTCTTATATCATATTCTTAAGAAAGTTAGTTTGATGCCCCACGTCACTCTGTTTGTGCAGTCCCTCCCACGCAGTTGTAATATATACACCTGATAGCCACACAAGTATTCATAAAAAGAGAACAAAAATTAATTCAACACAGTTACTGCCAAGCAAACATTTCTACAGCTATGGAAGGCATATGACATGCACACACACATGCAAGATTTCAGATTCTCAAATTGGTGTCGAATAAGATGCCAGTCTTATGAGATGTTATGCCCCACCAACTGGTACTAAATTACTGACATTCAGAGCAGCATCGTATTTCACCTTTAGAGTATAGCAGTCCAAGAAACCTAAGTTCTTGGATCACTGTACTCTAAAGAATGAGGCTCAGTAACTAATTACCAGTTGACACAGCATAAGGTCGCAAACGACTTGAATCCTCAAGCAATCATATATCAAAAGACAAGCATTGCTTGTTCATTCGCCAAGATCCCATGCAAGACCCGCAGATGTATAAAGCAGGAATAGAGATATGGTACAGGAACTTGGTGGAAGGTATAAATGAAAGTTAGTGTCTCTGCTGTGCAGAAGCTGAACCCTAGTGTTGATAATTTGTCCTGGCAACATGGTTAATCTATTTTAAACTCTTAAAACTTAGTTCTGAATACTTTGAAAAGGGATTTGTACATCGTATGCAAATCGTGCACATTAAAAAGAATAGGGTGGCAATTTTTCTGTTGTTAGCCTCTAACCAAATGAGGTGGGTGCTTAAATTTTAGCATGTGGTTCATGAAACAGTGAATACTATTTGAACAGAAAAAGATAAAATTATGAAATATATCGTATTTTGTGGAAAATAAAACAGATTATGCAGCAAGTCTTAAAATCCAGTAAACTTCCTTTTTGCCTAAATATATATGAAATGAATGTTTAGGGGTGCTCTCCTAATGTGCATTCACATCTGGTAAAATGTATTTAAAAGGTTAAACAGAACCACTCATACTTCAGGCAGAATATGCCTTAAGGAAAAACAACAACTATTCATGGTCTGTTTCTTCAAAACTGGTAGGCAATTCGTAATTCACTCCTCTCTCTCCAAGTTGGCAGCATTGTGAGTACTTATGTATGGAACGTCTTGTACAAAAACCTACTTCTGCGGATCTTTAGTTGAACTTTCATATTTTTCTTCATTTTCATTCACTCATCTCCAATATAAGGCAGGGATAGCTCAGTCGGTATAGCAACTCGCTACAGGCTAGACGGTGCGAGGATCGAATTCCAGTGGGGGCAAGATTTTCTGCATCCATCCAGACCAGCCCTGGGGCCCACCAAGCCTCCTAGACAATGGGTGCCAGGTCTTTCCCAGCAGTAAAGCGGCCAGGGCGTGGCGTCGACCACCCGCCCCCATCTAGCACCAAGGTTAAGTAAGGAGTAGAGCTATACCTCTACTCCCCCTCTGGGCCTTAGTGGCCTGTTCTAGGGTGAACTTTACATCTCCAATATAACTTGCCATAACACACAGGGCAAACTTAAGAGAATACTACAGGACAATGCCTTCCTCACCACTCTCCTTTTGCCAGAAGTCTACCTTTAAGAAAAATTGCTTCTAAACAGACAAAATACAAAGTTTGTAATTTCAGTAATGTGGCACAACATTTTACTGAGTTCTGTGCCTTATTAAGCACCATCTGTATAAACCGAGTCCTCTGTGATGAAAAATTTGTCTCTTGTCTTTAGTACTCAGATACACATAGATGTAAACAATAACAGGAAACAGATTTATAAATTTGCTACAATGCTTGTACACAGGTCTCAACAGCAAGCACCCTGTGTCACACTGTACTTCATAATCACTAACATTTTACTTCTGTTGCACAAGGTTTATGAAACCAGAGTGTTCTTAAGCCTCATCAGTGTACAGGTAATACCACGCATCTGAACATGTAACAGTCAAACTACTGGAAGTGAGTCACGGACAGCCCAATATAAACTAGCTGCTAGTGTGGGATCCACACTGAATGGTACTGTCTCCATGTGTATGTGTGTATATATATATATATATATAAAGAAAAATGAATGTTCTTAAACAACAGTAAATAAAAATCTCAGCCGATATTCTCAATAAATCTATTGGCTTTGATTTTTCCAGACATGGGGAAGGAGGGAAAGGAGGGTAAAGAAATTACTTAGATTGAAAAAATTTCATGTGTCAGTACCATAGCCAGCCAGTTTATACAACAATCTGGAGGGAAAAAGTATGTTAGTAATACTAATGTCAAGTGGAAAGTATGAAGTAAAATAACCCATTAGTTGGCAGACATGTTACTTATTAGACAATCATAAAAGAAGTATGGCATATAAAATTACCTGCCCCAGTATCAATTATGAATACACATAAAAGATGTGAATTTTTAACATATAATATTAATATCATGTTACTCATACTTCAAAAGCATACATGAATCAATAAGCTATACAGAAGAATGACACACCCTATGATGACTCCGTATGAAAGTACATTATGTACACCTTAAAGAATACTCATGTAAAACCATTTAGTCATTACTATTACCAGTTACTGAACCTAAACAAATCTAGTTACAATTCTTTTGCAGTAACTGACTGCTGTCAAAACCATGAGATCAGTTTAAGCAAAGAGGACTACTTTTCATTTCATATTATGATTGCAAGTTGGATTCAGTTCACAGTCATCCCTAACATATAATTCGAGTGCATAGTTAATTATTACAGAAATTTTATATTTAAATACAGCATACTACACATCCTACAAACTAAACACAATTTCATATTCTGTTTAACTTCAATGCATACATTTTAGTTATTTTTGGGGTCAAACCCAGGAAATTCATATCTTTAACTGTGACACTGCACTAATGTTTGGCAACAATGTCACATGCTTCTTAACAACAATGGATTTAATACAAAATTAAGGGTGTCCAGTCATCAAAATCATGGTGCATTAGTTCCTAGCACAATCTGTGATATATATGCATAATATATATTCCTGAAAAGCTGTCAACAACTGAACAGAGAGCTCTGGAACAGCAGATCAGGCAGGTAGGCAGGCAGACAGGCGGGATCCTTAGAGCAGAAGCAATTTCCAGCAACACATGGGCAAGTTGTAAGGCAAAAGCTTTAACAGCAGCTTACAGTTCTGAAACTTCAAGCTTCAAATACTTGCAAAGCAAAAGGTACATCAGCATTTACAAGCCACCTTAATCTATTATTCATGATACATATGAAATCCTACCATAAGTACTAGAATCCAAAAAGTAACACTTTTTGGCCTACTACATTTAAAAATAAAAGGATAAAGCTCCAAATAAGCAGGAAGTGTTACATTATGCACAAAATAAAGCAAAAATGTTACTAATTACTTTGTTATGACAAGCGTTAACTTTTCACGCATTATTTGAAATCTGAGTTTGGCCAATTTAATAAAACATACTACTGCTATTAAGTAACAGACAATCTTATCTCTGTTATATCCAGGTTTGCCAGACATACAATGTTTATTTCCTACTGAGTGTGCAAACGGGCTCCAGAAAAACTAAGGTACTGTGAACAGGAAGTATGTAATTGGGAATAATGGCTTTTCAGCAGCACCTGTGATTAACTGATAACTCTACGACAACTGACATCACAATTATACATACCTTAGTTACTGAAAAATGTAAGCTAATTTTCCTAAATGATAAAACAAAGAGTATGAAAACAAAACTGGTCTTTGAGTGTTTAGCAACATCCAACAAAAGTACTAAACATCTGTAAAACTTCATCTTATAGTTACACCCCATAAGGAAATCCATAATTTGCAAATATAACTTGTCCATTTAAAAAAAAAAACTTAGCAGGATTGTACATGAAGATAATGATAAACTGACTTTCATTATTTCATGCCAGAAATATGAAAATTTTGTGAATAAATTTAAATGTGACATTAGAAAACATTTCTCTTACCTGCAAAATATTACTGTTCAGCCCCAAGTGACCACAGTTTTAACAATTTCAAATTAACATGCAGCTGTTGCACAATTATATCAATTTTTGCTAACCCTGGTATGTGGTTTTATGTATTCCTACTTTCTAATTTACATAGAGCCAGAAAAAAACACTGATTTTCAAACTAATGGCTTCACATTTGGTGCAGGAAGGAATATAACAGCATTATGTCATCTGAAACCAGTGTGCTAGATTGCAAATTGCTAGTATGGTACCTTCCTGTGATAGTTCTTAAACATTACACTTCAATGTTATTGCATACTTTTGTGTCTAGAAAAAGAACAGCCAAATAAGTTCTGTTTTGATGAGTTTCAACAACCTCCACAAGGTACCCAATCAACAATTTTCTCAAGGCCAACACCTTTCAGGAATGTACTCATGGGAATGTGAAGCAATTCTGCTTGGTTTAGTTTAGTTTATTTTACAGTTCCTCCATTTCAGCGAAAATCCAACATGGGACAGGTAAATTTCAGTCACAGACTACACTCAACTAAACAAAACCTTGTTCAAATTACAGTTACCAGAACCAGTCCCAAATCTTTCACAAACTTATCATGTGCCACTAAATCTGGATTTGTACAATAGATACACATGTCAATGAAAGGTGAGTTCCCCGTCATTAATTTTACTCTACAAATTATGCCACTCTGTCACCAGCTGACAAATACTGTACAACATGACAAAACAACACACCAAAATTTATACATTTTGAAGTATTTGGTTCATCTTATATATGCTATTGAAATTTAGAGATTTATCCATCGCATCAAAACCTGTACATTCTATAACACTTTGATACATGTCTGAGTAGAGTGCACTGTTAAGCATGCATTTTATTTATCTCTTCTGAGTGACCAAGTGGGTTCACTGTTTCAAACATTCCAGCAGCATCACCCAGTAGGTATAAAAATTGTGAATCTGGCAATTGCAAAAAGGCAAATGGTAAACCACATTTTACTTCTGAACTAACAATTACTTCAATAACACCTATGGGAAATTTATACCCTAATTAAGGGCTTCAGATAATACATTAATAGGTAAACATTTGCATATGTATGTATCTTTTATTCTTCTTATTAAAAACATATATAAAAATACAAAGAATAGATCCACATTAAAACCTATCACTGACAAGCCCACACATCAGTGCTTTTCTTGACTGACTGCACTTTGGTGAAGTTTCTGTCCTTATGGGAAATAATGCTGCATCACTGGCTAATCAGTTCTTGACATTCTGACACAACATAGTGGTCTCAACTTCAAGGATTGAAATGTCCAAAAAGAATGATAAAGGAAATTAGATGCGTGATTATATAGGGATTGTGTAACTGAATGAATGGCTACTACATCTCAAAAAAGTCAGGAAGCAATTACCCACTTACACAACATCATAACCAAGAAGAATGAAAATTCAGCTGCACCACTGTGAAAACCTAAAAACTTGCGTCACTGCAATTTCATACCCTTCATGGAGGAGTAGTAAGTTTCAAAACGACGAAATGTAATTACATATTTCAAAATCTAGAAGATGGAACATGGAAAATCAATTTATTAACAGTAAACAAGAAGACTAAACATTCAGGATGAATTTCATTCCTTCTGTACATCCTGATGTCTGTTACATGTGCTTGTTCCTCTCACATTCCCATTCTATTAAAACACTGCAACAGACAAACGGTACCTCACTTGGTACAGTAACTAGGCTGTAGGCTGGACAAGCACGGAATCAAGGCTCAACTGCCAACAAGAGCAAGTGGTTTTTTTGTTTTCCAGTGTGTCCAGACCAGCCACAGGGCTCAACCAGCCTCCAAAGCAAAGGGAATAGGACAATTTCTTCCCAGGGGTAAAGTACCCAGGGTGTGCAGCTTACCAATTACCTTGTTCTAGAGTAAAGGTTAGAAATCCCTTGATCTATACCTCCATTTCCCTACATGTCTTTCACTGTGGTGCTTTGGCAAAGTGACAAATTTAAGGTTGTTTGACCATGCATCTTCCTCATGAAATAAAGTGAAATGCCAACTTGATGCAGCTAGGTAATTTTATTGATGTATTCTTAGCTCGACATGTTTCAGGTACATACGCCCATCATCAGGAGCATTAGATGTTGAGTTGCAGCATATGGTTTTCTGCACCAAGTTTTTGGATAGGTGGTGGCCTTGAGAGCCGCTGCGTAGGTCGCATGTAGGATGTTACCGTGCGACTGAGTCGCACAGCAACATCCACACCATACACGCGACCTACGCAGCGGCTCTCAAGACCACCACCTATCCAAAAACTCGGTGCAGAAAACCATATGCTGCAACTCAACATCTAATGCTCCTGATGATGGGCGTATGTACCCGAAACATGTCGAGCTAAGATACATCAATAAAATTACCTAGTTGCATCAAGTTGGCATTTCACTTTATTTCATGACAATTTTACTTTATCAGGTACACTGTTTGGGCAGAGAGAGCATATTAACTCTTCATCAGATGTCAAAACATGGAAGCCTATTACTTTATAAAATACTTGAAATCTACACTTTTTAATGCAAACATAACATTCCATACTATTACCAACAGTAACATAGAAGTGTTTTGAAAAATATATGCATATGTTCACCACTTAATGCTAGTGTAATAACATGTTAAATTTTTTGTTACAACAAAATTTAAAAGTCTACTTGGTACACACTTTTCTTGAAACTACCATAAAAATCTAACTATAGAAATTAATAAATACAGTACCTCATCACTAATAATAAGGCTTGGTCGTCGCGGCTGCTCTTCTGGAGGAATAAGAGAACCCCTCCGGCTAGAGGGTCCTGAGCCTGGAGCAAGCGAGCCCTTCCGAGCATCTCCAACAGGTGACTTCTCACGGCTCACCTCAATCTTTGGAGCTTCAGGGGTCTTGATTTCAGGTGCCTTGATCTCAGGAACTTTCACGCTTGGCTTCTTGGACTTATCAGCCTACAGGAAAAAAGAAAAAAAAGGGGGTAAAAAGGTCAACGAAAGGAAAAGCACTGTCATTGACTTGTATGTAAAATCTCATAGTTTTACCCACAAATCTTGAAGTAAGGGTAAGAAAGAACAGACTGTCATCTGTCCACGAACTAGACAGTTCAGGTTAGTCTTAAAATGACCTACTTATTTGTAATGCTCCATTCTGGCAGAGAAATGATGTGTCATTACTTTCAACTGAACCAAAGGCATAGCAATTCTGACAAAATAATGGACTGCTTATGTTTCACAAACGCGAATATGATGTTAAGTGCAATATCAACTAACATCCATATAAGAATTAAAGAGGTCCAGTACTCTGCCTGTGGAATTACATAAATAAAACAATAACAAATGTAATTCACTGAAAAGCATGTAATGGGCCTGCAGTACCCACCATTCCACATGTAACTATATACAAAATTCAAATTTTTGTTCTTTATAAACATGTGATTAAATTTATTACCAGTTGAACAATTCTCTAATGTACCTGTACTCACGAGTATTTGGTAATGTTCCAGTTTTTCCCTTAATCGTCTGAATACAAGAAGATAACAAATAAATGCAGTTCTCCTTCAAAGCTGTACCATTATACACAAGTAATTTTTTTTTTTTTTAGCAAGATCCACTCCACATACTGATAGGAACAGACTAGTAACAATCAAGGGCAAAATGCATTTCAGGGGGGAATACATTTGTGCAAGAGGTAGATTTCTACATGAATGGCAATGTAGTGTTACAACGCTGAAAATTTATGTATAGGATATTTAAAAATAAAATAAATGAAACAAAAGCCAAGACACTATGATAATGCTGCTGCTGTTCTTATCCTCCTCCTCCTCCTCCTCCTCCTGCTCCTTGTCATCATCATCATCATCACCACCACCACCACCACCACTACCACCACCATTAACATGCAACATGTTCCCAGTATTAAAATAATGCCAGGCAGAAAACAAACCACAAAAATCAACCGTGAACATAAAAATTTACTCACACACTTTTCATTATTTTTCTAAAAATTACTGTGTAATTCTCTTAGCCTGGCAGATGTGTGTGAAGGTGTGTGCGCATGCACATGCGCATGCTCACACACACACACACACACACACACACACACAGTAATTTTTTTTATTAATGCTGTCAATTGGTAAGATTACATAGCATTAGTGATAGATGAATGAATGTAAATGGAAGATTGGTGGAATGATACTGACAGGGGGAAAACCAAAGAACTTGATGAAAAGCCTGTCCCAGTGTCACTTTGTCCCCCACAGATCCCATGTGAACTGGCTGGGAATTGAACCCAGGCCTCCAAAGTTACAGGCCAGTGACTAACCACCTGACATACAGCATAGCAAGAACTTACTGATTCTTCCTTGAGAGATGTATTGCAAGTTATTAATGGACAATTCATTTCACATGTGATATGCACAAACAAACACTACACACCCAGCCCTTGTTTTACCCCTAAATTGCATTCCTGAAAGAGTGAGTGTAAATCCAAAGGCAAAAATCAAACATGATATTCCCATGAGAAAATAAGACTTAAATACATGCAAATTAAACTAGACAAAGTGCATTAAATAAAAAAAAAGACAGAGCACAAATTAAGAATTGGAGTAAATTGGAAAGAGGTATTAAAACAAAAAGGTGTAAAACAAAACGGCATAAAACAAAGACTGTCATGTCTACTGGGGTGCAGTATGTAAATTAAATACCTTACCATGACAGTGCAGATCTGATATGTCAGACTAATTCATGGGTTTCCCAAATCAGGCCACACAATGCTATACATCCTATCACCCACTCCATGACCCATCTCAGGCGCACTTGACACTGTTTTCACTTCAGATTCAAAGTCAGTTTACCAAAAAGTTGTCAGTACCACTGTGAGAGCTGGCCAACTCAGAATAAAAACTCACATTTCCCCAGCCTTATAATACCAGCTAACATGCCACCTGTGGAGATAATTTAGTATCTTCAATATATCCCAAAGTAACAATTTGTTCCCCTTAGACAGGGGGCCTGGAACGAAGTCCGACAAGAACAGCTCCTTTAATTGTTTGCCAACTTTCAGAGTCTTGTGAAAAAGAACATATATTGCCTGGGAAAACAGCTACAGGGAAGTTGTAACAAAATACTAAAACTATGTACTATAAATACAGTTCTGCTATATTTAATTTGGACGAGAGCTCTGGCTTTGGAATGTGCCAAATGTAATAAAAAATAAGATGTAGATAAGACACAGCAAAGTAAAAAATATAATTGTAGATTATTGTTCTACATGTTGAAAATTTGGAAGTCACAGCTGGGTCAACATGGATATACTCCAAATTATTACAAATCAGATATCAGCATAATTAAAGTATCAAGGTCATCCACAAGATGCTGATAATGGCTCAACTACTCCAGAAATTCCCTTACTTTTATACAACCTGAAAAGTCCATATTTATAACAGCCTGGCACTGGGCCCTGTTCTAATTATATACAACTACGAGATTTGAGGGTATCACGTAAGAGTTGATAAAGATCCCAGGATTCTGGCATATGATGCCATGTCAAACAGTACACAGTTACTGTCGTTTCAAAAGAGCTTGTTGTCTCCATGTTTAAATTAAAGACATCCA
>Ga0123355_10010352_pt1 | contig 14280 bp, 18 predicted proteins | sample TergutEmb28metaG_3_FD_89872 | JGI IMG/M metagenome (GOLD analysis project Ga0123355, IMG submission 89872) | Embiratermes neotenicus P1 segment gut microbial communities from Petit-Saut dam, French Guiana - Emb289 P1 | ecosystem: Host-associated > Arthropoda: Insects > Digestive system > Gut ...
AATGCGGAAAATTCACACGGTACTCCGAGCGCGCCGCGTACATTTTTTTGATTTTAAGATTGATACCGCCCCCGGCTATGATTTTCAATCAAACAATCAAAAATCATAACCACTTCACGCCCGCTGGACGTAAAGTTATTCATCACGTCTGCCCCAGCAATCACCCTGCTTGGTGTGAAGACGAGAATGGCAGGAGTGGCACAACGACATAAGGTTACGCCAGTGGTGGTTGCCACCTTCGGAAAGCGGTTTGATGTGGTGGACAGTATCAGCAGGGGTAAGTCTACCAGCCTTGTTGCATATGACGCACAGCGGATTAGCCGACAAGTGAGTGGCACGAATGTTGCGCCAGCCTTTGCCGTACCGTTTATTGGTTTTGGGGTCACGCTGGAACTTATTGTAATTCTTCATGTGTTCCTTGGCGTGGGTGATGCAGTAGCGGTTTGAAGTCAGTGCCGAACAGCCACGATGAGCGCACGGCTTCTTTGCCTTGTAGGGCATGATTGCACCTCCAACGGAAAAAGCCGCCTCGGTTTTCCCGGAGCGGCTCTCGCTTTCTTGACATGATATACTATACCACAAAGGGGTACTCGGATTGGCTATGCCTTACTCGGATATTTTGCCCCTGCTAACTCGGGTTTACTATGCTTTACTCGGAAGATAGATATGGGCATTTTCCGAAGGCACTTCAATAGCCGACAAAGCGGCAACGTGAAGCGCGTAAACATGGCTGATATTGTATCGCATAATCGCGGCTACCGCTTTCCATGGTTTGTAATTCAGATAGCGCAGTTCAAGAACCATCTTGTGGTTAGTGTCTTGCACATGATTGATTGCGTCCGTGATATTCCGTTTCAGCACAAGCAATCTATCAACGTCCGTCTGCACCTCGGCTTGAAGGTCAACCATTTTCACGATGATGTCCTCCATGCGGTTGACGTTGGGTGTTCCGCTTGGTGGGGTTTGTGACATGGCCGCAGACGCTTTTTCAGCAAGGCTACGAAGTTCAGCCACCTGCTCCACCTTTGCGGCAATCATTTTATTTAACCGCCACGTTTGGGAGAGGTATTAAGGGATGGCAGAGGGCTTACCCCTACAAAAAAATAAAAAAAATTTTCCCTGCAATTTTCATGCAGGGAAAAACGCTGATTTCACAGTGTTAAGAGCAGTTGTAATTTTGCTCTTGCCCTCCGTGATTTTTGGGAAATGGACTTTTCTTGGATGCCGAGTTCTGTTGCCAACTCTGCCTGCGAAACGGTATGCTTGTCCAAATACAGCCTATTCATTAGGAACTGGTCGGCGGGCTTTAGTTTTTTTACAATTGGAATCGTGAAAAGCATACGAACAAGCAACCCTTCTATCTTGCGGATATTGTATCACAAAAATCTTAAAGTTTCAACATGTTTTGACAAAAAGTTTTAATTAAATTTGTGGCGTTTCTTTTTGCGTTCTCCAATCTTTATGTATTCCTTTGTTATCAAGATAGGTTTGTCGTTCTTGTTCGCGTTGTTCGCTGTTTGGCTTTGATGTTTTGTAATTAGTGAAATCTTGCCTACGTTTTTGAGCTTCTATTTTAACGTCAATAACTGCTTGAATATTTTTTATAATTTCATCAGGATTATCAAATTCAACATCACCCTGAATGTGTAAGAGTAATTTGTATACATCAACCATGAAAGATTCTGGGACAAGCATTTGTTTTTGTTTCATACGAAACCACCTTTTTATACTCATTCAAGCTTCAAAAAAATGCTTCAAGAGCATTATTTATAGTGTCATGAAAATTTTTTTGAGACAGAGCCGCTTCTTTAGGAACTATAGTTGAAGAAGATTTATCCAATCCATTATCTTGAGAAATGACATAGTTCGCTTTCTGCTTAACATCACCCGTAATATCGCTATCCACATTTTCCTCATAGTTAGCATACCTACAGAGTGCATTTGCAATTAAAGATGACATTCCCCTGCCCTTTTCGTTAAGAATCCGTATTGCTTCGCTATGGTGTGGGTATCTTGAGTTAAACTTAATTGTAAACCGTGCTTCATCTTTTTTAATCGCCATTACTCACACCCACTTTCTGGCTATTGATTAGGTTTTGCTTCGCAAAATCATTATTGAACATGTGCCATCGCCCTATCGGGCTTAACACGGTATAATAGCTGGTATCCTTCAACATTTGCACGAATGTTGTCTATAAATAGCGGCTTTGAAACCACACTTGACTTTTGAATATACGGCTTCAACAAGATAGACCCACCACCGATAAAAATTGTTGGTTTTTCTTCCAAATCCATTCCAGCTTGTGTTATTTGTGCCAGCAATTCGCTAGTAAAGCGTGTGGCACTTTCTCGCACCAGTTCAATCCTTCCTTCGGAAGTTTCAGAAACTGTAGCAGTATCATTCAATAAAATACCCTCAATAATATTGTCAGGAATATCATTCATACCCTTTGATCTGGACATCTCATTGATTTTCTGGAACAGCAAATTAACACCAGAATAAAGAGAAGTACACAATGTCATATCTGGTTCAAAATCGGTTAGATGTAACAAATCTACCGTGTATCCGCCAATGTCAACTATATTCATAAATTTATATTTACTTATTTCATTGTGAATTGTAACCGTAGCAGAGTATGCTTGCGGATAAATATGTACATCTTTTATACGGATAGAAAAGGGGATTTCGTTAAATTCAAAGTAAATTTTTTCGCCCGAATTTTTATAATATTCCTTGTACCTTGCACCCATTTCTTTGCAATGCAGGGGTGGTAATCCTGCTAAAAGTTCAATCTCAATATGTTCCTCTTTAAAACAAGCTTTCATTTCACTAGCAAGTTCTTTTCCTATTGCAAAAAGAGTTAGGATGAAATAACTTTCATCTTTTGTTTTATCATTTTTCTGTGACATACGTTTGTCAGCAAGGGTATATTCTTTTCCCATGTATGTAAGTTTATCATTACCCATTGAAGGTAAATGTCCACTTTCAATATAGCTTGCTGGAAAAATATAGTTGTTAGTTTTGATGTTTCTATTACCGTGGTCTATTGCGATTACTGTTGTTTGATTGTTCATAAAATCCTCCTTTTTAATATTTTTATGCATTGATGAAAAATTCTGTGCGTATTACGCACAAACGTGCGTAATAGGGTACATATTGTTTATATTTATGCATACAAAAATGTATTTTGTGCGTAATATATGCATTTGTACGCATAAATGTACGCATAAAATTAAATTTTGAGCGTTAACCCTTAATATGCGCTATATTTTCCTTAATTCCACTAATTTCTAAAAGAGTTTTCAAAAATTCCTCGTAATCATTAGGCTGAATATCCCTCACATCAAAATACTTTTCAGACAATGCGCCGATCTGGATCAAGCGGTGTGTACGCTCCTTCCGTTGACGTGTTTTTTCTCGTGCTAAAATATCTTGCTTCTGTGCCTTCATCTGCTCTATTTTTTCGGACAATTTTTCTAAGCGTTCCGATTCCCTTTTATTCATGAAAACACCACCTTGATAATCATTGTATGCTACAAAGGGTTGCCAAAGTTCCACCTTTTATATTTATGCGATATTCCCTCAACGTATATATTACGAACCATGCGATACCCCACACCAAAATCCCGCATGTTCCCCACTGGCGAAGCTCCCGAAGGGCGCACTTATACATTGGACAAGTCCAATGTGCGCGCACCTGCCGTGGGCTTTGGGGGCTTGCGCCCCTTGTGGGCTTTGCGCACGGAAACAACCCCCTATCGCATATGATGCTACACACGGCAAAAGGTGGGGATCGCATGGCAATATATCACTGTTCAGTAAAAATAATCGGTCGCAGTTCTGGACGTTCATCAGTCGCAGCAGCGGCCTACCGTGCGGGGCAGAAAATAAAGAATGAGCGTGACGGCTTGACGCATGACTATTCCCGAAAAAGTGGGGTCGTGCATTCGGAAATCATGCTACCAACCCATGCGCCAGAAGCGTATAAAGATAGGTCTACACTATGGAATGCTGTTGAGAAAAAAGAGCGTCGCAATGATTCCCAAACAGCGAGAGAAGTTGAAATTGCGCTACTCATTGAATTTAACTTGGAAGAAAATATACAAGTAGTACAAAATTACATAAACGAAAATTTTGTTGACAAGGGCATGTGTGCAGATTTTTCGATTCACGAAACCAATAATGGCAACCCTCACGCACATATTATGCTTACCATGCGTGACGTATCTCTTGACGGTTTTGGTAACAAAAATAGGGATTGGAACAATGTAAAGTATCTTGAACAATGGCGGGAAAGCTGGGCAAAAGAATGTAATCGTACGCTTGCAGAAAAGGGCGAGAAAGCACGCATTGACCATCGTACACTTGAGGCGCAAGGACTGGAACGCACGCCGACAATCCATGTCGGAATATCAAAAGCTAGAAAAGTGCAAAATGAGCGGATTATTCAGAGTAATCAAATATACGCGCCTGAAAATATATCGCTGTATATGAACGAGCTAAACGAGGGGTATGTAATTGTCAAAAATCATATCAATGAGGTTAACCAAAGTGATAGAGAATTAATCAAAATCGAGAGTAATATCAAAGCTATTTCTGTTCGTTCTGATGATTTACGTAGACAATATCATGATTTACAGCAAGCTAAAATCGAGCGTGAAAACATGGGTATGTTTAAAAGCAAGCGAGAAATTGACGCAAAGATTGATAATATGGAAAGAACATACAAATATTCAAGGGATCATTTTGAGCGTAATTTCAAAGTATCGTCAGATCAAGCGAGCAACGAAATTAAGCGGCTTGAGGTTGATTACCAAAACATGATTAAAAGTCGTGATAATGCAGATTTATCCCGATATCAAGAGAAAATGAAAGTATTTGAAAAAGAGTACAAACGCCAACGGTTACTTGCTGAAATTCGGGCAGATGGAAAAGAGATATTTGAGAGATTAGACCGTGCAGATGTGAAATTAAACAAAGTCACTCAAGAAGATTTCAGGGAGATATCGCAGGAATTGCGTACTTCACAAGTCGCTATGCTTGAAAGCGAGCGATATAACGAGAGATATAATAATACAAAGGCAAGGGGAATATATGACTTTGTGAGGTAGGTGTATTAATGTGAAAGTTTATGGTTATGCGAGGGTGTCAAGTGTCGATCAGAACGAGGATAGGCAGTTAATGGCGTTGGAGGAAGTCGGGGTGAAGTTAAAAAATATTTTTGTTGATAAAGTATCAGGGAAGGATTTTAAGCGTCCGCAATATTTGAAGTTGGTGGGCATTTTGCGTGAAGGGGACTTGTTGTACATAAAAAGTATTGATAGGTTGGGCAGAAATTATGAAGAGATATTGGAGCAATGGCGAGTGTTAACCAAAGAAAAGGGCGTGGATATCATGGTGCTTGATATGCCATTGTTGGATACACGTCAGTACAAAGATTTGATTGGCACGTTCATAACTGATCTAGTTTTGCAAGTTCTATCATTCGTAGCACAAAGCGAGAGGGAAAACATACGCATACGCCAAGCTGAGGGTATCGCAGCCGCTAAAAAGCGAGGTGTGCAGTTCGGCAGACCTGAAAAGCCTCTGCCACCCGATTTTGTGGAATTAGTTGCAAAGTGGGAGCGTAGGGAAATTAACGTCCAAGAAATCTTGCAATTATGCAACATCAGCCGTTCAAGTTTTTATGCGAGGATGAAGGAGCATAAAGATGGGTGAGATTGCCAGGATTTCATTTGTCCATTTAATCGAAAATTGCTATATATGTAGAAAGTGAACGAAATTTACTTTCATTTTAGTTTGTACAAATTAAAGACTATATTTGAATTTGTAAGTTTAAATTTATGACTATGTTTAATATTTGGAAATAAATTCCTATATATGTCAAAAAATGTGTCCAAATTTGTATACGTTTCTGGACGATTTTGAACAAAGATATTATATCATAGTTTTTAACAAAGTGCAAGCTTTTTTTACAAACATATGCGGAATTTGTCATAATTCTCATTGTGATTGATCCAAAAATACCATGATTTCATATTTTGACACTAATCCAATTAAGTATACCTTTTTGGACTTTTATGGACGAGTGTTGTTTGACAATTAAATATATTTGCCTTGCGCATAGACTGGAGATACTGATGGACGCCACGGCGAAAAAATTATGGATACATAGGGGAAAATTATTTTTTGTATCTTTGTTTGCAATGTTTACAACTTTTTTAACTGCTTGCGATGAGCGAGAACGTGCAGAAATTCGTGCAGAGCTGGAAGCTGCCGCAACGCAAGCTGTTGAAAATCAAGTTGATGCTATTGTTGATGATGTACGTTCTTCTGTAGAAGAGACAAGTAGAAGTTGGTGGAATGTCCTCTTCGGCAATTTTTTTACTAATAGAAACAATAATAATGTAGATATAATAACTATCCCAGCGAACGGTGGAGTATATTTTGCAAGTGCTTTTAATACAATATATATCCCTAAAACTGTAGCTAATGAAATTTTTCTAGCTGTAAATACTGGAAACGAATATTACCCGCTTGTTGAATTTGGGGTATTAATCGCAGCAGAGTATATAGCAAACAAATACAAACTAGCACCAGGTTGGGGAATTTTAATTGGCGGTCTTATTGCCCTAGATACATCATTCGATATTCGCAGAATGAATAGTTTTGTTGATGCGCTAGAAAATGTTGAAGAAAATGGATTTGTTGTAATAATGATTATGACAGATGCATTAACTGGTGGACATCCTCATCCAGATTGGTATGTATTAGTACTTAACGACAATGAATTTGAAACGACAGCAAGAGGGCTATTCAAGCCTTTAGATAATATTGATGATAATGAATGGCTTGAACTTTTATCACGGATGGGAGTTACTCGAAATGTAAATAGATAAAAAAAATTTTTTTGACTGAGATGGGGTGCGATTAATAAAGGGAATTAAAATGAGACTGATTATAATTACTATCGGCTGGTTTTTAGCGATAGATTTTACTCATGATAGATTATGGGATGAATGGTTTAGAATAAGGATGTTTTTATTTTATGTTAGCTCGTATGCAATAACAGAACCTCAATTGTTTTTTAACAAATTACCAATTTCACACAAAGATAAAAATTTAATTATAATTATCCTTGGTGTAATAATATTCGTAGCAGGAATAATTATATAAAACTGCTAAAATTCAAAAAGATTATACATAGGATACGATGTTCACCCTCTCATTTTGCGTAACAAATAGGATCAATTAAAAAGTGCTATTTGTTATGCAATGCGAAAGAAAAATATATGCTTTACATTTAATAATTATTCTAAGATTACAACCATCAAAGCCGAAAACGGCTAACAAAAAAGGAGCTTTTTTATGAATCAGGGAGATTCAAGGCCATCAGATCAAAGACCTGGTGAAGGATTAGCAATTGCAACGCTAGTCATAGGGATCATAGCTATTTCTATATTTATTCTCAATTGGTTTGTACCTTTTGCGGAAGTGGCATTAGGTATTCTAGGTATTGTACTTGGAATAATGTCTAGTGGAAGGGGCTACAAAGGTGGTAAACTTACGGCAGGTATGATTTTGTCAATCTTGTCTGTAGCCTTAGGTGGTGTCTACTGGGTTGTGTGTTCATTAATGTGTTCTTATATGTTTTCATAACTCACAATCATGTTTCCTTATTTTGTTTTTCTTGGACAAACCTATTACATGTATGCTCTTATCAGTTTGGCGGCTCTTTTTGTAGCCGCCACTGTTGCTTATATTCGTGCTAAAAGTATTAATTTTAGTTACTTTGATATGGTTTTGGGTATTGTGTTTTTGGGAATAGGTTTAGTAATTGGCGGTGCAGTTCTTCATGCGCTAATTCAAATACCTAATTTATGGAATAATCAAATATATTTTTTTGATACCCCCTTTTTATTTTTAAGAATTGCTTTTGGTGGTTTAGTATTTTATGGCGGATTAATAGGCACATTGATTGCTATGCCTTTATATGCCAAATCATTAAAAGTGAAGTTATCTACTTTGATTGTGTTAATTATTCCTGTTTTCCCTCTTGCGCATGGAATAATGCGTATTGGCTGTTTCATGGCAGGGTGTTGTTATGGCATAGAGCATAATAATTTGGGCATTATTTTTACACATTCACTTTCAGCACCGAATGGTGTTAGTTTGTTACCTGTACAACTGTTTGAATCTGTCGCAAATTTTATGATTTTTGTAATGCTATGGCAATATACCAAAAAGCCTAGAAACCCTAAATATGTTATTTGTTTATATGGTGTGTCTTATGCTATAATTCGCTTTATGTTAGAATTTTTACGTGGAGATAATGTGAGAGGATTTATTTTTGTTTTTTCTACTTCTCAATTCATCAGTATTTTAGTGTTGATTTTTTGTGTATTTGTTTTGGCACATGATAAGTTATCGGTTAAACATAAATTTTAAAAATCCCTAAAATGTCTTTTTTTTGTATGTATTAGTACTTTTCCACCACCAAGCATATAATACTCAAAATATGCAAAGTGGGTGAATCTCATTGAACCTCCAAGATGGCGCACAACAAAACGCTAGAAACGCCGATAAAGCATTCTGGACAATGCTATTCTTCGTTTTCACACGCATACTTTTTCCAATAATCAAACATTCCATTAAACATAAATGGATTTTTGTGATATTGGGATTTGTTGCACCATTCATGATTCACGGAATGTTAGCCTCAAGTATTTTCAACTTCAATCACTTATTAGCAATCCCGATTTACGCAATCCTCATTCCGCTAGGGATTTACACAACAATCCGCATGAGACAGCATGACAAAATGAAAATGTATCGCTATGGTAGCCCTACAAATCCACGCGCACCTAAAGACCTTTACAGTGACGAGGGCTGATTTTATGCCGAAAAGGACTACTTTCACCTATCAACCCCCATCACACGGCTTCATATTCGGCAAGTGCGAGGATAACTACATAATCAAACCCGAAAGTAAAGATGGTCACATAATGATTGTCGGGGGCGTTGGTTCAGGCAAGAGTTCATGCATCGCAATGCCAACGATCAGAGCATGGAACTCTCGAATATTCGCAATAGACATCAAGGGGGAATTATCAAGCTATGCAAGTAAATATCGCTCGAACATAAAGATATTCAGCCTCCAAGACAAAAACGCATGTGGTTATGATCCATATGCGTTTTTACGTGACAGCACCAACTTAACCCAAGAAACCAAAGCCATTGTGCAAGCAATTATCCCATTACCTCCAGAAATCAAAGATACATTCTGGATTGAAAGCGCAAGGCTGTTCATGGGCGGCTTTATTGATATGGCAGAAAAGACTTTATCAGGGGTATTTGCAGAATTAAGTCGACACATAATATCAATTGTTACGGATAGTGATATTGTATCAGCATTGTCAAGTGACAACACAATTGAGCCGACCGACTTAGAATATGGCTATGATGTATTTCTATAGTCAAATCAATTGAAAAACGTAACAAGATTTGCGAGTAAATTTTTAGACAGAATTTTGCAAAAACCGCAGTGAATACTTTATGTATTCACGAGGATTTTTGTGAAATTGTGGCAAAAATTCACCGCAAGGATGTTATGGTTTTCAATTGATTTGACTATAAACGTTCCAGAACATTTATTGAGGCAATGGAAAAACCTTTTGTCACTGATGGTTAATCATTTTTTATTGTTCTTTGAAAGGCGCAACGAAGCACACGACCTACCCCCAATTCTGTTTCTGCTTGATGAGTTCCCAAGGCTTGGCAAGATTCCGTTTATCATTGATGCGTTGGCAACGCTGAGAAGCAAGCGTATAACAATCTGCTTGATTTTACAGAGTTTAGCGCAACTTGACATGATTTATGGAAAATCAGAGCGTAAAGTAATAGCGGACACATGCGCATACAAGGCGATTTTGGGTGCAACTGATCCAGAAACACAAGAGTATTTTTCAAAGTTGGTGGGAACGTATGATAAGGCAAAGAAGGGGTATGGTGTGACGTTTGATCCGTTTGTTGGGCTGCTGGGGCGCAGTAAGAGCGAGAATACATCTACCGAAGAAAAGCGTATTATCAAGCCTGAAGAGTTTGCAACATTGGGGGATATTGTGCTTCTGCACCCGTTCAAGCCTGGATTTTTGCGGGTTGGGAAAGTGCCTTGTTATTTGATTGAAGGTTAAGCTTGATCCCCTTTTTTCCCTGACCCGCACATCAAAAACACAAGCGGGGCAGGGAAAAATTGCGTTTACGCTAATTTTCGGATACCATTACCCCTGATATGTCTTGTTTTTTCGAGAAAAATTATTATGTATTTATTCAACGTTTATTTTTTTGAAAGATAGAACTTATCCTTTTAAATCTCCATTCTTTGAATAAAATCCTCTGGTGACATAATAAATGGTTCTTTGGGAAAATGTTTTATATTGCCTGTAACAAGAATAGCATTAGATTCTTTTGCAGTATCATAAAATATCCGATCATCTTCATGTGACATGTGATAATCACTTGTATTTGGATTGATTAAATAGCCTTCAGTTTTAATGAAATTTATGAAATTATCAAAAAGATCAACATTAAAATTATATTTTTTGAATTTATCTCTTGTAAACACATTGTTATATTCCCATAATATTTTGTCATTATAACAAACTTGAATATCTTTATTTTCTGTTACCAAATCAAGAATCTTTGCGGGGCTTCCATGTTCTGAAATAAATGCAGATATAACAATATTAGTATCAATAACAATTTTAGTCATGAATTTTTCTCATTTCTGTATTCCATTATTTCTGCATTTATTTCTTCCATTGTCATTTTTTCGGCTCCACTTTCATTTGCTTGTTGTTGTAGTTTTTTTATAGATTCTCTTGCTTTAATTCTTGCTAAATCGCTTCTACTTTCGCGCATTTGCTCTAAATTTTTATACTCTTTTTCAGTTATTAATACTAAGTTCTCATTTTGAGGTTGTGAAATTAAAATTTTTTCGCCCTTAATTACACGGTCTGCAACTTGTGAAAAGTCTTGCGTCAAGTCTTGTGTTTTTATTGCAATCATTTTTACACACTCCTTACTTTTGGCATATATTTATTATACACTGAAAATCAGAAAAAATCAAGTGATTTCTTGCATTTATCTATTTAAATCAATAAATTATAATAAACACCCATGCGTGTACACGCATGGGTAAGGATAACTAAAACATAAATTATTATCGTCTTTGTTCAGATCTCAACCTTCTAATTCTCGCCCCCATTGTCTCCCTTGTTTCTTGTTGCCTCCCTGATTGAAACTCAATATATTCAATCTTAACAACGTTTGAACTAAAATTTATCTTTTCAACCTTTATATTTATCTTCTTTACAAACTGTTGCAGAAACATCATTTTTTCGTTATTGTTCAACTCGATCCAATTTTCTTTTATGTTTAATATGACATCTTCGGGCAATACATCAGGCGTTGCCGTTATGAGTGGCAACTCTGCTTTTTTGCGTTGCAATTCACCATCTAATACTTCTAATTCCTCATTCATAATATTCAGCATTTTTTTATATTCATCAAATTCAATATCGCCCTTTACAAACAATTTCATTACTTTCCGTTTTCTACCTTGCAAGCCGTCTAGCTTCTTTTCACAATCAACAATAGATTCAATTAATTCTTGTTCTGATTTTTTCTGGTTATTTTCTATGTTTATCCCTTCAATTTCGGTGGGATCATTTATATTTTGTATGTATTCGATAAAAGCATGTTCCATTTTACTATGAGTTATTTGCGGACTTTTGCAGGCAACAGCATCATTGTGATATACTTTCTTACTGCATATATAATTACGGTTGTATAATTTTTGTCCGTCTGCTCCTGTCCTTGACACGTTTTTTGTGGTAAATTTGCTTCCGCATGTTCCACAAACTAATACACCACAAAAATAGTTATCCTCTCTAGGCTTTTTAGTTTTTGAAATATTCGGCATGTTGCTTATTTTTTCTTGCACAAGATAAAATATTTTATCGGGTATAATCGGTTCGTGATGCCCTTCTGCTTCAAAATACTTGCTTTGATCAGATAACGAATACCTAACCTTGCCTATATACGTGGGATTTAATAGCATTTGTTTGATTATAGCCGGTTGCCAGCTAGTATTGTTTTTAGTTGGTACTCTTCTATCATTTAATGTTTTTGCTATTTTAGACAAAGACATATTTTTATCTAAAAACATTGCAAAAACTTCCTTAACTATTTTCGCTTCATCGGAATGAATGGTTTGAATCCTTTCCCCTTTTGATCGCTGATATCCATAACTAATATTGTGGTTGGCTAGTGTGTACCCCTCTTTTGCTTTTCTCTCGAAGCCTAACTTCAATCTGCTTACTAAATTTTCACGCTCAAATTCTGCAAATATACCGATTATTTTTAAGAACATTCTACCGCTTGGGGTGTCAGTGTCGATACTTTCCGTTAGGGAGTTAAAGGCACAATTGTATTCTTCAAATAGTTCAACCAATTCAAGGAGATTTCGTGTGCTTCTTGTAAGTCTGTCAACTTTGAACACTAAAACGTTATTGACGTTACCAGCTTCAATATCATCAATTAATCTAGTGATTGCAGGACGGTCAACAATATTTTTTCCACTTATTCCTTCATCGCTGTAAATGTCGTAAATATCCCAGTCTTTTAACAAGGCGTAGGACTTTAGTTTTTCGGTTTGCCCTCTTACGGAAAACCCCTCTTGTGCTTGCTCCTCTGTTGAAACCCGAACATAAATTCCCGTACTTAAATTTTTTCTGTTTTTATCAATCAATTTTTATCGCCTCCATCTGAATGGAATTCTGCTGTAACATTTTCGCTAGAAAATGCAAAGGCATCACTCCTACTTTTGGTGTTTTCAGATAGAAGGCTTAGCTTTTTTTGCTTTATTCTCGGTATAGAAGTTTTTAAAAAGAACTCTATCATTTGCTTTTGTATTTCTTTAGGTAAAGTTATTTTTGTACTTTCCTGATTCAATACCTCAGCTCCAATATATTTTTTAGTTTAAATATATTGGAGTTCGGGATTGCTTTATTCCATAAATTGTAAAAATCACAGCGGACAACCCTTGATTTTTCAGGCGTTTCAGCTATGGTATGCTTTTTTTAATTGCAACTACAGTCATTATCGTTATGATAATTATTGCTAAAATCATTATTGCTAAGATAATTATTACTAAGGGACGGGTTTTCCGTATACGGTTTTTCCGTATCCGGTATATCCGAACATAAGTCATTACCTGTGTTTGCTAAAGGCACTTCGCAAATGAAGCACTCCCAATGAGATAAGCGACCGTTGCCGTCTCTTATTTGGGCTTTGTGGTAATACCCATGCTCCCGCAATTCCTTTAAGCCGGCGTAGATTGAATCTCTGCCGTCCTTGGCATGGTTCATTAAATCTGCAATTCTGACTGTCCAGTTATCGGGTTTGGTTAAGAGATAACCCAAGATGCCTTTGGCTTTGTAAGACAAACGCGAATCTTCAAAAAATCCTTTGTGCATTTGGACAAAACTGCTGGGCAGCCTTTTAACTCTAATAATTTCGTTTGTGCCTTTACCGGCGGTTTTAGAATCGCCGTTGTTTTTTCTGTTACTCATAAAAGTCACCTTCCTTGTAACACCTACTAATGCGCTTCTTATGTTAAGGTTATGGTGTTAGTTACCTTCCGCTAGTGATATTTAAATGGCATAAGAAAAGGCGCGGGGGAAGGCGTAACCGCGCCTGCGGTATCGTCATACCGTCTCATACCGTATAGTAAAGCCATTTGGCTGTTACTGTTGAAATAAGTGTGTTGCTGTTCGGATGCAGGGCAGTTCGCCACATCCCCGAAGCCAGAATTTCATAATTTCAGCATGGAAACGCTTGCGATTTCGTGGTACAATGGAATAAATAACTTAATAAGAGGGGTTGCGGATTTTATGGTTCAAAAAATAAAGATTCTTTCGCCTAAGCTGGATATAATTTTCAAACTTTTGTTTGGTACGGAGAACAGCATAGAAATTCTCACAGATTTTTTGCTTGCCGTACTGAGCTTATCACCCAACGAGTATGACGAAATAGTAATATCTAACCCTTTTTTGCTACAAGAATACAAGGGGGATAAACTCGGCATACTAGACGTAAAGATAAAGCTAAAATCGGGCAAAATTTTGAATGTGGAAATTCAAGTAGACCCTATGCCTTTTATGGAATCCAGAATTGTATTTTATGTTTCAAAGCTAATAACGGAGCAAATAGGCGAA
>Ga0123355_10010353_pt1 | contig 14279 bp, 13 predicted proteins | sample TergutEmb28metaG_3_FD_89872 | JGI IMG/M metagenome (GOLD analysis project Ga0123355, IMG submission 89872) | Embiratermes neotenicus P1 segment gut microbial communities from Petit-Saut dam, French Guiana - Emb289 P1 | ecosystem: Host-associated > Arthropoda: Insects > Digestive system > Gut ...
AGCCACATCGACCATCTATCTGCTATGGTGAAGCAGGCAAAAAGTGATGGAATTTCGCGCGTCCGCATTCATATTTTGACCGACGGACGTGACGTGGGCGAGACAAGTGCGCTTGACTTTTTACTCCCGTTTGAAGAGTTGCTATCTTCTCTGCGTAGTGCTGATTTTGACGTGCGCATCGCCAGCGGCGGTGGACGTATGAAGCTCACGATGGACAGATACGAAGCGGATTGGGGCATGGTGGAGCTTGGTTGGCGCACTCATGTGCTGGGCGAGGGACGACAATTCGCCTCTGCTGAGGAAGCTATTACGACATATCGCAGCGAAACTCCCGGACTGTCCGACCAGAACATTCCTGCGTTCGTGATTGCTGAAAACGGCATTCCTGTTGGTACGATAGAGGACAAGGACAGTGTGGTTTTCTTCAATTTCCGCGGCGACCGTGCGATTGAGATTTCGCGTGCATTTGATGAAGTGGACTTCACTGTGTTTGACCGAATACGTCGCCCCGATGCCTTCTACTGCGGTATGTTGCAATACGACGGCGATCTCAAGATTCCTGCGAAATATCTGGTCAATCCGCCTGCAATCAGCAACACCATGAGCGAGTATCTCGCCGCCAGCGGTGTGCCGCAAGCTGCAATCAGCGAAACGCAAAAATACGGGCACGTGACATATTTTTGGAATGGCAACAAGAGCGGGAAATTTGATGAAAAGCTCGAAACTTACGTCGAAATTCCGTCCGATTTGACTCCGTTTGAACACCGTCCGTGGATGAAGTGTGCGGACATCACCGATAAACTCATCGAAATGCTGGAAAGCGGTCAATACAAGTCGCTGCGCGTGAATTATCCGAACGGAGATATGGTCGGACACACGGGAGACTTTGCTGCGACTGTGCTCAGTGTACAGGCTCTTGATTTGCAATTGGCGCGCTTGCTACCCGTGATTGACAAGCTCAAAGGCGTAGCGATTATCACATCTGACCACGGAAATGCCGACGAAATGGGCTAAGTAGACAAGAAAACAGGTACTGCGAAAGTAGACAAAAACGGCAAAGCTGTGCCAAAGACCAGCCACAGCCTCAATCGTGTGCCGTGCATTATTTACGACAACCATTATGCCGACCAATACAGCCTTGTCGAGGGCGAATATGGGCTGTCCAATGTGGCTGCTACGACAGTAAATCTACTTGGCTATGCTGCACCTGACATGTGGGATATCAGCATAATCAAAATCAAATAGAATAAAACATTAAAAGGAGCATTATTATGAACAAAGGTCACGTTATCGGACTTGCACATATAGGCGTTTTCGTCGCCGACATGGACAAGTCAATCGAATTCTACAAAAATCTCGGTTTTACACTGGACAAGGAGGAAAAGCCAAGCATTCGTCTTGCTTTTCTCAGCGCAGGCAACTGCTTGATTGAGTTGGTCGAGAAGTCTGCCGCTTCTCCAACTAATGGTCCTGTTGACCACATAGCCATGACAGTCGAGGACATCGAATCAGCTGTCGAAGTCGCCAAAGCTGCCGGAGCAGACATCGACAAGAGTGGCATCAGCACCGCACCTATTCTTGGCGGAATCAAGAATATCTTCTTCAAAGGTCCCGATGGCGAGAGCTTGGAATACTTTCAATATCTATCGTAATGAAAAATCCCCACTATAAGTAAATAGTGGGGATTTTTCATTGCTATCTCAACGTATTTATCTCGATGCGACCGCTGACAGTTCTCAATTCAAACTGCGCTCTCCCACTTCCACCCGTAACGGTTGGAATTTCGCTCTCGAAGCGACCGGATGTAGTCGAATGCTGTACGTGGATTGTCTCGCCATCGTTCGGCACGGTTACAGTGATTCGACCAGATGTCGCACGAGCTTCGATTCTATCTGGCACTATTTGACTTGTGATCTCGATTCTTCCCGAAACGCTGCGAGATTCAACTCTGCCAAATGTACCGCGCAATTCATGTCTTCCGGACGTTGTATTGGTAGTAATCGTCTCTGCTTCAACTCTGTTAGTATCAATATTTCCAGAGACTGTGCGTAATTCAGCTGTTGAAACTTCCATATCCCGCACTTGAATATTTCCAGATGTTGTACGCAGCGTGATATCCGGCACATCTATGCCAGACGCATTTATATTTCCAGAAATCGTCCTGATATCGACACTCTCGAGAGCCATTGCGCTCGGAATTTGAACTTCTATTCGCTTTGATGGAGTGTTGTTCCGCGCTCTGCCACGGACAAACTCAAGGCGCAAAGTTCTACCGCTTGTTACGATGTGAACATGCTCATTGTCTCTAATTCGCGGCTGTGCATATTCAACGATTATAATTTCGTCACCATCATGCAGAGTGATAATTACAGGACCGGAGACCCAATCAATTTCAAGACTGCTAATTCCGTCAATGGTTCGCGTATGAGTATCTAGGTACTCCATATTAACGTTAGTATTCCAGTGCCAACCGCCGAATATTCCGCTTGTTGCGTTTATTATTGCCCATACTACGAACCCTATTATTACTGCCGCACTAACAAGCCAGCAGAGTATGGTAACGATTTTAGTTGTGTTCATTGTTGTGTTGTTGTTCATGTCTATTTCCCCGATTTCTTTACGCTGAAAAGCATATTTATCAATGCCTCAATTGCTCCGGCTAATGGAAATGCCACCCATGTGACGTGCCATGCACCGGTAGTAAAGCTTACAATGAGATATGTCACTGTAGTGATTGACCATAGTGCAGACGAAATTGCTTTACGCATTTGTCGGCGCTCGTGGGTTTCGTTTTGCCATTCGCGAAAGTCCTCGACAACGGTGTCTTCATTCTTGAGATACTTTGGCTTGCTCATGCTATTGTAAATGAGGATTCCGGTTGCTGCTGCGCAAATCACAAAGAGTGACACGACGCCTAGAATTTCGTAATCGGGTGCGAATTGTGATATGACTATAATTGGCAGAACCGAAACAATGTAAAGCATGACTGCAATCGCCACTCGTAGAGCGGATTTTTGACGTATCGCTTGAATTTCTTGAGAATTCTCACGATAATTAGCGTCCATTTCTAACTGCTTGAGCAATCCTCCGACGTTTCCAATGCCTGCGATAGCGATATTATATGCAGCATCCGGACTTTTTCCTTCTTGTATTAGGTCGTTATACTTGTCTTCCAAGTTTTGAATCATTTCTTCTTTGAGTTCGATTGTTTTTTTGCTCGGCGGAGTATCCTCGAACAAACTCTCGATGTACTGACGTAGATTAGTTTGCATTTTCATGCGCCTCCAATTTGATTAGTTTGTCGATCATTTTCTTCACTGTTTCCCAGTCGAGCACCAATTGCTTGTGCGCAAGGCGACCGTCCTCGGTGATGGTGTAATATCGCCGTCGAGCCCCTGTCATTTCATCGCCCCAATAGGACGAGATATACCCCGACTGCTCCAGCCTGCGAAATGCTGTGTATAAAGTAGCTTCTTTAAGTTCATATTGTTCGTCGGTTGCTTTGCTGATTGATTTGTTAATTTCATAACCATAGTTATCCTTGTCAAGCAAGCACGCCAGAATTATTGTTTCCGTGTGTCCGCGAATTAAATCAGACGCAATGGCCATATTACCGTACCTCCTGTGTTATATCTCAGTTGTGACTGTTATATTATATCATACGTTACCTCACCTGTCAAGGTATATCTAGTGGAAAATTTGCATGAATATTTAAATTAGTATCATCAATGTGATATTAAATATGCACAAAAATGCTCCCCGAAAGTCCTAGTGGACAATCGGAGAGCTATTTCTTTTATATTTATGGTCTTGTAGAAATTCCGACCCAAGCTAACTGTATTAAAATAGCACCTGTCATTTCGACACCCGAAGTACTGTTAGGAGCTTCAAGTCTAAAATGAGTGAACGCTTGTGTTGTGGTCAGATTAACATAGAAAAATCTGTTATTCACATCTGTACCTGAATCGTTAGCAGTACCAGTATGAAGCGTGGTCCAATTTGTGCCGTCATTCGAACCAAGAATTCTCCATCCATTGCCCATGCGACGCCCAAATCCCGCTGTATCGTTGGCTGTAGAGAAAATGAATCGATCCGGTACAATTGCCGTATCGTATCTCCATTCGACCCAGAAGTTGTTATTAGTACCATCGACTCTGGCGACAAATTTTGAATTAGCGTTAGTATTAAATAGGTTCTGTGGTCCTTCATTGGGCATTCCGGTTCCGCCGCGAATAAATTGTGCTCCGCTGACAACAGTTCCGCCACCGGCAGCTTGATTAGCGTTGGCAGCGCCTAAGTTCGGCAAAACTGTATCACCCACTGGACGCCCTACCCACATATTCCATAATTGTTGTAGCGTAAAACCAGTTCTTTGATATGTCCACATGCGAGCTTCGTTATAACCAAAAGCACCTGATTGCTGGGCAGCGCGATTGATATCAACCGCAAAACTTGGATCTCTGCTAACCAAAAATCTTATAAATGAACCCGATTCTCTGTGACCCGGGAAAGGATGATAGGAAGCATTTGCTGGTGGGCGGGCAGGAAGTGACCATCCCTCTTGCTGATTAAACATTCCCCATCTGTCACGTACATATTCGGCAATACCCTCGACAATAAATCCCGGTCTGCCGCCACCATATGCTTGTGCATTATGAGCGATTTCGTGTACAAGAATATCAATGTCATTAGGGCGTTGTTGCATCCAATTGGCACGAACCCATGTTGTCGTTCCACTTGCCCATCCAGGTGCACCACTTGTATTTGGCGATGCAATTAGTGTTACTCGGAAAGGTTGACCATTGCGTGCGAAGTAATGCGCGATTTCCAACCACGTATTATCAAATACATATAAGAATCTTTCAGTAGCTTGCGCACCGAATGCTGCACGGCACGCGGCAGAAAAATTCAAATATCTTTCAGCTACTTCACCGGGGGGCAAAGTACGACCAGGAAACGGTGTTGGAGGCGCTGGTGTAGCAGGAATTGGTCGTACAGTTAAGGTGGATGTCACAGTATGTCCATTGTGAGTTCTAGCGGTAATAGTAGCTGTGCCAGCGGCAACAGCAGTAACACGACCCGCGCTATTGACCGTAGCGACAGAGTTATTACTAGAAGTCCATGTTACAGTTTGGTTTGTCGCATTAGCTGGTGCTACGTTTGGAACAAATAAGTGACTCGCGGTAGCAGTAAGTGTCAAGGCAGTTCTATCGATAGTTATTCCTGTCGGCAAAACTTGCGGTTGCCCTGCTTGCATAACGGTCACAGTAGCTGTCGCAGTCTGTCCGTTGTGTGTTCTTGCAGTAATAGTAGCGGTTCCGGCAGCAACAGCAGTAACACGACCGGTATTGTTGACCGTCGCAACAGCATTATTGCTCGATGTCCACGTCACTGTGCGATTTGTTGCATTGGCAGGAGCGACAGTGGCAACGAATGTGTGTCCTGCACCGATGTCGAGAGTAACACTGACTTGATTGACGCTGACACCCGTTGGCAAGACAGCAGGCTGATTTGGCGGAGTCTGATTTCCACCTTGCGGAGGATCTGTCTCGCGAGGTGGATCTGTTTCATCCGGAGGCGGAGTGGTCTCGTCCGGTGTTGTGTCTGGAAGCGGAGGAGGTGGATCATCAGGTTCTTCGCTTGTATCCGGAAGGCTGAGGTAACGATAATCGGTCGTTTCGTTTTCCGACGGATCGGTCGTCTCAGCCACAGTACAAGCAACAACTGTCAAGAGCATAACAATTACTACAGCAAAAGAAATGAACTTTTTCATGGTAAATCCCTTTCAAACTACATTTAATACTATCATTATACACTATTCACTATCAAAATGCAATAGAATCATTGCATTTTATTTGCGTAAGATAATATGAACTCTATCAATGTCTCAACCGACGGCATGGTAAAGGAATCTTTTTTTTGTACAATATAGAAATCGCGCTTTGGCAAATTGGCAACATCAATACTTAATACCAACTTCTGCTGTATATACTCCTTAGCAGCAAATGATGATACAAAGGCGAGTCCTAAGCCGTTCGCCACAGCTTGAATTATGCTTTGTGTATTATTTAGACATGCACTGATTTTCATTTCCCTAAGCGATACTCCGATTGCTTTCAAATACGCCTCATATTCAAGCCTTGTTGCCGAACCAATTTCTCTTGCAATAAAATATTCACTATGAAACAATTCAAATATATTGACAGCATTAATCAGCTCAAAACGAGGATGATTTGGCGCAATCAACACCAATTTCTCTGACATGAAATGTTGATATTCACATTTTGCGTTATCAATTAATGCTCCGACAAAACCTATTTCCCCTTTATGAAGCATGATTCCATTAATTACTTCGGCGCTATCCATTTGGGTTATGTTAAATGTCACATTGGGGTGAAGACAATGAAAAGCACCGAGCACTTCAGGTAAAATGTACTGCGCGGGGACAGATGACGCTAAAATATCAATAGTGCCAACGTTGTTTTCACTGAGATTTTTCAACGCAGCAACCCCTTTGTCATGAAGCGAAAGAATTTCCTTTGCGTATTCATATAACAAAGTACCTGATTTTGTCGCTTGAAATGTCTTTGTGGAGCGATGAATCAACTTTGAGCCAACTTCTTTTTCAAGCGCATTTATGTATGCACTAATCGATGGCTGCGATAAGAATAGTTCGTCTGCTGCTTTAGAAAAATTTTGCAATTCGTAGACTTTTACGAATGCTTCTAGTTGCTTTAATTCCAAAGTTCAATCTCCTCAAATACTAATAACTTTGCATGCAGCTGCGATTATTTCGGTGATTTCGTACATATTAGCGATTTCTCCCACCGCCAAGCTGTCTGTCAAATTGTAAAAATTCAAGCAAGTGCCGCACGAGAGGACTTTAGTGCCTTTTTCCTCCAGCAACCTAAGGTCGTCAATAGCATTTGAGTCACCACAAGTCAAGTGTACGCCCGAGTTGAAGAATATAGCATATTGCGGTGGTGTTGGTAATTCAGAAAACGAATAAATGAAGCCTTTTATCAGGATTTTCCCCAGCTCTTCTATTCCCTGCCCCATTCTATCGCTTCCGATGAACACGACCAAACCATCGTGATGTGTCTCTTCCTCCGATGTGGGAATTGCATGCTCTTTGTTCGCACAAATTACAACTTCATAAGAATTTTTGGCAAGCTCCTTGAATGAAAATTCGTATCCAAGCCCTTTTGACATTTTCTCTAAGTTGCGCACAGCAGCAATATTATCTACCGCTACTTGCACTGCATTCGTATCTGCTGTGGTCAATACTTTTTTTGCTTCTATTACGGGAGCAGGACAGATTTTCCCGATCATATCAATGATTTTCATTTAATTTCCTCACGGCTATAAAAATATTTCCCTTCTTCCTTTTTTCTCGAGTAAAGTTCTATGCCTTCAATACTATTATCTGATAAAACTCGCACAGCAATTTCAATTTCGTTCGGCTTAATTCGCAAGCAAATTCCGCACCCTGCTTTAATTTGCGAGGGCAACGGAGCGACTCCTACAGCAATTTTCTGCTCAAGTAGGCACCGCTCTGCTTGTATGGCTCGATTAGTAGTTTTGAATGCAATTATGTACTCCATTGTCACATATCCCCGGCGATTTCTCGAATGGCAATAATCGCTTTTTGTATTTCATCCTCGGTATTGAAGTAGGAAAAAGAGAAGCGTACCATTCCACTGTCACTTGTTCCCATATGTTTATGCAGCAAGGGAGCGCAATGAGTTCCTGCTCGACAGGCGATGCCATAGTCCATCCACAGTTGTTCGGCAACATCGGAAGATGATTGTCCTGCAATGTTAAAGGACACTATGGGCAGTCTGTTTGAGGCTGTAAAGTCTCCGTAAATCTGCACACTACTCAACTCTTTTATGCCTTGGTAAAACATACGAGTCAAATACATTTCTTTGGCATGAATTTGCTCGACACCAACTTGGTTTATAAATTCAACACCTTTTTGCAATCCGTAAATTCCGTGTGCGTTTTGTGTTCCAACTTCGAATACATCGGGCATTTCGTTAGAATGAAGTACATCAAAGCTATTCACCCCAGAGCCGCCTGTTTTTGTTATTTTGAAATCATGCTTTTCTTTTACAATAATTCCGCCCGTTCCCATGGGACCGAATAATCCCTTGTGTCCGGTGAAGCAAAAGATGTCTGCCATGTCGATGGTCACGGGAATATTGCCGAAAGTTTGTGAGATATCGAGAATCATGGTGATACTGCGCTCGCGGCATATTTTATAGAGCGCATCGGCATCTGTTACATTGCCTGTGACGTTGGAGCCGTGCGTACAAATCAGAAATTTTGTCGGTGGAGTTAACAACTTTTCTGCTGAATCGAATCGGATTCTGCCACTGTCATCACATTCAAGATAGCTCAACTTGCATCCGCATAAATACAAGGGACGCAGTACCGAGTTATGTTCGGTTGCTGTCGTTACGACCGTGTCATTCTTGCCCACCAATCCCGATATAACCAAGTTCAAACTTTCAGTAGCCGAGGATGTGAACGCCACGCCAAGCGGATTGTCATGTCCGATCAATTTTGTAATTTCTTTGCGCGTATTGAATATTTCTCGATTAGCAGTGGCGACTGCATCATAAAAAGAGCGTCCTGCATTGCCGAAGTTGTTTACTGCATACGCAATTGCATCGGCTACCGACGGAGGTTTTATTAAAGTTGTCGCGCTATTGTCAAAGTAAATCATGATAAAGTCCTATTGTTGTGTGCGTAGGAAATGGCTTCGCCTCGGTTCTCAAACCGAGGCAATTTTTTCATTTTATAATTCAAATCCATCATTGCGATTACGATTCATTCTTGAAAAGTCAACACGTGCAAACGAAAGTGTAGAAAGCCTGAGAAATAATGCTCCGAAACTGAGCAACACAAAAAGCGAGATCACCAATCCAATGTTGGCTTCGCCGTCAATGACTGTGCCAATCGGCATATATGAGAGAAACATCATGAGTCCTATGAATATCATTGCCAGCAGCACCCAGACGATAGTCAACGGCTATGAAATCCGCATTCCGACAAGCAAAAAAACCGCAACGAAGATTATCAAGCCTTGAATCATCGAAACTGTTGCAATGATAATACCGGCAAACATAAAAGATAGTCGGATTGTCTATACCATCGCCCATTCGGAAAATTTCACCGAAAATGAAGAGAAAGAAGAAGGGGAAAATTAGAATATTTACAACAAGGTATTGTAACACACAATCGCTCAAAAGTCAACCCCGCAGCATCTCAAAGCGCTGCGGGGATGTTTTTTTATGAAGCGATAGCTACTGATGATAATTGAACAAATTGCCCATCTGCTCCGTTCAGAGAGACTAGTCTGAAATATCTGAAAGCTTCATCCGAGTTTATATCGACGGCAAAATAACGACCAGGAGCAATAGCAGTATGGCGCACAGCACCAAGGAATATTTCATTCCAATCGCCGCCATCATTTGAACCATACAATCTCCAGTTACCCATGCGTCTGGGGTTTGTCAAAGTACCTGCAGAGGAAAAAACAAAGCGATTTGCTACTACGGCAGTTTCATAACGCCATTCGACCCAAAAATTAGAGTCAACCACGGCAGCAAACGAAGTATCGGCATCCCCATCAAAGAGATTGGCGGCATCCGTATTTTCCCAACCAGTACCTCCATCAACGAATATCGGATTTTGAACTATAGTATAATCTCCCGCTGCGTCGTTTTGGTTATCATACACTATTGCAACAGTACGACCTGCATACATATCCCATAATGTAGCTAAAGAATATCCTGTTTGTTCAAAAACCCACTCACGAGATGCGTTAAGATTAAGTCCGCCTTGTTGTGCACGACGATTCACTTCTACAGCGAAATTGAAGTCTGGGTAGAAATATTCAGTTGCAAATCTCACGAAACCGCCCGCTGGTCTGTGTCCAGGGTCGGCATATGTTGCATTACCCGGCGGTCTGCTAGGAAGCGACCAAGGCTGAAGATGATTAAACATACCCCATCTGTCACGAACATACTCTGCAATACCTTCAACGATCCAAAACGCGGTATTGCCACCATATTGCTGTGCATTATGAGCGATTTCGTGTACAAGAATATCAATATCATTAGGATTGTTACGCATCCAACTTGGACGAATCCAAGTAGTCGTGCCACTTGCCCATCCGGGAGCGTTAGGCCCTTCTGACTCGCTCGCTGCTCTTAATGTGACCTGAAAAGGGCGACCACCACGTGCAAAATAATACGATATCTCAAGCCACGTAGCTTCAAACACCTCCTTAAACCTTGCAGTTGTCTGAGGACCAAATGCCGCTTGGCACTCTTCAGAGAAAATCAAATATCTCTCTACAACGCTTGGTACAGGCTCCTGAGTTTCTTCCGGTGTTGTGGTAGCTTCTTCTGTATCAGTGGTGCAAGCCATGAACACTAAAGTCAAAGTCAATGCAACGGCGATTAAAAGTAGAATTTTTTTCATATGAATTTACCTCATTGAGTTTTTTATATAGCTTTTTTACGCGCTGGCAGCAGCATAATCAGCCCAAAGAGCTTCAATTGTTTTGCCTGTCAATTGCACGTAAATATCGCTTGTGTATTTTCCATCTTTAATGGCATCATTGATGTCTTTTACGAAAGTCGGGCAAACATTCTGCTCAACCCACAAGAAGAAGGCACCGGTGATACGGTAGCTGTTGTCGTAGTTCTGTTTTTCACTGTACTTCGGAAGAGCCCAGCCACCCTCTTTGTTGTAAATGCCATGCACTTCACGACCATAGTCGGCAATACCCTCGACGACCCAACCGGGTGCGTGCTCGTCGCCATAGCTCGGATATGCTTGAGCAGCATGTACCAGCTCGTGAGTGAGCAAATCTGTGTCCCACGGACGCTCAGTGATCCATTTGATTCCGACACCGATTTTGCTGCCTCCTCCGCACCAACCAATTGCACCTTCGCGTTCGTCGGCAACAATGGTGACGTTTTTCATCTCACCCTTGTTATATTTTTCGCAAATTTCTGTCCAAGTTCTGTCGAAAGTTTCAATCAAACGCTCAACAACTTCGGCTGGAAGCTGCGACTTTTGATCATCTTCAAAAATTAAGTATTTTTCTGCAACAGGATAGTTTTTCATGTCTTTCTCCTAAGTGTTTTTGATTTTATAAACAACTTGATACTATCATTATACATTGTAGCATCAAAAAAGTCAATAGCAAAATGCAAATAATTATCGTTTTTCAAAAAAAATTATTCACTTGTGTTGATTTCATCTTGCGCCAACACGCTCTCAAGCGCAACGATAGCACATTCTATCATCGCATCATCGGGTTCGCGAGTAGAAATCTTTTGTAACCAGATGCCCGGTGCGGATAACAGTCGTACAAATTTGTTTCCGCGCTTTTTGCCTGCAAATCGAATGAACTCATAGCCAATTCCCACGATGAACGGAAGCAAAAGAAACCGCGTACCCGTACGCGCAAGCGTATTCCAGTCTGATGGAATCAATAGTCCGATAAAAATACCGATGATCAGCATGAAGATAAGAAAACTGGTACCACAACGCGGATGAAATCTGGACTGTGCTTTGACATTTTCGAGTGTCAGAGGCAAGTTTTGTTCATGACAATAAATAGCTTTGTGTTCGGCACCATGATACATATATGTGCGACGAATATCTTTCATAAGCGACGTCGCTCCCATGTAAGAAACAAAAAGAATTATACGTATCACGCCTACAGATGCACTTTGCAACAAAGAATATCCGCTCATGGCGGAGTCTAGCGACAACAGGCGTGACGCTATGCTGAATAAAAATTCCGGTAGCCACATAAATAAGACCAGCGCAAGTACGACACCTAAAATCCCTGCCACAACAGTAACAATTCCCATCAATACATTATTGGATTTTTCATTTGTATTTGAGGTGTTATCGGCGCATTGGCTTTTCGCTGCCTTTTCTTCTTTTTTTGCTTGCTTTATAGCAAGTTTAGCTTCTTTTTTAGATTGCCTTTTTGACTGTTTTTCAGATAACTCTTTTGTTGCTTCCTCTTCATCAATTTGCTCGATAGCATCAAGTCCGGCAATTTCCGCCGAGCGCATCAAGCATTTGTATCCTACTTTGAGTGAAGCAAACAGCATCACCATTCCGCGAATCAGAGGAGTTTTAGTCACCCATTTTTTTGGCATTTTGACTTGGTGCTTTTCGAGAATGATTTCCCCGTCGCTATTGCGCACCGCCATGGCTATTTTGTCCGCCGAGCGCATCATCAAGCCCTCTATGAGCGCTTGACCACCGACGGCAGTTGGTTTATGTTCTGTGTTCATCTTTCATTTCCCTTCATACAACTCTGGATATTATACACTTTTTCAGCGCATTTGTCCAGCACTATTGAAAAAACATTGAAAATATTATATAATAACAGTAGTCAATGAAACGAGGATAAAATCATCGGTATTTTTAACAAGAGCGGCAAAAACAGCAAGAGTAATTCGTCAAGTCTGCCAATTACGCATCTCATCGTGGGGCTGGGCAATCCTGGCTCAAAATATACACTTACTCGCCACAATGCAGGGTTCTGGCTGGTCGATTTTCTTGCTCAACAGCACAACTTCCGTGTGGATAAGGTTAAATTTCGTGCTCTCACAGGCGAATATACGATTGCTGGTGTACGTGCATTAGTGATGAAGCCGCAGACATTCATGAATCTGTCAGGCGAGAGCGTTCGTGATGCTGCGAAGTTCTACAAAGTTCCACCCGAGAACATCATCACAATCATGGATGACGCCAATTTTGATGTAGGAAAAGTCAGAATCAGAACAAGTGGAAGCGATGGCGGGCATAACGGGCTGAAAAACATGATTTATCAGCTGCGTTCGGACCAATTTCCGCGCATCAAAATTGGAGTGGGCAAAAAGCCTCATCCCGACTACGATATTGCCGATTGGGTGTTGGGCAAGATGTCTGATGCGGACTTGAAAGTTGTCTACGATACGCTAGGCAACTGCGCTGCTGCTGTTGAGCTAATGTTGCAGAATGACATCACAGAGGCCATGAACAGGTACAATCGCACATGATAAATATTACAAGTTTCATTAGGAAAGAGCGGGAATTTGCTCAGCTTGTCGAGTATCTTTCCGAGCCGACTGCGAAAAATAAACCTGCACTTGTGATGGGACTATGTCCGGGAGCGGAATTTGCCCTGGTGCGTGAGATAATTGCAGACACAGCGAATGCACTCGTTATTGTGCGTGACGAGAAGACTGCGCGCTCATTGGTACAGCGGCTTGCGCAATACGATATCGCGGCATTTGCGTACTTGCATCGCGACATAAACTTTCACTTTATGACAGCCTCTCGCGAGTCGGAGCAAGAGAGGTTAGGTGTGCTTAGTAAAATCATGGACGGCAGCGCAAAAGTTGTGGTCACGACCCCTGATGGAGCATTGCAATTCACCATTCCGAGAGAGCGGCTGCAAGTTGCTAGGTTTGAACTTGTCGCTTCGGGGTCATATCAAATTGATGACGTTATCACCCGTCTCAATTCCGGTGGTTATCGCAGAGTCGAAATTTGCGATGGAATCGGGCAGTACTCCATCCGCGGCGGCATATTAGATGTTTTCCCTCCCACGGAGAAAAGTCCTGTTCGCATCGACTTTTGGGGTGACACTATCGAGCGGATGCGATATTTCGACTTGCTCACGCAGCGGCAGGAGGATGGAGACATCAAGCGCATGCAAATCATTCCTGCGCGTGAAATTTTGCTTGATTCGGACACGTCATCGCGTTTGGCCAAGTCTATTGAGGCTCATGCGCGTAAGGTCACAAGCGATAAAATCCGTGCCGAATTGCTACGTGAAGCTGAGCAGCTCGGCGAAGGGATGGACATTCCCGGAAGTGACAAATATGTCGAGTGCGTGTATCCCGAAAACGAGTGCTTGTTTGATTATTTTGACTCATCTACCGTGCTGTTCGTGCTTGAGTATAACGCTGTTTTAGAGCGTCAACGCGCCGCAGCGTGGGAGTTGGATGAATCGACTGTCTCTATGCTCGAGAGCGGGCAAGTACACCCTGATTACTCGAAATTTTCGCACGACTCTGCTATGCTGGAGAACATGCTCAACAAACACAAGGCAGTAGTGACCTCAACGTTTTCGACCAATCTGACTCAACGAGAATTAGGCGGACTTTACACGTTTTCCACAAAGCAAACCGTGCAGACAGAGAATAATTTTGACCTATTGCGCGAGGATATCGCGGCATATTGTGATG
>Ga0123355_10010354_pt1 | contig 14279 bp, 13 predicted proteins | sample TergutEmb28metaG_3_FD_89872 | JGI IMG/M metagenome (GOLD analysis project Ga0123355, IMG submission 89872) | Embiratermes neotenicus P1 segment gut microbial communities from Petit-Saut dam, French Guiana - Emb289 P1 | ecosystem: Host-associated > Arthropoda: Insects > Digestive system > Gut ...
CTTGGCTTTCTACAAATTGTAGGATACCATTCCATGCGCCTTCGTTAAACGAACCGTCATCTAAAATAGATTCCGGAGAGTGACCAAGAAGAGCAATACGGAAATCGTAATCGTCTCCTCTTCCACATGCGCTTAATGCAAACAATGCAACAAGCAGCAGAGCTAGTGGTAGAAACTTGAGTACTTTCTTCATTTTTTTACATCCTCCTAAGATGGTTTTGGCATTCCCTCAGAAAATGCCTAGGGTTGTGACCCATTACGTGCTTGGATAATAGGTCTGACTTAGTAGTTATTTGGCTCGCCGTTTGTTTGTTGATTTAATACCTTTACGGCAGAGCTTGTCCCTAAACGGGAACAGCCTTCGTTTATGAAAGCAATAAAATCCTCTCGAGTTTTCATACCACCAGCGGCTTTTATCCTAACATTGGGGCCAATGTGTTGCTTAAATAGCCTAATATCTTCGATAGTTGCACCGCTAGTGCCAAATCCTGTAGAGGTTTTTATGAAATCAGCCCCGCTTTGTGTAACACATTTACACAGGGCAAATTTTTCGTCAGTTGTTAAATAGCAGCACTCAATAATCACTTTCAAGATTTTGCTGCCTACTTTATTTTTTAGAACAGTTAGCTCTTTAGTTATTTTACAGAAATTTTTGTCTTTTGCATCGCCAATATTTATAACGACATCAAACTCGTTTGCACCATTTTCATTAGCGTTTTCAATTTCTGCTAGTTTGGATTCTGTTGTGCCGTAGCCAAGCGGAAAACCTATTACTGTACATATATTAATGGCATTACCATACTTTTCATACACCCTTTGCACATATGAAGGCGGGATGCATACAGAAGCTGTTTTGTAGGATATCACCTCTTCGCAAACGGCTTGAATATCACCCCACGTAGCGATTGGAGATAGCAAAGTGTGGTCTACCAATGCGTAGATTTCGGAGTCTTTCACCGCACACATCCTTTTACCATTTTTCACAGAATACACCTTTGAAGTGCCTATTCTTCAGCTCCTCCTCCTGAGGGTGGTGCTTACTCAAAGCATACATCAAAATTACAATTCTGTTACACTATTATAACCTTTCGATTGCGTATGTCAAGAAATTTGAAATTTTGCATAAGGTAATTTTTGGTGTATAATATATATAAAATCATATAAAAAAACCGTGCAATGCACGGCCTTTTTTAGGGTTTTTTTATGTATCTAACCCTACGCTTATCATTATTGCACGATTTATTCGCTTCATCATTTTTTCATCTATGCGGCATATTTTTTCCCGCAGGCGCTTTTTGTCTATCGTACGTATTTGCTCTAACAAAATAACCGAATCTTTTACTAATGTAGAACTAACAGACTCAATTTCTATATGAGTTGGTAACTTTGCCTTATTTATTTGTGAGGTTATTGCCGCACAAATTACCGTGGGACTGTATTTATTCCCCACATCGTTTTGAATAATTAATACCGGGCGTACCCCCCCTTGTTCCGACCCTATTACAGGACTTAGGTCCGCATAAAAAATATCACCTCGCCGTACCGGTACCACCTTCAATTCACCTTCTTTCGCTTTAATGGGATTTTCTTCGTTAATCCCATTATTGCCACTGGTAAAACTTTCTATACTATACATATATACGAGGCACCCTTTTCCCTATTCCACACAAAATTTCGTAGCTTATTGTACCAACTATTTCTGCTAAATTATCTGCGCAAATTCCTTCTTCGCCCATCATTGTCACAGCATCACCTGGGTTAACACACGGGATATCTGTTATATCCACCATACATTGATCCATACAAATTGCTCCTGCAATAGGTGCAAATTTTCCGTTTATCAGCACATTTCCACCACGAGAAAGTCTTCTAGGGTATCCATCTGCATAACCAATTGGCAAAACTGCGATAGTACTTTTACGGGTTGTTTTATATATATGCCCGTAACTTATGCCAACGTTTGCATCAAGCTCCTTTACCATGCTCACACGTGATTTTAAGCGCATAACAGGTTTTAAGCTTAGAGGCCTGCAGGTTTTTATCATTTCTGCTGAAGGAGGATAGCCGTATAACATGATCCCCACCCTTACTGTGTCAAGGTAAAAACCATGATATTCGCTCCCTGTTGTTATATGAGAAAAAGCCCCTGAATTAGAAATGTGCTTTATCGGTATATATACACCACGCTCTTCTAATGTCTTAACAACCCATTTAAAACGAGTTAATTGCTCAAACATAAAGCCAGTTTCTAACTCATCAGATGTTGCAAGATGAGTGTAAATTCCCTCAAGCTCTATGTTTGGGTTTTCTGCAATTTCACAAATTTGTTGTACACTTTCTAGGTTAGGCAAAAAACCTAACCTGCTCATTCCAGTATCAATTTTTATATGTATTTTGGCTCGCTGAAAAACTCTGGCAGCCTGTGCCGCTAACGCATTTGCACCACTGAGGCTAAACACGGTTTGAGTTAAATCAAAACACACAACTTCGTGCAATAATTGCTCTGGCGTATAGCCCATTATAAGAATATCCCCCCTAATTGCACTTTCCCTAAGCTCAATTCCTTCTTCACAAATGGCCACCCCTAAGGAGTTTGCACCACCTTCTAGTAAAGTGCGTGCAACGGGCACAGCTCCGTGCCCGTATGCATCCGCTTTCACAATACCCATTAAATGAGTTAGGGGGTTTAAAAATTTACGTACAACATTTAAGTTATGAGACAAATTAGCAAGATCAATTTCGGCCCATGCTCGTTTATAAATCATATGTACATCTCCTAAAAATACAAATACTTAGAACCTGCATTTATCTTGATAGACAGGAACAATGTAGGTCCTTACAACGTAAAAAGCCCATCATCCAGTTCTACATTAAACTCAATAACATGATATGTAACAACAATCCGTTCCGCTCCATCTTGGTCAAACACTATTAATTTTACAGGCAGAAAGGTCTCGTTATCTACCCATAGACGAGCAATTGCCAAATATGGGTGATTTCCTGGTACTGTTGCCTCTAGTACTGTACGAACTCCTTCATCCATATCTGCTACACTAACAGAAATTTCTTCACATTGCAAATAATTTCGTACAAAACTAGTTAGAAATATTTCACTGCGTTCCGATGTTTCTTGTACTAGTAAAGAAACCCGCCCATCCACACGACTATTAAACTGAAAAATTTGCCGCCCGTCAGAAGCTGTTACACTCCCCGCTACATGGGCAGGTGCGGTAACTTCTATGCGGTACTCCCCTGTGGCTCTAGCATGTTGTACAGTTTCGTACATGTTTACTCCTTTGTTGGAGTGGAATTCTACTGTAGCTACGGCACGATAATTTTGCATTTCAAATAATTTACGATGAATTTGCTCAGAAGCACTCATTTCATCGGGGTTCGATGGACCTGGAAGCCTTTGTCCGCCACACGCTGTTACAAACAGTAGGATAAAAATAAATGTCATTAGTAGCAATAATTTTCTTTTCATTCTGTTCCTCCATTAGGTTTAATTAACAAGCAAATCTAAGGCTTTAGCTTATACATATTTGCCTGTTTACTATAATATACGAGAGGTTTTAAGGTTTTAGAAGTTATATATGGAATTCTGCCTGTTTGAACAAGTAGCTCCATCGCGCGTTTCATACGATGTAATTTCCTGAATACACGAAAGTGGCTCTGTTGCTTTTCTCATACAGACTTCAACAAAATTGCAGAGCAATTTCATAGCATATGAAAAACCAACTGATCCGAAAAACGGATCAGTTGGTTTTTTGAATTTGTCAACATTACTACCCACAGCAAAACAAAAATAAGACTTGTTTTTCACACACTATTATAGTTTAATAAACAAGTGTATAGAAGGATGTGGTTACAATGAAAGGTAAATTACAACTACAACAAGGGAATCAAAATATCGCCATTCTCGTCAAAAGTGGCGAAAATCTACTAGAAGCTTTACGCGCCAGCAATGTATCTATCAACGCACCATGCGGCGGAAGCGGCACCTGTGGCAAATGCACAGTAACGTCCCATAAAGGCGAACTCCTAGCCTGTAAAACCATAATTGACGAGAGCTTTTTCGATACAGAAATTAATATCCCAGACAGCGGCAGCATGAAAATACTTACAGCTTACGAAAACTCACACCCGATAATATGCGATAGACAAAGTCCACTACCCTACGGTATTGCCATAGATATAGGCACAACAACTCTTGCCTTTGAACTTCTAAACATGGCTAGTGGCGAGTGCATTGCAACTCATTCCCAGGTAAATAGTCAGCGGGAATTTGGCGCAGATGTTATGTCACGCATCACTAATGCAGTTGCAGGGGCACAAAATAAACTTCACGCATATATAATAGATGATATATGCTTGGGTATTAAGCATATAATAAATAAAAGCGAGGTTAATCCCGTCGATATTTCCCTTGTTACAATAGCCGGAAACACTACAATGTTACACCTATTGCTCAACTTACCCTGCGTCTCTCTTGGAGTTTCACCTTTTACTCCTGTTTTTATTGGTATGAAAACGTGCAACTTTAGGGAAATATTTAAAAGCGATGTTCTCAATTGTAATGTTATGATTTTACCCGGAATATCAACATTCGTTGGCGCAGACGTTTCCGCAGGTATGTTATGTGCTGGCTGGCCAAACATTTCCGGCAACAATTTGCTAATAGATTTGGGCACTAATGGCGAAATGGCTCTTTTTTCTAAAGAAAGAATTATTGTTACATCCACTGCCGCAGGCCCAGCTTTTGAAGGCGGAAATATTTCTATGGGAATAGGCTCAATAGACGGTGCAATTGCAAAAGTAAACTATCTACCAAGCTCAAACGTATTTAGTTATGAAACCATAAATAATTTGGAACCTGTTGGCATTTGTGGTACTGGGGTTGTAGATATCGCTGCAGAGTTAATACGGCATGGATTGGTAGACGAAACCGGGAGCATAGAATCTGAAGAAGACGCAATTACAATTGCACCGGGTGTAGACTTTACACAACGAGACATCAGAGAAATCCAACTCGCAAAATCTGCAGTGCGCTCTGGAATTGAAATATTATTAGACATCGCCGGAGTACAATATGAAGAACTTTCCACCGTTTATTTAGCCGGTGGATTTGGCCATAAAATCAACTTGAAAAATGCGGTTACATTGGGCCTAATCCCCAAAGAGCTGGAAGATAAAGTGGTGATTTTAGGAAACTCTGCCTTAGGCGGTTGTGCCAATGTATTGCTAAGCACCAGCAAAGAAGCAGATATTCAAAAACTAGTCAGCCAAGCCACAGAAATAAATTTGGCAACACACCCACAGTTTAACGATTTATTTATGGATTATATGGGAATGGAATAGGGTGATTTGATGCAAGATATACGAGGCACGATAGTTAATATAACCAAGAGTGTAACAAAAACTTCCGGTGACATTATAAAAACGACAAAGCTTTCCATGAATCTTTCTTCTGAAGAAACCAGCTTAAAAAACCTGTATATGGAAATTGGCAAAAAAGTTCACGAGATTTATCAATACGGCGGCTCTCTCGGGAAGTTCTTTGACGAAAAATACTTGGAAGTTGAAGCAAGTGAGCGTAAAATTGCAGATATTAAAGAGCAGATAAGTGTTATAAAAGGCACACGAGCCTGCATAAAATGCGGCAAAACTGTAGATCGCTCTGCAGAATTTTGCCAAAAATGCGGAATTCGTGTAGAATTAGGCCATAGTTCTGTTTCCATATCTGGGCAAGAAAGTATTGACCAACATCAGCCGCCGACTACAAAAAGCGAACCAAATATAGAAGTAACACCTCTACCAAGTACCCTTCCACCATTACTAGAAACAGCGCACACAACCGACGTTGTATTGTCACCAGAACCTATTTTACGCAATTGCAGAGTTTGCAATTCTACAAACGATATAGGTACAAAGTTTTGCTTATCTTGTGGCAGAATATTAGAGTAGAGAGATATAGAATGAAAATTTCATTGCATTTGGGGGGAAACTTATGATTTGTGAAAGATGTAAAAAAAACCCGGCATCTGTACGTATGGAGCAAGGTTCGAATGGAACGAAAAAAGATATTTACATTTGCGACGAATGTTCTAACGAAATTGAAATGTCATTACTTTTAGACGATATTTTCCACGGGATTTTTAACCATTTTGGAAAGATACATGCAATACCAATTAGTCACTTAGGGCAATTTTTACAAAGTAAAGAGCGTAATACTGCGCAACCCAAAATTACATGCCAAGACTGCGGCATTACATTTGATGAGCTTAAAAATGGTAGTATTTTAGGTTGTGCTACTTGCTACAAGGCTTTCCACACTATACTAGAACCGCTACTTATGAATGTTCATGGCTCTGTTGCTCACGAAGGAAGAATCCCTAAGCGTACTGGAGCCTCCTTAAAGCGCGAGCGTCAAGTTGATATACTTCGCCAGCATATGCAACAAGCCGTTGCAGAAGAAGATTTTAGCAGAGCCGCTTTTTTGCGCGATCAAATTAAACGTCTTGACTCTTTACCTGTTCATGTAGATAATGGAAATGATAATGATTAATGTTATGAAAGAGATGAACCTCTTTTTTCATACGAAATAATGATGCCACAAGAGAGCTCTTCCTCCAACGGCATTGACAAGAGGTGAAACGGTGAATTTTGAACCATGGTATCAGAATATATCAACAGAAGACAGCCAAATTCTGTCCTCACGTGTACGTTTAGCACGAAATTTAGAAAAATACCATTTCCAAAGGAAATTGTCTTCAGATGATGCATTTGCTATTATAAGAGAAGTAGAAGAAGCTGTTGGTAATATAAATAAGAAACGGCCATTCGACCCATTAATAGCTCAAGATTTACGCAAAATAGATGAACAAATTTTTTTGGAAAAACATATACTAAGCCCCAAATATTTAGACAGTGAACTGGCTAACGGGGTTTTTGTTGATATGTACCAAAACATAAGCATCATGGTAAACGAAGAAGATCATGTACGTATCCAAGCAGTTTGCCCGGGTGAGGATTTAGCTCAAGTTTTGTCCACAGCCAACGAGCTAGATAATTTACTGGAAAAATATTTGGATTTTGCTTTTGATGCAAAACTCGGCTATTTAACAGCCTGTCCCACAAATGTTGGGACGGGCCTTCGTGCATCATTTATGATTCATCTGCCTTGTTTGGATAAAACGGGCTTGCTAAAAAAACTGTTCCCCTATATAGCAAAGTCCGGCATGACTTTACGTGGAATATATGGTGAAGGCACTATTCCAATGGGTAGCATATATCAGCTTTCGAACCAAGTAACCCTAGGTAAAAAAGAAGCACAAATTGTAAAAAACCTTATTGGCGTTGCAGAAAATATTATAAGGCGGGAAAACCAAACAAGAGATAAAATGCTGGAAAAGCGGCCAAACTATTTACAAGACAGGGCATATCGTGCTTATGGTATTTTAGCATACAGCCGCAAGCTTAATGTTCATGAAGCTATGGGCTTCCTTTCAGACATACGCCTTGGGTATTTGACAGGAATATTAGATTTACCAAGACCAGCCATACCACTTTACCAAATTATGATGGAAATACAACCAGGGCATTTACATTTTTCTGCAGGAAAAACAATGAACGAGTACGAAACAGATGTTGCCCGTTCAGATTATTTACGCAATATTTTTGTAAACCAGACAAATTAATTAGCGAGGAGTCACATATGATGAAAGGTCCTTTTACAGAAAAGGCAAGATTAGCAATTAACAACGCTCAAGAGATAGCCGCAAAAATGGGGAGCCCATTTGTTGGTACAGAGCATTTACTTTTAGGCTTAGTGGCTGTAACTGACGGCATAGCTGCAAAAATCTTAGAAATGCAAAAAATTTCCACCACTGATATCGAACGTCAAGTTTTGGCTGCAATGGACGGACAATCTCCTTCTCCTGTAGCGACAGAAGGGCCAAGTAACTTTACACCGCGCACAAAGCGTGTTCTTGAAATAAGTCAGCAAGAAGCTTTACGTCTTAAAACAAATTATATTGGTACAGAGCATTTGCTACTTGCATTATTGCGGGAGTCAGAGTCTTTTGCATGTAATATTCTTGTGTCACTTGGGTTAAACATCTCAAAGGTTTTTGCGGACATTATGCAAATGCTAGGTGAACCCAGCACCCCTAGCGCAGGAGGGCAACCGCTTCATCAACAAATGGCAAACCAATACTACCAAAACCAATATGGGCAAAATCAAAAAACAAACACTCCTTTTTTAGATAAGTTTAGCCGTGATTTCACAAAAATTGCACGAGACAATACTTTTGACCCAATTATCGGCCGCACGAAAGAAACGGAGCGAGTAATTCAAATTTTAAGCCGCCGTACAAAAAATAACCCTTGCTTAGTTGGCGACCCCGGAGTTGGTAAAACAGCTATTGTAGAAGGGCTTGCTCAGCGTATTGTTGCCGGAGACGTACCAGAAACAGTGAAGGATAAGCGAGTAGTGTCTCTGGACTTAGCGGCTATGGTTGCAGGTACAAAATACCGAGGCGAGTTTGAAGAACGCATAAAACGGGTAATTGAAGAAGTTATAGCTAACGCCGACGTAATTTTATTTATTGACGAAATGCACACATTAATTGGTGCAGGCGGCGCAGAAGGTTCTCTTGATGCCGCCAATATCCTAAAACCTGCGCTGGCACGTGGAGAAATGCAGGTTATTGGTGCAACTACATTAAATGAATTCCGCAAGCACATCGAAAAAGATGCTGCATTGGAAAGACGGTTTCAACCTGTAATGGTAGATGAACCCACAGAAGATGAGGCCATCGCAATTTTAATAGGCATCAGAGACAAATACGAGGCTCATCATAAAGTGCAAATTACAGACGATGCTGTGGATGCAGCAGTAATGCTTTCCGCACGGTATATATCAGACCGCTTTTTGCCGGATAAAGCTATTGACCTACTGGACGAGACTGCCTCTCGTGTTCGATTGCGTTCATATACTGCGCCGCCAAACATCAAAGTTTTAAACGATAAAATTACAGAACTGGAAGCAGAAAAAGAAGAAGCAATTAAAGTTGAAGAATTCGAAAAAGCGGGTATGTTAAAGCAAAGACAAAATACTTTGAAAGAACAGCTAGAAGACGAAGAAAAACGGTGGAAAGATGCCCATACAAAATCCCACCACGTTGTAAATGCAGATGAAATATCTGCAGTACTGTCCAATATTACCGGAGTGCCTGTTACTAGATTGCAGCAAGAGGAAAGTCAGCGTCTGATGGATATGGAAGATGTTATTCACAGGCGGGTAATTGGACAAGATACAGCTGTTACCACCGTTTCCAAGGCTATTCGCCGTGGGCGTATAGGGCTAAAAAGCCCTAACAGGCCAATTGGATCGTTCCTATTTTTAGGGCCAACAGGGGTTGGTAAGACACATTTGAGCCGTGCTCTTGCAGAAATCTTGTTTGGGGATGAAAATTCCATTATTCGTGTAGATATGTCTGAGTTTATGGAGAAGCATAGCGTTTCTAGGCTAATAGGTTCACCTCCGGGATATATTGGCTATGACGAAGGCGGGGAACTTAGCGAAAAAGTGCGCCGCAAGCCGTATTCCGTGGTGCTTTTTGACGAGATAGAAAAAGCACACCCGGATGTTTTTAACGTACTTTTGCAAGTTTTAGACGATGGGCATATTACGGACGCACAGGGCAGAAAAATTAATTTCAAAAATACCGTGATAATTATGACAAGTAATGCTGGGGCACGTTCTATTATCAGCCCAAAAAAACTGGGCTTTGCGCAAGACGATAATAAAGAACGTGATTATGATGACATGAAAAAATTAGTCATGGACGAGGTTAAAAAGCTTTTCCGCCCAGAATTTTTGAATAGAATTGATGATATTATTGTGTTCCACCCGTTGGATAATGATAATATTAGAAAAATTGCAGCATTAATGCTGGCAGAAACGGCGAAACGTGTTCATGAAACAATGAAAATAGATTTGACGTATTCTGATAATTTGGTAGAGCACATTTCCGAAGAAGGTTTTGACCAGTTGTATGGCGCAAGACCGCTACGCAGAGCGATACAAAATAAAATTGAAGATGAACTTGCGGAGGCCATTTTGCAGGGGCGTTTCCGTGAAGGTTGCGCAGTGCATGGGGATTTTGTGGATGGTAAGGTTATTTTTGAAGTAGTGTAGGTATATTAAGTAGTGATATTAACGCCCCAAGCGTTGGAAGTTATTCGTCCATCGCAATGGGGCTTTTGCTATAATCGTTACTATTGTCATTTCTTGTCACTATGCTATAATGCATTTAAACGATTATCATGAAGGCAATAAGTAATGAATACTTTTTAATACAGAGGAGTTAACGATGATGAACATCTCCAGAATATTCAAAGACGAAAAAGAAGAGTATATTACATGGCCTGCTATTTATCATTTTATCAGAGAACATAATATTAAAGGTGAAGGCACAATGTCTAAGCGCGAAGCTTTAGATTGTATATTTAATTTTGGAAATAGTTCTAATGAACGTACTGAAATTGTACTGTCTTGGATTGATGATGTAATTCTTGAGGGCATTAAGGACGTGTATGTAAGCTTTTTTCCTCTCGAGCAGAAAACTAAATTGTTATTATCTAACCAAGTTACTGCGGATTCTTATTTAGCAAAGTTTATTACAGAAAATATGAAACCACATCTTTGCTCAAATCAATACGGCAACGATTTTTCACTTATAAGCGTACGCTGGGTTGGTGAAGGAAAGAGCAGAAGAATCATATTTACATACTGTAAAAAATTATTTGTCCGTGAATCAAACAAGGATACAAGTAGTATAAAGCCAATTGATTATCCAATAACTGCTGAGTTTTTTGTCAAAGAAGAATTGTTGCTTGTAATGGCTAAGCCAAGAACCAATTTGAACGATTACATTACTAATGAACTCAAATATGAAAACTCAATACAAACAACTACTGAAAAAGAAGTAGGCAAAGTAACTGCTCTTATAAAAAAAATTCTAACAAAAGAGCATATAGATATAAAAACTGTTAAAAATAAATTGAAGAGTAAGTTATTTTATGTCATTGATAAATACACCAAAACCCCAAGTGTAATTGAAAATGTAATTGCGTCAAATACCAGCAAATTAGAAGCAATTACAGAAGCAATTTTAGGCATGTGTACTGCTCAAGACAAGTGCAAAACCCCATCTTCTACAGATGTGAAAGATGACATTAAAAACATTGCAGAAAAATATCTGTCAATAAACTGGCAGGACACTGTTGTTTTTACGCAAGACAGAGAAGCCTTCCCTATTAAGCTTAGTGCTACTGATGAAGAAGAGTGTATGGTAGAACAAACTGCACCCGAGTCCCATCCTTTGCAAACAAAGTCTATATTTTTTGATAATAAAAAGATGTTACAAAAAAACAAATCCTGCAACGGGGCAGTTTTTGTATGGACAAGAAAAAATCGTAAGTACTGTTCACCAAGTTTTTCTGTAAGCATAAATATAAAAAAAGAGGTTTGTGTATTTAAATTTAAACAATATACTATGAAAGGAGATATCGAAAATGTCATATTCTCAATTATCGAAGCAGATGGAGAAACCAATAAGTCTTGAGCAATACGTCGTTGTTGAAAACTACATCAATTCTCTCTCGTATAATACAAAAATTACAATCTCAAAAGCAGCACAACAATTACGTTTAGATGATAGCTTGACAGGAAATTTGTTAGCTGCACTAGTTGATATTGGGGTATTGCAATATGGTTTTGTAATTAGGTGTCCGGAGTGTAGTTTGCTACTAAAAACCGCAGAAGATATCGCAAACATTGAACATGAAACGTATTGCTATGGCTGTGACGAAATCATTCAAATTGAACCAAGTGATATTGAAGTAATCTATACTTTATTCAATTGCCCTTTTCAGCAAGGACAGCAGAATGACAAAAAACCTGCGCTGGTGACGTCTGCTGTCCATAAAATAGATTCACTGGCGCACCTTATTAGTTTAGGAAAAGTAAATATAAACACAGAGTTTTTTGCTCCAACCGATAGCGAATGGGAAGAACTATATGAGGGCTACAGTAATATTTTCACATCTAAAAGCACAACAACAAAGACCGGATATACACTAGAGAAATTGACAATGGATTTGTTTGATAAGTGCAAGCATTTCTGTGTAACAGGTGGTTTGCGAATTTCTTCTGATGGCAATTATACCAGCCAAATTGACTGCTATGTACGCAACACACTATACAATCCTGTCGTGTCATTAATTGGTGATGTCGATAGTTTTGTAATTGAGTGTAAGAATGAGACACGTACACCCAGAGGAGAGTATATGAAAAAATTGCGTAGCGATATGCTTGACACAGGCAAGCACTTTGGGATAATTATTAGCAAATGTAAAGCACCTAGAACTTTTGTGTCTTTATCTAACAAAATATTTCTCAACAGTAAAATAACTATCATATGGATGGATAGTGAAGATTTAATGAATATCATAATACATAAACAAAACTTGCTGGAAATGCTTGCACGAAAAATAGAAGAGGTGAGATTAACAGCGACGAAAGACCTTCGAGCATTAGGATTATATGATTGTTAAAACTTTTGATATATCCCTCCTAGCCTAATAGCTAGGATTTTTATTTGCAGAAAACATTTAAATGGTAATCTATTTCGCAATCATCCTTTTCTTTGTGATATAATCTTAGAAAATGTCTAAGAGCTGGTCAAAGGTGTGAAATAAAAATGAAAAACAACACGCATCCCATTATCCGCCCAATCCAACTATCCGACGTACCACGTGTAGCAGAAATTCACGTTTTCGGCTGGAGAAGTGCCTACAGAGGCATCGTCTCAGATGAACACTTATTCAAAAACATGCTGGTATCTAACCGAATTAAGCGTTTTGAAAATTCCGTACTTAACAAAACTGAAGAAATTCATGTTTACGACGACGGCATAGTAAAAGCATGGATATCCATTGGCACATGCAGAGACGAAGATAAGACCGCCGCCTTCGAACTTGGGGGAATATATGTAGACCCATTTATGCAGCGTCAAGGGATAGGGGCAAAAATGGTTACTTATTGCGAGGAATTAGCTGCGAGCCGCGGTTATAATGAAATATGCCTATGGACATTTGAGAAAAATTTGAGCGCGCAGGCTTTTTACGAAAAAATGGGCTATGTACAAGATGGCGCAACAAAATTGTATGAAAACTTCAACACCATGGGAATGCGATACACAAAAATATTGGAAGATACATTATGCTAAACTATACCCTAACCCGCTCTGCCAGAAAATCTGTTGGCATTTACATCCGTAACGGCATAGTAGAAGTACGTGCGCCGCTAAAATGCCCAAAGTCGGATATAGATAAAATTGTTGCATCAAAAGAAAAATGGATAACGGACAAGCTGGCAATTTACCATGAGCGGGAAGAGAGCAAGAAGGCTTTTGCGCTAAACTATGGCAGCCAAATATATTTTTGCGGGAAGTTGCACTCTATTGTTGCCAGAGCCGGCTCACGGGCAGGTTTTGATGGGGAATGTTTTTACATGCCGCCCAACCTAACACCAGAGCAAATTAAACAAACCTGCATAAATGCATACCGCAAACTTGCCAAAATCCGCTTTACTAACGCCATTGTAGATTATGCGCCTAAGCTGGGCGTTTTGCCAACGGCAATAAAAATAAATGGTGCCAAAACCCGCTGGGGTAGTTGTTCTTCCAAAAAGAGCCTAAATTTTTCTTGGCGGCTAGTTATGGCGGATGATGATGTAATTGACTATGTAGTAGTGCACGAGCTTGCGCACATTTTGCAAATGAACCATTCCGTAAAGTTTTGGGCCGTTGTGGAGAGCGTGCTGCCAGATTATAAAAAGCGTCAAGCAAAGCTAAAGGAGTTACAAAAGCGGCTATCCGCAGAAGACTGGGGTTAGATGATTTGCAAACGGTTACTGAGAGTAACCATTTGACATACAACCGGAGGAAAAAAATGAACACAGAAAAGAAAATCTACATTGCCGACGACGAAACTAACATAAGACTCGCAATAAAAACATTCCTAGAAAACGCCGGCTACACAGTAGAAGACTTTGAAACCGGCGACTTACTACTAGAAGCATTCAAACAAACCCCTGCAAACATGGTAATTTTAGACGTAATGATGCCTGGTTCTAATGGCTTTGTTATATGCAAAGAACTACGCAAAATAAGCCACGTACCAATTATAATGCTAACAGCCCGCGACAGCGA
>Ga0123355_10010355_pt1 | contig 14279 bp, 10 predicted proteins | sample TergutEmb28metaG_3_FD_89872 | JGI IMG/M metagenome (GOLD analysis project Ga0123355, IMG submission 89872) | Embiratermes neotenicus P1 segment gut microbial communities from Petit-Saut dam, French Guiana - Emb289 P1 | ecosystem: Host-associated > Arthropoda: Insects > Digestive system > Gut ...
CCTAAGCCAAGCATCACGGCAATAATGGTTACTGCAGCACCCAACAAACCCGCATAGTTAATCTTTGTCTTTACATCAATATCTTTTGCGCCTTCAAGCAGCTCTTCTGCTGTTTTCTTATCTACTGTTCTAACAACTTCGCCTTCTTCATCAAGCAATTCGTATTCTGATTTTTGCTCCGCACGTGCGTAATACCACATGGCAAAAGTTAGCAGTAGGATCAGGATGAACACCAGCACAATGGCAAGTGCCAGCAAGGCTATCATCGGATGACTTTGCGGATTTGCAATTGCCTGTTGCACTAGCTCCCATCGCGATTGCAGATCAGCAAAGGTTAGCTGGGACAGCGTCTGATTCCACCAGTCAGGGGATATTAAGTTATGCAGTACTTCCATTTATCTCGACCCCATCCATAGTTGTGGTCCACCTGGGTGTGCGTGACCAGCATGACAAATATCGCAGTCGCTTTGTGCATGGCAGCGTACGCAGGACTGTTCACCCAACTCCTCTGTCTCGGCAGCATGGGTAATCAAGAAGCCGTCTGGGTGTGGAATTTCCATACCGTGACAATCATCGCAAAAGAATTCGTTCTTGTGACAGCTATCACATAGATTATTAGGATCGTTAGCTACTTGAGAGTGGTCACGAATGATAAATTCATCATGTGGCACCATGCCACCGTGACAGGCTCCACACATTTCGTCGGGATGACAGGGGGCACAAGTATGCCAGTCACCTACCCCATGCGTGGTTTCCCAATCAGAACCATGCACTACTGCAAAGACTGAGTTCAGTACGCGATTGTCTTCAAGTCTGCCATCATGACAGGTCTCACAAGCGATTGAAGGACGTGATTCTGTTCTTGAGTGACATCCTATGCAAGTTTCCATAGCATAGCGTGACTCCCACTCAGTAGTGCCTGGATGTCCTATACCACCGTGACACACAGTACAGCGCATATCTGCTGCACATGTTTCATGGTTGACGCGCAAACCACGATTTTCTGTAATGTCTCCTGTAAAAACACTTGCGTGGCAATCCAGGCAAGAATCATTTTGAATAGTGCGTCCTACATCTTGTCCTGGGAAGATGGGTAGCACCATCGAATACCAGACACGCTGGTTAAACCCTATGCGACCCCAAGCACCCTGAGTCGCATGACAGTCCACGCAGGTTGCACGCGAATGCGCTGCGTCTTCGCGAGCCTCAACTTGCATGCCGTGACAGCCCGCACATCCCGGTGCCCAAACCATACCAATAGCCCCAGGCAGCAGCAGAACGAAGGCAACCCCCGCAATAATCCATACTGTCAGTTTCAGTAATCCAGGCGGTAAACTCTTTAACATAGTCGTCTTCCCAAAGTCTATTCGGTTCTTACTTCTATCCCGTCGTCATTATCTATCTCACCACTTTTGCCAGCAGCATCAGTATCATTTGCATCTAGGGCATCGCCTGCTGCAAGTGCTGCTATCATTTCTTTCTCGCGGCGCTTCTTCGCCAGAGCACGCGTGATTAGATACACTGCAATAATAATCAGGATTATGAGGAAGGGTGGGAAACAGGCACGCGCCACGTCCCCAAACTGTCTATTGAGAGCAGCGAAGGGATCTGTGCTTGAACCTTCGATAGTAAAGAGCTGCACGCGACCCAGGCTAGCCTCTGCGCTGACAAACATATCGCGTGTAGGATTATAGTTAATATCATTGGGATAGTAGAAGCTTCCATCCTCGCGACCTGGCTGACCAACCTTCTTGATAAAGTCACCTGTACTTGCATCAAGCACTGCTACAGAAAAGTCAAAGAGGTCAATTATGTACGCACGACCGTTGCCATCAAGCGTGATGCCCTGTGGAATCTGCAAGTTCGCTGCATAACGTTCAGCCAACTCCTCTTGATCCTCATCGCGTGTGCCCTCAATTCCTTGATTGCCTGCAGGCCCAAGGAAGACTTCGTAAACAGGAAATCCTCCTGTGTCATATTTAATCAGTCTATTGTTATAGCTATCGAGTACAAAGATATTGTTTTCATTATCCACTGCAATACCCGACACATAGTCAAAGCGATTGAACTCATCTTCAAAGTCATTACCATGCTGACCAATTGGCTCGCCCGTAGGAGTAAAAGCAGCAAAGCCAAAGCGGCTTCCCACTACTAGTATCTCATTATTTACTGCAATCGACAGGGGCGATTCAAAGCCTATCGTTGCCTGATGCACAAAATTGTTGTCAAATATCTGGAAACGATTATAAGTTTGTTCCGCAACATAGAACCAGCCATTAGGGGCAATCGCCACATAACTTGCAATTATCGTCGTATCTGGAGCACCCTCTGAAGGCAAGTCGCGAACAGATTGAATGGTCATCAGATTACCATTGAGATCGTACTGAACCAGTCTAAAGCGCGTGTTGTCTGAAATCCAAATAGAATTGCCATCAGGTGCAAAGGTCGCACTCGTTGGGTTAATCAGATCCTGTGGTGTCGTGCCATGACCATAGATAGATCTGACCCACGTAATACCTGCTGTTTGTCCACCTGGAGCTAGTCCACCTGGACGTAGTAGCGCAAACATTGCTGCACAGGAAAGCAGAATCAGCAGAATCAGAATTATTAGAATGACTGTGGCAACTGTTCGGGTGCGCTTGATAGACTTATCGTCTACGTTTTCAGTCGTTGCACGCAGTGCTGGTGGTGCAGAATCTGCAGCTAGATCGGTGTTTAGCTCATCTGTTGTCATCTTAGTTTCCTCCCGCTCTTTCAAGTCCCTCAAGAGCAGTCGCGTCGTCTGGAACAAAGCGGAGTGCCTCGTTAAAGTCCTCAATGGCACCTGCAGTATCCCCTAGTTCAAGCTTGGTCAGTCCCCTGTCCGTCAGCAAGTCAGCTGCATGCGGATTTCCCTCTACTGCAATGTCGAGCATTTCAAGCTTGCGCTGCAAGTCGCCTGCATCGCCATAGGCCAAGGCAAGCATGTAAGCAGAGGTATAGTAATTGGGATGCATGCCTGCAGCACGTGCCCAATTGGGAGAAGCAGTGCTGTTGTACATGCGATCAAAATCTTCACGCAATTGGCGCATCGTATTTTCAAAGCGCTCAATGGCTGCCTCCGTATCACCCTGTTCCAGCGCGAGGTAGGCATATGCAAACTCAAGTGCCTGATTGCGTTCTTCGTCTGGCAAGTTCATAGCTCGAGCCATGTTGATTGTTTGCTGAGCCTCGATATAACGACTATTTGCAATTTGTGTAAGCGCAAGCCTGCCATAATTTTCTGCAGATTGATTAATTTCGACAAAGGCACCTGCTTGCTTCATGGCAAATTCTTCAATAGTTTCTGCTCTGCCAGGATCTAAGCTGACAACACCAAAGATTACGGCAAAGATGACAGTAAGTAGAGCACCTATCACAGCAAGAGCCGCAATACCAAACAGTGCTCGGATATAAGGGTCATTGCCTGCAGATTGCTTTTTTGGACGTGGCGGAGCCACCGCAGCTACCTTGCTGCGATCATCAGCATCTTCACGCGTATCCAGCTTGAGTTCATCGCTCTTTTGCTGCATGCTCATAACACCCCCTAAAGGATTGCTTCATAACTACTACACAATCCTACCATTACATAGGGTCGCTTACAAGTGAAAAGCGCAGGTGAAAAGTGAGTGCACTGCGAATGATTTGTTAGATACATTTCCTGCCCGAATGTATTTCCTGGATGTAATATTTGGCTTGAGGAGCTTCGGACTGAATGCGAAGCGCAGTAGCATACGTAAGCACTCAGGCAGGAATTTCTCAAGCCAAATAGTGCGTTCAGGTGGCTAGGGTACTCAGGATTCGCGCGTATTGCCAAAGGCAGGCAATCCACCCCCCTCGCTAACGCTCAAGCCTGAACAGCACATTTGGTGCTGTTCACCCTTCACAGGTTCGAATCGTGAAAGGTATAAGCAATTGGCTGGGGTACTAGGATTCGAACCTAGACAACTGGCACCAAAAACCAGCGTCCTGCCATTAGACGATACCCCAAAGCCGATTGACAAGTGTATCACATTTGCAGACTGCACGGACAGTCATTTAAAATGGAGTCTGTGTTTACCTTTTATGGAAGCGTATTACTCGTATGAAGGGACGTGCTGTGAAGCGTTTATTACCTATTTTTGTAACCATCCTTGCCGCCACAACTCTGGCACTATCATTAACTGCCTGTACAGAAGGAGAAGAACAGACCTCAGAGTCAGAACGTCAAACACAGCGCATCCTCACAGTCGCAGTGCCTGACAGCTTGAACGGTACGGGACTTATTGGCTACCTAGCTCCCTTTTTTCAGCAAGACACAGATATCTTTGTGAACGCAATGTATCTGGGCGACGAACAGGCAATAACTGCAGCTGCCACAGGCGAAATAGCTGCCTTGATCGCAAACGATCCTGCAGCCGAAGAAGCATTCATTGCTGATGGCTACGGTACAGACAGATTTGAATTTGCATACAACGATTTCATCTTGGTTGGACCAGCAAATGATCCAGCTAATGCACGAAATTCGGCGAACGTTGCAGAGGCAATGATACAGGTACTGCGCAGTGGAAGCACCTTTTTATCACGCGCAGATAATTCAGGCTCATATCAGCGGGAATTGCAACAATGGGCACTAACTGGAACGAACCCTGATGCCTCAAGCAATTACGTAGCTCTCGAGTCAGGCATAGATACTGCTCTGGTTATGGCAGGAGAACAGCATGCATACGTGTTCACTGACAAAGCAAGCTACTTCACCACGCGGGACGGTCACGACCTTGAAGTATTGGCAAATACTGGCACTGACCTGAGAAATGTCTATTCGATTATTTTAGTTAGTAACACTACAGGCGTAAACGCTGACGAAATCGACACTGCTCGTGAGTTTTTCGACTGGCTACAATCAGATCGTGCTGCAGAATTAATCGCAAGCTTTGGCGTAGAAGACCATGGCGAGCCTCTCTATTTTGTAGATCCGTAAGGTAAGACTGGCCTATAACAATCCTCATCCTTTGGCGAAACGAAGTGGAACCGAAGAGTCTTTGCCAGCCTTGAGATCCTTCACCTGCGGCTCAGGAATGGTAGTGCTAGTGTTGTGCGCTTGCTTGGAAGTGAGGTGCTGTACTGAGAGATAGAGTACCGTACTCATTACCACAGACGGATTTGAGCTTCTATTGGTCCGTTCATTGTCTGGATGCGCGCGGTAGGATTATCCATGTTAAGAGCTGCGTTTATAGGGGGCTCTGATTCATCGTCTGGAGTTATGATTGCTACGTTGGCAACATCAAATTCCCTTACTGCTGTTGCGAGTCCCGCATAGAGGACTGGCAATTGTTCCGGGCGTGCAAGTCTCTGAGCGTATGGTGGATTTGTTATCAGAGTGCCATTTCTGCCCATAAGTGCTTCTGGTTTTTTCAGCTTTGCTATGTCGCTTGTGCTAAAACTGATGTAAGATGCCAAACCTGCTCGCTTGGCACTGTCTGCTGCCACCTGCAGCACCTTTGGATTGTTGTCATTTGCCAGTATGAGGGGAGCTTGCTTTGTAAAGACATCCAATTCTGCCGCACCTGCTTCTGCCGCAGTGTCTGCCGCGTCAAGCAGTGCGTTCCAAATATCATCATCACTGCCTAGCCAACCGTTGAAGCCCCAATAATCACGCAAGATTCCTGGTGCCATATTGCTTGCCATCATAGCGGCTTCAATGGCAATTGTTCCCGATCCACAGAAGGGATCAAGGAGGAAGGATCCTTCGACTACGTCGCTATCGTGACTTCGCTCAGGAATGGTGCTTGATTCATGCTCTGCACTGCACTTGGGGATGGCAGATGATACATCCTCGTTCATCCCTGAATGCAATGAAGGGTCTTTCCAATCGCTGGATAAGAGCATTGCTGCAGCAAGAGTTTCCTTCAGGGGAGCTCTGACGTGAGAACTACTGCAACGATAGCCGCGCATATGCAGTGGTTCACCGCTCAGATCTATCGCAATAGTAGCCTTGTCGCCTCGTAGACGCACATTTACCAGCACATCTGGACGTTTACGTTGCACATTGGGACGCGCACCACGCTTTTTACGAATTCTATCTACGATTGCATCTTTTGATCGCATGGCAAGGAACTGACTATTTCGCAGATTCTTGTTCGTACCAAGGGCATCTATGGCAAAAGTGCCAGATGCGTCAATGTGGTCTTCCCAGGGAATCCGCAACAAGCTTTTGTACAGCTCGTCACCATCGTCTGCAGCTACTCGATCTACAATCAGCAACACACGGCTCGCAGTACGCAACCACAAGCAAGCACGCAATCCTTGTTCCAAGGTGCCAAAAAACGCTACACCATTTTGCAGGGGGCGTATACGAAGTTTTTGCCCAGGTGCTTGCAGTGCTCGCAACTCATCAGCAAGGAGTCCTTCGAAGCCGCGGGCACAAGTTGCAAAATATTCGTATGTTTGGCCGTCGGAGGTCATTTGCAGCATCAACATTCCTTTTCCTTTAGAGTACTCCACGTGTTCTCTGTGCAGGAGAATAAGGTTTGCATTGAGGAAGCGTAGTTCAAGCCTACGTGACCAATATGCAGTTCTTATTCGACACCCGCAGAGGGCGCGTGGTGTGCTCTATGCGGGATATTCCGCCGTAATGCGCGCAATAAAATCTTCAATACTCATCGCACCTAAATCACCTTCTGTGCGATGACGTAGGGCAATCTGGCCAGATTCTGCTTCCCTTTTGCCCATTACCAGCATATAAGGAATTTTCTGCTGCTGTGCCTTTGCAATCTTTGCCTTCATGGGAGCAGATGCCTGGTCTATTTCAACACGAACTCCTGCTGTTGCCAGCTTTGCATGAACATCTTGTGCGTAAGGAATCATTTCGTCGTTGATTGGAATGAGCATTGCTTGTGTTGGCGCCAGCCATGATGGCAGTCCCCCACCATAATGTTCCAGCAGGATTCCAAAAAAACGTTCCATGCTGCCCAGTATTGCGCGATGCAACATAAGGGGACGTTCTGCAGTATTTGTTTCCGTGCGATACTCAAGATCGAAACGTTCTGGCAGCAGGGCATCAAACTGGATAGTTGAACACTGCCAGGTTCTGCCTATGGCATCACGCAGATGAATATCGATTTTTGGACCATAGAATGCTCCATCACCTTGACTAACTGTATAGTCAACGCCATATTCTTTGAGGGCATTTTCTAGTGCGCTTATCGTGAGTTCCCAGGTCTCATCACTGCCCATAGATTTTTCTGGACGAGTAGACAGTTCTGCCGTGTATTCAAAGCCAAAAGTATTCATGACGTAATCAACCAGCTCAAGGCATCGCAGAACTTCGTCATTTACTTGGTCGGGACGGCAGAAAATATGAGCGTCGTCCTGTGTAAAGCCACGTGCGCGCATTAGTCCGTGTGCAACACCCGACAGCTCATGGCGATACACTGTGCCAAACTCAAACATGCGCAGAGGCAAGTCGCGGTAACTGTGCAGACCTGATTTGTAAATCAACATATGGCCAGGACAGTTCATAGGCTTTATCGCAAAGTCATTGCTATCTGCCGTATCTTGCTTATTGTCGTTTGCCGCAGTACTGTTTTTGTCTGTCTGATCTACCGACACGTCAACAAAGTACATATCATCTTTGTAGTTGTCGTAGTGACCCGACATCTTCCACATCTCAGTACGGTATACATGCGGAGTTTTTACCTCGACATAATCACGTTTAAACAGCTCATCACGCAGCCAGTCCTGCAATAGCTGCAGGACACGTGCGCCTTTTGGATGATACAGGGGAAATCCTGCACCACCCAGTTCAGAGAAACTGAATAGGTCAAGTTCACGCCCCAACTTACGATGATCGCGCTTTTCTGCTTCCTCTAAACGCTGTAAGTATTCTGTTAGCTGACCTGCTTTTTGCCACGCCGTACCATAGACGCGCTGCAGCATGGGCTGGTCACTATCACCACGCCAATATGCACCAGCAAGTTTCATTAATTTGAAATGCTTTAGGTAGCCTGTTGTTGGCAAATGTGGTCCGCGACATAGGTCGGTAAAATTACCGCTAGTATAGACCGTCAGTGCTTCATCATCTGGCAATTCTTCGATTAGTTCAAGCTTGAAAGGTTGATCTGCAAACAAAGTGCGTGCCGCATCTTTGGACAACTCTTCCATTTCGAACGGTGCATCTGCCGCTGCCAATTCGCGCATTTTTGCATCAATGCGCTCGAGGTCTTCAAGTGTCAGGCTTGCACCATCTGGCAATTGCAAATCATAGTAAAATCCATCATCAACTGCAGGACCAATACCAAATATCGTACCTGGATACAGGTCATCAATTGCTGCTGCCATCAAGTGAGCAGTCGAATGGCGAATATCCTCTAAAGGAAAGCGCTTTGGGTTACGTGCCATATTTTGTTCTGCCTTATTCTAGTCTTTGAAAGTTGATGATGCAGAACTGCGTCTGCCGCTACTGCTATCACCGCTGCTGTTTCCGCTGCCAGATGAGCTGCGACCGCTGCCACCAGAAGTAGAAGAGCGTCTTGCGCCACCACTGCCAGACGAAGTGCGGCTGCGACCGCTCGAGCCAGACTCGCCATCATTGCTGCTGCGGTCACTGCCAGATCTAGATGCGCTGCCACCACTTGAGCTACGGTTGCGACCACCTGACCGTGATTCGCTGTCACTGCCACCGCTGCTGCGCGAAGCACTCCTTGACCGCGGCTTGCTATCAAGATCCATATCAAAATCATCTGAATCGTTAGCAGCTCTACGTCCGCGCCCACCTGAACGACCACCCGAGCCACCATGAGCAGGAGCACCATTCTTTGCTTTTTCTGGTGCAGCGGCACTCTCACGTGAGGCGCGTGTTTCACGCTGCCCCTTACGAGACAGACAATAAGGACAGGTTGACCAGCTGGTCTTGATGGGACGCGCGCAGTAGTCACAGGGACGGCGCAAGGTAACGTTACATTCAGGACATATCAAAAAGTCTACTTCAATGCCTGCATCACAACTAGGACAGGCCTTGATTTCGATTTCCGCTTCGAGCAGGCGTTGCGACAATTCGCGCTCAAGGTTGTCGGCTGCGAACTCAGACGGACGAATAAAGACATAAACCAGCAGTACAACCAGCACTGCAGCAAGCGAAGCTCCACCTATCGCAACAAAGCCGATGTCGCCCTGCGGAAAACCAACCAATACGCCACCAATCAGTGCAATGGCTCCAATCCCGCCCCACAACCAGGAAATGGTACCGCGACGACGCGCATCACGAAACACCCAAAACACTAATGCAAAAGCAAGAAAGAAAAACAGAAGCCCTAAGGCAAGTGAAGCCGCCTGAAACGCAGGACTTTGAATAATCGGATCTAACAAATCACCAATAATGTCCACAACTACTCCTTATTACGAGACCCACAAACGGGTCTGAATTGCTTTTTGTTGCACAGCAACTATATGTCACCGTCGTTCAAACGTAACGATTGTAGCAAAGGATATAGCGACAAGCTGCCCGTAATAACAACTGGTTGTTTTCCTGTCATATTTAGAGCTTGGCAGAGTACGTCCATACCTGCCCGCTTCAGGGCGTGATGAGGAGCAAGTGGTGATTTGCCTGTGACCTCTCTAATCAGCCTTGCCAATTCTGCTGCAGGCAAGGCTCGGGGGCTGGGAGGCTCAATAGCAATGAAGTCTGCTGCCTGTGGAGCGAGAGCCTTGATGATGCCTGCTGCATCCTTATCTGCAAGTATTCCCAGAACGATGGTGGGCTTTTGCCCTGTTTCTGCGGTTGTTTGCGCGATAAGATCTGCGAGAGTTTCAGCTGCCTGCGGATTGTGACTGCCATCAAAAACAAGTAGCGGATCTGTGCGCAGAACTTCAAAGCGTCCAGGAAATGTCACCGTCGCAAGTGCTGTGCGAACGCAATCCGCGTCAAGCACACGTCCCAAGGCCGCCTCTGCTGCGAAAAGTGCAGTCGCTGCATTGCTTGCCTGATATGCCGGTGCTGCGATATGCAGACCTGTATAGTACGCGTGTGGAGTTGTAACCTCGAATGCGGTCTCTGTGGGTGTGCTTGTATGGATGGTAAAGTTGTCAGTGGTCACGCAACGCGGATGCAGTCCAAAGCTACGTGCACGATCAAGAAAAATATCGACAATATGTGGGGGATGCTGGACAGAATTCGCCAAAACAGGAGTACAGCCTGGCTTGATGATGTGAGATTTATCAAAAGCAATTTCTTCTATGGTATCGCCGAGGAATTCCATATGATCCAAGCCGATGCCCGTTATAACTGCAACAGAAGGATTTGCTGCGCTCGTTGCATCCCATCTACCGCCCATACCCACTTCAAGCACAGCAAGGTCGACAGCTTTATCACGTAGGTAGATAAGGCATGCAAGAGTGAACTCCTCAAATTCACTTAGCTGAACATCTACGCTGGACGCTGCAGCACGCGCTGACCTGCGCGCATTGACAAGGTCATCCATGCTAATGTCGACTCCCCCTACACGGATGCGTTCCGTATCACAGAGCAATGGTGGGCTCGTGTAGAGTGCGGTGTTCATCCCCTCTGCTTGCAACAGTTCATCTATTATGCGAGATGTCGAAGTTTTGCCATTAGTGCCTGTAAGCTGTATTACACTGTAGGCACGTTCAGGATTACCTGCTGCAGTACAAGCCGCTTGCATGTTTTCAAGTGATGGATTTATTACATGGTTCTTCAATGTCAACACAAAGCCTTAACTAATTGCACTAAGACCCTGCAAAAGTGTAGAGTGACAAACATGATGTGCTAGTCACCCAATTGTGATTCAAGTTTTTTGAGGGCTTCGCGTAAATCGGCTGCTTTTAGGCGATCTTTCTCGATGATTTCTGGTGCTGCTTTTGCCAGAAAGCCTTCATTAGACAGCTTGCGTTCAAGCTTTGCAAGGTCAGCTGCTATTTTATCGCGTTCTTTGCTCAAACGTGCACGCTCTGCTTCGAGGTCAACCTGTCCTTCAAGCAGGATGTATATTTCAAGACCTGCAGCCACTGTTACTGCACTATGTTCAGGCTTTGCAGTGTCTGTGCCCACTTCCAATCTGCTCGCAGCAGCAAGTTGTGTGATTTGACCTTCTAGTTCTTGCAATAGCGCAGCATCAACACCATCGCTTACCTTTACCGCTACAGGAAGTGCTGTTCGTGGACTGATTTGATATCTGGCACGTGTACTGCGCAGTGCTGATACGACTGCTTTAAGCAGCTCAATACGGCGTTCGGCATTAAGGTCGCGCAGAGATACAAAATCATCTGAATTTGGCCAAGCTGCAACAATGAGCGAGAGTGTGTTGTTCGCAATGCTGTCACCATGAATGGGTAGCTTTTGCCAAATCTCTTCGCTGATGTAGGGCATCATGGGGTGCAGCAGGCGCAGCGCATTATCAAGCACAAAAACAAGTACTTGTTGGACGGCCATTCGTTCCTCTGCAGTACCATTCAGGCGGCTTTTTGCCAGTTCGATATACCAGTCACAGAATTCACTCCAAAAGAACTCATAAAGGTCGCGTGATGCTTCACCAAAACTAAAGCTGTCGATGCTGTCTGTTACGCGCTGCGTTAAGTGAGCAAGACGTGAAAGTATCCAGCGGTCTGCCAAAGCTTCTGGTTGTGGGCAAGATCCATCGGATACAAAATCCGCTGTGTTAAGCAGCACAAACCTTGAAGCATTCCATATCTTATTCGCAAAATTGCGCGATGACAATAACTTGTCTTCGTCGAACTTCATGTCTTGGACGCCCGTTACTTGCAGCATCAGACCAAAGCGCATACCGTCTGCACCATAGTGATCCATCAGGTCAAGAGGATCTACGCCTGTGCCCAGTGATTTGGACATACGTTTGCCCTCTTTATTGAACACTGTTGGATGGATGATGACATCCTTAAATGGAATATCATCGCAAAAGTACAATCCGCTCATAACCATTCGAGCTACCCACAGAAAGAGGATATCAGGAGCAGTTGAGAGCGCACTCGTTGGGTAGTTATATGCAAGCTCAGGGTTGCTTGGTCTGGAGGTACAGGGCGCACAGTTGAGGATTTCATGAGAAGCGTTGCGTGTAGACACACTCAAGTGACGAGTGGAAGACTCAAATGCGTGCCCTGTGCATCCAGATGGCCATTGCAGCACAGCGAAGGGCCAAATTTGACTACTGAACCACGTATCCAGAACGTCCTCATCTTGATGGGTCTCCATGCCGCACTTTGGACAGCTAACAGGTGCCTCCTCTAAGGCTGCCATCCAGCCACAGCCACTGTCTGCATTCCCCGCAGCACCACAGTAGAACACAGGAATACGATGTCCCCACCATAGCTGACGCGAGATACACCAGTCGCGAATGTTTTCCAACCAGTGAAAATAAACATTTTCCCAGCGCTTTGGATGGAATTTAACTTCTTCGTCACGCACTACCTTAATCGCAGGTTCTGCTAAGGGTTTCATGTCAACAAACCACTGCTCTGATAGCCATGGCTCAATAGCTGTTGCACAGCGGTAGCAAACTCCAACGCTGTGAGGATGTTCTTCGATTTCTACTAAAAAGCCAGCAGCTTCAAGGTCGGCAACAATACGCTTACGCGCATCTTCACGGCTCAGACCTGCATAGACACCACCGTCTTTAGTTACCGTTGCCGTTTTATCAAAAATATTGAGCTGTGGCAGATCGTGACGCTGGCCTACTTCAAAGTCATTTGCATCATGTGCGGGTGTAATCTTCAGCGCACCTGTACCAAATTCAGGGTCAACATAATCGTCTGCAATAATGGGGATGAGCCTGTCCATCAATGGCAACATCACTGATTTGCCAATCAGGTTAGCATAACGCTCATCTTCAGGATGCACTGCAACGGCAACGTCACCCAGCATAGTCTCTGGACGAGTTGTAGCGATCGTCAAGTATTGGACGTTCTCTTCCACCTTGCTTTCGCTATCTTCATCCACTACGGGATAACGAATGTGATAGAGTTTGCCATCCTGATCTTCGTGTTCGACCTCAATGTCAGACAATGCTGTCGTGCAGCGCGGACACCAGTTGATGATGCGATTACCACGATAGATAAGTCCCGCGTCAAACCAGTCAATAAAGACCTTGCGAACAGCACGTTGGTACGAGGGATCCATAGTGAACCACTCATCATCGTAGTCACAGGAACAGCCCATCGCTTTGAGCTGATTAACAATCTGACTGCCGTGTTCATCACGCCATTCCCAGCATTTTTCAACAAAGGCGTCACGACCCAAATCAAAGCGTGTCAGACCCTCTTTTGCCAATTTTTGCTCAACTTTGTTCTGTGTTGCAATACCTGCATGATCGGTACCAACCACCCATCTCGTCGGACGTCCTGCCATGCGATTTTTGCGAATCAGTACATCCTGGATTGTATTGTTAAGTGCATGCCCCATGTGTAGCGAGCCTGTTACGTTTGGTGGTGGAATCGTTATGACGTAGGGTGCAGAGGTGCTCAAATCAGTCGCTTGTGGCGAGTCAACAGCTTCAGCTGCAGAAGGATTCTGACGGAAATAACCGCCATTTTGCCAAGCCTCGAAAATATTTTTTTCTATTGTCTTTGGATCGTAGGCTTTCGCCATATTGGTAGCTGAATTTTGGTCTGTGTGAGTTTCGTTCGAGTCCACGAATTGCCCCTTTGCATAGTGCCGTAATTACAATGGGCAATTGTAGCATGCGAGAAGACAAAGTCTCGCAAGACACATTAGCGCTTCACTCGGGAATGAGGATGTGTAAGGTGGCAGTGCCAGCTAGTACAAAATGGCAAGGCTCACAACGCCACCACTTATTAGGGTGCATAGCAAGAAAAGAACCGTGCAGCCTATTAGGAGACCCCATGAAATTTTAGATTCAAGCTCTGTTGAAGTTGGATGGTAGCCCTGATCTGAGTAGGCGCCTTTTCCCTGAAAGTCTACGCTTTGATGATAGGGGGTTTGCTGCTGTTCGTGCAGCAACGTCGTATCTTCTTCTGTTACATCGGTGTGCTCTGAAAGATGGGCAAGCTCTGCCGCACGCTGTGCAGCACGCTCTTTTGCCAGTTCATCGCTTATGTAAAAATCGTCACTCATGTCATCCTCTTCTCTCGAAAGCAGAAGTCACTTTTCACTATATCATGCAGACTGCGCTTAGGTTGCCAGCCCAACAATTGCTTTGCGCGAGTCGAATCTGCAATCAAGACCGCAGGGTCTCCTGCGCGTCTACCTGTCACCTGATAAGGACAGGGGCGAATTTTGTCCACAGCTGCAATTA
>Ga0123355_10010356_pt1 | contig 14278 bp, 7 predicted proteins | sample TergutEmb28metaG_3_FD_89872 | JGI IMG/M metagenome (GOLD analysis project Ga0123355, IMG submission 89872) | Embiratermes neotenicus P1 segment gut microbial communities from Petit-Saut dam, French Guiana - Emb289 P1 | ecosystem: Host-associated > Arthropoda: Insects > Digestive system > Gut ...
CAAGGCTAAAAATTGGTACATCAGCGCCTCCAATACCCCCCAACTCCTGTATCCCATATTATAGCCCGACCTTTGACATTGATTATGATGATGGAAATTATTATTATAATGACACGATATTAAGGGCACGCGGTAGCCACACGTGTTCCTTAACTAAGCTGTACACTGCCAACTTGTACTGAAAAGTGCAAAATGTTGTGCAGTAAATGGTCTTACACAAAACGCCCCTCCTTAAAAGTAGCGAATGTGTAAACCTACATGGAGCTTGTGAGAAATATGTGCATGATGTAAATAATTCACACAGCCTTTTGGAAATTCTGGTTTGCCAAGTGAAGAAAGGTGAAGTTCTGGAACGTGTTCTACATCTAACGCTAAGAGTTGGCCATCCTGGAGTTTGACAAAAAGTGTTTTCCTCTTTAGCTATCTGACATGAATGTAATTGCGTTGTGACCTAAGCAGTTGCCAGTCAATATGTTATTATTGTTAAATTATACATATTTTTAATTGGTAGCAATTTCTTACATTTTAATTGAACTTTACATCATGCACAGTAATAACAACAGTATTCAGGCTAGCAAAACGTTTTTAATACCGTTGATAACGTGATTTGTTTCATTTGAATATACAATATTGTCATAAAATAAGTAAATGAAAGGGAAAATATTTAAATAATATTGTGCCTTGCGTCTGGTCATTTCGAGGTTGACATGTGTTTAAATGAAATTTTAAAAACGTTTGGACGTAATGTAGTCATAAATAAATATGCATCAACTTATGCTTGTATTTGAAATGAAGTGTAGTTCTGACGTAAGAGGCTTTATGTATTATTATAATTAATCTCGATATTTTAGATTTTATCTAAACTGTAAAGTAACTCTTGTGTTGTATTGATGGTATATTGGATATTTAAAATTGTGAATGTGAAATTTGACCCTGTTGAATAAATGAGACTTAGTTGTGTAAGGTTTTAAAATTACATAGAGAATTTTCACTTTCACTTTCGCCGTTGTATGATTTACTGTTTCGAAGCCGAGTTCCGTACATAAACGTTGCCCTTCTCGTTGGTTAACAACATGCCTTCAATATTTCATACAATTTTGGTAGAGTAGTTTGGTAGGTGGTGGCTCAGTTGGTTACGGCACTGCGCTACAAGCGGGTTTCAATACTGATGCGATCATTGGATTGACTTATTCCTTTAGCCACAGTATTCCCCAAGGCACGGTTCAGCCTTTAATAGAAATGATTACCAGGATAACCGCTGGGACATGCATTCATCCGGTGTGTAGAGCTGATAATCTTACCACCTTCATGTGCCGATTGTCTAGAAATACTGGGAAGCCCAATCCCCTGCAAACGTAGGGGCTCGTTCAGGTCTGTACGAGGATTTCAATGTCTGTTTATTAGAACTGAAGACATTATGGATCTTATAAACGCGGAAAGAAAATAAGCCACATAAAAAAATGAAGAGTTTTACTTCTATAAACGGGCTACCAATAAAAACCTTATTTTGTAAACAATTGATGGGGATTTTAATTAGTCATACTGATACATCCTTACGGATTAATCATCCAGAGAAAATTAAATGGTTGAGTCAAATTCCGTTTATACTGTTTATCAACTTTGAACAGGTTATTTAATTTGGAAATATCTTCAGCTGAATTCGTAGGTTTAGGTGTTTTTGTAGCTTTGACTGTTTAATCAATGAAGTTAAACAGGTTTATGAATAAGAAGCAAAATATGAAAACGTCTTTGTTGGGTTAAATCAATGTTATGTGAATCTACACATTGGCGATTAACCACGTTTGATTAGAACGGAAATGTGAAGATACAGACATATCCAGCAACCACACAAGGATATCTGAAGAAAAAAGTTGAGTTCAGCTAACAAATTAGAGCACTGCATAAGAAAATGGAATACACATAAAATAAATACCTTCATGTGTGGATGAATTTAGAGATCACTCATAGTTATTGTTTACTGGTGATTACTTTGTAAAACCTGAAGCTTTATGCCATGTCCCAAAAACATCGTTTGTAAATTCCTTCCAAACCCCTTAACAGGCTATATACGTGTATCTAGCCCTAAAGAACTTATTTATATTAGGAAAAGTAAAGCTGTAACTTTTACCTGTAACTGTGTGGGGGTGATAACTTTTCTTTGCACTTTTTAAAAATTCGTTTTTAAAAATTAGAATCTTTGCGTTTAATATTTGCATATTATTTTGTCCCAAACATTGTACCAACCAAACTGATGCATATTCTATCTAAATTTAAAAGAATGTTATTTTGTGTTTACTCAAAAAATGATTACTTTCATAGTCAAACAGCTTTGCCCTGTGACAAAATACCAGCTCGTTTTTGTAATGAAGCAAATATTTTGGAGTCCCTTGTTTTCTTTTATATTCCTGCAGCGGTTTTGACTTTTTACAGGACTGGTGCAACCTGTTTGTTACAAATTGCGTAGCTCTTCTTCAACCGTAACTTGCTTAAATTGTTATTGACAAATTAGAGAAATTTGGAAATACATACTCGTTATTTATACAGCTGAAATTGCAAAAATTATTCAAAATTAATCACATCCGATGCCCTAAATGAGTGGTTATGAATTTTATTTCCGTACACTCATTTTACAATAAATGGACGATAGAACGACACAGTGGTGCTTTAAAAATTTCTCATTCAGAAGTGGTCACAAGGCAGTGATAATGATTTGAACAGATACTTTAGTTACAGTGGAAACATACATGTAGTTATTTGAAAGGAAATTGTCTTCTGATTGTACAACAGAGAACTAGTTTAAGACAGTTCTTATGTACGTAACCCTACTTGCACAAAAGTAAGTTATTTTGCAAATACACATTACACATACAGGTAAAGTACGTGTCAATTTGACAAAAAATGTAAATTTGTACGTCTCTTTACTCTTGTTGGCACTAAAGTTCGTGAAATATATAGGACACGCAGGAATGAAAGTGCTTGTTACAACGAAAAAAAAACAGAACGTAACTTTCGTCTGTACTTGCAACAACTCTTTCTGATTTTATTAGCCCTGCAGAATTCCTAGTACGAAGTTTTGTATTTTCAATTTATGTTTTCTTTGCGGTGAGTTCCGGAATTTTCTTCCTCTGCACAATTTTCTGTATTACACGTTCACTTGCGCTTTTCTTTTCTTAGTGTTCAGATTTCATGTTTCAAAAACGCACTCGATTTGACGTAACATATGTGACAAAAGTCGTGTTTTCGTCTTTGCAATGAAAAGCATATGATTTTATTTTCAGAGAGAAGTTTGAAAGAGAACCCTAACAGCAAACAGAAGCATTCTTTGTTCCCTTTGGAGAAACATTAAGTGGCATGACTGCTTACGTTTTTTACATTCGTTAGTTCACCGAAATTGAACAAATGTTGGTCGCGGCCATCACTTTTCATCTTTCATCTTGAATGATAGCACTTTGTGAATTGCTTTTTCAAACTTTTCACTTTTATCGATTCATCCAAGCAGATCAACGAAAGCGAAAAATATAAAAGGCGGTTCCATTCGGAAAGATCATAAGACAGTGAAAGTGAAGCAGAAAATTCTGTACGTGAAGGTGACAACCTTATACAAGTCAGTATCATTTGTGGAACAAAACAAATCTTACAAAAAATAATATTTCACTCTTGATATATATTCCATCACACCTTAATATTTATATCACAGTTTGGATACCTACAGAAGTACAGAAACGTTTGGAAGGAACGATTTGAAATAAAATAGACAATCAAAAAAATAGTTTGTTTCCTCGAATTTCATTGAAAATTATTTATGTCAACTCCACATTATGTGAATTTCAAAGCTTGTAAAATACTTTGAAGGTGATATCGTTAGAAACACGAGTTCTGATTAAATTATAGATTTTTAGCAATCCATGTTATGTAAATCTTGAAACATGTTCGTGATATACAGCAAATAAAATCCTTTGGAATAGTTTTGCAAATGCTGTAGTTTTAACACAATCAACATGTCAGTATAACATGCTTTGACAAAAGCATTCTAATATATAAGGACTGTATTGTTAAACCGGAATGTCAGCTGGCGGTTTTCTATAAAACATTAAAGTTTTGATGAATGTTACGAAAAATCTTCCTCGTGAAGCGAGGGCTACATAGGTCTGAAGTGTGATGGTCTTAATAACAACTGTATGACCTGGAAAATTAATTGTGATTAATTATCCAACTAGCTGTTAGTATGCTGCACACCATTCTTAGACAGTCATGTATGTTCATATTTGCATGAAGTGAAAAACGATGTAAAAATTCGCTTTTAGTAATCTGCCTGAGAGAAGAGTAGGATAATAAACGATCCGTCGTTGGGATTTTCGAAGTTGAGATTTTTAGTAATAATGAATAAAAATTATCTAATTGCAATACAGTCAGTGTGGTTTATTTTGTTTCGGTGACGATGAAGTCAATAAACGTTTCCTTTCCCCCTCCCGCTCTGTTAACACTTAAACATTTACCTGTGCGTAAACTGGGATCTCAACATTTGAACTGTCGTGCAGTGCTTGAGGAGCTTAGTTACACAGTAAAGGTGCTGGCAGATTGTAGGCATTGTTATTGGTGTCTGTAACTAAGTGAATTAACATCTGAAACGTGGTATCCTGTCCTCTGCGGGAGAAAGGTCTTTAATTCCCCGTTTGCGTTTAAGCGCCTCACGTTGGCTGATGACTGCTGTTTTACTCTATTGTTGGAGTAATGTAATTTCTGGCACACGTAAATTTAAATGAAATCAAGTAAATCATGAATCATTCTCTTTCCTGCTTATATTGTTAGGTACATACATTCAGAGTGGTCACATTTGACAACGGAACAAACTTTCCCGCTGTCAGACGGAACCCCTTGTTAGCTGCAGCAATGATGAACATCAGACATCGCTGAAATGGAATAGGAGCTCCCACCCAATCACACCCGAATGCAGCGTCTCTCACACTCTCCGCCTGTAACATTTCACATTTAATGAGTTAAGTCTGTTTGAACTGTGCAGCTGTACATTCAATGTAGCAGCAGTCTGGAAAACTGAGTTTGCTGTCAAATAGTTAAGATCTAGAAGTATCTCCGAGGCATTAGTTTCGTGATTAAAACGTCATCTGTAAATTATTCCTTTTTGGGTAATTCCCCGGCGTCTGAGTTCTAATTGCCGACGTTTCGGAACTCACTATCGGTTCCATCTTCACCTGCCTATGAAGATGGAACCAATAGTGAGTTCCGAAACGTCGGCAATTAGAACTCAGACGCCGGGGAATTACCCAAAAAGGAATAATTTACATTCAGAACATGGCGAAAGCTTAAGAACAAAACGTCATCTCATTGGATATTACACAGTTTGTCTGCCACATTATTCGGTACTCGTGGGAAGGCTTCATCATATTCATAGTACTTTAAAACCAATCTTATCTTTATGTTTTTGTGCTGTTTTCGACTTTCTTCCATGTGCGTAACTTTCTAATTTTCTCAGTCACACCTTTACATAAGTGGGCAGACTTCGGAATCAGTGATCTAATCTAAAAACGGAGCATATTTCGCGACATTGTTTAGTAAATAATGTATTAAAATATGAACTATGTACACAATTGTAAAATAACGTGATAACATCACACGTATATAAATAACTTTGTTTCTTTTATTAAAAGGAATGTTTTTTATATTAAAATAACTTATCGACTTTAAGAAGCGTTCTTCATTAACTTTCCTCTTTGGAAGTAGTTGTATGACGCTGCATATCTTGAGATGACTTACTGAAGTTTGTTCATGTTTACTTAGACACAAAAAGAGGGAGTATTTTAAATTTTCAGTGCCAGAGAGCTTCTGTAATTTTATTTAATTATCCCATCCTTTTTAGATTGCGACTTCCCGGTGGTAATTTGATTAAAATAATGCTTTCAAACGGAGAGCTTGTGGTAGCTCTGAGGCGGCAAATACGAGTAAATGTTGATAGAGAAAAAATGACGCTTCCATCCACAAAATAACTGACCACGAACGGCTGGTAGATTACGATCGACTGTTTAGCTAACTTAGCTCTGTAACACAAACAGAATTATTATTTATAAATTTTTAATTCGTTAACCACTCATTTGTTTGTGATTAAAATTTTCAAATATATTTCTCTTAATTATCAGTATTTTAGTAATTTTGTTATCCTAGGATAATACTCACAGACAATTTTATATTATTTATCATTAATCAAAAGTCATTACTTTTTGTTTTAGGGTTGTACAGCTGTTTATTTCAAAATAATAATATGAGATTACAAAAATATTTATAACCAATACTGTATAGCGACCTGCTGTATTTGACCTCCTGCAACATTTTTGTTGTAACTCACACTATTGCTGTATTGCCACCAAACTGCACTGCCACTCGCCGGTTTCAAACCCCGTTGGCACGGTTATTTAATTTTTGTAATACCTTGCGTTTTTTACCATTTCCAGGAAGTTTAATTTAAATTTCTGTTTTTTTCGCAGTTCTGTTTCCTACTTAAATCAATAATTTTTCAGATAGTTGCTTAGTTAGACTTCTAACAACGATCTTTGACAGTACAGTCTGATCTACTTACAGTAATGTGCTGAATAGTGGATTTGCCAAAATTGCTGTAATAATTAGAGGTGATGTGCAAATTGTGGTCAGAAGTCCGATTTCATCTTGCATGACTTTATATTTAAACAATAATAAAGTGTCTTCTACAGCCCTGATGTTGAAGTACACAGGCCTTCATTTAAAACGCTTTAGGAGTACGATATTCGTAAACATAGCGGAGTGAACACAGAAACTTAACCCTCTGCCGATATTAATGAACCAGCTTTTTTTTCTTCTCTCTTGTGTCATGGGCAAATAAACAAAAGATCTATGCCATTGCTGTGGATGATGTTGGCTTGGGAATGTGATGTCCAGATGTCTCAGATGTTTTTCTGATGACTACGATCGATCCGTCTTGTGTGGCTTACCTTTCAGCACTCTAGTAGACATTACACAGGACTTAAACTGTATATATGAGGCCATATATTTTGAAAAATTCTAACGTAAAAAGTTTTAAATTCTTATGGTATAACCTAACTAATATAATAGCAATTGGACAAAGAAAAAATATTAATATGTCTCAATTAGTGAAATATTAGTTCGTAATATACAAACAACCAACAAAATACCCTTCAATATTGATGTTTATTCTAATCACACTTTTGTCACCAAAATGTTTCGGCCGCTATGCGGCCATTTTTAGAGTGGAATAATTAAAAAATGCAAAGGCACAATGCAGTTAATGGTGACGTCACTCCGTAAAAATTAAAAAGTATTGTAATTTCAGTTGAATTATGTAATTAATTAAATTGTAACTTTTAAATCTGTAATGCTTATTACTGTGGGCTTTAAAATTGTTTTACCTGTGCTGAGTGAAGTTTGATGTATTGGTGTGATGAGTTTATTCTAGCGTGCCAGGAATGAATGTTTAAAATACTTCATAATTTTTGGAATGTATTTTCTCAGTTATTTGTATATAATGAACCTGATTTATGCACGGAAGATATTAAAATAAGGAAAACTGATGTAGAAATTTGAATCCAGCTTTAGTTCAAGGATTTTAAAAGGTTCAAATCAAAAACCATAATAATTTATTAACATGGAAAGTAATAATAATGCATTTAACGAATAAATTGTTGGAAAATATAAATATTTCAAACTGAAATTTTTTGTGACCAATTATTTTTAAATCCTAATAAAAAATAAGTACATAATTAGACAATGAACGTTTAATTAAGTTTAATAATTTAGAAGATAAAAATGCCTTATAAACCATAAGATAATTAATAGACAGATTTTCTACGCTTGTCAAATAAAATTTAATGCAGATTGAAGAATAGGGAAGCAAAGTGATCAGTATTTAAAATGGGGCATAATTTCTCAATTGATTTGAGGCTTCATACACATTATGAAATTAATGTGTTTACAACATCAACAACAAAACAACAATCCATTTGTCTTACGCGTTGTGTCATCTGAGTTCCAAACCAGCAGATCAGAAGCACATCACTAGCGAACGTGACGTAAGCTACCATTCCTTGGCTCATATCTGTATAATCTCCCGAGTTCTAAAAAAAACATTATCAAAGAATTTGAAAGGATAAATTATTTCAAATAACAAAACTACGCAAAATGTAGTATATTAAGAATAAAGGCGTTATGCAGAAGTATTTCATTGTGTATTGACTTTTAGACGCTTTCGCAAATTTGCGAAAAGCGACTAATTTGTTAGTCCTGTTTGTGTGTCCGTTGGTCCGTTCGTCGGCACAGAACAATTAGTCTCCAAATGGACAGGTTTTTGAAAATGGATACTTGAGAAATTGTCAAATAACTTTTGAGAAAATTAAATTCTAATGAAAATCTGACTGAATTAACGGAAAATATACTTGAAAACACATGTGCTTTTATGATAAATTCTGAACCATTTTTTTCACATTAAATGTTTCGGACAAAGGTTTGTAGTAAAAACCAAAACACACACTTTATATTCAATAACATTCTTGAAAATGTGTCTTTATGAGGTAATGTGCAAAAATGTAGAATTGTCTGATAACTCACAGATGTCAATGTTATCATTGGCCAGGTAATGGTATAGTGATAGCCGTCATGGTACAAAATTATGGAATGTTTTGCTTGATATATATATATATATTTGTGTGTATGTACATATATATACCCATACATATATACACATTTATTCACATACGTAATTGCCAATAAGTTATCTACCTGGATAATTGAGGTAGAGATTTAATGCACATCTACTAGGCAAAAAAGCTTCTCATTTCATCCTTCAGTAGTTTATAATGTAACAATATACAAAAATTCTTATACTGTACCGTAACAACAGAAAAAGCAGCGAAGCACATTGCGGCAAGTAGAATCAGAAAGTGACCACATAGAGAGACATTGAGTGCATCTTCCAGGTACTGCATGAACCTGTGTGTCAGAGGGACAAATTCAGTGCAGTGAGAAATGACACAATAGAGAGAATTATAATTCCACATACGAAATTCTACAGATGAGATTATTGTGATATTAGCTTGATTTATGTAAAACTGCAAGATAATTCTAACAACTAGAATAAGTTTTTAAACCTAACTTTATGGTCACAAATGCTACATATTACAGTACATTGTATATTTTATACTTTAGTGTAATTACATAGCCCACATAGACATAGTATGATACCTACCATAGATTTAACGGTGATATGCTTAGACATAGATTGGTAACAGCATGGACCCCTCATGGAACCAACACCACACAAACTTTCTGACAGAAATGAGATCTCGTGCCCACTTTACCCCTCCCTAACCCATATAAATAGCCCATGTATGTTTTATATAACTGCTTAATAAGTATTTCATGTACAACCTGAAGATGACCATTATCCCGCCCGAAACATGTTGTACATTGTGTAGAAATTTTTTATATTCTACCAATAAATATAGTTGTGTTAGACGAGTACACACTCTCTACATTAGATATTTCATAAAACACAACGGGGATGACCAACCTCGTGATTGTATAACAATCGATTTGAGTATGGTACCTTCATCTGAATCGTGAGGCTAATAAAAATGAGTCTGAATGAAAGCTGTAGCAGATTTCGGGTAAGCAAGCAATCATCTGACATGCTTACCGTTAAGAAATGTTTGATACAAGGAGAAGCTTGATTGACATTGCTTTTCATCTATACGTTAGAGTATACTATTAGGAGGGTTCAGATAAACCAGGAAGACTTGCAACTATAAGGTACCTATCAGCTGATGGATTACACCCTTGATGTTAATATTATGGGCGAAATCGTAAACACTATAGAGAAAGATATAAAGTTTTGTTGTTCGTTAGTAAGGAAATTGTTCCAGACGTGGATATTGATAAAAATAATCACATCTCTAGTTCAGATGCAGGAAGAAGCCAATATGTACAGATTGATGATAGCTCCGTTGAAAGGGTGGACAATTTCAAATGTGTGGGAAAAAATTAAAAAATTAAAAATTCAATTCAGGAAGGAATTGAAAGGATGTCGAAGTCAGAGAATGCTTCTTATCATTCGATACAGAATATTTGTCTTCAATTTTACATTTCAAAATTAAGATATATGGAAATATAAATTTCCTTGTTGTGTTATATGGGTGTGAAACATGGTCGAACGCATTGAGAGAGGGTCGTAAGTTGGGGGTGTTTGAGAAAAGCGTGATAAGTACAATATTTGGGTCTAGGAGGGACGTATTAACAAGGGAGCAGATAAAATTTCATAATGATACGATTAATGTTTTGAACTCCCCATCCAATACCGCTCGGATGATCAAACCGAGAAGAATGAGATTGGCGGGGCATGCAGCAAGTATGTGGGGAAGGGAAGTGTCTACATATTTTGGTGGGCAAACCTAAGGGATAGAGACCCCATGGAAGACACAGGAATAGATGTGATGATAATAAAAAGATATATCTCCAAGACGTGGCGTGTAGGGACATAGACTGTACGGATTTGGTTCAAGATGAGACAGGTTGCGTGCACTTTGTATACGCAAAAACATAGGTTTTTATTAAAAAAACAGGGAATTTCTCGACTAGCTGAGAACCAGTTAGCTTCTGAAGAAGGATTCTGCTCCTTGGAGTTAGTGAGTAAATAAGTAAATAAGTGAGTATGTGTTTGATTCTGTGTACTATGTATCTCTATTATTTTGTCTTTATATGAAGTGTTTTGTATATTCCTTTGAACTTACTCTATAATAATCTGATGGTGTCGAATGCACGCAGTTAACTTAGCTTGCAAGTCACATGTTGCATTTGTATCAACTTGTTCACCTTCCTGCCGGTTTTGAGGCGTGATATTTTGCTGTCTGATATCCAGAATGGCGGACTTTAGCTTATCGAACTGACTACAGACCACAGCGATAAGAGTGGTAACCAGAGACATGTAACCACATACAACACCCACTCCTAGAAGTGATGTGAAACACTGAAAATAAGTGAATATTAATAATATAAATTTACGGTAAATAAAGCTATTAATGAATTCAGACCTAAATCATTTCTGTCTACACTAATGACCAAGCGGAAATAAGAAGTTTCACAGGATTTCTTATTTTCCAAAATTTGTTTTTCGTCCATAGAATAAATATTTACTTCCAATAAAAACGGCATTTCTTTTGATTAGATTGAATGAACGACTTCACAGATTCGAAATGAAAACCAGTGAATGTCTATGTTTTATCTGTATAATTTCGCAACAAATTCGTCGGTGAAAAATCTGGTATCGTGATGTGAATACTTGAATGTGAAGCGTAGAAATGGCGGTGTATATGTGAAAATGGAGACGTGAATAGAAATTAGATTATTGGGGCTAAGCGAATTATCTAAGAAAAAGAACACATGATATCTCCTATTACTGGGCATAGTTTATGGAACATAATCTTTTTTTCGTGTACTGTGAAGTAATTATAACAATTGCTAATTTGTTTTACTTTCTTGTGCTGTATTATTTTGCTCCAGTAACTACTATGTACTGCGAAGAGGCCGATAGAATGAGTACATAACTGAAAAGCGGATCCCTGTGGCAGGACGGTCTAAGGCATGGGTGTGCGTCCGTTCGCTTTCCGGTATTGGTGTTTCGAAATCCACCAAGGGCATGGATGTCTGTCTCTTGTGTCTGCTGTATTTTGTCAGGTAGAATTCTGAGCATCCGATCACTTGTCAGGAGTCCTACAGCGAGTGCTGTGTTGTGAGTAAAATCTCGAAGCTAAATGAAAGGAGAGGCGATGACCGGAATATTGGCCGGAATGCCATAGAAAGAATAATATGTATAATTGACGCGCTGAACTTACAATAATCTGTCCATTGCATGATTGTTTTTAACAATTGATTTTAATAAATCAAAATAAACTAATGTACTATAGATATAATTTCCAGTACATCATACATCCAATTTTCTCACATCTGGCAGTGCATAATGTGGCTCGATAGAGATTTATGACTATCGGGGATGGGTGTGTTAAAATTTGTGGAAGATTTACAAATAAACAGTGAGGATGAGTGGATTGGATGCTGTGTTTTTATTATTGTGAATCTTACGCTTGGCCTAGATGTATAACCTGACGTGTTTTATTGATATCTGTATTATAATTATCCTTGCTAAACATGACACAACGTTAGATCACGTAATGATACGACCGTAAACCAGAACAGCTTTTACTCTTGTAGAACTATGGAGCTGTATTCACTGGGTGTCGACCGATGCACCGGATATACCGAACGTTTTCCCATCTTTCTGACACTTGTGCAAATAAATTCTGGATCAGTTCCACGGATAGACCTACAGGGTCTATTTGAATTTTTTTCCGATTTTTCTTTGCCAACCAACAGACCGACCGACCGACCGACCGACCGACCGACCGACGCTGTGTAGTTGAAGATTATTGTAGAAAAATAGGGAAGGAAAAAACAGCATGAAAAAGAAAGGAAGAAAGTTTACTGAATCGTGGCGTTTAACTGAATCTGTTAAATTAAGAGCACTATAAAAGCAGATAGATGAGAATTCTCTCTTATAAATTGTTACCTGTGAGATGTTAACCAGTTCATAGAACGGTGAAACAGTCCAGTCGAAAGGATACCAAACAATGAACACTGATTCGTGATTTGTCATGATGCGTGTTGTTGACTGGACAGTATGAAAACATAAAATCACAATAGTTGCATTTCTGCTGTACTTCATTATCAGCTGGATCCATCCTGCCGCTGTCAAGTGTCCGGTGTTAGCATCTCTGGTCGGCAGATCTTCCCACGTGAAGCTGTCTGTTAGGTCCATCGCACGTTCGATACTTCTTAGTCGCAACCTGAGACGAAGGAACCAGACCGTTATCTCAGGTTCATTAAATGTGGGAAAGTTTCAAAGGACAACAGGAAACTTCGGACCTCATGTTGCAATGAATTTCTTTGTAAATAAAATTTCTGAAGGGGTTATTATATGTTTTGTCTGGTGTGAAGGCCATTACTGTCTTCGGTGTTAAATATTGCTATACTTTCAAAGTTCAAATAATTTTGTCAGTGATATCAAAATCTGGCATTTCAAAAATACACCTATTCTGTTCCGGAACGTCGCTGTCTCAGTAGAAAATCTAATTATTTTCAAACAATTTTTGGTTAATTTTACAGTTTGATTTCCAATGTATATTCTACACTGACGTATTGCAAGAGAATGTAGTAGACGACGTATCAGTTAAACAACATTTTGTCCATATATTCTATATTTTACACATAAAACCATTAAGCAATTTCATATTTTGTGCATTTAGATTGAAAATAAGTTGTAGATATGTGAAGAGACAAATTTTCCTTCAAGCCACAGATTCATTAATGTATTTAGGAATAATTTTTCATCAAGTTTTTCATACTGCAGAAATGACAGCCATTGATATATCTTACCTGCATTTTGAAAGTATCCACATAATATTCGTGAAGGGAAATAGTGCCCGCATTGTTGCCATGGCAGTTCCCAAACCTTCCCTGTGTATGTACACATCGCCGATCATGCCTAAATATGTAGTGCTAAAACATATAATCACTGTTACCATATAGATAGCGTAAACAGTCGACATTCTCTTCATCTTACATGGAATTCCCGCCATTCTAAGAAGGAAAATCATCGCACCGAAACGATTCTCCGACAGAAATTTTTGTTTGGCTTCTTTTCTATTCATGTGGAAATAATGTACTTGAATGGCAGATAACACAGAGTTTGAAACACCATTCGCAGATTTTGGACAGTTCGCGTTTGTTTATTACTTGTCACTTTGTCACTGCTCAGTATACTTCTGAGTGTCGGGAGTCTCTGCGTGACACTGAGCTCCTTAACATACAGCTACTATTTTGTACGGTGAAATAGTAATCAATATTTTGTTAATCTGCATTATTGACAAGACACGAAAGTTAGTAATGTGGAATCGTTAATTTGTTTCTCGATAAACTGGAGCAACCGCAGTAAGGAGTAATTTCCAGTCAAGATATTGGAAACTTAATAGAATGACAGAACTAACCTTTGGCGCCACTAATTAAATTAGAGTGTTGGATAATTTACGGAACAAGAAACAAATGTTTCATTGTCACATTATATACATTCACCTCTTTGGTAAATACCGAAAAAGTTAAAGAATTCAGCGGTATAATAGAATGAGTTCTCGTAGGTCATACTGTACGTTACAAATTCCTATTCTCATGTTTC
>Ga0123355_10010357_pt1 | contig 14277 bp, 7 predicted proteins | sample TergutEmb28metaG_3_FD_89872 | JGI IMG/M metagenome (GOLD analysis project Ga0123355, IMG submission 89872) | Embiratermes neotenicus P1 segment gut microbial communities from Petit-Saut dam, French Guiana - Emb289 P1 | ecosystem: Host-associated > Arthropoda: Insects > Digestive system > Gut ...
AAAAAAAAAAAAAAAAAAAAAAAAAAACCCACACACACACACACACACACACACACATCTGAAACCTGATTTCTGCAGTGAGATGGGAAGCTCGTTTTCTCTTTAGCAGTTCAGTTCTCTAGCGTGGTTAAGTCATCACATTCTCTGTGCAACTGTAATTATCCTGAAAGTTGCACAATTACAAAATCCCATCACCTAACGTGGTGGCACAATCTGTGGCAGAAACACAGCTCCTTGGTTTCAAAATTAGAACTGTGAATGAACACCTCTAGGTATTTACACTGAAGAATTTTATTGAGATAATTAAGGAAAAAAGTTGAAAATATTTTCTTCTTCTTTGAGATTAATGTTACAACATACACAACTGCGTAACAGAAAATACTTGTATACTATGTTCTTCCTCACACTTATATCAAAATATGTCAACTTTTATGGGAAATAGTCTTATTAAAATGTGTGTGTGTGAAGCATAAATTCACACCACAAGATGTAATACAACAACATTTTAAAACACTAAACACAGAACACACATAAACTACTTTAGAAAATTGACTGTTATCTTAAACTTACCATCTGGGTTGATTTTTTTCCTTTTAGTATTTGGTCAAAAGAACAAAGAACTGTTTTACTGTAACTACAAATGTCAAGACTTTCAGGAACAATCACAGACAAACACAGGTACAACAATCCCTTCTTTTCTCACCAGCGATAAGATACTTCTATAATAATGTAACCACTATCATTAATAAGGCATTAGATCTTGGGAGTGGACAGGCATGCCACGGTTTCACTAAAAACCAATGTTTGTGGAACTTGCTCTGTCCCCATCAAGAGGATGAACACTGGTGAAGGGGACAGAGTAAAGTCCCAAACGTGTTTAATTTTAGCTTTGCCGTGACGAAGCTCAGCACCCAGTGACAGTTTTATACTTCTATTTACTGCGAAAGCTTCAAACCCTGCATTTATAAATAACAATATTGCCTCAGGAGTTTCACATGCCAAACATGAGCCGATTCCTGATACTGCCTTTAAAGATACCATTGAGCACGATGTCATTTGCATGGAGTTTGTCTGCACTTGAACATTTTGCACTGTTATCAACTGTATACACATTTTGGTTCTGAGTCAACTATCTTCGCTGTACACTCACTGTTCAATTTAATTTATAGGAAAAGCCAGTATGCTGACATTACACTCAGCACATTACATACCTTGGCTCAATCACTGTAAACTGTAGAATCTACAGGTTAAAACAATATTTCTCTACATGGTTGAAAGGTAAAGTTAACTCTGTGTCTGACTAGCACCACATGGTTAAGATGTAGTTGGGGTAAGGCTCCACAGACACAGACACACACACACACACACACTTAACCTCAGCACTGGAGGTGAGTGCTCAAGTTCATGTATCCCAGGAAAGTGTATTCACTACAAATTGGACAGGAGGCCACATAGGCCCCAGAGATGGTACTGATATATCAGTGAAAAAGGAAATTTTTGCTCTTGCAGGGCATGACAGCCAGGCCATATAGCCTGCAGCCTAGTCATTACACTCACCACTGTACCAGCCACATTTTTCTTCATATTGAGGGCACATTTTGGTACCAACACACTCATGTGTCCCAAAGGCACCATTTTACCGTCACATGACTACTATCATATACACCACAAAATGCTAGCTATTGTAAAAATACATTTTTTTTAAATGAATAAAACACAACACAGTGGTTCTGAACCAAAGGTATATAAATCCATGGAGTAAGTGATACAGACTGCATACACTGTCAAATGCAAGATCAAAATGGATTACAAAACATTTTGACAGCTTTCTTTTGTTAAAATATTTCTGTGCATGAGATCAAGGGGGTAAATGAGGAGTCATTCTGAGATCAAGAAATAAATTAAGTCTCACCTGAGATCGAGGGGTACCATACGTGAAGTTTCACTCTGATCAAAAGGCATACCAACTGAAAAACATTTAGAGACACAGACAAAACATAAAATGATAAAGAGCTAAAAAAAAAAAATCAAAATGCCCACACAGCCTCTCTCATAGCTACTTCAGGAAGACACTGATGGTGTTCATCTACCGCACATGCTAAGACCACGTCTATATATCATGGTGCAAAACCTGACAGTTCTTGTTTTGACATAAGTGGAGTTAAACCCTTCCTACCCTCTGTCAGAAGGCCGCCAATATCGTAACTTTCTCGTTCTCCCACCAACTTTACTAATTTACCATCACAGTATGACTGAATGCTGAATATGACAATTCTGCTCTTTAAGTTCAGTGACACCTCTTCTAGTAGGTCACATACAGGCATGTCGGATTGCAGGGGTTTTATTTTTTCGCACACAATAGAATCCCTCTTTCAGAAACTGCACAAATTGTACAAATAATACATGAATATAATGTTAACATGCTGACAGACAAGGCTGCTTTGTTACTAAGACAACTTCTGATAGTACTAATAAAATTTCAATTCATTTCAGTTTCCTGGAGTCCAAAAGTCAAAGTAATGATAAATAAAAGTTTAAAACTGAATTATTGCAACTGTACAGAACCAAATCCTAACAGATCTTCCCACTATCAGAAACAGACTATTCCACACATACGCATCAAGGTACCAGGTATGAAAAAAATATTGATGTATTTGTGGTTTGTACCAGAATGCTGCTGTATGCGTGAATATTACGGCTGCACGAAAGATCAATAAAGGTCAAAGTGCATGGATTACTGTGCTGCCGGCCCTTCTGTATTCTATCTATTCCACTCTATTCTACTGCATCAGAATGCTGCCAGTATGTGTGACTACACAGTGCCGAATAGTATGACAGCTGCTAAGAAGCATTCAGAATAAAGTAGTAGTCATGGTCTAATTCAGGTACTATCTAAGTATTTCATGGGGGGGGGGGGCTGAGAAAAACTGCAACAAAAAAAACCAATGTCAAAACTGTTGGTGTGTCAGCTGAGATTCAAACTAGGAACTAGCACAATATGCCACAAGTACTGTACCTGAACAAACTTCTTTCATGAAATGTAGAAAAGCCAAATAAGAAAACAAAAACTCTGCCCAGTACTGCCTTCTCTAAAATCAAGACAACTCTGCATTTTGCTCACACATTACATTTATGTGTTCCACCCAATTCTCACAGTAACCAGCGGCTATGTCCCTAACAGCTTTAACTGAAAGGTTATAATGGAGATGGTCAGTGTTTTCTGTGAGGCAAGAATTGAAATACTTAGTCAAATTTCAGATTTAAAAAAAGTTAAATCAAGAAACAAACACCAACAGAAGGGACAACAAGGTATATTACAGTCCATATTTAAATGGAATAATCTCATGACCCGAGGCAGAAATATACAGTATTTCATATAACTTTTACTTTGGCATTTTAAATCACAAGTAACTTTCATTGTTTTCCTTCTATACAAACATGAAAATACAGATATTTTTACTATGTAAGTATAAGAAAGAAATGTCAAACTTAAAAAAATATGTACTGTATGATCATTCATCCTTACAATAAAACATTTCTTCTTGGTACCCTCAAATATATGCAGTTCCATTCCATATCACTGACCCCCACACTAAAACATTCCTGCAGACAGTCTGTAGGCATTATCAAGACAACATTATTTAAATAAATCTACAATGTATAACACTTCAGCTAACAAACATGACATGACAACAAATTCTGTCTAGCATCATAAGTAAACAAGATAGGTTACCAAAATATCATATAACAGTAATACAGTTAATATCTGAGACCAAACCCATCAATAAGATGGAGAGATGCCTAAAAAGTTACTTTGTGAAATAATCAATAATGGATACAACCATTATATATAATTTTATACACACACACAAATGAACACATAGATACACAAATCTCATCATCTCATTATCCTATTTATAAAAGTTTCTACTTTTGACACTGTTTCTTAAACAGTGTCTTGTATTGCAAACATTTTATGTTCCATTAAAAATAACATTTATCTTGTTCACAGAAATAAAATTCTTGTGAGAACATGAAGAAAAACTCCTTGAAGACAAACCAAGGCTCATTCATTCATTCATTCATTCATTCTAAGTGAGTTGTTTACTTGCCTCTTCACAGAGAACATTAAAGCTACATTAGGTTACCATGCTGTGTGGATGCATTCTACCAAGTATTGCTGGGATGAAGCTCTACGGCCTGTACCATCTCCATTTCGTTCCCTGCAGGCTCAAGTGATGCACCAGCTGCAACACAGTCAAACAGAGTTGTTACAGGTTCCACCCTTTCCTATCCCTTTTACTTCCAACACCATCCTATCAGCTACACAGTCATTTGTTGTGAAAATTTAAAATAAGGAGACTCTTATGTATGGGAAAATATAAAGTTCCTGCCATCTCTTGTTCATATATGAGTATTACTAGAAGACATACCAAAGACACATAGCAAATACATGGAGCTGTACACTCATATGGCTGTTAAAGAAAATTTTAAGGTTTAATTTAACACACACACACATACACAGTTTCTGTACAGCACCACCACCACATTAGATTATAATTCATGTCACTTTCGATACTAAAAATGAAATATGTATAGATAAATATAACTTATTTTCATATCATTTTTATTATACTTAGCTTATATTCACGCATATTTTTTCGATACAAGGGTTACGGCTTACATATAAGGCAAATTATCAGACTCAACAGAACGGCCTTTAATTTATAGTCTAATTGGACATAGTTTAGTAAACTGATACCAACAATCTAGAGTAAGTGCTAGCTCCAACTTTAGGGTAGAAGGGGGAAATGAGCAAATAACAAGACAGGCAATGTTGGTGTACCATAATACTGCAGCCTATTTCTGTAAACATTGCCATTAAAATGGAACATATTCTCTTTAGTGCTGCCGTTCAGTTACAAAACATTTTTACTGGCTACACTTCCCCCGCTGTCCCAGCAGTCTAATACCTTCTGTCTCAAAGGGATCGATTATATGGAGATTTATGTCACTATCAACAATGTAATAAATGATAAATTGTCTTCTGGGTATTTCCCCGGCGTCTGAGTATTAAAGACCGACGTTTCGGAACACTGTATCAGTTCCATCTTCAACAGGTGCTGCAACGCAACTCACATTGCAGCACCTGTTGAAGATGGAACCGATACAGTGTTCAGAAACGTCGGTCTTTAATACTCAGATGCCGGGGAGATACCCAGAAGACAATTTATCATTACTACAACACGGCGAAAGTTTAAAATCTAGAATGTAATAAATATTGAGAACTTTGCCATGGAAATGAACCATTTCATTCCTTTTGCACTGCTGCGCTCAAGTTGCTGTCAACAATGTTTCCAAGCAATTTCATGTCACTACCAACAGGTCTTCTTGTAAAGTGCCAAATATTTTTGTCTGATTTTAAACCTATTTGGATTTTCTCAACAGGTTTTCATACAAGTCCCCAGTATCAAGTCTGATGAAAATCCATCCAATGGGAAGCATGCTGATACATGTGGACAGACAGACAGACCAATGGGCGGACGGGCAGGCAGGTAGGCAGTGCCAGCAATTCCAACAGGATTCCTCACGTACCCTGTCTTTGTACCACTTCCTTGTAACATGCTCCATTTGGCTAACTCTCACACCTTGAAGCTGGGAGGCGTAGGTTCCTCTAAAATGTCAGTACCTACGTATATAACAAACTGTATGGCATCACAACTCTGAAGAGTGCAGGTAATGCTAACCCATGTAACAACCCCAATTTCACAATACTGCTATGTTCACTCTTGGTATTATATTACTTGTTAAGAACATAGACTGAGGGTGTTTGAGAATGGGGTGCTGAGGAAAATATCTGAGCCCAAGAGAAAGATTAACTAAAACTGCATAATAAGGAACTTCATGACTTGTACTATTTATCACATATTATTCACGTGATGAAATCTAGATTGGTGGGGCATGTGAAAAGGATGGAAAAGAAAAATGCATGCAGGTTTTTGGTAGGGAAGAGATGAAGAAAAATGACCATTCTAAAGACCTAGACACAGCTGGAAGGATAATTTTACAGGAGGACATCTCCATGGATTCACCTGACTCAGAGTAGTGAAATGTGTTGGGATGTTGTAAACATGGTAATGAATTCAAAATTCCATAAAATTCAGGGCCCTTCTTGACTACCTGACAAATTATTAGCTTCTAAAGAATACTTATACTCCATGTAGCTACTTGGTTATATTACTTATTATACTGCGTATTTCATACAGTCAGACCTCCTTCTGTCGGTAGCACGTTCCACAGACGCAACTGTCGAAGTCACATGTCTCAACAGAGAGACATACAATCTAGTGCATCTGCAAACCTGACAGCCACCAAATGGCGCAGCTCACACCGCAAAACACTTATCGTCACAGTGGAACTAATAATCACAGAATATCTCAACATTCACACAGACTGTTTTATACATACCATTCTGGTCGGATACCAACACGGTACTAGCACCAGTCCCTCTGTGCATATCCATCTCGCAGCTGGAAAACCCTGATGCACCACCCACTAACCGCATTGTGGCTGTTGCATTTTGTACAGAAACAAGAGAAGAATCACAACTTCGAGACCAAAACCTATCATTAGGTAGTTCACTGGTCACTGGAGACCCATCACTATAGTCATCACTGAACTCATTGCTGTCCCGTTTCCAGCAAGGTACAGGCTTAACACTGATTCCATTGGCAGGAGAAGATTTTATTGCACTTGATCCTATACTCAGCTCTGCTCCACTTCCTTTGACCGTACACTGTGACATACTGACTGCAACATCAGAGCTATCTGGTAATTTCAATGACTCTAGACCAGTCCCAATATCAGCCTTTTCTAAAGTATCTGAGCTCTCAGTGCCCCTCAAATTTAAGTAACTAGAATCACAAGCTTCTCCCATCCTACCCACAGTTTCCAAATCAGCATCCTCACCAGTCACAGCCTCAAACACTGATTTAGGGCAGTCAGCTTCAGAACATTTAGATAGGGATTCATAAAGTTTTGAAACATCATAATTCTCATCTTCACAGTGTCTTGTATCCTCCTCGCAATGACCACTGGACCTATCTGCAACAGTATAACCTTGTACTATAACTTGCTGGACTTGATTGTTATTATTTGTAATGTCTGGAATTGGTTTTTTATAATCTGAAGTCCTTCTCTCTTTCCTCGACACATCAGGGTTCGAATTTACTGATGACCGCACTTCTTTCATGGTAGTCTCTCCAACACATTCAGGGCTACTTTCACATCCACTAGTTAATAGACCACTACCACCATCAGAAATGCTACCCAGTGATCCTGTAGACAGACAGACAGGATTGCTATTGGCAACAGGCTGTGGATCCACAGTAACTGCAGCAGTTTTCTGCTGTTGTTGGATCCTGTTGAAAAAGCTGCCTGGATTGTGAAACAGTCCAAGAAGTCTTTCAAGATTTGATGGTGCCTTAAGTTCTGCAGCATCAGAAGGTGCAACCCATGCGATTTTCCTCACGCGGTGTGAAGGCATCTGTTTCACATTGTTGTCAAACTGTCCTGCATGCTTAAAATTGGATTCCAATGACTGTATCACATGTGCTGAACTATGATTTATCTGCTTATCTGGTTTCATGGTACTTGAACTATTATCAATTTTCTCATCTTGCTTCTTAGTACTTATTTCATTACCATCAATCCATTCATCAGGCTTCAGAGGACTCCAGCAATCATCATACCCTCCAGCTGGTTTCACAGTTTTTAATCCATTATCAGCCACTTCAACTGATTTCAGACTCTCCAAGCTATTTCCAAACCGTCTGTCTAATTTCATGGTACTTACAACTGAATTTTGTGCTGAAGAATCTTCAGCACCTTGTTCAGGTACACATGCATTCTTATCTGTGTTTAACTGGACTGCAAACGCATCCTTAATGGAAACATCTGGAAATGGGAATCGTGTTGGAACATCCATGTCAGGAACAACAGGCACTTCACTAGACTCCTGTGCATCACAGCTGACCAAACTGCTATCCGCCAAGTTGTATGGATCCATTAAAGTTCTCACTTCCATATCAACTGTGTCCTCAGAAGTATCAGAAGCCACTGACAGACTGGACTCATTGTCAATGACACAACTGTTAGAACAGGGACCTAGTTTCACAGTCACTTGCACATTCTGTGACAACGGGGTTTGTTGAGCCACAAGCGAGGCTGACTGGCATTCCACTGTTGAATGGTTCAGAGAATTCCCTGTCACAACTTGCGTATCAGAACTTCTCACAACCTGAGCATCAGTAACTGAACTACTGGCTACTTCAGATTCTGCTTCACTTGTTGAGTTATCGCCTTCATTTTTGAAGGTGAAGCCAACAGTGATGTTGCCTGATGGGCTGGTGACAATGGGGAGAGGAGCGGAGGATTCTACCAACGTGACACGAAACCGTGAATTTGTTACAGATGGGAAGAAGCTTGACGGTGATGATGGCAGTGATGGCGGAGTAACTGGAGATGACGACGAAGAAGATGGAGATCCTGACTGGCCTGAGTTAACAAAGAAACTAGAATCTGCAACACGGGAAACCTGAAAAAAAAAAAAAAATTCTGATTTAAGAAGCATGAAACATGCAGTCTTACAAACTGCTTGTACTAGTAAAGGTAAATCCTATCACAGGCCTGGACAGGCACTGCGGGTTCCAGGAGACTGAAGCTCATGGATTTCAAGACAATCAGCAAATGAAGGTGGTAAGGTTGTCAGCCCTATGAACCAGCTGCCTTTACCCCCCCAGGAAATATTCCTGGTACTCATTTCTGTTAGAGGCTGAGTCAAGCCCAGGGCCATAGTGCGACCAGAAGGATTATGTCAATGAAAAATTTCAATGACACCATTGGGAATTGAATCTGCAACCTTCAGGGTTGTAGCACAGTGCCACAACCAACTGCGCCATCGCGTACCCCGCTTGTATTGGTAGTGCTTTACAAAGATACTCTGAGCACACATTGAACACAAACAGAAAACTGTGTCCGTCAGTTTCATCATTTAACCTTTATCTTACATGGGTCCCGTATTCAAGAAACAATATGTAAAGTCAGGAATACAAATATCATTTATACCAGACAAACACACACACATGGCAACAGCCCTAGAAACTTATTCTGTATATTTAGACAATATGGATATTCACTGCATCTCTTAAAAAACCACAACATACTATGTATTTTATAATTGTACCATCTTTGGCTCAAACAATATTCACATATCTTGTAAAGCAAGCACTAAAATTTACACACCCACCCCACAGCAATGATCCAGTCATACCAACTGAAAGCCCATTGTTTAAAGCTTGGGTACTACAGGGATTAAAATAAAATTTGGTACCAGGGTCATACATTAAACATTTTCTGACAAATTCAATTTGGTACCAGGGTCATACATTAAACATTGTCTGACAAATTCAATTTGGAATCGAACCAGCAACCTTCCGATTTGTAGCACAGCACCTTAACCACTGTGCTACCACAGTCCCCACAACACTTCTGTACAAGACATAAAAGACACCTCTAACTTAGATCTGGCTAACATAAAGTGTCAGCTTCTTTCCCAAGCCAGATGAAACCTTTACATAAATGTAACAGTATCCTCCCACACACATATAGGCCTCATTTTGGTTGTCATAATGAAATTCTGTTTCCAACCACTGTAATGACAGAGACACCTACAAAACCATGTCACAACAAGCACCAGCCACTTGGCAATAATGGCGTTATGCTGCTCTGACAATAAAAGATCTTAAAACATACTTTCTATCTCCAAATATTTCCTTTTGCCTTTTCCAAGCTATGAGAGATTTGGCATTCCCATGGCAATAAGTGAATATACACGTTACTGACACTGTGCAGCATTACAGATGAGCGCAACATTTTTGAGAAACCTTCTGTCTATGTCTTTAGAGCCTACCAATGTACACGGTGTTACAGCCACACAGACTGTAATGGTGAGTGTATTTATGACTGCTACATGTCCCCATTCCATTGTGCCATGACATATGATCAGTGCATGATACGACAGTTGTATCAAATGACATATGCACACAAACAGGGGAAATAGGTGCAAGTACTAACCTGAAAACGTGTTCGTGATGGGCTTGGTATAGGGCTAGATACAGGGCTGGGGATTGGACTGGGTGCAGGACTGCGCAGTCTGCCACCACTGCCCCGTCGAGGCTCCACCAACAGACCATTATCTGGTACTACCGGATGCTGAGGTACAGCAGCGCTGCGAAGCAGAGTCTCACACGTCAGCGAGATCTTGCGTGATGTGCTGTTCATCATTCGTCCCCTGCCTAGCGTGCCAGTTGCAGGACCTTCATCAACAGTGTCTTCTTCTTCACGTGCAGATACCTCATTGCGGGCACAGTACTCCCTGATCTCAGCCACCAAGGCGAGATACTGGTCCAGAGTGTTATTGTCCTCCTGTACATAACCATCAGTTTCCTCATGTATTCTACTTTATTGTACATTATCTAATAATGTATTCAGTATCACAAACTACATCTCCAACAATAGGGATGATTGGTGGAAAAATGATTGGAAATAAAGAGGATGGAACTGTGGCCTAAGCAGAGGCATAATAAAAGAATTTACTTGGAGGAAGAGATGATAAATTCACAAAAATCTTGTTAGTATAGTCTATCTCTGGTCTGAGATTTTAAGCTGGGAGTTCCTGAATACAAAACAAGAGTGCTGTCCACTGGACCACTGGGTTTGGTGCAAGAGATGAAATGTATGCACATTCAGAGGCTTTGTGACATTACAGCGTCAATGATCACAATTAAGCTGGACCAACAAGCCCATCACAGACATCAGAATCACAAATGCTGAAATCCACATTCAATGTAAAGCACATATCTGGTTCCAAGAACTTATAAAATATCAAATTTTGACGTTTTGCTGACCGTGCATTTCAGTATATTTATCTTAGTAATTAACCAACTTGATGCACAAAATTTTTGCTTTACAGTAAGTTTTATTTCATGCCTCTGCATGTTTTGAGCACCATGTGCTCATCATCAGGTCAAAATTGTATCATACAGCCTCTGGTATCATCACACCATAGGTGGCTGTCCCATGCATAGGTTGAGAGAGGGCTGGTTGACCTCATATGGAAACAAGCACCTAACCTGGTGGACACATAGATCGAGCTGTTCTGACAATGGGCACTACAGAAACAATAACCTGATAAGATATGCACCTGAGGACAGATCTAGTCCAACAGTAATACCAGGAAAATGGCTACTGGAAAATTAAACATTTAACACACGACTCAAAAATAAGACCTGGAACAATCCATACATTAAAAACCATAAAAAGAGCCATAAACTCAGACTGATCACGACACATACATAACAAAAAAATCCAGAACACATGTATTTAAAATCTGAACACCACTAACACCATCTGTGGAGAAAATTGTGAATCTTCATGTGTACAAAATTAGTAATCAAGAAATATAAATGTACAATTTAGTCACTGTGGGTCATAACAACATGAGGGTGCATCTCACCAGAAGTGACTGTGACAGGTTTTAAGAAGTGCTGTATATCCAATGCAGTGGATGGGACTGATAACGATATATTATGGGACAGCAGTGCAGAGGATGGGGATGCTTGGAGTGATTGTGCGGAAGATGAAGAACTGTTTATAAAGACAGACAGAATCTGATGTGTTTTGTGTAGTAAGTGCATGAAATTAATTGTAAAATAACTTTTCTTGGAAGACATTTTATTTTTGGGGGGGTCTTCTCAGATTTGGATAAATTTCCTTTGGCAGATGTGTTTTTTCTGGGGGTTGTCTTAGATTAGAGTCATTCTGCATTCACGTACATACAGTGCTATTAAAATGGGTAATGCTAAAACCCCAAACACTGGGATTAGTGAAGTTGAATAACAAAATTTTAAATATGTGTTCCATGTAGACAGAACTCTCTAAGTACACGACAGGGTTAAGGGAAACAAAAACCAGCTTTGTAATTCATGTCAGACTGCAATGAACAAATGTAATACACACCATTTTCTTCTTTGGTACACTGTCCAAGTCAAGTTGTGTGATACTCGTGTTAACCTTCATGGACAGATCCAGCGCCATTAGTCCAGCCACTTTGATGCAGTTGTCCCGTAAATCTATCCTCTGGAACAAAATCACATTCATTACTATTACACATAATATAAACACTGAAACAATCAATTCAGACTTTGATGTGACATTAATAAACAGCTAAGTGAAACAATGTCATTCAAGTTGGTAATTTTATCCTACAACCTACCTGTTAATGGGAGGCTGCTGGTTCAATCCCTGACAAGAATGACAGTCTTTCACTCAGTCATTTTCACAAGCACTATCGTATTTACCAAAATTCAAACCACACTTCTTTCGTCGTCGAAAATTGTAGTGTAGATAGCTTGAATGATGACTTGGAATTGCAGAAAGTAGGGCTTCTCAAACAGATAAAAACATTCTATAATATTCAAACATTTTTTTAATATTCAAACATTTTTTTAACCTTAAGACAAACAGGACAAATATCTTGATTCAAAAGAATTACAAAATTATGGTGGACAAGATTCCAAAACAGACTTACCTTCTTAAGCAGGTAAAAAGATGTGTTATAACATTAAACAATGTGTGAATTTAGAAACAAGTAATTAAGGGATTTTTGTCCAAAAGAAACAAGTGTTACAGGAGTTGAAGTTCTCACGGTGGTGGGCATGAAGTTGGTCGCCTATTGGAATGTGATGCTGTGTCATCAGGTAGAAGGGTAGTAATGTTTCAGAGGATCACATAGCCTCCATCATCAGGGTGTATGGCAATGACCCAACTAATGGAGGCACCAGGGGCTGAAGAAACATCAGGAAACTTCTACTAGCATACATGACATCACATCCCAGAAGTCAGCCATCTTTAATAAATGTCATTGTTGGGATTCCAGGACAAAGGTAACTATATAAACGGGTAAGAACAGTTCAAAACAACTAAACACTTCAAACTCCACACACCATACCCAAAATCAGGACTGGAAGGTACTAACTATCCTGTCACTGTCTACGAAGAAAGACAAGAAACAAATACAGTTGATAATGAAGTTTCTAATGATGACGGTTTTGTTTCTTTTTAATATTTACTATCCACAAAATGATTAAAGCAATATTTTCTCACATAACCCTAAAACAATAATAGATGAACCATGCTTACAACGGAGAGAATATGAAAACTGTGTTATTCAAAGAAAGACTGATGGGTATGAAGGTACATTCCTGAATTGGATGTCAGCAGGTTCTAGAGGTAGATGACAGCATGTTCTAGAGGTGCATGAGGGCAGGTTCTAGAGGAGGGTGAGGACAGGTTGTTGAGGTGGACGAGGGGAGGTTGTGGAGATTGATGAGGGGAGGTCTTTTTGTTCATCTGACATTCATCACTCCACCACTCCTACATACTCATCTCAATATAACGAACTCTGTCCTCATTATGAGCGTCTTCCCTTGTACTTGGTTATTTAGAATGTCTTTACTGCTGAATGTTTTTGACAAAGGGTCATCACAGTTAGTTTTAATACTGTGAACATTTTGGAAGATAGTTCTGGCTCTATCTACCGGCACAATGAAGCACTTAAATGAAGTATCTGTTGGACAGAGCCAGTCTCAGTCACACAGAACAGCGACCAGACAGCTGCAGACCACCAAGAGTACAGGTCCCTCCTCTTGTTTGAATAAGTACAACCAGTTTCCACAGAGTGATCTTAGCATACAACTAACATGATCAATAACATCCAGGACATTCTGCTGTATAGCTGGACCATAACAATACATGTACATCTGTGAGCCACTAAATTATCTCAAACATGAAGTGAACACAATTCAGAACAAGTTAAATAACCTGGGCAGTCCTAATTTTTGTACAATGTATATGGTACTATGCAGCACAACACAGCACAGCACAGTACAAAACAGTTGTTCTCAATCTTGAGGTGTGTCATCCCCGTTGTGTGGTACAATAACGAAATAAAATGTGTATATCACTTATTTAGTCTAACACAACTATATTTACCTTCTGTTATAGAATATAACACTACACGTTTTGGCCCTCGGTGTGGGCCATCATCAGGTGTGACTTACAGATAAAGCTATACGAGGTGCATGGGGGGGGGGGGGGGGGGGATATTTCTTTTTTTTTTGGGGGGGTTTTTTTTTTTTTTTTTTTGTTTTTCTTCCC
>Ga0123355_10010358_pt1 | contig 14277 bp, 13 predicted proteins | sample TergutEmb28metaG_3_FD_89872 | JGI IMG/M metagenome (GOLD analysis project Ga0123355, IMG submission 89872) | Embiratermes neotenicus P1 segment gut microbial communities from Petit-Saut dam, French Guiana - Emb289 P1 | ecosystem: Host-associated > Arthropoda: Insects > Digestive system > Gut ...
ATATAATCTTGTTTTTCTCTTGCTGTTCTCTTGCTGTTGAATATCCGAGGGCTTTTTTGTGTACATACTTACAAGTGACACCTATTCCCATTTTATAGCAGTTTCCTAGCATACAAAAAAGCGAAGATGGATTTCATCTTCGCAGAGAGGTTGGAATTATATGTTGCAAACCCCTGTAAAATTGGGGCTTTGCTCGGACTATGTAACACAATAGATATTATGTTACATAGGACACTATCAACTTAATTAACTTAAATCTAGGAGGAACTATCATGGCACTAACAGAACCAATCCGCGACCCGCGTCAAGTACAGGCATTTCTCGCGTACTACCGTAACAAAGGGCATTTGCGTAACCAAGTGCTGGTTACAGTAGCACTGCACACAGCACTACGCATAAGCGATATTTTGCGTCTAAAATGCGAAGACGTTTACGACTTCGCAAACCACCGCATTCGCAAAAGCATCACCATCACTGAAAAGAAAACGGGCAAAAACAAAACCATAGCTCTACACAAAAACATCATCAAAGCACTAAAAGCCTACTACCCACAAGCAAAGCAAGGCAAAGCCCTAATAATCAATCTAAGTACAGGAAAATCAATCAGCCGAGTACATGCATACCGCCTAATAAGCGAAGCCGCTGACGCAATAGGCGTAATACACAAGGTAGGCTGTCACTCCCTCCGCAAAACTTTCGGTTACCACTCATGGAGTGGCGGGATTTCCCCCGTAATTCTCATGGAAATTTACAACCATAGTTCCTATGCCATCACCAAAAGATACCTCGGTGTCTCGCAAGACGACCAAAATGCCGTCTATCTTGGAATAAACTACACCGCCATCAATTCACGCTGAATTTTTTCAATATCTTCCAAAGGGGCGGTTGTGTTTCTTTGTTTAAAGTTAGACTTTCGACAAAATATAAGTATAAGTCCAAAATGCATTTTAACACCATGCGTGCGTATGTCAAGAATTTTTTTCCATAAACGAAATGAGAAAGACAAGAAAAAGTTGGCACACCTTTGACTTCGACACAGAATGACATTATACTCCAAAACAAGCACATTGCGATAGGCGGTTGGTTTTCCTCATTGTCATACTGTTTTATAGGAAAAAGTACCAAGAGCAAGAAAAAATAACCGACCACCTGAGCAAGGACGCGTTCGGTTATTTTCGCAATTAAGAAAGTAATTTGAAGCAATCCCGCCGCCTATACAGCGGTTTGTGTGATACTAAAGACAAAGAATCGAGAGTTGAACGCCTTCCGCGCGTTCGCTCTCTTTTCTGTTTATGCCCTATTCTAGCAAATGGTATACATTGATGTCAACATATTACGCGGAGTAGAAATCATGCAATAAGGCGTTAAATTCGTTGCCAACAAGAAGAATAGTCGAAACAGCGTTAAGCCAAAGAATGAGAATAAAAACTCCCGCGATGCTACCATAAATTGCGGGGTATTGCGAAAAATTTTGCGTAACAAAACCAATGCCCGCACTGACAACAATCCAAGCGACAACAGTCACTGCCGCCCCTGGTAGAATATGTTTGTATGGCAATTTTATAGCGCAAGCCATTTTATAAATGCATGAAGTGAAAACAAAAAGAACAATCATAGCAGCAACTGCGCTAAGCGCGACAAACAAAACCACCGAACCATAAGGGAAAATATAAATCAAAATCTGCCAGCCAAAAACAAGCAACCCCAACATAATAAGAAGCGCGGCAGAAAACAAAATCATAAGCGCGAAAGAAAGCCCAACTTGCGCAGGAAAACTACGTCGTTCGTGAATACCATAGGCCATATTTGTGCAACGTATCACTGCCCTAAAGCCATTGGAAGTATTGTACACGCTGAAAAACAACGCAGTAGACATCAGCCCAGTGCTTCGTGTTTCGGCAAGTTGCTTTATAAAATAGGCTACAAGATTAGAAATTTCTTCGGTGGGCATGATGGAATACAGTCCGTTCAAAATTTCATCCACTTGCAAATTAAGAAAACCCATCAGCGACATCAGAAACACCAGAAACGGAAAAAACGCAAGCAACACACGAAGCGTTAGCCCTGCGGCGCGCTCTAAAATTAAATTTTGCTTGCAATTTATTGCTAGGTTGAAAATAAACATTACTATTCTTAGGAATTTGGTATTGCGTTTGAAGACAGTCATGTTAAATTTTCCTTTCTTGCGCAAAATTAGCTTGATAACCCGCCTGTCATAACGTAAGATAATGTCATTAAATTTCTCGCGAGGGCGGTTATGAAAAAAATATTCGTGATTGTTGTTATAGCACTTGGCGTGTTGTTTCTTATGCCATCAGAAAATCTATACGCTCAAACTCCGCGTTTGCGAATTAATGGGGAGTTTTGGCAAGGTTATCCGCAACCTGTAATGTACTACGATACCGTGCTTGTACCATTTCGTGCGGTTGCGGAAACTCTGGGGTTTACTGTAAGATGGCTTCCCCGCGGACAAATAGCAACGCTTGTTTCACCCACGCATAATGCGTCTGTTCAAATTGGCAACAGGCGCATAATGGTTAATGACGAGATGCCGCAATGGGGATTCTCAACGGTACGGCTTGTAGATGGTTTTACTATGGTTTGCCTATACGCAATTAACAATGCAACAGGAATGTATATACAATGGGATTGGATAGGTTATATTGCAGATATTTTCCCCAATGAAGCTTCTCGCCCTGCGCTAACGCCGCGTCCTGTTTCGCCGCAAATTCAAACTTCAATCAGCGGGGTAGATGCTGGACTTACACCTCAACAATTGGTGCAATCGTTAAACTATTTGGGCATAGAATTAATTCGCCCATGCCCAGACTGCCTACCTTCGCCATTTGAAATGTACTTTGAAGATGCACAAGATGGTAGATGGATAAGCGAAGCAGGTTGCTTATCATTTTCGTTCCGCACAGAGAAACTCACTATTCACTATACATTTGACGAGCGAATGTTTATTTCCGTACTGTGCGAAGATGTTAAAACTTCGCAAGGTGTAGGCATTGGTAGCAGTCGAAGCCAAGTGATTGAAGCTCATGGAACTTCATACCTAAGCCCCGAATTTTTCAGCGGGATTATTGAATACTTTGATGGTGTAAATTATTTATATTTCGTGTTCAGTGATGATGTTGTGTGGAGCTGGGGAATTGGACGAATGTCTATTTTCGAGTTCAACGCAAACCATCATGGTGTGCCACATGGCTGGGCATTTTAGAGGAGAGATTTAACTGTGCAAACTAATTTGACATTACTAACAGATTTTTACGAACTAACCATGATGCAAGCATATCACCATGCGGAAATTACTACGGGGCGGAAACAAGAAGCAGTGTTCGATATGTTTTATCGCGAAAATCCTAATGGGTACGCCGTAATGGCGGGGCTTGCGCAAGTGGTGGATTACATCAAGGAACTTGAGTTCAACGATGATGACATAAAATACCTGCGTTCAACGGGGGTGTTTGTTGAGGAATTTCTGGAATACTTGAAAAATTTCAAGTTCACGGGAAGCATTAACGCTGTTCCCGAAGGCACGGTTGTGTTTCCGCACGAGCCGCTAATTCAAGTAATCGCGCCAATTATGGAAGCGCAATTAATTGAAACGGCGATTCTTAATATTATAAATCACCAAAGCTTGATTGCAACCAAGGCCGCCAGAGTTTGCTGGGCGGCAAAAGGTGACCGCGTACTAGAATTTGGATTGCGTCGCGCTCAAGGCCCCGACGCGGGCTTATACGGCGCACGCGCCGCAATGATAGGCGGTTGTTACGGTACAAGCAATGTACTGGCGGGTCAACTCTTTGACATACCCGTGCGTGGCACTCACGCCCATAGCTGGATAATGAGTTTCGACACAGAGCTAGAGGCCTTTAGATATTATGCCAAACTTTATCCCACAACATGTACTCTGCTAGTAGACACCTACGACACCCTAAAATCGGGCGTTCCCAATGCAATCAAAATTTTCACAGAAATGCGCCAAAACGGAACACTAAACAACCACGGAATCCGCCTAGACAGCGGCGACTTAGCCTATCTATCCAAACAAGCCCGAAAAATGCTAGACGAAGCTGGTTTTACTGAAGCAGTAATAAGCGCGTCCAACGACCTAGACGAACACATAATATCCGAACTAAAAGCCCAAGGCGCGGAAATTACCCAGTGGGGCGTAGGCACTCACCTAATCACCTCGAAAGAATATCCAGCATTCGGCGGCGTTTACAAACTAGCCGCAATCAAAATAAATGGCGAGTGGCACAACAAAATGAAACTCTCCGAAGACCCAATAAAAGTAACCAACCCAGCCCACAAAAAAATATTTCGCTTATACGACGCAAAATCGGGTAAAATGAAAGCAGACCTACTAGCCCTATCCGACGAACATTTCTCCGCCGACCAAGACCTAACAATCTTCGACCCAATTGCCACATGGAAAAAAATGCACCTAACCGCAGGCGAATACGAAATCCGCGAACTACTACAACCAGTATTCCAAAATGGCAAATGCGTATACAAAAACCTAACAGTATCAGAAATCTGCGATTACGCCGAAAAAGAACGCGACACCCTTTGGGACGAACACAAACGCCTAGTACGCCCACAGCCAATGCCAGTAGACCTTTCCGAAAAACTTTACAACCTAAAACAATCCATGATTGCCACGCTACGTAAATGAGGTGCAGTTCATGTCAATATCCCACAAAAATAAGGATATTATCGCCAAATTTCTAACGCAGAATTATCAAAATAAATCATTAGCGGCATACGGATTAACCCATCTGCCCAAAATTAAACGTATGCTATCAGCCGATTACCCCGTTGTAACGGCAACTGAATTTTATGGCGACCATGTGTTTCTGTTAGAGAATGACTGGCTGTTGGTGCTAGAATACGAATCCAATCCAGTATGGCAGGATTTTCTAAAGTATAATAAATATGCCATCTTCGCCGTGGAACGTCTGCTTGAAGAGGGCATTCGGGTGAAAAATGTAGTAATAGCCGTGCTATACACAGGTGATGTACAAAAAACCGTTAATTATTTGGATTTAGGTGGCTTCCGAGTTCAAGTCGAACAAGTATACCTTTCAAACTTTGATACAGACGCGATTTACGCCGAACTAAAAGCAAAAATCGAGGCAAAAGAACGCTTAACTGATGAGGAAGTTATGAAATTCATAATTCTCCCTCTAACCCAACCCGACAAAACGCGCAAGCAAGGACTTATAGTTGACACCATAACCCTAGCACAACAAATTGAAGATGATAAACAACAAAAATTTGTATTGGCAGGAATACTAACTGCCACCAACAAATTCATTGACCAAGAGTTTGCAAGTAAAACGAAGGAGTGGTTGCGAATGGTTAAAGTCATAAGACTCATTGTAGATGAAGAAGTTGAAGCTGTTGAGAACGCGGCAAAAGCACGAGTGCTGGCGGCGGCAAAAAGACTATTGCTTCGTGGCTTAACAGTTGAAGCAATTGCAGAAGACATGGAACTAGACGTATCTATAGTGCGTGAATTGCAAGTTGAAATTGCTCTATCTGCGGTGTAATCACGATTTACAAAATATAAGGAGGGATTCACCATGCAACATGTGAAGGAATTATCGGCAAAGCTAAAAGAAAAGAAAGGTTTTGCCCTAAAGATGCTAATAGGGCTAGACGGTTTTGTGGACGAAATAATCCACCCAGTAGACAAGCGGCAAGACTACAAAACATTTACACGGATTAAAACAATTGGCGAGTTTGGCGAAAGAATCACCAAGGCAGCAGGACTTAGCACCAATATCGAAATGGTGACAATTCAGACAAAACTTGGAGGAAACGGCCCAATCCTTTCCAACGCGTTGTTAGAGTACGGAGTGAAACTTACTTACGTAGGCGCGTTGGGAACGCCCGACATTCACCCAGTATTTCACCCGATGACAGAAAAAGCGGCGGCAGTTTACAGCCTTTGCAACCCTGGGCTAACAGATGCCTACGAGTTTGAAGACGGAAAACTAATCATGGGCAAGCACAGCAGTTTAAGCAGTCTAACATGGGAAGTATGTAAAAAAGGCATGGGCGGCGCGGAAGGAATCGCAAAGATGGTAGGCGAATGCCATCTATTCGGAATGGAAAACTGGACAATGCTACCCCATATGAGCGACATATGGCAAGGCATAATAGACGAAGTATTTCCACTACTACCAGCCACCGCCGAAAAGCCCCTAGCATTCTTCGACCTAGCCGACCCCGAAAAACGCACAAAAGAAGACATTCGTCGCGCAATGGGACTAATCGGCAAATTCGAGCAAAAATTCCGCACAATCCTAGGTCTAAACGAAAAAGAAGTATACGAAATTGCAGAAGTTCTAGGCATAACCATAAGCGACTCTTCCACCGATAAACTAAAGGACACAGTAGTAGCAGTTCACAAGGCAATGGGAATCTACTGCCTAATGGTTCACCCAGTACGCACAGTATGCTGCGCCATAGGTGACGAGTACTTCTTCACAGAAGGCCCGTACTGCGCAAAACCAAAACTAACCACAGGCGCAGGCGACAACCTAAACGCAGGTTTCTGCCTAGGTTTAGCCCTAAACCTAGACCCACTATCCGCAATAACCCTAGGCGCGTGTACCTCTGGCTACTACGTGCGTAACGCAAAAAGCCCAACCTTCGACCAAGCAATAGCCTTCGCAGAAGATTGGGACGCAGGTAAAGTTTAACCAGCTAAAACCTTATGGGGCTGATGCAACTGCATTTTGCAGTTTTGCATCAGCCCCGATTTTACAAGAGGTCTATTGAAATCATCTGAATTTTTCGCTTACCATGTCAAAAACTTCATGCATATAAGTGTAGCCTCTTGCTACAAATTCATTAAGCAACCGTTCTCGCTCGGAATCGCAATTCTCCGATTTGTACCAAATAACGAGTGCATCGGTTATATATTCGCGTGCAGTGATAAAGCTGTGAGTAAAGCTAATTCTGGATTCGTGTACCATTCGCCTAAATTCTTCGTTTTCGGCATACCATGAATCGGCTATGGGGTTAGCGATACTATGGGCATATTCGTGGATTATAGCCCACCGAACCCAGCTATCGTTATAACTTAGTGAGCTTGGAATCATTGCATATGCGATAATTTCTCCCGTGGAAGTACATAAAACTGATGGCCCTAGGGCAAGGTATCGTATTGAAGTCATAATGACTGGGTGCATATTCTCACGTTTAATTCCATGCTGTGCAAACCATTCATGGTTTACATTGGCATAGACTTGCGCTATAAACCTTTCGGTGTGCGCTTGAAAATACTCTGTATTTTCTTGGAAGAATGCGTGAAAATTTGTGACGGAATAAAAATCATTTAACAGCGTTACAAATTCTTCTGCCTTTTCGCTTGTCCACAATGCCCATTCTTCGGAATTAGACAACTCAATATTGCCAATTAAGACAAACCCATCATCTTGTTTTTCTAAATGTACAGCAAGAAGCGCAAAGGCTTCTGAGTTTACAAAATAAGGGCCTTGATTATATATAAACACTACTGCTGGATGGTCTCTAAACTCGTCGAAGGTTTGCATAAGAAGGAAATGGTAGTCGGTAAAATTGTTAAGAAAGCTAGTGCCTAAACCCGAAAGGCGAAATATCAAGCTTATAAGTTCAACACGTTCATCTACAAAATTTAACGTCGTGGTTTCCAGCATATATTCCGATTCGTGCTGCATCTCATACTCTGACGGGATGTATTCGGGTTCTGCTGGATATTCTTGAGATGTCAAGCTACAGGCATTAAGTACAAACAACAATAACATGGTTATTATGATACTGCGCATAAAGTTATCCTCTTTTCTCATGAGTACTACATTTGGAAACATTATTAAGATGTTCGTGTGCAGGTGAGGTAACGCAAGAAGCCCCAGACATCAGATGTTTGGGGCTTCTTGTGATTGTATCAATCTTGACGTACAAACGCCCATTTTCATACGCGGTGGTAAAATATCTATTCTGCTATTGATTGGGTGTATTTGGCTTCGAGACGTATATGTGGCTTGTAGCGCATGTTATCGGCGAAATGCGGCTGTGCCGCCTAGTTGAACCATGTGATGTATGGGTGTCCGTCGTGTGCTACAAAGTATGCGCGAATTATCAAGTGGTTATCTACTGGAATGCTTGTAATCCAGTTTGTGTTTTTCACATAACTGCCAGATGGATAGTCTTCAATAATCCAGTGTGAGAACTCGTAACCTGGGTTTGCTGATGCAAAAATATCAATCATTGCGCCCGCTTCAAACCAGTAGCCTTCTTCCCAGTTTGGCGGGGTGGTTAGTATCCATGCAAAACCGCCATGAAGTTCTTCGGTGTCCATTAGCGCGTAGAAATAATCGTCTGTTACGTCGCTATCGTCGTTGTCGTCGTTGTCCCAGCCGTCGGGAAGTGTTCCTATCGGAGGAACTGGGCGAATTGGTGGGTTTTCGGGAAGGTCGTAATCGTCGTTGTCGTCGTTATCCCAGCCTTCGGGAAGTGTTCCGATTGGCGGTACTGGACGGATTGGTGGATTTGTGTTTTCAGGAAGGTCGTAATCATCATTGTCCCAGCCTTCGGGAAGTGTTGCGATTGGTGGTACTGGACGGACTGGTGGATTTGTGTTTTCTGGAAGATTTCCAATTGGTGGAACAGGACGCACTGGGCGTTGTGGTTGTGGACGCTGTGGGCGTTGAGGTTGTGGGGTTGGCGTTGGTTTTGGTGTGTTTTTATTTTTGTCGTTATTCTTGTTATTGTTTTGATTATTGTTCTGATTTTGGTTTTGATTTTGTTGTGTGTTGTTTCTATTGTTGTTGTTTCTGCTGTTGTTGTTCGTTCTCGCAAATACCGTTGTAGGTGTTGCCACAAGCATAGCAACCAACATCATACTTACTACCAATTTTGCAATACCTTTTCTCTTCTTTGCTAACATTTCAAAAACTCCTTCCATGAGTTCAAAAATTTTTCAGTCGTCCTTGACGCTGTTACCCTATTAAACGACGGGGTTTCATTTTTGTTCCATGGAAAATAAAAATTTTTTTTCGTGCAAAGATTTAAGAGATTAAAAGATTTAAGACCTTGGGACGCTGTCCCAAACCCTGCAAGGGGGCGCAGCCCCCTTGACCCCGCTTTTTTGGGGGTTTGCATTGAATGGAATTGCTGTAGTATTGTGAATGGTATCTGGCTTCGAGATGTTTGTGTGGCTTTACGATTTAGGTTATTGGCGAAAAGCGGCTGTGCCGCTATAGTTTGCTACCGTTGTCTACCCAGTTTTTTGCCTCGCGTACTCCCATGTCTGGGATTGGTTCGCCCGTTTCGTTGGTTTTTGTTGCATCACTTACAAATGATAGCGTTTCATACATAGATGAGTTGTACTCCTTGTTTATCCCCATCGAATACGCTTGTAATCCGTGGTCTGTTGGCATTGCTTGGTTTTTGCTTTCCATAGTAATTCTCCTTTTCAAATATGCAATCTGGCTCATAAGCTAGACAACATGTAATCTGCAAAAAGCGGCTATACCGCCGTTTTTGTAGTATCAGCAAAAGTGAGGTATACTATGCAAAAAGTTGAACGAAGGGAATTAAAATCCGTGATTTCTATATTTGGTGTTGTGTCATTTTTAATTTTGGTGGTAAGCGTTGGCGCGCTGATTCTTCATAATAAAATAATAACGCGGCGTGCTGCTGTAGACGAAGCCCTAGCCGCAGTAGACAATCTATTACACGAACAACTAGAAACACTATACGAAACAGCCATCACCCACCCCGATTCACAAGACTTCCTCGAACTATGCGAAGACTACGCCGCATTACAAACCCGCGAACTCCTAATCGCGCTACCAGAATTACAAGAAGAAGCCGCGCATTTCCTCCCCCCGCCAGAAGATGAAAAAAAAGAAGCCCTAACCCAAGCAGTCAAGACTTTGAACACAGCAATAGACATATACAACGCATTCATAACAAAATTCCCAGCACAACTAATGGCAAGCATCCTAACCCTAGAACAAGAACACCAATTTTAGCAAGCCGAAATAGCAGTTAAACAAAATCACAAATTTCACAATGGCAGTACTTAACTCCACTCAATATAAAATCACAAAAAGCGGGGTCAAGGGGGCTGCGTCCCCTTGCAGGGTTTGGGACAGCGTCCCAAGGTCTTAATCTTTTGACCTTAAATCTCTTGACCTTAATCTCTTAAATACACCTCGCAACGGGATTTGTTGTGTATTATTATTTTTTCTAGTAGCTCCCGCGCTATTTCTTCGTTGAATGTCTCGGCGTTGGCTAGGGTCTTTATTCTGGTTTTTATTTTGTCTCGTGTGGTTTTGGTTGTTGTGGCTTGCTGTTGGTGTAAACGCGCTTTTAGGGCGTTTATTTTTTTGTCTAGTGCCTCGCGCTTGTGGCTTAGTTCTTCTTTTGTGATTTCGCCGTCTATTCGTAGGTCTATTAGGCGGGTTATGCGGTTGCTTTCTTGCTGTATTCTTTTTTTTAGGGTTGCTTGCTCTGTGTGTAGCTGGCTTTCGTCTAGTACGCTTGAAATTATTGATGTGCAGTCTTTTATTATTTCGTCTTTGTTTTTAGCTTTGATTGCGCTTAGAAATGCCTGTTCTAGTATCTCGTTGCGAATCATCTTGCTGTCGCAGCCGTTGGCGTTGTTGCTTGTTGTTCCGTTTTTCATTGAATTGGCGCATCGCCAACGCTGGATTATTCTTTTGCCATTTGTCGATTTTGTATTGCGATTTACATAGTTTGAACCGCATATTCCGCATTTTAGCTTTCCCGAAAACGCATACCGTGTGGTGTATCGCGATTTTTCTAATTTTTCTGAAACGCCGCGTCGTTTTATTTCGGCTTGTGTTTTGTCAAATGTTTCGCGGCTTATTATTGGGGTGTGGTTGTTCTTTATTATTATTAATTCTTCCTCGCCGCTGTTTCGTTTTGTTTCGTGGGTTAGGAAATTTGGTGTTATGAATTTTCGTTGCTTTAGGTCGCCGCAGTATTTTTCGTTTGAAAGTATTCGTAGTACGGCGGTTGCGTCCCAACGTGGTTTTCCGTAACCTGTTAGAATTTCGGCAAATTCCATTTCTCGTGCTATGGTGGTTAGCCCCTTCGACTCTTCTAAGTATTTGTGAAAAATTAGTCGCACTGTTTCGGCTTCTTCTGGAATGATTTCTAGTTGTGTGGCGTGGCCTTTGCCTTCGCGCCTATATCCCAGAATCTTCTGCCCAAATACTACGCCTTTTTTCATACTCTGTTTCTGCCCGAATCTGACTCGCTCGGAAATTCGGCGGCTTTCTTCTTGGGCAAGCCCTGCGATAATTGTTAGCCGTAATTCGCCGTCCTTGTCGAAAGTACTAAATCCATCAGTTATAAACCGAACCTCCACGCCGATATTTTTTAACTCCCGCGTGTACTGCAATGTATCTACGGTGTTCCGCGCAAAACGACTAACTTCCTTCGTCAAAATTATATCGAACTTCCCTGCATGTGCGTCGGCTAACATTCTGTTGAAATTCTCACGCTTCTTTGTGGACGTTCCAGATAGTCCTTCATCTACATACATGGCCACATATTCCCAAGATGGAACTGCTTCAATGTACGCCTTAAAATATTCCGCTTGGTTCTCCAGTGAATTTTTCTGGTCGTCCGTGTCGGTTGACACCCTGCAATACGCTGTAACTTTCATGGTTTACGCGCCTCTTTTTTGTTCTCCTTACTGCGCAAAATAAACAATGCTTTTTTCATTTGATTTTCTGTGATAAGATTCTGCTTGTGTAAATCCTTTATAATTCCCACTTTGAAATTTACGTCAAATTGTCCCATGCATATCACCCGCAGGTATTAATATTCCAGTGTATTTGCACAACGAATGTCCGTGTTACGAAAATTTTTTGCACTTCCGTAGAATGGAGAGATTACAATGCGAAATAAATTACGTTATACCGCGATAATTATGATGGTGATTATTTTGTTACCAAGTGCGATAACAATAGCAATTGCCGACGAAAGCGCGGAAACATATTTAGAAGCGCGATTCAACGAAGCAGTATCACGCGGGTGGATTCAAGGTTTTCCAGACGGTACATTGCAACCAAATGCGTACATAACGCGGGCGCAATTTATCGCGCTACTGGACAATGCGTTACAACTACCCGAATCCAACGCATCAACGATATTTTCTGATGTATCCCCAGACGATTGGTTTTACGATACATTGATAAAATATCAATTGTATGCGCGAGTTAATGCCACAGTTGCAGGGATTGGGAATGCGCGTGAGTTGGTGTATAGTGATACATTTCACGCAAACAGATATGTTACCCGCGAGTATGCGGTATATGTACTATCAAACATGGTTGATGCGCAAGGCGAGCCGTTATTTTGGTTGCTAACAGCAAACCCCGTGGGAATGCGCCCACCAAGACTTTCCCATTCCCCTACCCCTAGCTTGGCAACAATAACACACACAAACGTCACACGCGCAGAAGCCGCAGTAATCGTATTGCGTTTTTACGAACTGCTAACCACTGAACGCGTGGTTCTTTCGTCGGAAAGCAGTCCTTCATTCCTAATGTCAGACAGCTTGTATGTGTTTGCGCCAACCACATCAAGTTCGAGAATGTATGGAAATCTTGCGAGGTGGATTTTTAATGGCTACCCTTCCTATCCTAGGTTTGCAACGCATATAAGGGTTTTCGATTTTGATGACGCATTAATTGCTATAGATGCCATAGGAAATAGCAATATCCGCAGTATTCCAACTTTTGCTATAGATGATAGCAATATCCACAGTATTCCAACAGAACTTGCCCCTTACAGACACACTTACAGCACAAGATGGGATTTTGATTTATTTCATTTCCAGCAAGTTCACAACGGTATTCCTGTGTACCTTACTGACCCCGCAAGAGTGGTTGTGTATGTTCACCGTTACAATCGCACGGTTGTGCATATTTATGACAACTTTCATGGCTTTGCGCGAAACGTCTCACACACAACACCAACATTGCCCCGTGCCGAAGCCATGCAAATAGCCCTCACTGAAACTACCGCAATAAGCAGAATGTACTACCTCACCCCCGAATGGGTTTCCGAGAGAGGCATAGACGCAACTTTAATAGTATGGGTAGGTCATCCTTCGCGGTTAGCGTGGAGGGTAACTATAACCAACACTGGCGTTGGTACAATAATTGACGCACACAACGGTGAAGTACTAGACAACTTTCAACCACCACCGCTTGGTTCACATCGCTAATTTTTTTAAAGATTGAGTTAAAGATTTTTACCCGCAGCATACAATACAATTGAGTAGAGGTTTGCCTAGTAGCTTGCGAAACCAATTATTTTTGAGTATGGTTGTACTTGTGCTATAATCTTTTTCTCAACAAACAATCAACTGAACATAATTTATATTTTAGACAGGAGTTCAGCCATGAGAAAAGCTGTTTTCGTAACGGGCACTATTTGTTCTGGCAAGTCAACTTTATCGGAAAGATTAGGTAAAGAATTAAACATGGATGTCATAAGTGAGACAAATTCAAACGGACTTTTTGGGATTGTTGAAAGGGTAAAAAATAGTGAATTTACACCACCTCCTATTATCGAACACGCAGAGATACATCTTTTATTGAATTACAACGAAATAAGCAGATATTTCGATGAAATGGCTATAATTCTTCTAAATGTTTCAGATGATTTATTGACGAAAAATTTAAACGAAAGAAAGGCACGAGGAGCAACTGGTGATTATCTAAAAATAGATATTTTCGCAATGAAAAAGGAAATAGAAAACCATTTCAACAAAGTAGAAGGTGACTACATTAAGTATATTGCAAACGTAAACACTGCCGAAGATTATGACGTTGAATATCAAAAAATAATTGATTTTTTGGCAGACAAGTTTCATGTAGTATAAGCATTTTATACAATTGAAGTGTTCGCAGTTTCGAGTTGATAGGCACGAAAGCCCACGGCAGTAGCGCACTGCACTGGTGCTGCTAGTGTATAAGTACGCACACCTTAGCAAAAAGGATGGTGAAAATGAAGCTCATATATTCCAAACGGGCAGTAAAAGCAATAAATAAAATTAGCAACCCATTTAAGCTAAATATTAAAGAAGCGATTGAAAAGCTCCCATCTGGTGACGTGAAAAAATTGCAAGGATATAAAAACGCTTATCGGCTTCGTGTTGGGGAGTATCGCATACTTTTTGACATGGACGGAAAAATTGAAATTACAGACGTTCTCCCAAGGGGAGCAGCA
>Ga0123355_10010360_pt1 | contig 14276 bp, 14 predicted proteins | sample TergutEmb28metaG_3_FD_89872 | JGI IMG/M metagenome (GOLD analysis project Ga0123355, IMG submission 89872) | Embiratermes neotenicus P1 segment gut microbial communities from Petit-Saut dam, French Guiana - Emb289 P1 | ecosystem: Host-associated > Arthropoda: Insects > Digestive system > Gut ...
AGCGCAGGATCATTTCACGGCGGAGATCACCGGCTTCGATGACGCGCGGCAGAGCCTTCGTCGTCCACCCCACGCATTCGTTCAGCAGACCCACCGTCAACCAAAAGTTCGTCACCTCGGTGACGAGCGTTGCTCCCAGGGCGGTGTTACCGTTGGCGCCAAACGCCCATTCCAGCGCCAGGCGGAGGTTGCCGATTTGGCGATTCAGCGCCTTCATCGCCAAAGCTCCAGCTCCCATGCTGGCTTCACCAAACAGCCTGCGGGTGAACTCGAAGTGTAGCCGCATGATTCGGTCGGTTTCGCCACGTATCGTCAGCTGATCAAACGCATAGTCGCGTGTGGTATCCAGCAGACGATAATAGCTGACGCCATCGGAGAAGTCCGTCACCACCAGCGACTTCTCAACCAGATCGCCGATGCATTGCATCGCCATCGCAGGTGTTATCTCGGCGTCGGCAACCACTGCACTCACTGCAGCCAAGGTGAAATCGCCCCGGAAAACCGCTAGCCGAGACAGAACGACCTTCTCAATCTCGGTTAGCAAACCAAAGCTCCAGTCCATTGTGGCACGCAGCGTCTGCTGCCGCGCCACGGCAGTGCGACGACCGTTGTTCAATACCTCAAACCGGCGATCCAAGCGCGCGGCTAGGTCCCGCAGGCTAAACGCATCAAGTCGGGCTGCCGCCAGCTCGAGTGCCAGCGGCACGCCGTCGAGTCTTCGACAAATCTCGCGCACTACCGGCACATCGGCGTCGGCCAACTCGAAATCTTGCGCCGCCGCGCGCGCCCGTTCGTTGAACAATCGCAAGGCCGGGTAACGCAAAGCTTCTTGTGCCGTGAGCTCCGGCTCGTCGGGGGGTAGCTCGAGCGACGCTAGCCGGTGCAGCCACTCGCCGTCCGCGCGCAGTGGTTCTCGGCTGGTTGCGATGACACGCAGGCCAGGTGCTGATCTTAGCAGCGTTTCTACCAGTCGGGCCGCAGCGTCGATGACATGTTCGCAGCAATCGAGAACGATCAGGGCCTGGCGGTTTCGCAACCACGCCACAAGGTCTGCACCGTCGGTGCCGCGGCTGTGCGCGCCAAGTGCTGCCGCGACCGAGGCGGATACGAAGTCGGTTCCGAGTGCGGCACCCAATTCGACAAACCAGACGCCATGCGGATAGTCCTCCTTAACTGCCCCGGCGACCGCAAGCGCTACAGTCGTCTTGCCGACACCGCCCGGTCCCACGATTGTCAGTAGCCGCCGACCGCCGAGATGCTTCGTCAATGCCGTGATGATAGCATCGCGGCCGATGACCGACGTGAGCGCCGTGGGCAGGTTGCCCGTGGCGGGAGAGGCCGGTGCAGTCGCCGGCGGCGCACTTGCGCCCTGCGGCGTTACCGGAAGGTTGAATCGATAGCCTTCCCCGCGCACGTTCAAGATGTAGGCGTCACCGTCGCCACCCGCGCTGAGGGCCTTGCGCAATGCGGTGAGATGCACCCGCAGCGCGCCCTCATCCACTGTCGTATTGGGCCAGACCCGGGAAATCAGTTCGTCTCGGCTCAGTGTCTCGCCGGCACGTTCGATCAGGGCAATCAGGATGTCGAACGCCCGGCTGCCGAGACGCACCGGTTTGCTCTGATGCAGCAAGACACGCTGCGACGGGATCGCCCGGAACTGTCCAAAGAGGTACCCTTCGGCGTTCACGGCTGGGCCAAAATCAGCCAAATGCCGCGGCTCGGCAAATCCAGTCGACATGTCGGAATGGACTACCCCCCATGCTTCTGCTGGCCGCCCTAATATCGCACCGCCGTTCATATCCGCCAATATCAATTGCCCCGCACGCTTACAGCCCGAGGAAACGGCGCTAAAGTGTTCGCGCATAGTAGCAGGTGAGGTGGTGGACTATGCGCGCAGAGTGCCGCCGTTGCTGGCGGCCTGGTGATCCCAGAACACATCCTCGATGGCCGGGAGCAATGGAAGGCCCGGCCGGACCTTCCATTGCACGCGAAGCGTCGACCTTCAGTAGTGAAGTGCTCCCGGATTACCGTCCGGAAAACCGATATAATAAACTCCTCGTTATGATATTCAGCCGGCAGGAGTGAATTGGGTCCAAAGTATGCGATTTGAGGGATCGTTGGATAGGTAATAGAGGGTAACCGCTCTTTGTCCCTGCCGCGCCAGGGCAGAGATCCATTTCGCTGATTCATTGCCGACCTGGCCTCCATCTACCCAGCCCGCATACATATCATTTATGTTAAGGGTCGAGTAGAGGATGCGATTCGACGGATCGTTCGCGCGGTAGATCGCAACGAGGAAATTCGGATTAGGGGGCCCTGAGAAACTCGGCGATTGAGAGAGCGCGATTGCCGGAGATGATCCCGTGGTGTCCCCAGCGATCTGACCGACATAATTCCAGTTCTCGCCGTCCTTCGAGTTGCAGTAGAGTAGCCTGTTGGACGAGTCTTGTGAGCAAAAGATCATGTGATACATACTGACGCCATCATAGATGACGGCAGGTTCATACTGGCTAGTCTGGCCGACAGAAGCGCCCATAGCGTCCTCCATAGAATTGTGAAGTACTGTTTGTGCCATCATTATATTCGCGATGATGGCTAACAGGTACGTTTCGAAGCTGGTACCCGTCATCGCCGAGACACCAAGCCGCGGCGCGGCGCTCACATACTGCTGTCGTTTCTAGATCGCTATGAAGCGTTTCACACTGTCGAAACGGTTTTTCGCATCGCCTTCGCGAGGCGCGATGTTGGTATGGCGAGTTTTCACATGCAGCCCCGACCGTAGACCGGTCGCCGTGTGCCTCGTAACTAGAGTATGAAGAGGTTTAGGCCGGCTCACGCCACCCCGGAACCCACCGTTTCCCGGCATTGCGAGCAAGCCGCCCGGAAACGAAGGAACTGACAATGAGCAGATATAACCGCTTCACCGTCTCTCTGATCGGTGCCGAGCGCACCATCTACGCACAAGCAATGGCTTCGAAGGACGAAGGCCCCGAAGGTCCGATACACAAGTGCCGGTGCATCACGTTCCGCTACAGCAATCTCGCACCCGAATCCGCCCTCGGCGCACATGCCCGGCGAGACGCTGAGGACAGAGTGGCAAGTCGGTTTCATTCATCTAGGAAACAACGGGATAAGCGTCTACATGTCGCCGACCATGTTTCAACAGAGGTATGGGAGATGGCCGACGCGGCGGAGGACGACCACGAGGCAGAAGCTGGCAGACCGCGCGTCTTTTCATTCGACCGCGATATCTACGATGCCGGCGTGCCCGTGGAACCTCACCAGCATCCCGTCGTGATCGCGTTCGACCGCAGATGAAAGACGTTTTTTGAGTGAGCTAGCAAGCTTGCGGTAGGATTCGCCGGCGCCAATGCTCGATCTCTCAGTGTTGACCGGGTTGCTGAAGCCGGCCGGCCTGCTGATCGGCGACACCGGTGCGAATGGAACCCCGCGCCAGGAGGCGCGCAGGCCGGCACAGGGCCGCATCCCTGGTACCGGTGCAAAGTCAGCGGCCGGCAGAGACGCGGCAATCGGGCATTCAGGCACCGCGGGCCGGTACGCCAGCGATGAGGGGACCGTTGCACGCGGATTTTGTCCGCCAGCACAACAAGGCGCCGCACGCCATGGATGAGATGGCGGTCATGCTGCTGCAGTTTTTCGGGAGACGGCGCTGATGGTTGCGGCCGGTGCCGTTACCGCGGCCGCTAGGCCTGCTGTGGGGCAACTGTGCGGCCTGCCGTTAACGCGGCGCTCGGCTCTCTGTGATGTCGCGGGATCTGCTGCGGCCGCTTGGGGGCGGCTGGACGGGCTTCCGCAGGGGCGCCGCGGGGCGCGCGTGCGGCCGGGCCGAGCGGCTGATCCTGAGCCTCGGCGGCCGCGGGTCTGATCCGGTCATGCGCCGGAGGGTCGTGGAACAATCTCCTATCCGTTCGCGTCCATATGCGTGAGAGAACGGGAGCAACCGTCATGAGTACCATATGCCGTAGCCCAAGAACGATCGCGGTCTTCGCCGGCTTGTGTGCTGTTGTGGCATGTGCCGAGCCACCGCCGCGCGGCCCGACGGTGATGGCACTTCCCCCGGCGGGAAAGAACCTCGCGGTCTTCCAGCAAGAAGATCTGCAGTGTCGTAACCATGCAGCAGCTGCGATCGGCTTTGTCCAGCCAGGGCAGGTGGGCACTCAGGCGGCGGTCGGAAGCGCCGCCGTCGGTACGGTCGTTGGCGCGGCCGCGGGCGCGGCAATCGGCGCTGCGGCCGGAAATCCAGGGGCCGGTGCAGCGATCGGGGGTGCGACGGGCCTGCTGGGTGGTACAGCGGTCGGTGCAAACAATGCGGCAGCCAGCGAATTCGATCTGCAGACCCGCTACAACATCGCTTACGCACAGTGCATGTACGCGTTTGGGAATACGGTGACGAACCCACCGGTCGCGTATGCTTTCGGGGGCCCTTGGTATGGATGGGGCGGCCCCTGGGATGGCCCTTGGTATGACTGGGGGGCGCCGGGCTTTGTTGGAGGCGCGATATTCATTGGCACTGGCCACGGCTTCCACCACTTCCACGGTGGTGGTTTCCACGGCGGAGGCTTCCACGGGGGTGGTTTCCACGGTGGTGGTTCCCACGGTGGCGGTCACCACTGATCGGCGCCCGACGCTTCTGGGCGAGGCAAACTCGGTCGGCGGGCAAGCGGGCTGTATCAGTTTCTAGCGCCCTCGCGCCGAGCCGTATGGCGTGCTGGTCCTTAAAGCCGGTACTTGAAGGCTAAGTGCATTCCGAACTTATGGCCGGTCCCTGCGGACAGCGCCGATCGGCGGCTCGCGATGGCGTTGCCTTTACTTCGTTGGTCGCCAGCCAAGAGCCGCCGCCTCCGACAATCCTTACAATAGGTTAGGCTCCAAGCCCAACTGCTCGGAAGCTGCCTGTCAGCACCAGATCAGCCCGCGACGGAAAAACAGCGGCCCCCGGCCGTGCCGGCAGCGCCGCCCGACAACCGCATCTCTTCTCAACTCGCGCGCCGCGAAGCACACGCCCCGTCACTGTCCGGAGAGCGGCACTGACGCGCCCACCCTCTTCAAGGAAGGAACTTATCCGTGTCATCGAACTGGGCTTGAATCAGGCGCTGCACGACAGCAAAAATAAGCGCAGTCGAAATGCCGAACATCAGCATTCCGGCCACGGCTTCAAACGGTCCTAGCAGCTTCCATTGTGGTGGCAATACGATGTCGGAGCCCAAAGTCGTGTAGCTGCCAGCCGATGAATAAATGGCCGTGCTGATATCGCCGACCGCGCCAGATATATCGAGCGTGAACGCCCAAAGCGCGATCTCCCCGAGATGCCCCGCGAGCGCAAGCAGCGTTGCGCCCATTAAGAATGTCAAGTTCACCCAGATCCACACGCCAAGCTTGCCGCGCTGCAGATTGCGGCGCAAAGGCATGACGATAGAGTGGACCACGAAGCCATGAATGACTATCGTGCCGAAGGTCGCCGCGAGTCCCACGGGCAAGCAACCAAGTATCGCGATATGGCTCGGCATTTGCCGCTCCCCGCACGCATCTCCCGCAAGCGGCTTGACGACGTGCGATCCGTCATCCCGCTGGATCAGTACATTGCGTGGCGCGCGCTTCACACCTCGCGCAACGTGCCGCTCTCGCCAAGCCGCACTGGCTCATTCCCTTCAGTGTGAGACAACTGCACGGTGTTTGCGTCCTCGCCGATGGTGACACCCCGATCGGTCATCTCGACGTTCGAGCAGTGCTCGCATTCCGAGCAGAGGATAGCCTTGATCGGTTCCATGTCTCGCCTCCCTAGGAGATGGAATGGTGTAGTGACTAAAGCTGCGCAAGAGGCCCCGACGCGGCAATGACTGTGCAGTGCAGCATGGCACAGGACGTGATCCGGTCGGCGAGGTCGCTGGCCGTGTTGCGACGTTCGGGTCGCTTCGCTTCTCCCAACCAATGGCATTATTGCACCGTTCGGCTATTTCGGTGCTGTGTAATCAACAAAGTTAATCGGCAGGTTTCCAGCTCCGCCGTTGATGGCGTCTCGCCAGCCGTGTGACCGCGCCCGACGCCTCTCGGCGCAGCGGTTGGTCGCGCAGCATGGATCGGACGCACCAGTGCGGCAGGTCATGGAGGCTGCGGTCGGCGCGTGCCCGAACCGCGACAGCGCGCATCTGTGCACGCAGGCCAGGCTGAAAAAAGCCGCCGTCAGGCGGCCTGGTATTGGTTGTTGGATACTCCGTGCAGCGTAGCGAGCGGGGTGATGCTGATTTAGCCGCAGCCGGCGGCCTGGCGGCTCCGCGTTCGCAGGTTGCACGGCGAGGTCAGCTCAGACCGCTTAGAAGCACCTTTGCTTCTTTCAGATCACGCATGTTGCAGCCCTCCGCAAACCACTCATGGCTCGGCGCGAGCAGCTCGAGCGCCTCGGCGCGCTTGCCTTGCTCCGACCACAGGCGGGCGAGGCTCACGGAACAGCTTCGCTGATTGTCCGCCGGTGTTCCAGGTGTCATCCTCCAATGCGCTGGTCGCGGGGGCTTTATGACCACGAGGTGAACTTGCCGACCATTCTGGATTACGGGGGTTTCGGCCTGGGCGACCTCATTTCCCTGGATGGCGACGGCGGTACGATCTATCCTGGACGCCTTATAGTCGTACCCCAACGGCGTTTGGGGTGAATTGGCAATTGCCGCAGGGTCGGCCCAGGCTGCGGCATGAACCCCGCTCGCCAGAGGGCGACGGTACGACTGGACAGTGGAAAGGGCGCTCTGTGAAAAACACTGATCAGGCCGTAGAGACCGAGATCAAGCTGCGGCTTTCACCCGAAGCACGCGCAGCGCTCGAACGACATCGCGCATTCAACCCACCGCACGCGTCCGCGCCGCATACTCAACTGGAGGTGACCACCTATTTTGACACGCCGGATGTCGCGCTGATTAGCGAGGGGGTGACGTTGCGTGTCCGTCGTAGTGGCTCCGTCCGAAAACAAACGGTAAAAGCGACAAGTCGTGCCGCTCTAGCGCCGCTACAGCGTAACGAATGGGAGTGGCACGTGGAGAGCGATGCACCGGATCTCGGCCGCCTGGCCGAAACTCCGATCGCACCCCTTGTCCGGACGATAAACCCGGGCTCATTGCAGCCGGTATTCAGGACGGAAATCCAGCGCTCCGCGCGCCTGTTGCGTCCGGATGGGTCCTCGACTGTCGAGGCGGCGTTCGATGAGGGACGTATCATCGCCGGCGGCGTTGCCGCGCCGGTTTTTGAATTGGAACTCGAGCTAAAGTCCGGTGACGCACACTCCCTCTATCGGCTGGCGCTGGATCTTCTAGCAGATGTACCTCTTACGTTGGAAACTGCCAGCAAGGGCGAGCGTGGCTTTTGGCTTCACACCGGCAAGGCTCCGAAGGCAAGCAAGGCTTCTGATATTAGCATCGACAGCAGCGTCTCCGCCGCACAGTCGTTCAAACTCATCGTGAGCTCAGCGCTGAGGCATCTCCTGGTCAATGTCGAGCCAGCCAAGCGGGCCGATATCGAAGGCGTGCATCAGATCCGTGTCGCCATCCGGCGCCTGCGTGCCGCCTTGGCGCTGTTCGAGCCGCACCTTCCTCCACGCACCGCCAGTGGCTTCAACGATGAGCTGCGTCGCCTCGGCGCCATATTCGGGCGCGCGAGGGACTGGGACGTGTTCGTCTTCGAGACGCTTCTCGCCGCCGAAAAAGACCTATCAGGTGCCGCTCGCCTGCACCTATTGCGGGACGCCGCCGAGGTAGAGCGCGCAGCCGCGCACGCCGCCGTCACCGCAGCGCTGCGCGCACCCTCCTTTGCCCGGTTAGCGATCGGCATGGCTGCGTGGATCGACAATGGTGCGGACGGTCCGATTCGGCGCGACGATGATGCCCTGACCGCCCCGGTCCAAGACATCGTCCCCGCCTTGCTGGATCGGGTGTGGCGTAAAGCGGCCAAGCGCGGGCGACATATCGAACAAGCATCGCATGAGCAGCAGCACGCTTTTCGCAAGGCCATCAAGAAACTGCGCTATAGCATCGAGTTCCTGTCCGCGCTGTATGGGCACAAGCAAGTCGAAACATATCTTGGCCCATGCGAGGACTTGCAGGAGCTGCTTGGCACAATCAACGATGCGGCCGTGACAATCGCTTTATCGGAGCAGCTGCAGACCGCTGACGGGGACCTGGCACACTCCATTCGTGCAATGACAGAATGGGCAACCTTGCGTGCCGAGAACGTACACCATCATGTATCGAAGCCATGGCATGAACTTTGTTCCACAGACCCGTTTTGGCATTGAGCAGTATTTTCCGAGACCAGCTCTGAGCTGAGGACCTGCGACCGCATCCGATCGAGCGTCATCATCACCGCCGTCCGCGCACGCGACAAAGAGGATGCGGAAACGCATGCGAAGACTCTGTTCTTGTGCGACGGGTATCGCCTGTATCGTGTTTGGCAGTTCGGATACGTGCATCGCGCCCCTTTACATGACTTTCCGGTAACGCTCAGATGAGGGCCTCACCACGGTATTGCCTCCATGTGGAAACGTTGGCCCTTCATCTCTCCGTCTCAGTATCCACTTGAGAACGGCGTGCCGGACCATTTGCCGGGGCCGAACAGACTCGGTGTACAAATACGGTTCCTGTGCGCACTAGGCCACTACCTGCACGTCGTGTGGCCAGTCTTATTCGGTATCCTTGCATGGCAGCTTGCACTCGGGTTCCTGATCGCTTGGATCGAGCGCTGGTCGCCCGGCGACGGGGTGTACTTCACCTTTGTCACGGGACTCACCATCGGCTATGGCGACCTGGTGCCGCATCAGCCCATGTCCCGGTTCCTAGCCATTTTGGTCGGTCTCCTCGGCGCCGTGTTGACGGGCCTCATTGCCGCCATCGCATTTCGCGCGCTACAGACCGCGACCGATGATCCGACCGGTTTTCCAGATCGTCATGATCGGTCCGGCAGTTGATATCCAGGTCTGACGTGTTCGCCGAGGAGATGGCGGTCGGCGCATTGATAGCGGGGGTCAGGCTGTGCTTGACGCCGGTGCAATATGTTCCTTGGGCCGGATTTCGGCGTTATCGTGCGGCATTACTGTGATGGCGGCGGGAGTGGACGCCCCATCGCTGCAACCAAGCGACGCAGAATGTCTCCTCCTACAAACGTAGGTGGCTCGATTCCCATCTTCCCCTTGGCCTGTATTGACCGAACCAATCCTTATATCGGGTCCCGCTCGCTTCACTCGCGGCTGCCGAACAGTGGGTGAACTTGTCGAAGGTCGGCGCGAACCTGTCCGTCGGCAATCGCGGCGCCCAGTGGTTGGCCCGCGCGGTCAGCCGATTGATCGGGCTTCAAGCGTTGGCGGGGAGCACGACGCATCATGACACATATCGGTTTCTACCTTTTCGGGGGATCGTAGCTGGGATCATTTTCATTGGGTGCCGTTTTATATTGGCACCTTCCACGGCAGCCGCGGGTTATGGCGTATCGGTCGCCGAGCCGCGAGCGTATTTGTTCACTAAGGGTATTCGTGACATTGCATCGGGACTATTCATCGCGATGCTTATAGCTTACGGATCCGCATATGGCTTTTTTCATGCTAATCGCCACCCTCATCCCAATTGATGACGCGATGATCGTGTTGCACCAAGGCGGCAGCAGAACCATTGCGTTCGGGGTACATGGTGCCACGGCAGTTGTGATGCTGATTATTAGTAGGCTGCTGTTTGTTCGTTGACGAAATTCCGGCAATCCGAGGAAGAACTTGCGCTCTGCCGCCTGCCCGTCGACAATTGCGAACTGCCGACGATAGGAGATACCGCCGATGCTAGCCGTGGCTCGTTCCACCTCAATCGCTCAGCGGTTGCTTCCTGTCCTTAACTGGCTTCCAGCCTACAGGCGCGTATGGTTGCTACCTGATGTCCTGGCTGGCCTCGCGGTCTGGGCAGTCATGGTGCCTGAGGGCATGGCCTATGCCGGGATCGTCGGAGTGCCGCCGATCATGGGACTCTACACACTAGTCCCCCCACTCCTGGCTTATGCGCTACTTGGTACTTCGCGCCTGTTGGTTGTTGGCCCGGACACTGCAACCGGCCTGATCTCTGCGCTGACCGTGGGCGCTGTCGCGGCGCAGGGCACGTTCGAGTTCAACACGCTCACCTCTACCCTTGCAATCTTGATCGGCACCTTCTTCTTGCTTTTCGGCGCCCTGCGGATGGGGTGGATGGCTGCGTTCATCCCAATGCCTGTGATGCGGGGGTTCATCGAAGGCCTTGTATTCGTGACCATCATTGGTCAGGTGCCGCACCTGCTTGGCATCACCGGCAGTTCCGGCAACTTTTTCGCCAAATTGTGGTTCGTGCTGCAGCATTTACGAGAGGCGCCGCTCGCCCCAGCTCTGACAGGCTCGCTCAGCCTGGTGACGATGCTGGTGCTGCGCCGTTCGGCGCCGCGCGTCCCCGCCGCTCTGTTAGTTGTGGTATTCGCTACGATCTTCGTCGCCCTGTTTGGTGGTGAAAGCACCGGCATCAGCGTAGTCGGCGACCTCCCGTCCGGCTTGCCCCGCCTTGCATTTCCTCGTGTTGATCTTGCACTACTGCAGGAGCTTGCACCGGGTGCGCTCGCCATTGTGTTGGTCGGCTATGCCGAGGCGCTCGGCGGGGCCAACGCCGCGGCCAGCCAAGGCGGCGGCGAGGTCGATCCGAACCAGGAGCTGCTCGCTCACGGCCCCGCCAATATTCTGAGCGGTCTGTTTGGTGGGTTCCTGGTCGTGGGCAGCCTCTCAAAGACCTCCGTCGCCATGGCCGCTGGCGCCCACACCCAACTCGCAAACCTCGTCGCGGCGGCGTTTTGCTTCCTCACGTTGGTCTTGCTGACACCGCTGTTTCGCGGCGTGCCGCATCCAGCACTGGCCGCCATCGTCATCGCAGCAATGCTCCACCTGTCTAAGCCGGACTATCTGCGTGACTTGTTCATCCGCGGCCGTTGGGAGTTTATCCTTGCTGCGATCGTCATTCTCGGAGAGCTAACCTTGGGCGTTCTGCAAGGGATTGCCCTCGGCGTGGCGCTAGCTCTGCTGATGTTGATCTATCGGACCAGCCACCCGCAGGGCGCAGTGCTCGGCCAGCTGCCGGGCACGGAAGCCTACCGCGACGTCCGGCGCCACCCTGACGCTGCAACCTTCCCGGGACTGCTAATCTGGCGCGCAGGAGGCGACCTGTTCTTTGCAAGTATCGGTCATCTCCAGACTGGGCTGAAGACCGCGCTGGCGGCAAACCGCCCGCAAGCTAGTCATGTGCTTCTGGACGCGGATTCGGTGAACTTCATAGACACCAGCGCCTGCGACGCACTGCTGAACGCGATCAAAGAGTTGCAAAGCCAAGAGATTACATTCGCCTTCGCCCGTGTGCGTGACGAAGTACGAGACCGGATGCGGCTCGGAGGCATAGAAGCTCTGGTGGGCTCAGAGAACTTCCACGAACGTGTGACCGACGGCGTGCGTGCCTGGGAAGAACAAGAAAAGTGTAACACGTCTCTCAGACCGTAGATTGGACAACCCTTGCGCGGCTGTGCCGGCACTCCGTACGCACCCTGCCGCACTTGGACTCAGATGTGATAGTCGGCAAGCACGGTGAGCCGTGCCGGATAGACGGCCGAGCCGTGGAATATCCGCGGAGAGTGTCCGTTAATGCTCCCTCTCTGATTGCACGGTTGGCTTTTATGCGGCCGCCTATGCAAGCTCTGGCACAAACTTGTATGGGTAGTCCGGCTCCTTGTAACCGTGTGGCTTTTGCCGGTCAGGCAGCTTTACCTTTTCGCCACGTATTGCCTCATGGGGGATATGATGAAGCAAGTGAGTCATGGCGTTCAGCCTCGCGCGCTTTTTGTCGTCTGATCGAACGACATACCATGGCGCCCATGACGTGTCAGTGGCACTGAACATTTCATCACGTGCGCGGGAATAGTCATACCATCGGCCGTACGACTGTAGATCCATCGGCGACAGCTTCCAGGTCTTCCGACCGTCGTTCATGCGGGCAGCCAAACGATGCGTCTGCTCTGACTCGCTAACCTCCAACCAATATTTGATCAGGATGATACCGGACTCGACAATGGACTTCTCCCATGCCGGAGCAACTTCGAGAAAATGCTTCGCCTGTTCCTCTGTACAGAACCCCATCACGCGCTCAACACCAGCTCGGTTGTACCAGCTGCGGTCGAAGATGACGATTTCACCGGCCGCCGGCAGATGCTGGATGTAGCGTTGGACATACATCTGCGATTTCTCGCGCTCAGTCGGCGCTGGCAGGGCGACAACACGGAATATGCGCGGGCTCACCCGCTCGGTGAGTGCCTTAATCGTGCCGCCCTTGCCGGCACCGTCGCGGCCTTCGAACACGATGCAGATCTTCAGGCCTTTGTGCACTACCCATTGCTGCAGTGTGACTAGCTCGACATGCAGCTTGGCCAGCTTCCGTTCATATTCCTTCCGCTTCAGCTTGCGATTTGCTTGCGGCTCGTCGTTCGTAGCGTTTGCCACAGGGTTCCCCTCCTAGCCTCTATTATATCCGTATTTCTGAGGCATTATCCCAGCGTCTCGCTTGTCGGCACTAACACGGCGAGCACTTCGGAAAGACACAAAGCGGCGTCGAATCCGCGGACTCGGCGTGACTCGAAGATTTTCTAACTTCCACATTGCCCACTCTTCTTTGCGGCTCACAATAACCCGTCCGCGTGACGCCGGCGCGATACGCGACGTCGAAAAAACCTTAAACAGGAAAGCCCGATCGCGACCAACGCAAAAGCTGCAGATATCAGGCTACCCACCGCCCAAAACCCCTTCGGACTGTTACTGAACGGAACGCCGCCGACGTTCATGCCCCAAATGCTCGCGATTAGCGTTGCTGGCAGAAACGTCACCGAGAACATCGTGAGTATATAAAGATTTCGATCGGTCTCCTCCTCGACTTGGGCCCGAAGCTCTTCAAGTAAGAACTGACATTGCTCCGCATATTCCTGCGCATCCTCCACGAGTGCTGCGTAGCGATGGATCTGATGGGTGAGGCGACGGAATTCGTCGGGCGGAATGAGCGCCGGACGCTCGCGCGCAAATTCAAGCATGGCCGTTCTCTTATAGGCCATGTCGCGGGCAACCTCGATTGAGCCGCGCCGCAGCTCCAGAATGTCCTCTCGACACCCGGTGCCGTTTCGCCTCAATACGTTCGATCCCATCGCTCGGAGTCGTTCGCTGGCATCCTGCAGCAGATCCTCGCCGATGTCATTCAAGGTCTTTAAGAATTCGGTTATCAAACCGAACGGGCTTGCCGGCGTGACCGTCCGCGCTTCCACTCGGCGTCGCAGCACCTCGACTGAGAGTAGTGGGATGCGACGCCCTGTCATGAGCAATGTCGGGGAGGCAACCACGCAGAGTGAACCCGCTTGCAGAGCGGCAGCGTCAGGATCGTCGCGGAAGTCCCGCAGTTGGCCGTAGACCAGATCGGGCGTGATAAAGAGTCTGCCGCGTTGGATCGGAGCGGCAACAGTCTCGATGACGTCGGACGGCCAGGAGCGGCGGCGGAGCCAAGCCTGCGCCGCGGCATCGCTAAGATCGAGATGCACCCAGACGAAATCCGCGTCGCGCACCGCGGCGTCGGCGTCCGCAAGATCGGTCGGTGTCTGGCACAGCCCGCCCCGGAACGCGAAGGCGAACAAGGGACGGTCACCACTCATGCCTTGTCCGATGGCAGCGATTCGTCTTCGACTTCACGGTGAACGGCAACGCGGGTTATGCGCGGGCTCACCTGTTCAGTGATCACCTTGATCGTGCCGCCTCCGCCGGCGCCATCAATCCCAACCTACTCGGACACATAATCGGCGTCCTGCTTCGGCCATAGATCACCGAGCTCTGTGAGCAAATGGGTGAAAGCGGGGTTCACGCTGTGAGAATGAGCAACGTCCATGTTGTCCTATTTACTTCACCGATTGATAGGATGTTCCGTCACGGGCAGAGGTGCAGCCGCCTCGTGGACGCTCGGCGCCGCTTGCGTAGATGGTCCCACAACCACGAACTGCCGGGAATCAGGTCGGCCGACCCATAGTGTGACCCATTGGGGCCCGGATTGTTTGCGAACCAGGACCGCCACTATATCATTGGCATCCGGCTTGCCGTACGCCAACTGCGCCATCACCTGATCCGGTGTGGAAGCGATCTCGTCGCCAATCTGCTGGATGACGTCGCCAACCTGCAGACCGAGTTCCGCTGCCTGCGTGCCGGGATCGAC
>Ga0123355_10010361_pt1 | contig 14276 bp, 1 predicted proteins | sample TergutEmb28metaG_3_FD_89872 | JGI IMG/M metagenome (GOLD analysis project Ga0123355, IMG submission 89872) | Embiratermes neotenicus P1 segment gut microbial communities from Petit-Saut dam, French Guiana - Emb289 P1 | ecosystem: Host-associated > Arthropoda: Insects > Digestive system > Gut ...
CAAACTGCATTTTGAAGAGGAAAAAACGCAGAGTATATACCATGTTTAAAATATTTAGTACCTATATTTGTTGAATAAATATATAAAATGCAACATTTAGAGGTTAGCGGTGCGGTACGACCAATATAGTTGTCGTTAGGCGTCAAAAGGTTAATAACTGTGCGGAAGAGATCCCTATCCATACAATGGTAACTACAATTACATAAGACATGCCCCCATTTACACCATTTACAAGCCTAATGATAACCCAATCAGATCAAAACATATAGCAGTTAAAAAACAAAAGTCACTCCTTTTGTAATAGCAACAGTTGTGTTGGGCTATTATCACTTATATATTAAGGCACTTACAACCTTTTACTCAGAAGAGATACACAAGGGACCATAAGGAACCAACTCTTTTGGTAAAACAATACAGCTGTCCAGGTAAGTCATATACTTTGACTAGTACTGGACAATGGACACAGCTGAACACAGTCACAGTGTACTTTGGACCCATAGAGGTACCTTTTGAAAACATGGGGAATGAAACCTGGTATCATATTAGTACAAGCCATGGTGTTATGATCCATAGTTTATCTATGCTGCTACTGTGTGGTGGCTTTGCATAAAGACAAAATCAGCATGGATAAGCTTTGAACTGCAATGGGTGGTCTACTTGGGTACAATTAAAGCCATGCTATCAACTACAATGGCACTTGGATAACATCTGAGACCCCCAACCATACCTCAAAATGGAGGCTAAAGCACCAGCAGGAATTGATACACTCAGCTGCAAAAACAATGGAAACCCATATCCATTTCATATATGGGCATGAACACATACTGAGGCATGAAGGAACTCTTGAGGTGGTATAAGATGACAAGTTCAAACTTCCTCACAGAAGTGACTGGGCAAGAACATTTTAAATACAAAGAGGGCCCTAGTCTGGCACACACATGGATCCTACACAAATGAAGGCACTAGTACTTGGGGGTGGTATCTAGACATGGCACAAGAAGAAAGCCTAGCTTTCGTCTTTGACATCATACCAATGTTCTGGCCACAATCATATGCCATAAAGGAATGGACAACAAAGAACACAGATACAGGATACCAGAAAAGAGATTACTGATATTCCATCAACCAAGCTGCAATCAAATCACTTGTCAACTATCCCAGCAACTCTATAATGGCCCTGACTTCTACCAGTTTCTAATAAAAGTGCCTGATAATAACAGTGTGCAACTTATTAGATTGCCTGGACACTGAATCGAAGGGTACAAGGTCACTGGTAAATTGCCCAAAACTGGATCTCAGCACCCATTAATATAACTTGAAGTGCTATGTTGCAGGTCAGGATCACTTGCCAGACAGACTCTGCAGGACTGGACAAATGCAAACAGTCTAGAATATTTTTATGACCATATCTGGACAAAGACATGCAGAAGGTTTCCTTGGAGAACCTTCAGCCAAAAGCAGTTGGGAAATATTATGGCTAGAGACCACAAGAGAAAAAAGGAACTGCTTATAAGAAACTGTCACCTGCAAGGTACCTACTGAAGGAGGTAGTACTAATTTACACACAATAACTTGCAATGAAATAAACAAAACAGCCTCTCATGTAATATGTAACTACAAAGTTTCAGCATAACAAGATTTTGCCACCTAGGACATCTTTTCATGAAGCAAAGCGACTATCAAAAGGCCCATTAAACAAACACTGTGATACAATTGAGATGCAGGAGTGCAAAAGGCATCACTTGCACAAGATTCAATAAAAGGGCCATAGGGCAAAGGCTGATCAGTGCCACCCTTGTAATGAATCAATGGGTGGGAGAAAGGGGTATGTGGTAAACATTATTTGCAAGAACTGAAAGATGATATTCAAAAACAAACTGCCCATATATCAAGATAAGACCTCTGTCCAACACACACACTGAGAAATATTTTCATAATGTTCAAGGCCGCTCAGCAGCAGGTGTTCAGCAATTTCTATTATAAGACTTGAATTTCACAGCCCAAGTTCGCAACAGTCAGTCTTCCTGTGCAAGTATACCTCAACAAATGCATACGTGCAGAGACATGATAAACTCCCTGCATTCCACACTAAGACATACATATGTTAAAGCGAAGCTTCTACAATATTAAAAACAATTCTGAGTTCTTTCAGGATTCTGCTGTATGCATGTTATACAGCAGAACACTTACAAGTTAATTTTTCATCTATCCAGAATACTATGGAAGTCAACAAGTAATCAATATGCTCATCCTTTGTAGTTTTTCTGACCTCTGCATTCTTTAAAATGTACATTCATACAGACCTACTACATCTAGTTACACTGTCACCTCGGTACACACTGACTGTAAGCCACCCACCTGTACAAAATTATAATGTTCTAAACACCAAGGCTCCCAACTTTCACAGCTCACTTCAGACATGTCAAATAATCAACCCAATTCTAGTATTATTTTTACATTTACAATACACAGCTGTCTGTAACAACTTCAAAGCCAATCTACAACTTTGAAGTGACCAAAACTGTTTTATCTTCAAACCATCTAGTACACTACAACTTGGAATGTGTGCCATGTCATGGTTACAAAAGAACAAGTGACATACACTCAGGATAAGTTGATATGAAATCAGAGTTGTTTTGTTATTTGTGAAACAAGCTTTTAGTGTCAACAAATGACATATAATACTCATATGGAAATATCTAGAACACAGAAATCTGCTCGATATGGATATAAGTCAATATGATAAAGAAGCAGAAAGGTTACACCACAACTACCAACATTTATAAAAATTAAACATGACTTATCAGTCATGACTTAGGTTGTTAATTGAAACCTATAACATTAGAATTCTGGCAAAAAAAAAACAGTTTACAAGAAGACTTTTACCCGTATCATCTCTACGAAGGGCTTGCTGCTGGGCATCTGCCATAACGGAATCTTCTGCTGGTTTTGGGACAGAGAGGAGGTCTCCACTTAATCGACGCAGACGTATGAAATTCCGGGGTGCACAATCCACAGTTGCTCCTTCATTCCTGTTACAGTTTTCTCCCTCTCCCACAGAAGTATTCTCTGTTGACATTTCCCCTTGTTCAACAGACAACTTCTCTAGTGCCATGTCTTCCCCTCCCACATATGTTTCTTCTGCTGAAAGTTTCTCTCGTCCTACACGACTCTGTTCCGTTGGCATTTCTCCACTTCCCACATGTGTATTTTCTGCTGACACTTCTCTTTCTTCTACGTAAGTCTTTTCTGTTGATGATGTTAAAATATCTTGTTCATTAGCATTTGATGCACTAGAAATTGTGAGATCATATGGTGAAGCAACAAGGTGGAATTCAATAAGATGACGCACAGCATGTGATAATTTGAGAGGTCGATCCCCTTTGGCCTGGGTATTGCATGCCCTACATGATCCATCCCAACGACTAACTTTATGATTTAGCTCAATATGGCTTGCAAATGACATGCGGCTTGTGGAGGCAAAAATGCATCCACGGATACAACAGGAATACAGCAACCCATCACTGAACCGCCGCACTTCCAAAGGACCTACACGTACTGATGAAACTGATCCTTCATTCTCTATGCCAGTATTACTTTGAAGCCCATTCCTTTCCTTGGCCTCCAGTGAAATCAATGGAGGAGGTTTGCCAATTGTTCCCCATTTTTTGTTGATAATATTTTTCAAACCTGTTTCACTTGTCTCCAACCCAATTTCTTTATTTGAACAATCATCATCATCAGTGTGAGGTTTCAGGACACCCGTCTCAACGACATTGTCACCCTCATCTGCAGGCTCTGTCTTTGGAACAACTTTTGATGCAAGACGCTCAATAATATCAAACATTCTACTTCTCGATTTTTCTGGACCAACATCCTTCAGGGCAGAGAGGGTCTCATTCAAAAGAGTCTCAGGGCTTTGAGATTCATATTCTGCTATCTCATCATTATCTTCAGCCTCGAATCCGAAGCTAATGTCAGAAGAAGATTCATCAACACCTTCAATGTCTACATCATCTCCATTCTTGCTAAAAGACCTTGTTATCCTTCGCTCAACTGCATCACTACTGCATGGCTTAGTGTGTTTTCCACTTTTGCTTCCACTGAAGGAGTCAGTTAATTTTCGACCAATGCTAGGAGACTGCTCATGTTCAACTGTCTCTTTTTCTGCTCTCAACAAATTCTGAACTGCCTGTGCAGCTTCAATAGCTCGTTTCTCATCTATCAATGTTGAGACATCTCCTACCATCTCTGGCTGAGATTTACAACCTCTGCTTTCAGATTCTTTAGTGTCTGTGACAGAATCCACAGTCTCATTTCTTTCTACTACTGCAGTAACATGTGTTCTACTCCTGAAACCTGTTTTCAGTTTATCAGATAAATGATCTAGTATCAAACTACGTTTAGACTGAAGGAACTGAGGATGATTGTTCTTCAGATTTTTGGCTATTTCTTCCATTTTTTTCAACCTTTCCTTTTGAATAACAGAATTCTCTTCTTCCAAATCATCAGAGCACACAAATGCTTTAAGGTCAACTTCCTTCACTGCCTCTTCAGTTCCTGAGGTAGATGATTCTGGTCCAGACGTAGTGTCTGCATGTTCATCTTTTTTCATACTGCCATCAATTTTTTGTTTCATCTGCCTCCCATCTACATCCACTAAGTCTTCCTTTGCTATTTCACTTGTTAACTTGGCATCACCAACTTTTATAGCCACATCAGCAGAATTCAGAATACAAGATTCTTGACAAACAGTATCAGGCTTCTCCTTGGAAACTGTATCAGGTTTCACACCTACTACAGTTATGTCAGAAGGTTCTTCAGAAGTCAGTGTACAAGAATTAGCAAAATTATCTGACTGTGTTACACAAACAACTCCTAATGGTTCAATTTCAGATATCTGTTCTTTTCCCATACAGTTTTCAACGACAGTGTCACAGGGCTTAGTGATTATGCCAGTATGGTTTTCTTCGGGCTCATGCTCTGTTACATCAATTCTGGTCACACTGGAGCTTAACGTCTGAATACCTTCCTCTGCAATCACTTCAGTTTCTGTCACTGGTGATATTACATTACACATATTCTCATCACTGATGTTTTCATCGCCCAGCAACACTTTATCACCAACATAACCACTGGATTCATTTGTACCATCATCTGTACACATATTGTTTGACTCACTTTCTGCAGTATCATTTGGGTTCCTTACTACTTTGGACATGTTTATACGTATGAACTTTGCATGGCTTTCTGAAACATGTTTCAAAGAAATGTGTCTCTCAATGTTGTGCTTTAGCAGCTGAATATAATTACATGATGAACAAAGATACCCAAACACAAATTTAGCATCATTAGATGGTCCTGGAGCCAAAACAGTAATACGGACACCATCAAAACCTTTGAGTTCTGGGTGGCGGTAATAAAAGTGTCCCTTAAGAGAGTGTCTTGTAGGTGCTTCATATTTACATTCTCCACATTTAAACCGATATTCCCCAGTGTGAGAACTAAGATGCTCATAAAAATTGACAGCAAATGTCGCACTGTAATCACATATTCGACAAATAAATATGCCTGCTTGTTTTCTAGTCCTCTTTCCAGTTTTTGCAATACCTTCTTCCTCTTTATAATTACTTTCGGAGGCTTCAGCAATTGCTCGCATAGCCTCCTCTTCTGGAAGACGTGAAATGAGAACTTCAGAGTCTTGATGAAAGTTCTTATAATGTGAAACAATACTTTTACATTGTGCTGAACAAAGTTTACAGGCATACTTAGCACTGCCATCCAATACGTAACTTCTATCAATGAGAGCTGGCGACTTTTTCCTTCTGGCCACAGTTTTTTCCGAGTTCAAACTCACCACCATCACCTCATCTGCTGATATGTTGACACAAATGTCACGCATTTCTGCATTCTTCTTATTATCCTCCAACTCACTGATGTGCTTCATGTCAATTTTTTTATCTGAATTATCACCAACTGTAACCTTCTGTTTACTGTTCACTAATTTGTCATCTTCTGCCAAACATTCTTTAGTGGAAACACCTCTTTCACCTTCATTAGTGCTGTTACGTTCAACAGTATGGTTTGTTCTGCTTACTGTTTTATTAACTTCATTTACTTCTTTCTCACTAGAAGCACTGAGAGTGACATCTTTTGTCCCACCTTCTGTCCTATTTTTAATGCCACCCTTCTTTTTAGGACTATTTATTATACCTAACTGCCACTTTGTTTTCTTTTTTTTCATTTTTTTCTGTACTCCAAATTTTCGCACAAGGCTCAACATAATTCTTGAGTTCCTTTTCCTGCCAGCCTTGGAAGCTCCAATACTGTCGGTCTTCACAAAAGACTTGGCAAGATTTGAATCAGTTTTACTGGTAGCTGACTCAGAAGTACCGTCATGTTTAACGTTTTCTTTTTCCTTTACCTCGACATTTGCAGTTTCTGCAACCACTCCTTCCCCATAGGAATCTATTTTACCTGATTCAGATGGCTTCCCTTCTGAGTTTAAGTTATTTACTGTTATGTCAGTGGCTTTACAGCCATCAGCATCTTTAGTCAGCCTCTTGATGATGTCATCAATTTTCTTTCCAAGAAGTTTTGATCTTTTCCTAATATACTTCCTTTGAAACATGAAGCCAATGGGACTACAGGTATTTTCCCAGTTTGTCTGATGAGACACAGTGCTTGCTATTGATGACTGATCAGATACTATACTCTCGACATCAGTTGAGGCTTCATCATTTCCATCTATCTTCAAACATTTCTTTCGGCCTCTTTTAGAAACACACCGGCGACCCCTTTTACGTAACACGTGTTTGACTTTTGCTCTCGACTTTCGTACTACTTTAAATTTGGACTTCACACTGCACACAGGAGACAAAGTACTATCTTCTATCACTGATTCTCCCTCTGATGAACTATCTTCAAAATACCTTGTTCGTGGTTTTGAAGACACGAGACTCAGTTTGGAGATATCAGCCTTTTCAAGTATTACTCTAGGAAGACGTGTTCGCCTTCCATGTTCTGAATTTGAAGTTTCACTGTCATCAGTGGCATTTTGTTTTGACCTTGTTTGGCCATGTGAATAAGAGTTCCCTGGTGGTTTATCAGAGGATGTTAAAGCTTTCCTTTCTTGTGTTCTTTCCTTGTTATTATCAACTTTGTCAACAGCCAAATCATCATTTGAATCTTCACTTTCTTCAATCACATATCCTTTCCATTTGGACTTTTCACATTTCTTACGTGCTTTTGTGACAGGAGAACCAGAACTATCAGTTTCATCCATATGACTGTCATCTTTCTTCTCCATTCTGCTACTTCTCACTTTTTCATTCGTTTCACTGACAGTCTCATATCCACAACCTGTTTCTTCATCCTTAATTCTTACATTCATTTTCTGCTTTCTATCAATTTTTTCTTCCCTTCCTTTCTTGTCAAATTCCTTTTCTCTTACTAGCTTCCTTGATCGCCTCTTACACACAGATGAACCATCTGATTCTTCTGCTGCTGTAGATACTTCATCTTCTGTTCTCTTAACAGTAGATTTAGAGACTTCATCAACTGTCATTCCTGGAGGGGTTTCTTTAAGCAAACGACACATTCGATGACCTGTTGCCGTTACAACACCCTCACAAATAAACATGTCTCGAATGTCTTCTTGCAAAAGCTCAAGGGCAGAACGTCTCTTTGAATACCTCTTTACAGGCTTTGCATCACCAGTTGCAGTGCTTTGCTTTTCCTTTTTTGACTTATCACCTTCTTCCACCCTACTGTTTTTATCTTCCTTCTCCAACTTGTCCTTACCCTTTGTAGTACTTAATGGTCGGTAAACCTCAACAGTTCCCTCCTTCTTCAGCCTTGAAGCAAGAGCTTCACTGTCTGTACTCTGATCATCGTCGTCATCAGATAAAATTACCCTTCGACATTTTGACTTTTTACTACGTTCCACAGGTATTTCTGCCTTCTTCAACTGCTTTTCTTTCTCTTCTGTTTTTTGGTCTTCCTTTTCCAAATATGTACTCTCCTTTTTCTTAGAAGTCTCTAAAACACTGTCATCAGATTCTGAATCTGATTCCAGTATTTGCTTTATTTTTCTCAGTTTCTTCCCCTTTAAACTTTCACCTAGTTTCTCCAACAATCTGGCTTGCTCAATATATTTCTTACCTTCTCCAGACTCAAATGATTTTCTTATTAATGCCTCAATCCATTCTTGCGTAACTTCCTCCTTGGACCTAGACCCTGCACTTCTATTGTCACTTTCAATATCAGAACTCTTTTCTGGTAATGCATTTTCACTGTCCTTAGAACTGACACCCTCGACATTAATTTTATCATCATCAGTTGTATCATTATCAGGTATATCATTTGAATCATCAACTTTCAGGCCATATGGCATAGTTTCAGTCTTAGTCAATGGTGTCTCATCACTGGGCTTCACCAACTCAACTTTTTCTTTGGTATCACCTACATGTGATGATTCCAGTTTTGGTGGAGGTGATTTTGCCTTTGGGGGTGGGGGCGACTTCGATTTTGGAGGTGAAGGGGGGCGTTTTATTTTTGGTATTCTGAACTTCTGGAAACCATATCCTTTCCCTGTCTTTGGAACAGCAGCAATGTCATACAGGCTATTTAGAGGAGAAACGAGTTCTGTTTCCTTTGGCTCAGGTGAGCTCCTCCTCCTATTACAACTAATGGATTCAAACTTTTTAGAGTCAGATTCTCTCCTTCTCTCATTAGAATTACGTCTATCAGTTACTCGTTCAGGACCTAATCCATAATTTGAACCCCTTGGGCCAGAAGAAATATTCCTGATGTCTCTATTGCTTCTTGCATTATAATCCCTCTTTTCAAGCTCCTCTATGCTTCTTCTTCTTCTAGGATCTCTTTCTGAAAGTGTATTTGCACTTCTACTCTCTGTGCTCTGAACATGACTGTGTGTTCCAGTTCCTCCTGCACTACGACTACTAGCAGCTGAAGTCGTATTCTGAGGGGTCATTGGTGACCTGTGTCCAGTGAACTGATTACACAGCCTAGGATCACCAACTGGAATTTTACTAACACTGTGTGAACTGTTTCCAGGATGCTGAACTGGCTGTCCAACAGACCGTACTGATGACGGATAATCTGCTGAAGACCCACTTCTGAAACCTTGTGAGGAAGGTGGTGACTGCCAAGATGGATGTTGCTGGTGATTACTAGGCAACTGGTCAGAAAATTGGTCATGTAATGAGTGAACCTGCCTAAACTCATGCTGGGAGGAATGAGGTGAACACTGGTATCTGCTACTGTTAGCCCCATGGTGAGAATAGCTGTCTTCAGGAAGCACAAAACTTTCATCTGGTGGCCTTGGAGAATTGTGTGATAGAACTCCATAACATGCAGTCCCTCCCCATCTTGATGAAGCCTGTACGTGTTGGGTCTGATTCGTATGGAAGTGGGTGCGAGAATTTTGGTGAAAAGCACTGGGAACTGGTCGCATGTACTGATCATGGGAAGTGTGTTGTGCAATCCCACTCCTAAAATTATCACGATGTGGATAATTAGATGTGTTCAGTCTTGGATCATGAATATTAGAAAGACCTTGGTTGTCTCTGGAACATCTAGGATCTTGGTTTAAGTTACGAGGAAGAATCCTAGGATCAAGTGGTATATTCGGAGTTGGTAAAAGTCCCCTACGATCTTCAGCTCTTGGTCCACCAAAAGCCGAGCTATATGATGCAGAATTCCTTCCATTCCCAACGTGTGATTCTGCTTGTGACCCATACTGTGAACTGTGAAGAGGAGTCATAAAACCAGGCTGTTTATAATCTAGTGGTGAAGGGTGTGGGGACTGAAATTCTGTTGACTGCTGCCATGAAGATTTCACGGCAGCAGGGCTGTTCATGCTAACCGTTTCCAGAATTTCTTTGGTGTTTGGAGGAGGAGAAGGAAGATTTCGGAGATTTTCTTCCACTATCTTTTGTAGTTCTTCCTTACTCAAACTTGACAATATACCAGCACCTTCCTTCTTAGCAGTTCCTTCTGACTTACTATGAACAGACAAGTCTCTATTATTGGAACTAGAATCATCAATGTTAGACTTTATATCTGTACTAGGTCTTGAACATGGATATTTTTTTTCTCCAACAGAAGTATGTACATCTTCCCCTGAAGAACTCTGACAAACTTCCTCTCTTCGGGGACTGAAGCCTGCATGTCTCCTTGGGTCTGTTGGCCTCTTATCTTTAATAATAGTGGGCTGTATGGCTGTATCATTAACATTTGCAAAATCATTTTTACTGCCACCCTTTTCTGCAAAATGACTGCCAGAGTTCTGTCTGCTCTGACTGATGTCATTTCCCTTCTCCTTATCATGATTCACTTTTAAGGCACTGCCTGTTATAGAACCCGACTTGCTTGAAGCTTGCTGACAACTTGTCATCAACCTATCTTTCTTTGGCTCAGAGGATGGTTTCATAATATCCAATACATTTCTAACTGGTGACTTCAATTTTTCATCTTTCTGTACCAGACTCCTCAATGCACCTCCCTTACTAACACCAACCCTATGTACTTGCTGTATTTCCTGCTCCAACTTGGCCCTTAGGCTCATATGCATAGGCTCTTCCTTCTTTTCTGGTTCTGGCTCACTCCTCTTGGTGTCTTCCAGAAGTTCCTCAATGTCAGCATCAGACAGAGGCTTAGATCCTGCTGCTGGAGGGTGTTTAAGAACATTGTACAAAGTTGGAAACTGTGGAAGAGCTCGCTTAACAGGAGAAGTGCAGGCTTGATTACCACTGTTTGCAGCAACTGAATATAGGCTTGTTGGTGAATGGGGATCAGCAGGTACCCTATTACCTGATGGGCTAAATGAGAGTTTATTCTGAACTGTGTTCCCATGTCGCACACTATCAGAAGGCCGCACACATTGGGCTGGTGGTTTATAATCACTCCACCCTGCATATGACTCATCATGCTTAAGAGACCGAGAAATGTCTACAGAATTATAATGTTCATCATCATATTGTGGGCCTTCACTTGATGAGATGTCCTTCACACGTTCCAGCCTACTGCAGTCCTCCACAGCAACCCCTGCAACTGTATTGTGTGAGTACACTGATTTTGAAGCCCTCTTCTCATGGTCCTGCTTCTGCCAAGGTGGGTCTGTCTGATACTGCAGTTCTACAGACAGGGAACTTGAGTGACCATCCAACTTATTACCAGATTCAGTAGATATCGATGAAGACTGCTGTTCCATTACTTTTTTCAGCCTTTCACGACTCTGTTCAAGGACATCCGGTGCCTTATTCTTTTTCTCTGGTGAAGATATCTTGTCCACACTACTACTTGCTGTGGTCATATGGTCATCTTTGCCACCCTCATGGTCACTGCTACTTACAGGACAAGAGGCTGCCGATGATACACTTTTAACACTTGTATGGGTAGCAACCAATCTCAGTGTTTTCATAATAGTTGTAACCGAGCTGGAATCTGATGATGATGTAACAGTGTTTTGTTCACTGAAAATTAAAAAAAAGAAAAAGTAATGATTACATAATATTAACAATTAAGAATCTTAAAAAAGCCAATATCTACTATATACATACTTTCCATCACTAGAAGAGGCATTGTCAGAAATTCCTGAATTTGAACTCTCCTGAGAATTACTACTGGTCACCTTTTCTTCTGGTTTCATGGCTGAAGGCTTAGTTTGTGCATTTATGCCCTGCAAAATATAAATTAGCATTTTACATGGTAACTGCTGATTACATAATTGTTTACTTTTTATTTGTGGATCATTTCATGATACTGTGAGTAACTAAAAGATGGAAGACGTGCTGCGTCAATACATACTTAATACTGTCGTCCAGAAATATGTTGGAAAATTCACTTACTACAAGTCACTTCAGGATGAAACAAAATTTTAGGAGAATTGTATCCTCTGCAGGAAACCTACCTTTTCTACTTTATCATGCAACTTCTGAAGGACATCTTCACAACGTTCTAGAGTTGATATTTTCAACCTAAAAACAGAAATATTCCCACATAACTTCATGCCTAAAACACCCTATTACCATCATCATACTTCAGAAATAATGCTCAAATATTTCAGGAACATCACATACTTCTTTTTTGTGTTTGAAAGAATAGAAAGTAAGCTCTTCATCTTAATAAGCTGTGCCTCCCGTGACTTATCACTGGACCGTTCTAATCTCTGTATCATCATTTCTAAAAATGGAATGTATTTTTGCATCTCCTGGAATTTCTGTTGGTAAGTTTCTTCCTGCTGATCTCCCTCCACCACTTCTCCTCCTAGAAGTGTAAATGATTAAATATTAGCACACAGTGAAGCACACCTTTGAATCTTACGAAACTACGCTGTGTAGTTAAATTGTACAAGGTTTTGATAATGTTGTCCTGTATTCCAGAACAATCTCCTTTTTTGGGCTCTACCAAGCATCACACAACAATTAAAACCACAATGCTTCCAAAATCAGCTCTGCTTCCATCTTCCAAAACATTAAGTTGTTATTATTTTTTAAACTAAAACAGAGGACTTTTTCCTTGTAGCTTTGTTGCTTAACCCTTTCCCCTCCCTAACGCTCCAAAGCGCTCGGAATTTAAAAGTCCCCTCCCCCTCTAAACGCTCTAAAGCGTTGCTGGTTTAGTACGTAAATTTAAATGACCCGTGAAAAAACTCGGCTCTTCTGCCCAGGCACTAGCGATTTAAATTGAACGGGGAAAGGGTTAATAATCCCCTATTCGAATTAACCTCTTGACATACAACTGCATCACACACGTGCATAACTCCTTACCACCAGACCCCCTCCCGGATACTTAACTTCAGTTCAGAGTATTTCGCCATGTAGACTATATCATCATTCACCAATATGGTACATAATTTCATCAACCACCACTACACCTTTCTCAATATTACCACTTGCTCAATATCTAATAATGTAATAACAAAAATTTGATACATACAAATATAAATTTTATTACAGGATTATAATTCACCACGTGTGTCTTCTATACACATCATTTAACAGAACTATACTCCAAACAACAACTTTATGAACTTCTAATATTTTATACTCATCGATATTTTACTATTCAACTGGGAACTTTCAGTGATTACTATGTAATAAAATGACATCAATAAATCCAAGTCCATTAGCTGGTCTTTTAATAAATTTTATGCATTCAGTAATATGTTTAACTTGCTCAAATCCTCCCTTCAAGCACCTCACCGTACAAAATATCAAAACAATTTCCAGCAAAATGATTATGTAAAGTTTACAAGAAATCTTAGAAAGTGTGGTAATTTATCAGAATAGTGTTCATACCCATTTCTTTTTCCTTCTGGTCTGCTGCCATCTTTGTTTATCCTCTGCTGTCAACTGGAATCACACAATAAAAATAAGTTAATATTACAAAATTGGGGCAAAAGTGTGTAAATTTTTTTATGTAATACACGAATCTCTCCCTTCAACTTGTTACAATCCTGCATACTTAAAAACAATATGACTCAATTCTGACAATGGCATATCACGCATGGAATCAATTATTTATGGACTTGCACCACATTTCACAGACAGGATTGGTCCCCCATCCTCAAAATACAATGTTATATCCTACTAAGTTGGGCCTGAGAAGACAATATGGCCCCTTTCATACATCTTAGAACTGCAAGAAATTTCCCACCATTCTGGCTACATGTCCATAAAATAATGTTTCACAAAGCAAAATACACATGTTCAGTAACAGAACCGAATATTAAGAACCCCAAACTACAACCACGACAAAGTCAGACAACAGTTTTTTTTCAGTTCACTGAAGTATGAAAAACATAAGTCCACCAAAATGACCCCCAAATCATATATACCGCTACAACGAACATATCAGATACATCAAGAGCAACAACCCACAATCGGCACATGCACAACACATACTAAACAATAGACATGAATATGGAACAATAGACAACCTAATGACCCTCCTTAAACCCATCCATAACCAGCACTTACTAACAACATATGAACAATTCTTCACACATTCCTTCCACAAACACGGCAATCTCCATCTCCAAACAATCCCCTGGCAGCCCAAACCCACCCTTTGACCTGGCCATCCACCCGCCCCAACCCCACACCAACAAAGTTAGTTGTGCTACATACTTCCCAATGGACACACAAGCAGCTAACCGGATCTGACTGCCTACACAGCCACGGGTATGTAACTTAATCAACCTGTACATTAGATCACACCTATACACTACAGCTGAAACCACCAACTAC
>Ga0123355_10010363_pt1 | contig 14275 bp, 14 predicted proteins | sample TergutEmb28metaG_3_FD_89872 | JGI IMG/M metagenome (GOLD analysis project Ga0123355, IMG submission 89872) | Embiratermes neotenicus P1 segment gut microbial communities from Petit-Saut dam, French Guiana - Emb289 P1 | ecosystem: Host-associated > Arthropoda: Insects > Digestive system > Gut ...
AGAAGTGTAACCGACTTCTGAGGTTGGGACGCCCATGAGGCGCGGTTACGTTGTCCCGATGTTGTGAGTGGTGATATAGGAGGATGTAGTGCCAGGAGGGCCCTTAAACCTAATTTCTACTAACCTACCCAGACCGTGGTCACCGCGTGAATTCTCCCCTTCAGGGAAATTTCCCACGGTAGAACCGGGAATCGAACGCGGCACCTCATGATTAGTAGTCAGAGACTCTGACCACTAGACCACGAGGCTCTAAAAGGTTAAACACTGTATAATACACAAGAAATAACCTTGTGAAAATTTCAGCTTGTAAACTACTTAGACTAAAATACGACAAGTTTATAATTTGGACAACTTTAAACCTAAGTGTTTCATGGTGGTCAGGTGTTTTCTGTAATATTTATGGTAGAAAATGACTAATGCGCGTGTAATACATTCCCCTGATAGGTAAAACATTTGCTAACACATATGAAAACAAACTAATTTGATATGTTCAAAAACGACAACATATATAAAGAAAACGCCTCGCGTAATCACAAATACTTTTAATGATACGTTAATTTCGGTTGTATTGTTTTGTTATGCTAGTAGTAACCAGACACGAGTAATAATGGCGGTAACACATGTTTGTTCACCCCTAGCTGTGAAAATGTCGACGAGGATCTAAACAGCGGTGACATGTAAAGAACTGTCATGATCACTACACAATTCAACAGACTTAGTACAATAACTTACAAGTCTTAGATCATTCACGTCATACAACACTGCAGTTAGATTGTCTGTAGCCATATTTCGAAGTCAATATTGCCACGCTTGCGCCACACAAACACACCGCCTGCTTACAGAAACCACACTGGTTATGTACACGCAAGAAGACGATGTTTTAACCCGAGAAGGCTGGTTCTGCGCATGCGTGACATTTCGAACTTTTCTAACGTGGCAGCTATAATTATGACAGTCTGGTTTCATGCACATTCACGTGAACCAAAAAACACAGACAGATGTATTTGCATAACAATCAAGGCCCCTTTTCGACTGTTTCATGACCATGCAACACATCTCATCCAGTGTTCGTCATTGGCCTTCTTTTAACCCCTGAGGTTTTTCAAGTGTTTAGCCTATACAGACCAGCTATTACAACACGCACCACGAATTTTAGCATCCAGAAAGTCTACATTCTGCCCACACTGAGTATTTCTGAGTTGTGTGCGACTGATTTTATACCAGAGACGGAGTGTGTTTACTGCGCGGTACGAACTGAATCTTCAAACATAATTCAGATTAGTCTTGATCTGTAAAGGTTTAAATCATGTGCCTTCGCTATGAGGCGTAGAAAATAAAGATTATTTGAAATTATGCATTAGAACGAACACAAAAACAGGATTTGCCTAGAGCAGTGGTATTCAAACTGTGTACCACTGGCGTTCCACAAGAACATCGCATTTGCAATTAAATTGGTAAAAATAATTTTGACAAGTCATGTTTACTGTAGTGAAGAAGTCTGCACACAACCCGGACGTGACTTCATTCACAAACCAAGCCCTTCATATGGTCCTTAGCTTTGCTGGCCAATATTGTTGGTCACTTCCTGTCGTCTGCTCTATAGGATAAAATTGAGGTTGTTATGTCTTTACACTCCCGATGGGATCATTGAATGACATAACCCTTCCGGCCGCACTATGGCCTTGGGGTCGACTCGGACTCTAACAGAAATAAGTAGGAGGGATATCTCCTGGGGGTAAAGGCAGCCGGTGAGCAAGGCTGACAACATTGCCATTTTCTTGTGTCGATTGTCTAGAAACTCTGGGAGCATCAAACACCTGCAGCCATAATGGTCTGTCCAGGCCTGTAATGGGATAGATTTATGTCTTTATACACTCGTCGATACGCAGTTATCGGTCGCATCGTAGAAAGAGTGGACTACACCCCACACTCGTGCTCAGTAAAGAAGCTTGGTTTCATCTCAGTGAGTAGGTGGTTTCAAAAAAAGAGGAGGTAATGATTCGCAGAAAATCCTATATGAATCCATGAATTGCCTGTACATGACGTTAAAGTTAGCGTGTGGTGTGCTATGAGTGCAACTAGGGTTATTGTGTTTATTTTTTGCTGAGATAATAATTTCATGCCAACATGTTGCACACATATTGACATCACAAGCAATTTTATTCATCGCTGGGGAAGTGTTTTTGGCGAAGAACAAGAAGCAGGGGCTTGCGGCATTCTTGTCCGCTGATCGAAACCTGTGGAATCGATATTCTACTTGTGGGACTTTAAACGATAAAGTGTACAGCAATAATCCTCACACTTAAGAAGATCTGAAAAAAAGCGATATACTGTACAAGACTTTTTTGGGTATGACACGCGACTGAGAACCGAAGGAAACCATTCTTTAAATACGGCGACTAGAAACCTAATATTAACTACAATACATTGAAACACTGAACAACACATAAACCCGGATTCAAGGCAAATTGGTATAGCGGCGATAGATGAGCAGTTTCCCGCCATGCGAAACCTGTGAAATGATCAACGGTATGCTACGGTAAACTAAGGAACCCGTATATTGTGACGGTTAACAATGTAAAAACGTTTTCCGTGTTGATTCAAGTCGTCTGGAATGTCAAGCTGTGTCGACTTACCACCCATCACAAATTCAAAATATTAAAAAACCGAGAAGAAAGGTTCCATTCTCGATTTGTCATTGTGTGGGCTATACGCGATGTACATGGATGCAGTGATATACACTGGACTTTCTCCGGTGTTGCTCAGACAGCAATTTGTTTGATTGTAACAGAGCCTCTCTGCTTACGTGAAACCCTACAGGCGTTGGCCTCTAATCTTCTTTGTCCCAATTATCACACAGAATCTTAAGAAATGGTTAGCTTTCTGTACCGATGAAGACAATGGAGTGTAGAGGGAAGTGGTGTCACATGAGAAAATCGAGGCAGGAGCAGCGCCAACTCCCGAAATTTCGTGCATATTAAATATACCTCAAGAAATGGACAATTTCCAACGATATAAGGATATAAACAAGACACGTCATGTTGTATAAGGAGTCGAAAGGTACTCCAGCGGTAACGTGAAGGGTTCGTGGCGACTCCTGGATGTGATAATATATTCAAATACATTTTCTTGTCTTGTTCACAAAGTATTTCCAAAGCCAATCACATCAGTATATTTAACCGAAGAGCTCCAAAGCAGTAGTCTTTCTTGAGATGCCGACAGTCGCTCACCAGGTCCAATAGAGTACCAAAAGAGGGCCCCCCCCCCAACTGGGTCATATAGGCCTACTGTGCCACATGAATTCAATTGACATTAACCTTACTATTTCTGCAAGATTAATTTTAATTAGCTGCGTAGATAACTGGTCGAAGTCCCCACAAGACTCGATAACTGAGGGTACCCGTGTAATTATTAAAGAAATTACTTCAGATTTCTTGCAGAATATTCCCTTCTTTCAGACGAATGGAATCCAGTCCTTAAGAAGTTAGTGTTTTGCAAGTCTGCAACCCCCTCCCAGGTGTTGAGGGATCTGGGTGCCTTATCTACGCTGCAGTTTTCAATATCATTCCACATACGTGAACGTCTCTTCCTTTCCGTGTCGATCAACTGATTCAAACCCGGATAATACGCTGTTGTTCACGATACAACACCTGCTTCCCTCTACTGCATTTAGGGTCCGGAGCCTAAATAAATATTTGCGCAGTGAATTAAACATATCTTAGCGAAACGGTACAATATCTGTATTTTCACATGTAAAGACCTGTCATGGAGAAGTTTAGGGTGACGGTACGGCTCAAGACATATTTTGGGGGTACCGGTTTCGAATCTTGGCCCAAATATTCCCTGTCCCGATCGAGAATATCCGCGGTTCTCCTCAGCCTGTCCAGGCGATACTGCGTGGACAATTTCCTCCTTTTTATCCCGTACCTTCTCATCAAACATCAAAGTCTCTCCTTTCCATTAAGTGCTATAAAACAAAAGACGTTAAAAAACGCAGTATAATCATCTAAACATACTAGTGAAAGTAGCTAAATATTGCCAAGGCTTTGCATCGTTATCGTGTTTCTTGAATATTTCGGTAAGATCTTGTTGTGTGTAAGCTAAATAATTTCAGGAATACACACAGCATCTTTCATATAATAACGTGGCCCACGTTGACCTGTTTGTTTCCTGCTGAATCAGTTCACATATGCCTAAGATGCTAAGGCCTGGGTGAATCGGGCCAGGAAGGGCTCGAACCCAAATTCAATTCAATTCAAATTATACCTAAGATGTCTCAATCAATTTGTTAATACCTCATTCTGAATACTGTATCACACTTCAACACACCATGACCTGTTTCATATCTCATTAGCTGACACTTCATAATCTGCTTTTGACATGTTTGTAAGTGAACCATAAATGTATAAATCAAATACTATAGCAAGCACATTGACAGGCCAGTCTGAGTCTGTGAGTTTATCAGTGATAGACGCAATATGTAGTATGATCGTACACACGCTACTTTGTCATATCCTTATCAGAAGCAATGGTAATAACATCGCAGATGTTAGTGGTCGTGTTGACAATGAGATGGTTTCACTGGAACCTGAATAAATGAAATTTTTATAAGACAAACACCATAGAGCAATGTCTGCCTTATAAGCTGGTAATTTTTCAGCTAGTGAAGAAATTACATGCGTTTTATGGAACCTGAAGGTTCATAATCGTGTTTAAAAGAGCCTGCCACTTGTCCATACCTGCAGTACTATAAATACAGTTCGTGACCTCACAACCTGTTCCTTTTGGAGCAATTTTAACACTGTCCACCCGTCTATGCACAGATCTCCAGGTGATCTCTTTTCTTCAGGATTCCCTAGCAAAACTCTTGAGTGCATTTCTCTTCTCCTCCACACATGCCACATAACCTTGATTTGCTCATCTCAGTATCTGGTAAGAAGTGAAAATCACGAAGCTCTTCTTATGCATTTTTCTTCAGCATCCACAAATACGAATATGAAACTTATGTCAAATTCTTGTACATGTTGACTTCAGACTGAATGCTGCTGTGAAGTATCATTGTCAGTTCACAATAAAAATTTGTACATCAGGTCTCAAACATCCTTCTAACCTAGACAATGACTATATTCAGAACAAAGCAGGCTGCATGATGTCCAGCACTGCAGTTTGATCAAGATATACATTAATAAATTTCATGAATTAAAAATGTTGGTGACAAATTGTGTTGTCCAGATTGAAACTTTATGTACCTTTCAGTAAATACTGTTAAATTACACATCTAATTTTCATTAATATGTAATGTGAGGAAAGAATTATCATGTTCCATTCAGAATTAACACTTCAGTCACTAGTGATTAAGTCACAGGTTGGTTGACTGAGATACTGGGATTCAAATCCAGGTCAAGTCAAGACATTTTGTCTTCTTCACACAATTACATATCACCTTATTACTACTGTGTCAGAAAATGCATGTACAGCATGCAGATTTCAGTGCACTTGCCCAATTTTTTCATTAGATTAAAAACTGCAAAATTGACAGTGAAATTGTACTGAATATAAATTTTGTTTCATTTGTAACAATAAGAATTCTACTAAAATATTTTTCTGATATTTAGTTACACTCAACATGTATACACAAATGCAAGTAGGTCTTCATGTACAATGTCCCTTATTTTTATCTGACTTCAACCATAACTGGAACAGGTCAACAAATGTTAGTAAGTTCCAAATACCAAATATAATAAAATTAATTTGGTGGTTTGTCATGGGTTTCATGCACAGAGAGAGATAAAATGGCTAAAAGATGCACTAACAACAAGGGATTAGTTTCATATAATATCTAAATTCTAGTAAAATAGTTTCAAATTAGCAGATCTATTACAGATATATATATATATATATAACAAGAAGCTGAACAATGAACCAATAAGAAAGGATTAATTTCATATAATATCTAAATTCCAGTAAAATAGTTTCAGATTAGTGGATCTATTCCAGCAGAATAAAAATCAAAAAGATGTCAGTCAACGCCTTGAACTCTACCACCCTCTACCACCTTCTGTCTGTGGCCTCTTGATAAGATCAAAAAAATAAACTTGCTAGCAGTATCTGCAGAAAAAAAGGAGACAGAAAATTTATCATTTATGTAACACAGTCTCTGTTTTCATAACAAATATCAGGCATTCTTTTGCACAATTCCAACTGCCAATGTGTTTTTAATAAGCAGGTATGTTTAAAATGTAGGGGATTGTTATACTCATACTTAGAGATTCTATCATGTCAAAACTGTACTTCTCAGTAAGGGTTCAAATTAATCCCCAATTCTGAGCCAAGGTCCCAGAACTCGCCTGCACATTGACAGTCATAACCTGTGGTCACTGATTAACCTTCGGTTATTGCTATGTACTGCAAGCGTAGGCACATGTAGTGTAGCACCATGGGTGATCTTTGCTGTGGGAAGTAAGTTGCCATTGGCATCATGAAAATTGTGGCCTGAAATCATGAGTTCAGTCACATGGCGTAGCTTTTTGACAGTTCGCACATCTTGGAAGTTGATTCTGGGCCTAATTGTGGACCAAGCATCAAGTTTGCTGTAAAGGCTGCTCATCCAGCCTCTTCAGTCTCTCCTGACAGAAAAAGTTGTCCTGTCCTCATCTCTGGCACTGCCAAAAGGGCCTACATGCCGGCACCCACTGGTGATGCCCTGATGTTACGTGGACCTGCTAGGCTTTGACTGTTACCGCAAGCTTAGTTCGAAGATTGTCTATGCAGTGTTACGATGGTGAGATAAACAGTTCTTTGCCCAGTGAAATAGACATGCTGTGCCATTAGCAGTACATCTTAATAGCTTAGTCAGCCACAGAATTTGACAAGTTCTTTGCAGCAGGTTTCCAAACAGACAGACATAGTTGTTTGCCTTTTTGTTCAGGAATTTTCTATAGTTTACTCATGCAGATCTAACTTACACGTTACATGCATTACTGACACCCTGCTCCTCCATCATAATGACCCCAGACTTACTGGTCTACTCCCTGTATATATTCAAGTCTGATGATTATACAAGCAACAAGTATCAGTGAAGGCACAAGGTCCAACATGGTCGCAGCCAAAGTCTCAAGATACTGTACCTATATTCAATTATAATTATAGTATGCTAGACTGTTCCAGCAGCATTGTCAAGGAGAGAGCAGTGGCTCTAGTAATCTCATTATGTTGGGTTGGGTGCTTGCATCTTCAATGACTGACTCAGATGGAATGTCTGATGGTTTACACTGTGCAAGGGTTAACAACTAAGGAGTAAGCTGTCTTCTACAAACCGTCTTTCCTACAAAAGACATAATCAGCACAGAAACACTAAGAGTTTTAACCTGTATCCTAGCATGGAAGGCATTTAAATATAGGGCATAGTTTATTAAAAAAATATTACTTGAACAGAAGAAAATAAAATTATGTAATATATTGCATTGTGTGGAAAATAAAACAGAGATTATGCAACATGTCTTCAAAATCCAGATTTCCAGGTTCCCTAAATTCACAAAATAAATTTTTAGGGGTGTTTTCCTCATATGGGAGAGGTGCATACAGGGTTTTGGTAGGGAGACCTGAGGGAGAGAGACAACTTGGGAGACCTAGGCATGGATGTGATGATAATATTAAATTGGATCTTCAAGATGTGGGATGAGGAGGCATGGAGCAGATTGGTCTGGCTTAGGATAGGGACATGTGGTGGGCTCTTGTGAATGCAGTAATGAACCCCTGGGTTCCAAAAAATGCAGGGAATTTCTTGACTAGTTGAGGACCTGTTAGCTTCTCATGAATGACTCTGCTCCATTAAATTAATTAGCTAGTAGCAGTGGTTTCCTATGTAGCCTGCAAACACAGATCTTTAGAAAGATGAAATAAATTGAAACTGTACTGAATAACTAATAAATAAGTTAGGGTACAGTAAAGCAGCTGCACTGAATTTCCTGATGTTCGAAAAGCCAAGTTAGAGGACAAAAGGCAGGCAATCGACTGTTACAGTACAGAATAAGAGTTATAAGATGGATGGGGTAGCAGAATGTATGACCTTGACTGCTCACTTCTCCAGTGGAAACTTCAGCATGTTTTGTTTTGGTTATGGGGTTTCTAAATATTAACCATGAAAAACATCAAGGACAATTACAACTTACAGCAGACTTGTTTAAATGTATTAAAGATGATTTTGTAAATAAAGGTGGAAAGATATAAATAATTACAATTTTGTTTTAATGCTACAAGTTAGGAAATGGGAATTTCATCACAAAAGATGTTACAAAATCCCGTTTCACTCACATTTGTGTTCCCCTGTATCTGCATTATCATCTCTCGACATAAAAACAATTCCTGCAGTCCAGTCCTACACAAACCTCACAAAGAAGAACAAGTTGTTCTTTTAGAAGCTAAATTACTTTCCTTATAAATGACAAATGTGGAACACTTCTATTGTCTAGAAGTTTAATACAAAGGCACTGCTGTGTGCCTATAGAAACTTTATGAAATAAAATTATGTTGCTAAGGGAAATCCAGACACAGAGAAGTAAATCTCCATATTTTCTTAACTGGTGCTCAGTTTGTATTCTAGCTTCTTTACTCACTGGGAAATATGCTCTAAGTGCTTCAGATGTGGAATTTCTTAGGTCTATAATAAATAGACAAGTCTAATGGGTATTTAAAGAAATGGTGTAATTATCTATCAACCAATCAATTTATAATGCTGTACAATTCAATCACTGCTGTAACCCATTGTTAATATGCAACATGGATGCACAGCATTTCAAGGTATCACCTTCCCAAAACACATTTGCCTGAATTATGGAAAGAAGTATTGCAATACTAATTTGTACATTACCACAACTGTTTTTATTACACAAGGTAATATGCAGGCTACATGTTTTGACTAATAAATAGTCATCTTCAGGCCTATTCTTTGCAGGTTAAGTCACAGGATGCTGTGCACACATTGGGATACCAGTGTGTTTACATCAGTTAAATATTTAAGCCACATCATTTGCAAATGATATGGCTTAAATATTTCACTGATGTAAACACATCATTCACATATGGAAGGATGGCAATACAAGGTTGTCATATATTTTTTTTATTCCCAACTCCAGATGCCATCACACTGTTTGATGGTATCCATATTGTCCCTTCGTGATCGTGTCACTGCACTGGCCTCTCCCTTCACTGTCAGTCTCTTTTTTTGGGAAGTTCTCTCGCGTCGTTCTAAAGACTTTTTTACACGACTACGAATCTCTTCTGGAGCTATAGTGGCTGCAGTGGAGGTGGTGTGGACACTACAAGTATGGCTATAAAATCGAATCCTTCTAGAGCAATGTTGTTGGGTCTCGCAGGTTTCTTCAGTCTGTGATGTCTCACCATTGACAGGATCATTCTGTGTTGCAGCTGTAGCTTCAGACAGCCTGTTTGTGTCAGATGCTGAAATACCACTGATACCAGGTTCTTCACTATTCTGGACTTCACAGTGAAATTCACTTACCATATCTTCTACTTCTTTTCTCAGTTCTTCAACTTCCGAATTTTCAGTTCTTGTCTCTAATTCCCGTGCCACTTCCTCACTTCCATTATCACTGTCATCATCTTTTTCAATTCCCATTTCAATATATAGATCTTTATCCATTTGGCGAGTAAATCCACTAGCTGATACTTCCACATCCAAATCATCTTCCCTCCTAAAAAGTAAATAACATAATTCAGAACATGATTAATTTTAATAACACACCTGAATAAATTAAAGCTAAAGTTAGCTACAAACACAACCTGACATGGTAAAATTCCATTCCTTAATGTATTAACCCTCTGTATTCAGACTTCATTTTTAAAGTCAAAGATCATTTCTTAAGTCCTTAATATGCTGCTATCTGGCATTTCTAAAACCTACTGCTGGAAGCAAACAATAATTATGCTAGTAACATCACGTACAAGTTTACAAAAATTGATGGAAAAACAATAATCAACTTGAACTGGTGCATTCTGTGGATATAGTGTGCTCTCCATTACCCTTGCACAGATTATCCAATTTGCTAATTATCCGTGCATAATCGTAAGTTGCTAATGACTTATTATGATGATGGAAAATAACATGATTTAGTGCTGAATGCTAGAAAAAATGCTCAAGACACACAAAAATCAGGAACTATTTATGTAAACGATAAGTGTCTACATGTAAGTTATGCATGTATTATGTACATAATAAATTAATTTCAATTTCATCTTTTGTTCATGGCTCACTAAGTACATGTTTTGGATTATCTGTGTTTACTAATTATCTGTGCTGACCCCTCCCCACCATTACCACCAATAACTGAGAGTACACTGTACTTATATATTGTTAATGATGGATTAAAAATGTCTAACCCAGTTAGCTACAGTTTGTTCTAAAACAATGCATCTGAAAGACAGGTGATTTTCTATGCAAACAGTGCATGTGTACAAAACATATAATTCATAAATTAATTAATTTATATATTACAATAGTGGTACAATTTGTAGTATATCCACCTAACAATTTTGGCTCTGTAGACTGCTCTCACAAAACGCACATTTCTCTTCTAAACCAATTTTCCTTGCAATACTCTACTCAGGATAAACACCCTTCCTCCCTTCAAACCATAGTAACAAAGAATGGCACAGTCTTTCCTTTATATAACTGGCACAGAAGTTACTAATTTGTTAAATACCAAACTGTATACCAACACTGTTATGTACAGAAATTCACTGTAGAGATAAACTGGCAGAAAACAGATGCCACACAAGCACATGAAATCATAAAAAAAATTCAAACACAAACAAATAAAATGTAAGTGCAAATTAGGCTGTAATGTTACATACATTACATCACTAAATGCTGGATGCAAGATGCTCTCGTATCCAAATCGCCTCTTGAAGAAATCACAAATGCAGTTCACATCTCTATCAAAGAACCTACAAAAAGGTAGGAACAATATTAAAAATAATGCATTCATCTGCCAAACAACAGGGTAGAAACATTTTTGCTTTTCCACTTATTAATGTATGATCAGAAAACATACATGTTATATGACTCCATTTGCAACACACCAACAACCACACCAAAACTCCAACACACATCGAACCAAGAACAATACGACCAATGTGGTAATTCAACAGAATAGTCACAAGCTCCTGATGATGTATATATTAATGTCCGAAACATGTTGAGCACATAAGAAGTGAAATAAAAATAGCAAGTGACATCAAGTTGGACTTTTATTCTTCAACTATCACAATGATGCACAGTCCAATAAACATAAGATTCACAGGACTGGGTATTGAGGAGTGTGCGTCATTATCAGTCGCTTTGCAGCAATGCAGCTGTGAGTGGATTGACAAAATCTATGATGAAAGTCCAAGTTCAGCTAACCACTCTGTACACAGAGATTTTGTGTGTGCTCATGAAGTAACAACAGATTCAGATTGCTATATGGGCTAACACACAAATAATATTAAAGACAAGCTCACTTATTTGTTACGTGCAGTTTTCGCGTAAGTTAAATTACGTGCAACTTACATTTCAGCATTAGGATGTGAAGTAGACATCATCTGTGGAAAGTCAATAATAACTGGTTTTCCTTCATTAGTTAACATAATGTTGAATTCATTGAAATCTCCGTGTATCACACCATGGTTCCCAAGCCTCACAATTAAATCCATTAACTCATCATATAGTGACTCCACATCTGCAACTTCGTAAACTTGACACCTAAAAAAAAAAAAAAAATTCACGCGTTGACAAAACACGATTCATAGCTTACATTACTTCTACAGAAGTAATAAATGTGTTACAAAGTAAACTGCAGTAACAATTTTTGAAAGTGACTTAATAATGAAAACAGTTTCCATGTTGTGACATCCTTCAAAGTGGACACTGTTCAAATTTTGACCTTCATATAGAAGCTAGTATTACAAACTGACCCTGCTGCAGGTATTTGTCATTAGCCCCCCCCCACATACACATGCACGCACGCAGGCGCGCGCGCGCGCGCACACACACACACACACACATACACACAGAGTTATGGTACTAATTGCTGTGATTGAATTGAGAACTACAAAACTGTGAGAAAATGTTGAGAACTGTAGAGAGTATAGGAGTGTAAAGTAAAACAATGTTCTCCAGATTCCTGCTATTAAAATTCTATACATTACGGTGCTGTTTCAGAACTGAAGTCATATTCTATTTACATAAATTTTTACAGCCACTGCAAAACAAAATTTGTGTACACATAATGGTGAAAGAATGAAGTACAAACCAAAAAGACATATTTCTGCAAGTCCCGTGATGCCAATTTAAACACATACTTACAATGGCCTTCCTTCTATAAGTTCCATCACTACACAGTGTCTGTTGAAATCAGTAGGTTTAGGAACAGGAAAGCCACGATCATGCAAAGCCTTCATGTATGCAAATTCCTTGGTGGCCGAGATACGAGACAGGTACAACCATGAGGCTGCATGTCGGTGCTGATGATAGTCACGTTTCTCTTTCAGATTTCGAAAACACGTACGTCCAAGCCTACAAATGGCATTAAGGTCAAATTAACTGACTATTTATTTCATCCTCCATAGCATGTGACAGGCAGCAATTATAGTACTGATGGTTTCTTGACTCTTGTGTTACTATTATCTCTGTATTATTCCCAGTCATAACCTTGCTATCATTGCTATCACTTGTTCTTCTGAGACAAACACACATATTCCCTTCATTAACACCTATCCTGTATCCTATCCTATAGCAGATGACAGAGCAACCATGTTGCTATTCATAGCTGATGGCACATATGAACAAGTCAGATTGGGGTCTGCAGGCCAAGGTAGCGATGAGAGCTTGAACCATTGGATCAGGAGTATCTATGGACTCTGCTGATTGCTTAGTAGATGTGTACCAAGAGGTGGGGGTAAGGCAATTGAAAAGAAAGAAAAAAAAGTTTAGCCACAGAATGCACACATCTTATACTGAGAAACAGTATTACTAGAAATCTAATTTACAATTAATAAAGTTAAGAAGAGCCGATAACTGTCGTTTTAAAAACTGCTAATATAGACTAAACAGCTCTAAAACTAAACTTTACATAAACAATCTGTTACAATTTTTTTTAAGCTCGTGGTTCCATGCATCGTAATTCAATGTGAATAAAAATCCAACAGATGCAACAATATGCAGATATTTATTCACTGCAAAACTACTCTACATGTTTCGGGTGTCACAGCACCCATCGTCAGGAGTATTAAAAACTGTAACCGGAGGCTGCGGTTACAGTTTTTAATACTCCTGATGATGGGTGCTGTGACACCCGAAACATGTAGAGTAGTTTTGCAGTGAATAAATATCTGCATATTGTTGCATCTGTTGGATTTTTATTCACAATGAATCTGTTACAAAATTGTGAGAGGGAAAGAAATGTAGATAACACAGAAACTTCATATGGATGGTTCCATTACCTGTGCAGTTTTAAGCAAAGTGGTTGACCTTCTTCATTTGCAACAATGTATATATTTGATTCCTTTCCAACACCAATTTGGTTTCCAAATGAAGATACAACATTTCTTGACGTCAGTGTTTTCAGAGCCAAATAGTCATAACCAGAATTGGTTAATCTGTAACCATCATCTATAACAGAGTTCATTTTAATGTACAACACAATCTACGGATTAATGGTCAGGATGCTATTAATATGGTATTTAATGTAAGACAGGAACAACAGTAAGGACAAAGAAATCACACATAAATTACAATCATAAATGTGTAGCACACTTCACATTTTATGTTTATATCCTACTGTGGGATGTCTTTAGAGTTGTAAGTACTTCAATTTACTACATCAGTCAATCGAAATACACCAACGCAGCTAGAGCAGCTATAGTGCCAGGTGTGAACTTAAGAGAACATACTGCTTAAAAAAGGAAACCAGAAAATGTATCCTTTTGTAAACAAACCTGTTTGAAACACAGGTTACCTTTCCACTGTGAAAGAAACTTTACAAAAAGCAGTACAAAAATTTATATATATAAAAAGCTTTCCATCAACACACCTTTATTTGTTTGGTAATTATACCTGGCTACATGTTTCGGTCCCAAGGACCATCATCAGGCCTGGCCTGATGATGGTCCTTGGGACCGAAACATGTAGCCAGGTATAATTACCAAACAAATAAAGGTGTGTTGATGGAAAGCTTTTTATATATATAAATTGGCAACACATCGGGATGAACAATTA
>Ga0123355_10010364_pt1 | contig 14275 bp, 6 predicted proteins | sample TergutEmb28metaG_3_FD_89872 | JGI IMG/M metagenome (GOLD analysis project Ga0123355, IMG submission 89872) | Embiratermes neotenicus P1 segment gut microbial communities from Petit-Saut dam, French Guiana - Emb289 P1 | ecosystem: Host-associated > Arthropoda: Insects > Digestive system > Gut ...
AAGCAACCCCCGCCCGGAGAGGGGTTCTGGAATTCTTGCAAATTATTTCGTGGAAAGACGGTTTTTTATATGTCCCCCCCCCCCCCCCCGACCGAAGACACGAGAACCACTTATTTATTGGTGCTGTGACGGCTTATATATACAGGGTTATTCAAAATGATTGTCGGGGTTTTAATAACTTGTAATACACAATACACTTGAGATAGGAGTATGTTTTTTTTTAATTTAATAGAACAACACTCCAAGTTTTTGTTACATACCTTACAGGTGCTCTATATGTGCACCCTTTGTGATTCTACAAACATCAACACGATAATCCGAACCGCCACTGAAACCATCACCGCTGACTTGCTACAAGCAGCTTGGAACGAACTTGATTATCGTGTTGATGTTTGTAGGATCAAAAAGGTGCACATATAGAGCACCTTTAAGGTATGGAGTGTTGTTCTATTAAATAAAAAAAAAATACATATACTCCTATCTCAAGTGTATTGTGTACGACAAGTTGTTAAAACCCTGATAATCATTTCGAATAACCCTGTATATATATATATATATATATATCAGTAGTTACTCTCCATGTCCGGGGATCGTCTACCTAATCTTCACTCAGGGGCACACCCCTATCTGGCGGTGTAGAGCATTCGTTTTTCGAATCTTTGTAATTTCGAATTACATTAACTCTTGAAAGTGTAATGCATGGTTTCCGAAACGGTTGTACGCTTACCGATACTTGGAAGCGGCTTCACTATAACATCCAAACTAAAAAATAAAATAGAAAAGAAATGACACATAAGCCAACTATGTTTGGCAATATGCAGTACTACTGGTATTATTACATAACTCATTCCCGCTGTCTGCAAGTCTTTCCAATTTCAGCCTTTTTATTTAAACAAACAAATTATTGGTGGTGTATTGAAATAGATTTCATTTAGTGGTAACCAGCGAAAATGTATGAGAACACTTAGCCTAGTGGTTAATTTCCTTACCAATAGTTTCAAATTTCAAAACATTTCACATCCTCTTTATGGGTGCATTTATGTATGTTGTATAGGTATCAGAAGAAAGAGACATTATTTCTGCGTACGACATTAACTGAGTGGTTTTTATAACAGTGTTTACTGCGCGGTACAAACTAAGCCTTCAAATACAGTGCAGCTAATTGTGGTCTTCAAGAAGTTGTGAAGAATTCGTGGCATTATGTTCATGCACCTCATATGCATTTACATGTTGATCTAACCTGAACGACAAATGAGCGAAGCCTGGGAACCTTCCAAAAAGCAATTCCTTTTCGGAAAAAAATTAAACAATTAAATAGATTCAGTGGCGAGATTTTTTAACACGTCATAAGAATTTATTAACTAATCTGTAGAGGAAAAACCCGGCTAATTCTATAACAGTATTCCCAGATTCCTACATGATAAACGCCTTGCCTTTACAAGAGATCCATAATTGTCAGAGACCATAACAAGCGATAAATGAAGCACGTTTACGACGTCATTACCAACTTATGTTATGCTTCCAGGTGGCGCATATTTCAATTATGAACATCGGTCCAAACATTTAAACATTTTAATATATCTCTGGTGTTTATACAACCTTATTTTTCCACACCCTACAGTTCTTTATTTTCACTAACTATACGTAGGTCTATATATACTGTATTTCATCAAATTCCTTTAAACAATTCATCACATTCAAAACTTTGTACGAAATACAAATGCCTTATGCTCAGCTATAAGATAAAAGTGGGGACAGAAGTGACAGGAAGACGAGGAAGAAGACGTAGGAAACTACTGGATGGCCTTAAGGAAAGGAGAGGATACTCTCATTTGAAGGAGGAAGCTCTAGATCGCACTATGTGGAGAGCTCGTTTTGGAAGAGGTTTTGGACCTGTCGTAAGACAGACGACTGAATGAATGAATGAATGAATTTCTTAAAGAAATCTACAGTTTTTGAAGATTGAGTCATTAACAAAACAATTCGAAAGTATCACATTATCTCTTTTTAGTGTCAGTGACACTGTACATTGTAATTAATATTTAAAGGCGAATTTCATGTGAAGTATACACAAAAATTCAGTCCCTACGTCAAACAGAACAAATTCATTCACCATTACACGAACGCTTAAATGTTAAATATTACCACTTCTAAAGCACAAGACTAGAGTTATTCCCCTTTTCTAAGCTCAAATAGTTCCGGGAACTAAAGTTTTGTCTTTATACAGTATGTGGGAAATATTTTACATGCTTTAACATTTTAAACAAACTTGCTATGCCTAATTGTATGGATAGGGCATACAATTAGGCATAACGAGTTTGTAGTAAACAACCTTGACGGAGCAATATCCGGAAAAAAAGGCCGTGGGAAGACCTCGATTACAATACTTAAAGAAAGTCGCCAGAAACACAGGAGCTGACAGTTGTACAGCAATGAAAAAAATGGCTCGCAACAATTCCAGATGGAGAGCTGCCAAACAATCAAAGATTTAAGGATAAGGATAAGAAGAAGAAGAAGAAGAAGAAGAAGAAGAAGATTTTAAGGTACAATGCTTGATACATGTACAACCTGCTTCAACATTCGCAAATTTGTCCACACAGTGCAGTTCGTGTGTTTGGTATGATTCTCACGGCATATAGCCTTTTTATCTAAACAGAACTTCCTTGGAATGTAGACACAGCGAGTGTAATGTGTAGTAAAAACCGAGTTGTTATAATCATTTGGATAAAGTTTGTATTTGACGTTATTAACGACAAAGAGCACAACGAACTGCGGATGCTTAATATAACTTCCAACTCACTTATCAGAGCTACTTATCTAGAAGTTAAACACAAAAATCGATTTGTATAACAGTCATAGAAGTCACGCAAATTATTTCGTATTTTCATATGGCATGTAGGTTTCTTTCGTGAGGCTCTGTTTACATGCCACAACTTCATATTGGATGACGTCATGGTTTTAGTGCTAGAACTCGTTCGTAAGTACTACACCGTAACAAACCGATCAATCTTAGTCATTCTCGAGACCCCCACTGTCCTTCGGCTGAACAATGTATTCATCCCCTTTTATGGAACTCGACAGTTCTGTTCTTGTTGCCAAGTACCCACCATTGGTTCTTGTCAGAAGCAGGACAAATTTCCCTCAAACCCAGGTTCTTTGAGACTAAATTTAATGTGAAATTCATATAATAGTCAGTGTTGATATTAGGCGTGTTTAGGTAATGTGAATTCGCAATAAGGCGATTGACAAATGAGTGAACGCTGTTTGAACAAAGCGAAATTTGGCGTACCGTTGTTGGGTATTACGTGATTCCAGCGACCGTTATAAAAATACAAAGCGTGGTGACGGGACGAATTTCTTCTGATCTGATCCTATTTTCATTACGCGGTTTTAAACAACACGAGATCTCACAAAAAAGCGCAAGTATCGCCTTAAAGCAGAACTGACTGTAATTAATATTACTCTCACATCTACATCTAGTTCTCTCCAATTGTTTCGTCCTACTTCACTTCATCTCCCTGACTACATCTGGTGACTAAGTAACGAAAGCCATGGAGCGCAGTCAGTCTTTAGAATCCATTAGGTCCTCAAGAGGTCAAGAAATTTCCCACATTTTGTGGAACCCGAAGGTTCATTACCGTTTTCAGAACCAGCCATGTTACACAATCCTGAAACAGGTGAACCCAGTCCAAGCTTTTCCATCCTATTTTTAAAGGTCTACTTTAAAATTATGTGGGTAGCTCAGTGACTACGGGCTGGACGGTCGGGGATCGAATCCCGGTGGGGACGAGATTTCCCGCCCGTCCAGACCGGCCCTGAGGCCCACACACCCTCCTGTAAAATGGGTACCGGGTGTCTCCCGGGGTTAAAGGGCGGCCGGACCGTGCTGCTGACCACTCACCCCCTTCTAGTGCCGCAGTCATGGAGGAGTAGAGCTATACCTCTACCCACACTCTGGGCCACACCGGGCCTGTAACGGGATCACTTTACCTTATTTTACACTGTCATTTTATCCTCCATCCTTTGTTTTTGATTTGATCCATATAATGCCCTTCGTAATATTTTCTCAAATTCCCTCGAGCTGCTTCCCTTAGAGAGAGACAGATCAATTTTTCACCCCGCAAAAAATGTGAAGTTATAATTTGAGATTTTAACATTTTTAGATGGGAGAGAGAAGAAATCTTTAAAGTTATCTTCAGTCACTTATACTATGAGACATACTTAGAATCACTGACACATTCTTCTTTATTGAAACTTTGCCCAGTGTCCGTTACTTCAATGCAGCGCTGCCTTTCGCAAGCCGGCTCTGCTTCCCTTTTCGGGCAAGGAAAATACCTAATCTGGTAGACCTATTAGATAGAGCTGTTTTCAGTCGCTGACCAAAATGCTCTTCCTTCGAAATGCGCATCACATTCGCATGACACAATATTACACTCAGGCGAGACAGGCTCCGTTCCGCGAACACGGTACAGAGCTCAGCTGGGCCATTTGGCCTACACTAACGATACTCCCAAGACACGATACTCCCGTTCCATACGATTTTACAGCCCACTTATGACGGCGGTAGGTATCCCTACTGCGCTCATCCGAGGTGCGCATTTATGCATTACTCTTGTTCAGTGACCCACAAGAGTCAGGTTTCTCTTTTATAACAAGAATGTCGTGTCTTACTTTTTACGACAGCAAAGGTAGTGTTGTGACTGGCAACGGACTGGACAATCAGGATTCGATTTTCTGCAGAAGCAATCACTATTATTATTATTATTATTATTATTATTATTACTAAAAATTCATTATAGAAGCGTCCAGAGGAGCCACGTAGAAGCGCTGTTTTTTTTAATATTTACAACAGTTTAGAATTTTGCTCTGTCCTTTTAAAAACTTTTGCCCTTCGTGCGCCAAATCGAAATTACAGATTTTAATTTGCTTTATGTTTGTTTTAAACGCTACAACTGCTCTTCCGCTACAGGTGCTTCAGCAGCATATGCTATCAGTAGGGATATTGGTGCATTCAATGGAAGGGCTGTTTTGATTAACGGACTGTTATGCGTACATATTTGTACTAAGTAAATCAACAGTATTGAAACAGATTTCATGTTGCATTTCTGTTACTGATATTTCATGTGAATTGTGATTTTAATTTAGTTAGGATATTTCAAATTCATCTGATTATATTTTGTATCTTCTTTCTGCTCTTCCTTCCTTTGTCAAATAGTTGAAGTGTATCTGTCTATTTGCGTAATTCTGCTTTCGAGTGTTCATTTAGCAACTTCCCTCACGCAGCTGAGCCTCTATGCCAGTAAACTGAAATGCAACTCTGCTATCAATATATTCATAAACAGATGGTCCCTCTTAAAGATTTTTTACTTTAGTGATTATAATATTACTGATGCTGCTTTTTAGACGTGGTTTTTTATTATCTAGTTTCTATGTGTTTCCATTTGTTGTTTTTATTTTTGTATTTGTCTTATGTTCCTGTGGTGTTTCTGTAATTGGCCCTATATGTTGTATTTTAAGATGTCTTGTGTGCACTGTTGTTAGTTGTCTTGTGTGTATTGTTGTCATATTATGTGTATTTGCTGTACTGTGTGTGTATTGCTGCTTTTACTTTAGATGTCGGACTGCTGGCTAGAAGCCAGTATTCGGAAGGTCCTGCGACCGGCCACCTCAACACAGGTTTTTCTTGGTTTCCCTGTGTCTATAAGCAAATCCTGAGATGGTTCCCAAGATTCTAAGTTGCCACTACATGCTTCTCATGTAACCCTTCCGACTTAAATTTATTAGTAACCAATTTCATATTTTGTACACATGTAAAATAATCACTGCCACCGGGTGACACCCCAATTGCAGTTAATAATAATAATAATAATAATAATAATAATAATAATAATAATTACAGCTGCCGTGCAAACATATTAATACTAAAATAAACAATAATGATAATTTAATAATAATTTATTATTAATTTTGCTGACGATACTGAACATGCTGCCATATCGAAACCCGCTCTGGAGTCTAGCCAATAGTTTGTCAAAAGTGCACCAAGTGCTCATTACGCGAGAGTCAAGCTGACAATTCATACCATCCGCATGTAGTGCGAGGATTTAAAACTCCAGCAACCTACAGGCCATCAAGGCTTGTTACTTAGTCACGGAGCGAATGACACTGGAAGTAACTTAAAGGCACTGGGAGAATTAAAAAAAACTTGTCCGTCTTTCGTTTTATCTTTACAAACATACGTCAACAGCTGAACTTCTAATGCAATAAAAATAAAGAAAGGCTTAAAATTATCACTCTATAAGTTATGTTCAAACATAAACTAAAAACTAAATGCCCTCAGCACTGTTTCACAAAATATGCGCCTGGACCACAGAATTGCCCTCTCAAATGCCATAATTTCTGTGGTCTTTTCAATAGACTCCGGTGCCGCTCGACGAACATGACTAAATTCTTCCAACTGTGGAAGCTGCAGCTGCATGGAATAATGTGAATAGGGCCGCGATGTTTGCGTCGCGACTGCATGGAAACGACACAACACTATATAAAGATTGCGACACAATTATACCTTAAACGCAATAAAACACACATACGACACCATTCCAGCGCGAGCACAGACATCACGGGACATGCCTTCGTTTACTACTTCAACAAAAAAGTGTTTTATTTAACGATGCTCCCAGCTATCAAGAGCGTCGCGTCTGTGGCAGATGAGAGAAATATGAGCTTAGGGCATTGGTGGAATTATACCGAGGGGGGATCTTTCCCAGTACCACTTTCTCCACCACAAAACCCGCACCGACTGGCCGGGGATAGGACAAGGACGATATTTTTGGTGGTAGGATGTATTTCCAAACGACGTTGATCACCAGGAATATTGGCAATGATTCGTGAATGGCAAATTGGAAAGGCTTTGAAATAAAATTACAACCTAATTTTAGGAACTATCCCGCCTTTCTTGGAGGACCTGAAGAAAGTCACAAAATCACATTTAGAATATCCCACTAACCGGTGCAGAATCGAAACTTGTATAGTCGGAATACAAGTCTTCGGGTTTTACCGCTACACCAAATCGTTCGGTATACTTCATACTTGGTGTGAAGGCAGCATATGGAAAGCGAAAAGTAGTCTATAGAGAAAAAGAGAAACCTGTTTAAACGACAGCGTAGAGACACGAAACAAAAGCCGATTACAATAGAATTTCAGGGATTAGAATTCACTGTGGCAAACTTGATTTACATAGTCCACAGGGACGGTGCCTACGGGAAACATTCTCCTACCTTCTTTACAAATCACTATGGACCAAGAATAGAAACGTTCGCTGCATAGTTCGAGACCTACGCGATATACAGATGATATCCACGGCTGCTTGGCCGACGTAAAACAGAAGACAGGAGAATTCGCCGATCAAAATCGCAAGAGTGTTTACCCTCAAGCGTGCTGTGTCACAAATAATTTGTTTACTATTATAACTGAGAATGTTGTAGCACAGCCCAAAATATCATCAACCCTAACATCAAAACCCTCCACTGGATTCACTCAATTCCCATCCTCACAAAGTATCTCCACGAAACCACTCCAGTCTTGCCTTCTCAAATTTCCCCCAGTGTTTCAAGGAGATTTCTCAAGCAGGCTTAAACATCAAAATTCTGTATGCACTCCTTTTCTTCCATCATTGCTGCACGCAAGTCAAACATCGCCTGCTGGATTACGGTATCCTAAGAAGCGACATGACCGTGCAGAAAAATTTGCACTAGAATTGCAGGAACAATTTTTATGTAGGTGGTGGTGATCGACTTGCAATGGTAGTTCAGAGGTCGCTGGTCCACTTGCGCAATTAGTTGAGAAGTTCTGTGACAAAAATTCGGATCAGTCCTAAACGTGACTGCAATGGCCCTCAGATCGACTTCATTTGATCCTTGAGGAATCTCTGGTCTATTTATGGATGTAGCTGAGAAGTTCCTGGTGCACTGGCAAACTTAGTTGAGAAGTCTTCTGACAAGAAATTGGCCCCAGTCCTAAGGGTGAATGCAATGACCAGCAGATCCGCTGTAACGGAAGTAGAGATGTCACTGGTCCGTTTGCACTGCTAATTGCAGAGTTTCTTGTCCATTTGCACTGGTGGTTGAGGAGCTTTGGTACACTCGAACTGGTAGCTGATGAGCATGCGGTCAAGTTGCATTGATATTTGTGGATTTTTTGTGCCAGGAATGCAGCTCCAACTTCAAGCGTGACAGCAGTTGGCTCACAGGATTAATCTAAATGGCCACCAAAAAAGTAACTGGTCAACTTACACTGACGCCTGAAAATCTCAGTGACAGGAATTTGCTATTATGAAGGCCAATACATGTGTCCTTCCTTCTGTCTTCACTTTAATAATTGCTAAAAGTGATAGAAGTGATGGGAGGATGATAAAGAAGATGTAAACAGATAGTGGATAACCGTTAGGATAAGAGAGGATACTGGAAATTGAAAGAAGAAGCACTAGATCATATTCTGTGGGGAACTCCCTTAGGACGAGGTTATGGTCCTACCGTAAAACAGACTGCATAATGAATGAATTAAAGAATGAATTAACACATTTGTGTGTGTGTGTGTATGTGTGCATGTGTGTGTGTCTTATTAGGTTTTCCGGCCACATGGACGTCTTTATTTAAATAAAAGCAATATTAGGAAAAACTTTTATGTTTACTGTTCCGAGGATCGCTGATCTATATTAATAATTGTTCAACAAGATACAACACAAAGCTATTTATTATTCTGCATTTTCACTCTACATGTTTCGGGTGTCAACCACACCCATCATCAGGAATACACAAAACTGTAACTACAGCCTCCGGTACTGGTCATATTTTTTGTGCAGCTACCTGCCTCCAACATGGCCAAGCTAGCTTCGCCACGTTGGAGGGAGGTAGTTTTGTGTACTCCTGATGATGGGTGTGGTTGACACCCGAAACATGTAGAGTGAACGTGCAGAATAATAAATAGACTGCTTTGTGTTGAATCTCGTTGGACAATTATTAATATATTGTACTAGGAGAAACGTTTCTTGTATACATAATGCCCCCTTTAAAAAAACAGTAATTGCGTATGGCCTGGGAGCAATATAGTAGTTTTGCCATATTGTTGTCGAACACACACAATCACAAGTCAATAAATCCCTCTATATGTGAGTCACTTTCTATGCACTTTACCCACTCTGTGATTTAAAAACGCAATTTTTACACTTGCTACATTCTGGAGACTGGTTCTGTCTCCGCCTTCTGGTAAAACATAAAACAGTACTCGCTTTGGTTGGTTGATCATCTGTAGAAATAGATGCAGCAGAACTTTTCAGTTCAATGTCGAGTTACACTCGACAGCGCTTTCCGCTGTATCAAGTCCAATGTAAAGCTAAAGTCCACAAGTTATATGACAGTGTTTTATTTTGGCTTCCCCTAAGCTCCTGTTGTCTAGTGGTTGCGTTTGAAATTTTAAAATTAGAGATTTTCTGGAAAACTACTTTGGACCAAGTATTGAAATGACAAGAATAAATTGGGCTCCAAAGGGTTAAGACAGGATGGAAGATAATCAGCTTCTCCAGTTCTCACTGACAAATTTTCTTCACTCTATGGCCTAGGCGGTAATGTCTGTTCCGATTTCAGAATGGCACGCCATCTATTCCTAGGCTGTCCCTGACTTCACTGTCAGTTAAGAATTACAGTTCCTTTAAAAGATGTAATTTTTCCAGAGGCATATCACTTATTTGAATTGCAAAAAAGTCGATAGTTTTATTGATTTATTATAACTTACTTGTGTATTGCAATCCTTTGTAATCCTGTGAGAAAACTGTGTATGATTTATCCTTTTTCAAAGATGTATATTCAGACGTCCGTGGCGACACTAAATCAAAACGAAATACTTGCGTCATAAAGACCGATCCAATGTTCTTTTTCAGTTAAAGTTTTGCAACCGAGGAAAATCGCTTAGTGCAGTTAAAACATCATGCAGTACATCACCACAGCTTTTAAAAACTGCTTCATCTCACATAAAATAGGAGAAAATAATCAAACACAACGGTGTAAGTTATATTAGCTAAGTAGTAGCATCACCAAAAAAAACTACGTGTTTCGGCCTATTTAGCGGCCATCGTCAGGCTACATCCGTCCGGTACAAGAGTTTTATACATTATACATATCTGGGTCTAGGTGTCGAGATCTCATCATCTATTGCTCTATATTTGTAACTAATATGTACTGGGAAATCTAGGAGGCCCTGGGGCGAGATTAGATGCTCTCAGTGGGATGCCAAGTAGGCGAAGACTACAGGTTTATCATTCTCTGCTTTTGTAGCTAGGCGCTGTGTGCCTAGCTGCTTAGCTAATAAGACTTCCACAGTTGTGTTTGACTATTTTATCCTATTTTATATGATTGCGGTACAGAAAGACGACGCCCGAAGTTAAAATCATAAAAAAACTGCCTTAGCTGCCTGATTGTACCAACATCTGTCACTGCGAAGCTTGTAGTTTATTGGCATCTGACGTTCATATTGGAAAACGAGGGATGTGTAAAGCCCCTCCCTTTCTACAAGCATTATTGTCTCATGAAAATGTATTACAGAATATGCAAACTTCGGACGGAAAATTAATTTTTCTTTCATTCAGCAACTAAACTCGCAGCCCTCAGAGCCTCAGTTCACATTTCTCCGAGTCGTTAATATCGTCGAAACAGATGTGAAGACTTCAAGGAAAAACAAACCTGTGTCTCGACAGAGAAAAAGCACTATGACTTCAAAGACAAAAGAAACGGAAGAAATTAATCTCTTTCCCCACATAAGTAACTGTGAAAAAGTAAATACTGATAAGAGACAAATGATAATGTAAGGAAAAACAGGAAAGTCACAAATTTCGAAAGTCAGACCATTTTCGTATATGAAAACAACTTCAGGTGCACGGTATAGTTCAACAAATCAAAATCGGACACAACCTGCTAGATAAGACAAGAAATAAAATAAGGTAGAGAGTCAGAATAAGTCAAGTAAATACAAGTAATTTTAAGCAATAATAGCATTAAAAGGGGGCGGGGATATTGACTACTAAATTATACGTTCAAACCTAAACATCTTCAGACATGTTGGTTTCAAAACAAGAAATCTTCAGCTTTGGAACGTCAACACAACAGTCTTCGTTAATTACATGAAGACGACTGAAATGCACATTAATGAATGTCAAGGTTCCTTTGCTTATTAAGAAAATGAAGTGCGCATACGCCTATAAATACATCTTTCTACCAACACGGCGAGTACATCAAATAATTTTTCTGTTCTACTGAATATGCTTTCTTCATGAAGATAGCTGAGTTTAATTTTAAAGGTCTCACGTATGTCTCGCCTGTCGCGTCATTTTATGTTACTGCTTCGAAATAATTATTGAATTCTTTTATTTGGCGCAACAACCCCCCAGTGGGCCGGGGCCTCCACATTCACGAGGTTTCTAGAATACACACGACGCACTACAGTCGGTAGGACTCCTTTGGACGAGTGATCAGCTCGTAGCAGAGACCTCTATCTGACAACACACAACACTCACAACAGACAAACAACCACGCCCCCGGTGGGATTCGAACCCACAATCTCAGCAGCCGATCGGCCGCAGACCTAGGCCTTAGACCGGGCAGCAATGGGGACAGACAATTGCTGAATTTCGCTAAATTGTAAATAATTCATTATTCAACGTTCTTGGCAATGTGTGCGCCAAGCAGATGCGGCAACTTCTCCGAGCTATCAGTGTTGCGTGTAGTCTGCATTTATGGGGTTTCTTCCAGTTCGCTACTTGGGCAAGTTACGCCTGATGGTAGGAGCGAAAGGTGTTTTTGAAAGCTGTGAAAGACAAACACGCGGAGTTTTCTTGTCGGTCCAATCGGCTGTCTTCACGGAACTGCAACATCTGCACCAAGACATGTAGGGACACAAGAACTGCAAATCAGGTAGAGTGCACGTGGCTTCCGCTGCAAGACGTAACAAGACAGGCAACGTACGTTTATAAATTAACACTGAGATGCTTTCGTGCGACCATTGTTGCAGTGGAAAAGCAATATGTATTACATATTCCGAGTGTATGTTTGTAGTCTTAGCCATTCGGCATGCAATACGCACGCGCCATTGTCATCTGTGCACTGGCCGGCTCTACAATATTTTTCCACATTATCTCACAAAAAGCACCATTTTCGGGGAAAAAAAGTAATTGAACGTAAAATGTGTTTTGATTTTCTCTACAACTTTTGTCTGAAATATTTCTCATTTTAAGATGAATTGAACTAGATATGATCATAATTATACATTCTGGTCTTCATGTACAGTACGCCATTCTTGTACGATTTTAATGTATATGGAAGTTCCTCGACGGATTTTAGAAATATACTCAAATATGAAATTTCATAAAAATCCGAATAGTGGGAGCCGAGATGTTCCATACGGACGGTTTTACAGACAGACAGACAGAGAGCGTACGGACGGAGAGACATGACGAAGCTAATAGCCGCTTTCGGCAAATTTGCGGACACGCCTAAAAATGGCACCGACTAACGCTGACAAATCACGAGATAACAGCGTGGAGATAGCCCACAAAAATTTACACATCTCGTTCAAGCTAGTACGTTGATAATGACTCATCTGGGTTAAATTATTACATTTTGGGGTAATTTCAAATTAGACTATCAGTTACGCAAAACATCACTATAGAAAATATTGCGTATTTTCTTGATTGAATTCATCCCGAAGTGTTAAGAGTTTAAATATTAAGGATAAAAACAGTATACGTCAAACACATCATTTATTGTATGGAGGCTACATGTTTCGCCCCTTGTTGGTCATCACCAGGCCTTCCTTGGAAATCAAGTCAGTGAATGCTGAGCGCATGTTGGGATCCCAACTGTGCTTACAAATAGCAGAAACATATCTAGCAATTGAATTACTTAAAACAGATGCGACTTCTGAGGTGTGCCATCCCCGTTGTGTGTTTAAACTATATGGTGAGGTAAATTCAGTAAAAAAAAACACAAGTATAAATATATGGCTAAATGATGGTGTTTATTAGCAATGGAAAAATTACATGTTTCGGCCTATACACCTACCCAACTGGAAAGAACCACACACGGCTACCTACAAATTCATTGACCCAATAGACATCCCACCAAATTTAGCTTAACAAAAGCACGTAAAATGATGATGAGATCTCAACATCACCACGCGGTTTAGCAAGAAAGTTGTCAAAACCTGAAGATGGCCGCTATAGGCCGAAACACGTAGTTTTTCCATTGCTAATAACCACATCATTTAGCCATATATTTATAGCTGTGTTTTTCACTTAATTTACATCACCATATAGATGTGACTTTCTTTTTGTAGAGGTACTTAATTTCGTCTTTTATGCGTGCCATCTGTATTTCCCTTGGTGTGACTTTAGAAGCAGGCGATGTTTGTGGGATTTTAACGTTCGCGTACTTCGGAACTATGCCCTGTTGTAGGCATTGACAGTTAAAACATCACATCTGTTTTGAGTAATACAATTGTTAGATATGTTATGTTTCTGCTAACTGTAAGCTTAATTGGGATCTCAACGCGTAAGCAGCATTCACTGACTTGATTCCAAAGGTCTGATGATGACCCTATAAAGGATCGAAACATGTTTCCTCCATACAATAAAAGATTTGTTTGACGTATACTGTTTGTATCTTTAATATTTAAAATATTAAGTATGTCCAACCTTTAAATATTTGGGAACAACTTTAACAAATCAAAATTCTATTGCGGTAGAAATTAAGAGCAGATTGAGGTCAGGAAGTGCTTGCTATCATTCAGCGCGGAATCTTTTGTCTTCCAGATTGCTATCCAAAAATTTAAAGATCAAGATATATAGAACTATAATTTTGCCTGTTGTTTTGTATGGGTGTGAAACTTGGTCGTTAACATTGCGGGAGAAAAGGAAGCTGAGGGTGTTTGAGAACAGGGTGTTGAGGAGAATATTTGGACCTAGGAGGGACGAGGAAACGGGGAAATGGAGGAGATTGCATAACGAGGAGCTAAATGATTGTTACTCCTCACCGAATATTGTGCGGGTGATAAAATCGAGAAGAATGAGATGGGCTGGGCATGTGGCGCGTATGGGTGAGGAGAGGAGGTGTATAGGATCTTGGTGGAGAAACCGGAGGGAAGGAGACCAATGGGGAGACCTAGGCGTAGATGGGTGGATAATATTAGGCTGGATCTCCAGGAGGTGGGATGTGGGTATATGGACTGGATT
>Ga0123355_10010365_pt1 | contig 14274 bp, 8 predicted proteins | sample TergutEmb28metaG_3_FD_89872 | JGI IMG/M metagenome (GOLD analysis project Ga0123355, IMG submission 89872) | Embiratermes neotenicus P1 segment gut microbial communities from Petit-Saut dam, French Guiana - Emb289 P1 | ecosystem: Host-associated > Arthropoda: Insects > Digestive system > Gut ...
CAAAAGTGGGGCACATCCCAAAAAAACTCGCGGGGGGCGCTTTCCCTTTCCCATTTTTCCCTCCCCCCTTCACCCCCCCCCCCCCCCCCAATCAGCCCTCTCTCTCTGAACAGGGTTTTAAGGTTTCCAACCACGAAGCTGATTCGCTTACATTGGTAATCATGTCTTACGCGACTACAAAATCCGAAAAGATCTGCTATGGATTCACAACTTTTTTCTTCTCAATTTTCTTTTGAAGTAAAAGTAGAAATAAAGAATGCACTTCATTAAAACTTTCAGTCATTTCTTTTTATCAGTAACTATCCTAGAAGGTCTAAGGTTCAACCTCCGCGACACAGAAGCATTTAATGACTCCTATCTAGCCCATACAGCAGAACTGCAGACAGGATGTAGGCTACACAACAAATAAAGAGTTCCACTGTCAGAGAATAAAGGATACATAGAACACATATAGACTGTTTGGATTGTTTCCCTTCAGTTACTAAGAACAGATTAATGGAAACATAATCCGTGACACTTGCAACAGTTCAATCACTACAGTGACTTTCCATTGACTCAATGACAGATGCCAATTTTCTGAGAAGACATAAGGGACCGACGTTAGTATAGATCATCATCATCATCATCATTATCTTCCTCCATGGATTAGGTCGTTTGACCTGTTCCGGCATCGACGCGTTGCCATCGTTTCCTGGGGCGTCCGCGATCCCTTCTTCTCCGGGGTTTGTAAGTGAGGGCTTGTTTCGGGAGTCTGGTGTTGTCCATTATTTCGAGGTAGTCGATCCAGTTTTGTTTGTATTTGATGCTCATGTCTTGTATTCCAGAGATCTCTAGTTCTTGTCTTATGTCTTCGCTTCTTATTTTGTCCTGTTTTGTGCATCCTGTAACACTTCTTAGAAAGCGTGAAAAAATATAACTTTCTGAATGTATCAATTTTTGATGGTGCTGTGTACACAACGGACAGCGGTCCCAAAATGTCTCTCAATAAATAGGTATCAGAGGTCCATAATTTTAATATTTATGATAATTAGTAATAATTAATTAATGGACATAAAGGCTTTTATCTCGGCCTGCAGTTAAGAACGCGTGTAACAAAACTCCACTCCTCCAAAAGCGATTCTTAATTCAGCACACAGACAGCTTCGCTCTTTTCCTTACATTTACTACGGATAAAGCACTGAAATGTCTGCTTGTATTACTGTTGTATTACTGTTGTACTACTGTTGTACTACTGTTGTACTACTGTTATATTACTGTTCCCCATAGATCGATTTAAAATATTATGCATGAGTTGTGGTCAAATTTTCTTCTAGACAAGAGAAAATCTAAAACTTCTATGAAAAGAATTTGTTTCTGAGATTTTAAGTCATATATATTCTAACAAAAACAAACAAAACCAACATGTCCTTAGCAAAAACTTGCAGAAGTGTTCGTTCCCACCCCAGCAGCATTCCTTTTAATAAGACCTTCAGCCACCAAATATGTTTACAACGCATACATTTTTTGTTCTTTATTTTCAACTGTAATTAAACAGTGCAGATTTAATTGCACTGGTAACCCACAACTTTTCCACGGATTATCCCCAGAACTGAGACTGTGAGACTACCTCTGGGAAAGTTAATCTCTTCCCTATCGTTATAAGTTCGCGTTCTCTGCTACCATCGTGCCATCATGTTTCAAGCTCGCAATTTGCTTTAAATCTGTGGCAGCCAAGATTTTGTTTCAGTGCTATGAACACACGTTCTTCGATCGGAGCCATTATCGGGGCTTTAGGTGGTACGTTCCAAAGTCCTTTAGTTACGGAACAGCGTGCACGTTATTTTAGCTTATTTTACGACCAATATTTTTATATTCAGAGAGACTTACACTGACTAAAAGATCTGCAAAGTACCTTGTGTTCTACCACCTTGACTACGATATGGAAGTCAGTATACCACAATAAATCGCACGGACTTATTCGTTCTTATCATTAAACTCAGTTTATGACCTAGAAATAATATATCATGAAAAGGTGTTCTATTTAAATAGTACTTGTCGCCGCATAATCATCCGTATGAATGAAGTGTAATACTTGACTACCATAAAACAAATATTTATTGGCATTTCGGTGAGATTAAATTATGACGAAGATATGATCATGCCTTATCTTGGTTGCAACATGTTGCCTGTAATTTGATCTTACAGAAATACCAATAAATAACCTTGTTATAGAGTTAGGAAGGAATGTACAATATGCTATAAAACTCCTTCGTTCCTCTAGAGACTACATGATAAAACAGAAACAAAATGAAGAAAACTTAAGACACAAAGTAATTTCAGTTTACAGAAGACAGCCACACCTACCCATAACTAACAGTTCAGAATGCGTTTCGAAGTCTGGTAAGGAAAAATTGAGGTTGCCTCTACAGTACTTTGGTTCTGCTGCATTACTCCGGCGATGTCTGAAATGGTAAATACGTTGCAACGTGCGCTGAAAGTCGCTCGGATTTCAGCAGTGAGCATGGCTCCTTTGAAGACGCTCTACGCTGTGCAATGGCAGCAGCTAATGGAAGGACATGAGCAATGTGTATAAAGAAAACAGCGTATATTGACGGGGTGATTACTACGTACAATAAACAAATATACATACACAACATTTAAGTCTGTAAAACCAAAAGAAAAAGATCACTTGACAGCCTTGGCGTAGATGGCAGTATAATACTAAAACGGCTATAAAATAAATAATTGTGGTACGTGAGGTTGTGGGCTGGATTTATCCGGTTGATAACAACGTACACAGATGAACTATTTTGAAAGGATAGCAAACAGGTGTGTTCTACAGACACGCGAAATGCTTCTTGACGTTCTTCGCATTTGTAAGCTCCATGGAGTCATGAAACAACCAAGAATTTAATTACAGGTGTATTAGCAAAATCTTGGCGCTCAGAATTGGAAATAAATCAAGCAAAGGTTACTTCACTTCGAAACATTTTTATTAAATCTGAAGCACTGCAGTTAATGTCCGCCTGTTTTGAAACAAATCCCACACCTTTATGGACATTTATCAGAACCGCAGTCGTGCTATAGCCCTTGGACGGCAACCTCTATCAAGATTTAAAACGGAACCCAATGGGCGTATCAACAGGTGGCGAAATAACGCTCCTGTGAACACACCTTCGTCATAAGCTGCGGTCATCCGTTTGCACCGCTTCGCGGTCGTGTTGTGGTTGTGGGATTTACCTCTGGGAGTCCAGTGTTCGATGTTACCTGTGAAACAAGCAATAACAACCTAATTTGACGTTGTACCGATAATTGGCATTGAAGCGAAAACGTTAACTGGAGTAATGCTCAGAGGACACTAAGTGCTGTGGACTTCGAGGGTTCACTCAGACCCAGGCTGTAGCAGAAGAGCACAGTTTCCTCATAATTGTTAATAGCCATGTACCAGAGAAGACGGTGTCACCAAAGCTTTCTAAAAGAATAGAAAGCTAAAGTAATTTCTCAAATTTGTTAGATTTAAAAAAGTATACCTGATTTTACTCAAGAAAATGTACCGAGTTTAACATTTTGACATGTAGATATAGTGAAGCTATTTATTTGACGTTCAAAGGGCCGTGCATGGTAATCTACTTCTGTAGTGAAACCAACCAGATGCGTCAATGTCTCAAATTTATTTTATATGAGTAACACTACATGTTTCGGGCGGACTTTCCGTCCATCATCGGGGGTTAAAGGCTGTACATACTGCAACAAGCATATGTCAAACATACTGCCGACTGCAGTCTGTAGAGGGTTACTCCAATAAAATAAATTTGAAACAGTGACGCATCTGGTTGATTTTACTATAGAAAGCTATTTATTTCCGTTCTCATTAAGATTTCGCAGAGACAGAACCTTATGGTGTAATGGATTTAACTGGCTTATGATAGCAGCCATTTCTCTGGCTTTTGTCAATGTTTATGAATAAGATGCTTGACTATAGGCGAGAAATTACTTAATCATTTTGGCTAAAATCTTTGCTTCAAGAACCGCACGTTTACAAAGAAATAGATACTAATTTATAAAAGAGTCCCCATGTTGGCAAACGCACGCGTGTGCACGCAACTTACACAGCAACAAACGAGACAGGAGGTCAAGAAAAAAATCTGAATGGCGTAAATTTCGTAACCAAAGTGCATTAATTGTGATCATATTAGATACAATCTTCGCCGATCTATGTCGCTTGTTTACAGTGTTAAAGAAAATCTTGACGGCCAAACTTCAAGTTGATCTGACATTCGAACGCAACTGTGACGCAATGGCTGATATACAGAATATGGAATTTTAACAACGGGGAATAAATAAGATCGTCTTACGACAAGAAAAATTCCTAAATTTGTGGCGGTAATAAGTGGTAAATGAAAGGAAATGTAAACTTATCACTTTGGAGTTTCGGATTAACAATCTAAAATATATGTATTGTAAATTTATCACATAACGGAATATCTTACGTACCAAAATATAGTAAATTACGCCAATTCCACCACAGCATCATGACTGTTCATATAATTCAATGGGCTAGACTTAATAAGATGGGAAAGCAAGTTCAAATCACGTATATATAGTTACAAATCGAGAACATATGTCACAACGCAATGACGTAAATGTGCTACAGCCAAAAATGGCTGCCACTGAAGTACAGCACTTTGCATGCAAAAGAAGTTACAAGCAGTGGGGCCTTTTGGAAGTTAAGGTTAAAAAATAAGGCAAACTCAAGTTGGCCTGGAGACTATGTCAGAGAAGAAGCAGTTCCCTCTAGAGACTGCATTAATATTAACGGTGTGGTCTTTTAGAGGTCTCGAAATCCTCTGCACGAGTTCTATCAACTTTCCTCTGTGGCATCTTCTGCATCTTCTTCTTTCAAACTGTGCAGAAGAATCTGTTAATGTTGTAGTTTTGCCTCGTCGCCATTCTGTCTGCCGTCCGTGCAGCAACCTTTTGAAAACTTGACAATCTATAAACACAGAGTGGGACTCAATGTGTAAAAGTTAGCTATAAGAATGTTCCAGATTGTCACACAGCATAGAGAAGTCAGCATGATGGGAAAACTATTTTCAGGTCTCAAAGTTAGGACTGAAAAAAAATCCAAAACCCACAATTTAAATCAAGAAATCTGATACTTTCCCGAAGAGTCTTCCCTATAAAATTTCTCTGCGCATTTTTTATTTCCACATGCCAAGACAAGAGTTGTCCTCTTCGCGTTTCAGTGTTCTAACAATAGCGGCTTGTATAAACCACGATGTCCCATGGCGCACTATAACCTAAATACTAACTCATCTAAATAATTTCGAAACCACTCAGCGCCAGGAAGTCGCCCATCGTCCAGGGTTTAAAAAAATATGTAAAAAGTTCAGTAGTTCCATGAAACTGAATTATTTGGACTTTATTTCCAAACACACGCAGTTCTTCACAGTACGTAAGAAACAAGAATGCAATAAAACGACCATCCAGTCCATGTAAGTTCTGTGCCATTGATGTGTCTCCTGTTCCTTTCATATTGAAATTCCTGTCAGTCACGTACTTTGTCAGAATATTCCCAGATATAATTCCGAGCGAAAAAAAAATCCTGCAAACTCTCTTTTTATGAACGAGATTCTGTGACAGCTGTTACAATTCGCTACGATATATTGCTTCTAGTCCTTCAATATACGCATTAAAATTTTCTTTATAATTTATAATTATAATAGGATTTACAATTTTTCATTCAATGCTTCAATGTTTAGACCGTTTTTAAGTAATGAGTGCAATAAGAATTATCACTGACATCGGGCAAGCTAAGGAGCCATTTCAGTTTCAGTAACTTCGCAACATGTTATTTGAATTTGCTACATTTGTCTCATTTCGATGATAACATTTTTATTTTTTGGTAAATTCTCAGTTTATCCTAGTTATTCTAGTTTACCGGTTTTTTTTTTTTTTCAAATTCGCTGCCGAGTAAGTAGGAGGCCATAAGCATACAAACAGTGTACTGGTGTGACATGTGGTAGCTACTGCAAGACCAGCAAAAGATCCGCAAAAGTGGTAGAAACTGTTTAATATCTTATTAGCCATTGAGCAGAGTTTGTCTTGATCAACTGAAAGGGTTCAATTAACCTACAGATAACGTTACCTTGTTCATACTTCAGAAGCCTTGATCCGTTGTCAGCCAGCAGCAAATACAGTCCACACGTTCGCATTCCATTCCCTAAAATACATTCCATATTCTTCGATTAACATCGGTATTTCTTGTTTATCCCGAAGTCTGTATTTATAACCCGCCAATTTAGCTTTGACTTCCTGATCCTAAAACGCAGCCTACCCGGTGAAACTTACAAATTATGACGCTGCGCACTACGTACTTTTCTTCACTACTCCGTCACATCATCTTTATGGGGCCAAACGGCGACAAATAAGACGTTCGTAAAACAAAACTATCTCAGATTTTATTTTATTAAAATGAATCCAAAGAGAATAATGTCAATTCCGAGGGCAGTTGGAGCGGAAAACCTCCCTCATAGTCGGTAGGTACGGTGACCACATAACCTTGGTCAATACATCTAAACAACAGGAAATGTTATATTTTATACGCAAAACTTTAGTTTGAATTTTCATTCATTCATCAACCGTATGTATGTATTAGTTAAATTCCACAGTGAATTCCGTAATTCCAAGTAAAAGATGGGGTACTTTCTGCGGTGCATGCTCAATATGCGTGACCTTTAAATGTAAAACAGAGAAGGAAACATGGACAACTGCATAACTATTTTCCCCATTACCCTAACCTAGTTTTAACAGAGCTTATCAAACTCTATTGTAAACAACCTGTTAGGACAGAAGTGGGTTATGTCCACTCACGCGCAGAGTCTCAGAATAGTGAGTGAATACTCTCAAACGTTAAATTTTCCTCTTTGTTTAATGAAGTCTCACGTCATGAAGCTGTGCATAGCTCCACACCTTCTTATGCTCAACATTACACGAAACCGAGTGGTCAGCCTCAAGTGCTGGTCATTTACGTCCGGAGAAAAAATGCTAGAACCTGTTGACTAGTGGCTGGCTGTATCCCAGGGCTGGTTTGGACGCAATGGGGAAGAACAAATTCTTTTTGCTGTTGGGAAGCAACCTCTTTGCGGCGATGATGAAGAAGAAGATTTCACACAGAAACCATAAAATAGTGATAAGGGTCAAACCAAACTTTTTTGTAAGTTGCATAGCTTCTCAGAAATGACCGGTATTCGAGTGGGAAAACCTGATCCTGCCCGTTCAATGATCCAAATAGCCTTGTTGTGTTGTCAGAATGGAAATTTGTCCTTGCTAAGGCAGATGCCAAAGGTTTAGGCTTCTCAGGTACAAACCACCTCGGAACTGAATTATGCACTACATATGAGGCACCTTCTCCAGGTTTGCTAGGTGTGTGGCGCATACCGTATATAAATTCATCCCAAATATGTGTTCATAAACGCGTGATTCAACTGCGAGGACAAGCTGTTATCTCCATGTCGTTCTGTAATGCTGCCGCTCGCCTTCTTTGCACCTGCACTCGTGGAGCTGGCTGTGCTGACTCTCAGCACGCCGCATAAGTTTTACTTTAAGAGGTGTGTCGCTGGGTGCGGGGTAAGAGGAGCCTGCAGTCGGATACACGGGATGGCGTGCTGCTTCTGCTAAGTACAGCTTGCCCAGTTTTTAAGACTGTTAGAAGGTCAGAGAGTGTAGCGCCACGAAATGTTTATCGTGTCGTTAACCTTTCATTATTTCTTACTGCATTTTAAATAATACTCGTATTTAGATAGTGTGCTGTCTCCCTTCATCATCCTACAGAGTTTAAGGCCGATTAAAATGGCTAAAAACATAGTTATTAAAGAACTATCAGATAATCAATTTTCTGTTCTCCTGTTACACGATAAATAAAGAATAGTGAATAAAGGTCGACCTACTACACCATTTCCCATTTTAATAACTCATCATTAAACTGAGAACAATATACAAGGCATAATTGCATCTCTCAGTATGAAAATGCTGACTGGTTAGTAGGATGTGCAACAAGAAACAAACTTGACTGTTAACCCCGTTTACTTTTTTCCAACAGATATGTAGTGTGGAATAAACAGGGCTTCGTCCATTTTAATCACGTCACGTGCGTAGCAAAAACACTCAAAACCACAAATTCATGTGTACCTTTATCTACAGTTAAAATTATTGGAAAAAAAGGGTTGACCTGCTTCCCGACGCTCAAGGCAGAACCCGCATCATCAGGTGTAAAGTGACGAAGAACAGAGTAATATTACGTCGGTTTATGGATGCTGCGTGTTATTTAGCTAATAAACAACTTCCGTTCCTGGGAAACGATGGGTCGTCCACATCCGTACACAAAGGAAACTACCTGGACTTGCTCAATCTGTTGAAAAATTGTGACCCACTGTTTTAAAATTATCGGAATTCGGCCACTGTCATGTAATTTCAAATGCAAATTAGTTCTGTATTTCATGACATTCACCATTCCAAAGTTCTAACAATTCTAAAGGCTTGCATTAAATACAGAAATATACTATTTATTTATGTTAATGAATTATGTTGTGGAATAACTAACATTAAGTTCGTTGACACTAGTAAAATGAAGTTTGTTGTGTCAACGAACTTAAAAATTCCTAACGAGAAGTGACCTAATGCTAACACGCAACACACATTTGTTTTAAACGCAACAGAAGCCACCGCATTATATGCCATATACAGCTCACTATTCGGAATGAACATTCACAAATAAGGTCTTGTTTCACCTCGATCTGTGAAGATATGGTGACACAAAACTAGGAGGCAAGTTCTAAGGTCCGCATCTGAACGTGGAGAAGGCATTGTTTTAAGCCGTTCATTTTTTATAATGACCGTGAATTTACCGGTGTGTATCTTTTCTGTTTGCATAAGGTTTTTATAAATGAGCGTGCCACAGCACTGAACACACGACGTTGGCCTGACTGGTTGACAGCTGTCCAAGGAAATTCTATCGATTATCGATTTTTCAATTCAAAAGGCTTTTTAAGCCATCGAATTGTACTGTGTTGCAAAGGGGTGTCCTTTTGGCACGTCGCACAATTTTATAAAGTCGACGATTGGTAAGGATTTGTCAAAATGAGACCTTTATGAACGATATTTTGAGATTTACAGATTATGAGATAACATGACTGTGCGACATGGCTAAATGAAATTTGGTTCCTTAAGGTTCTCCAAATATAAATCTGATCCATATCTGTTAAATTAATGCAAGTAAAGGTAAAGGTAAATTGATCCCGTTACAGGCCCGGTGTGGCCCAGAAGGTGGGTAGAAGTATAGCTCTACTCTTCCATGACCGCGGCACTAGAATGGAGTGAGTGGTCAGCAGCACGCCCCGACTGCACTTTACCCCTGGAAAGACACGGTTTCCAATTTACATTAGGCTGGGTGGGCCCCAGGGCCGGTCTGGATGGGCGGAAAATCTCTTCCCCACTGGGATTCGATCCCGGACCATCCAGTCTGTAGCTCAGTCACTATACCGACTGAGCTACCCGGCCCACAATTTAATGCAAGTAATATAAATAAATCACAACATACACTATATTCGAGGTTCTGAGTTCTCACGACGGTGAGATTTTTTGTGTAGTGACAAGGTACACTCGTGGCTGGATACAAACATTTCAAAGAAATCTGTTCCCTTCATCGGTATGGCTGAAGTGAAGAGCCTAGTATATGGAACAGTGCAAGAGATCAGGCCAAGGAGCACAAGAGAGAAGAATCAGATACACTGGAGAGGGGGTTGAGGTAGTTTTCTGTCCAGACGGTTGGAACGCGAACAGGAAAGGCCCTTCTCGCGGCAAGTGTATAGGAGGTGAAGTTAAGACGCAATTTGTCCTTAAACAGGACCTTCTTTCTTTCTTTCTTTCTTTCTTTCAGACTGAGAATAACAAGTTTCTACACTCTGCTGAGGGAGAAATTTTACGTCAAGTTTTAGAATGGGCTCGAAATAATCCGTCAAGATGCGGTCCCGTGCGTCTGGATTTCTGTAAATAACGTGTCATTTAGCTTGATGTGATGGCCCAAGTTTATGCTTCCATTGTCATGGGTGACTTCTGTGGCAGAGATAGCTAGAAATGCCGATGATGCTATCGGGACCACAAGACAACGTTCTGTTGACAATAAAGTTGCATGGGATTGCGTTTTCAGCAACGATGCTTTGCTGACTGCGGCGAGGCCTGGGTGTCATACATGTTCTGTGCTATTTTACGACGCTCTACCAACTGTTGGAAGTTTATGGTTTCGGTTACAAATGAAACAGTATTATAAATTAGGCGAAAAAGCAAGGTGAAAGGAAGAAGAAGTAACACTTCAGAGCTAATAATCTACATCTTGATGGTCTGAGAAGATACATGAAATTCAATCCAGACGAAACTGTTCGGATCTGTGTCAACCACTCGTGTAGAGACAAATAAAATACAACGGTCACTATAAATTACGTAACATACGCTTCCTAAACATATGATCTGGCTCCTAGGACCGAGTTCGTTTTACAACGCTCTTCCAAATTCCAGGGGTCTAGTATGTTTTTGTACATGGACAGAGAGTCTCTTATTGCTGTGCATCTCAAATATCCTTCCACCATCTCTTATATTGATTGTTTCTGCAACAAGTGAGCCTCAACACTGTCGGGCAAACAGCCAATGCTTTACGAAACCAGCCACCTCAAGCCGAACTGAAAGAAGCTGACCATAGAGACATATCACGACATCGCAAACACGTAAGCCGGAGAGAAAGATAAAAAGTAGAAAGAAACACAAAATAAAGGAAAGGATAAAACAAACAAGAATGGCATGCAGGCGAATGAAAGTTACATAAATGTCAGTAAGAATAGCAAACATCCCCGCATTGCATTACAAGACAAATCCATCAGATTGTACGTAATATGGGCAAATGACCTTAGGAATGTTTTCGTCACCATCTTGCCTGTCTTGTTACCTCTCTTCAGAATTGTGTTGGCAATATGGACTCTTAAAGCGAACTAATCTACGTACACTTTCATACCGATTATAAATGCGTGAGATTCGGATACAACCCCCTCGCCCCACTATGTCGTAACACGTAACGAGGCCTCTAATATCGTTTCCACGCCAATATTCCCTGATCAGGTGTCACTAATATTTCCGTCTTGGTTTCCAACTGACAGCAATCTAACAATACGGCTGTGCGGGATTGGCAAGCAGCAATAACCATGTATATCTTAACAGAGTGTACTACGAACACGTAAGGGACCTTCTTGTTTCATGGAAAAATTTCTGTTGTTTTTGTTTTTGTCGTCGTCGTTATTATTGTTGGTGGTGGTGGTGTTATTGGTGACCAGCTGAACGATTATCAGTTTCTAAAGTCTTCGGTGCAATGCAGATAATTAACGAGCCATCTTAGAATGTACTGTAAATAATCCCGTTACGCTTTAGTCTTCAATAAGATTCATAATAGATTTAGTTGGGAGTAAAACATGTTTAAACTTTCTACGCCTTGCATCGTCCTCACATCTCCCAAGAAGGGCCGATGCCTATCAGACAAGGATGTAACCGTCAGACAACTCAGGGGTGTTCTACGCGTGCGTCCATAGCGTCGATCTCTTTCGGGTCATGACCCGACTCCATCCGTCTGTTTAGCGCCATCTAATTAAGCACAACTAAAGCAAAAGCACCCGCAAAGAACGCCCTGAGTCTTGGTGTGGGGGGAGACAGGATTGTACCTTCAGAACAAAGACTTAGTAACCGCTTAAAAAAAAAAATTCTCTTTCTTACCACGTCAAGAGCTTTCTTGCACTTATTACAGTCCATTAATTCGAATGCGAATTATTTTTTTGTACGATATAGTGACAGTTATGGTAAGAATTTGCACAGCCTCGGTTAGGCTCCTATCTGAATTTGTTTTTGGAGAAAATCAGTCCTCAAAAAAATGAGGTCAATCGCTCGATCGCACATAGTTTGTCTTCCAGCTGCCCAGTTTGACCTTAATTCCTGGACGTGTAATGAGTTAGTCCGATCTCGCTGCTGAAAAGTTTCTGCAGCGCGTTGTCCAGTTTGAACAGACAGAAGCGCTATAAACCTCTACTAGAAATTTAAACTTTCAAAATGTCGACAACGAGACTACAGACTACTGGACTGAAGTATTTTGTGATTTTCCTCAGTTTCTTAACGTCAATATCGGGAATAAATTAAAATAGGCCACGACATTCTCTCTTCATGACCGTGCATAATTGACATCCGATCGCCTTCATATCCCACAGGGCATTTCAGAGTTATTCTTGTATAATAGTATAAACAACCAACTAGATGCAACAATAACAATTTATTAGTAATTTCAATCAGCTCAACATGTTTCGGGCGATAATTTCGTCCATCCTCAGGCGCACTAGACTGTGTTTACAGCTTGTGGTATAATGCACCGAAGAAGTTGCCTGCTGGTGACCTTGTCACCAATAGGCAACTTCGCCCGAAACATGTCGAGCTGATTGAAATTACTAGTAATTTGTTATTGTTGCATCTAGTCGGTTGTTGATAGTATTGTATCAGAGATGCACGGTCACACAAACATAAAATTTATTCGTGTATATTTAAATTACTGCTACTCCGAACAGTGACATTGTACATCACAATGGGTTTCGCGAATTTTATTGTTGGATCTGTGATAGTGAAATACGGCGAGTGTGACTGAAGTGGGAATGACAAATAATGTATCATTGTTCACGTGGGAAGCTAATTTACAATACTTCTACTTCGAACACGGGAAAGGACGTGTTATGTAATAAACAGGCTGAAAATGTTGTGACGTGGTGGTCTTTGGTATTATCAGTGTGAAAACGTCGGATTTTGTTACCAAAGTGTCAGTTAATCCAAACCTTAGATTAAAGAGATGGGAAAACTATCATATTTTTATTCTCGATACCCAGGTACTGGGTCCAGATTCGAAGCGGAGTCTTCGCAAATGGACGCAGCAATAAAACCAAATCAATGACGATCGATTTTGATGCTTCGTATGAAATTCAGGTGATATATTTTAAAATGAGACTGCATGCAGCGTAAGTTGAGACATTCCCGTAATATTCTGACAGTACCGGGGCATCCACACGTCTCTTCTCATGTAAAATTGCAAACACAAAATGAAAAACACGCTCTGCAATGAGGTAGGTCTGGCTCTGAGGTAGGAAACAGCGCTTCCAGTTCGATTGAGGTGACTTCACTGCAATTCGAAACCAGGTCTCAACTTTAGTGTGCATACTGACGTTCCACTAAACTTGCATCGCTGAACAATGAACCCGCAAACGCAAAGACACGTTCAACGCTCATATCACTCAGACGACAGAATTACGATGCACATTTGCTTCCTCGACATAAATTCTGGAAGTGGACACTAAAAGCAGAACAGAATACATTGCAGACCCCCATTCTACAACTTCTTACATTCTCCGCTTGAGTGCGTTGCCTCCTTTCGTGCAGAAAGGAAACCTTTCACTACCGATGTCCACTGTGTCGACAGTAATTTGACACAAAAACGGAACAAGGTGCAAGTTTAGAGAATTTGGCTTTAATGATATTAATTATCGCCCTGTCTTCGACAGTTCATAAAAAAGTAAGAAGTTCCTTATTTTCTTATTACTCTCAAATATTCAAGTAATCGAATCCTAATACAATTGATGCAGCTTGCAGGAATAGTGCGACAGCTCGTTACGACGGTAGAAATATTCACCCCACTTTAAACATATATTTCAAGTATTACTTCACGCATTTCTGTACTTGTGTTTGCCATGTTAAGTGGGTGCTTTCTGAGCAACGCAAGACTCGTCCTCAGGACGCGAACGAACAAGAAGGCTTTAAGTGTGAACTTTCAAACACAACCTACCGAATAATTCGGCGCGCAGAAGAAGTTCTCAAACTTGGAGATTGAAAAAGAGAATAACATCTTGTCATACAATATTTGTTTGAACTACAGATGTTATCTGATTTTCCGACATTTGTGAGCATGCTAACAAGTCTTCTAATTAAACGAAATGCTGAGAAAGTCCTCCGAGATTGAGTTACTCAAGGACTTCTCTCGATTGAATTATTCGTATGTTTATATTAATAAATATCACGTAGAGAAAAACTGTATTATAAATACTCTGGTTTATAGTTGAGTAAAGAGAAAACCAACTTGGTGCCACTTATTTTATTATTTATTCAATACTCATTCAATGCTCAACATGTTTCGGCCGTTAATACGACCATCTTCAGGAGTCTGCGACTAAC
>Ga0123355_10010366_pt1 | contig 14274 bp, 9 predicted proteins | sample TergutEmb28metaG_3_FD_89872 | JGI IMG/M metagenome (GOLD analysis project Ga0123355, IMG submission 89872) | Embiratermes neotenicus P1 segment gut microbial communities from Petit-Saut dam, French Guiana - Emb289 P1 | ecosystem: Host-associated > Arthropoda: Insects > Digestive system > Gut ...
ATTTTAATTTGGGTGGGGCCGTTCATCTTTCCCCCCCCTTGTGGGTTCCTGGGGGGGGCACGGAAAAATTTGAAAAATTTTTTGTAATCTCATGTAAAGAGGCCCAAAAAAACTTCCCTTTTTTTTTTTTTTTTTTTTTTTTGCACCGTGCACTGTAATATAATTATACAATACAAACCAATAAAATGCACCTTTTTGAACTAATATTTTAATTTATGATGTCTTATACGTGTTTCGAATCCGAGGATTCACCTTCCGAAAGATACGAATTTCTCTAAATTTCACAATACATTTTACGCCATTCGAAAATTTGTAGTTGATGTATAAAAACTCTAGTCTTATGGGCATTTGCTCCATTTACACAATAATATTACTGGTGATTTTTACCCCCCAAAGAAACTGTAAATTTGTTTAAAATTGGGAGAGTTTCTTAAACATTGGTACAAATTCGAAATCATTGCAGCAATCAAAGTTCTGTCTTCCTGCTGTAGCAACACACAAATTAAAGCCGTCCCATAACACACACTTTATAATCTTCATAGTTGCACAGTGCATGTTGATAGCATTAAGTCCCTTATTTGTAAAACTAATGCACACATTTTATTATAAAATTGTTAAACAGTTAAAATCATTTAAAATTATAATAGTTATCGGTATTGTGGCTGCATATGCAACCACAATACCGATAACTTCAAATAACGATATGTAACCGAAGTCAACATTGTAACTTTAGCGAAGCACAGGCTGAGAGCTCCCTGATGATGGTTTATGTAAATCGAAACATGTTGGAGCAACTATTATAATTTTAAATGATTTTATCTGTTTAATGATTTTATAATAATTTGTGTGCATTAGTTGGACAAATAAAGGACTTAATACACTTGAACGTTTTCAAGGCTTCGGCTTGCTGAAAGTTAATGGAGAATCTTTATTATTTGTGTCTTTATTTTCTCGCCTTGTTTCCACATAAACACCATACCTATTAACTGTTCCCTCAGTGGCACGAAAAATCATTACAGATTATTGTATATTGTTTCTCGTTTGTCTTCTTGACCCATGGAAATGACAACATTAAGCTCTGTCACGTGCAGTTTCCAGGAAATCTTAGGTAAAGTGCCGACTCAACCCTCCTCGACAGGGATTCAAGCCTTTTTTGCTCCAGATATCCAGAACTGTACTCTGTGAAAAATTTAGGAACAATTAGCGTGCCGTTTTGCCGGCAGCGACACCAGCCAACGGCCGGTATCGAGCGCGGTAACATCACGTGACGTCCATGTAGAGCGACCGTAACTCTAAACTCCGCTGCAAGGTGGCACTACAGGGCGATTTCAGAAACATGATGTGTTTCCATTCCACGGCGGAGTTGTAGTGGATCTTTTGTTTCGTGCATGTCATAATAAACCCGATAGAAAACTGTACCTTAATTCTACGTACATAGTGACTTGTGAGACTGTGGTCTTGTGCAGAACATAACGTAATGTTATAAACATACTAAATTGTACTTCGTTACACGTTCACAATTACCGTAAGGATTTCAAATGGAAAGTTACACACTTCAAATGCGGTCTGTACTTTACACTACGCCCAAAAATATCCATATGCTAAGACAGTCCTCTTAGAAAATCGATGTAATTAATTTGCTATTCTGATAATCTAGTGGGCCGGGATAGCACAGTTGGTATAGTGACTCGCTACGTGCTGAACGGTCAGAGGATCGAATCCCGGCTGGGGCGAGATTTTCCGCACCCGTCCGAACCGGCCCTGGAGCCCACCCAGCCTCCTATACAATGGGTACCGGGTCTTTCCTAGGAGTAATGCGGCTGGGGCGTGGCGTTGACCACCCACCCTCAGCTAGCGTCGAAATTAATGAGAGAGTAGAGCGAAACCACTACTTCCCCTCTGGACCTGTTCTAGGGTGAACTTTACCTTTACGTTTAATGATCTAGCTTTGTCTTGGGCGGATGCTAATGCCGAATTTAATGGAAATCTGACAAATTTTGAGATACTGAAATGCGGACACACATAAGCTACCGTTCATGAAATTTTTATGCACGCTGTTTATAAAATGCATACCACAAAACACATCGCACAGAGGAATGTGCCTGTGAATCGTAACGAATATACTTTCTTTTTTGTTTTAATGAAATGCTTCGATTTACAAGAAAGCTGAACCTTTCGAGGTAGTAATAAGGAATTTCCTCCCTTCGAACGCGACTACATACAAAACGTCCATAAAGGAGTGACGTCATGAGTTCACGTACCTACAGTTCTTCTCACGGAACACAACAGCACCTCTGTATATTAAAGATGTTCAGAATGCTTAAAACTTTTCTTTGTGCGAAAGTGTTCAGATTCTGGAGTCCAGAGAGGGAAGCAACTCTACCTTCTTATGACTAAACACTTTAGTCTCCTTAAGGAATTGCCGTTCGCAAGTTTGTCAGGAGTTCCTAAGTTTTTCCAGGGCCCGAAGTTGCCTTATCGTGTTAACGGCAGCCATTCCACGAAATAAACTTTTCGCTGACTTATTCAGTGCACTTCTTTCCCTTAGTCCCACATTTAAGGCTGTTTGCATTTCATTACAATTATATTCCGTTCATATACAGCTAGCCTGTTTTGCATATTATTGTAAGCCTGATTATGATCCGATCGGGTCGAAACGTACTGGAATTATTGTTTTGACAAAAAGTGGTTATGGGTTAAAGTATAATCTCTTTCACACCTCTATTGTATAAAACACTACTTTATGCCGTTCATCGATATAAAGTTGGTGTGCATTTCATGTTTCTTCCATTAGATTAGCCAGTTCCGTCTACGTCATCTTTCTACATATGGTAATCTTAAGGATATTCTGTAAATGGTAAAAAAAAATTACATAGCTTCTCTTAAAATAGTTCTTTCTTCTTCCCGTAAACTTTTCTCTGGTATATTTCTTCTCAGTTGCATGTTTACTGACATCCAAAACTACGCTACGTTCGTGCGTTGAGAGACGGAGGAGTTTCACAAGAAAACCAAGGAACAATCAAAGTAAATTTGACGACACTGCTCAGCAAGCAAGAGAACAGATACAGATACAGATACAGTCTCACTCTGGTACCTCAATTGCTGGGTCACAGACAGTTAAGAAGCGGTCCGATTTGCAAACTTTGTTCATGTCCGCAACAGCAGTTCACTGGGAAACTTTTCAGACACGGCAGACAGAGAGAGAAACAGAGAATGAGAATAAAAGATAGCATTACCAGCGGTAGAAGGAAGAATAATTAGTGTGAGGATGTTGCGTGTGCATATTTAGGTTAGAACAACTTTTCGTACTTCGACATTTTCTACTTACTCATTTTAATTTGGTGCTTATTGTCACCCTTAATCACACTCAATAACACACACAAACACACAAACACACACACACACACACAAACACAAATACACACACACAAACACACACACGCACACACAAACACACACACACAAACCACACACACAAAAACACACACACACACACACAAACCCCACACACACACAAACCCCACACACACACACACACACAAACACACACACACACACACAAACACACCACACTCGGTAGGAGTCCTCTGGACCAGAGATCTGCACGTCGCAGGTATCTCTACCTGACAACACACAATCTTCACAAAAGACAGAGATCCATGTCCCGGACGGGATTCGAGCCCAAAATTGCAGCAGGCGAGTGGCCGCTGACCCACGCCTTAGTCAGTGCGGCCAGCGGGATTAGCGTTGACAAGCTTCCGTAATTATAAAAATATTGAAAACGATCTTTACATTGTAAACTCAAAGGTTATGTGAAGTGTTTGTTACTAAAGTCATATAGGTTTTTAACACATTTTACCGTCTCGTATCGGCCAAAGAAATACGTAACCTTGGAAACTCTCGCTTCTTCCGTCTTCGCTTAGCTCGTAAGAAAAATACATCTTCAAGAATGTTGTGTCATTTCAACCAAACTGAGGCTCTGGAGCTTTCCTGTTTATATACATCTCAGTCTAAATTACGCAACATTAAACTTTAAATGGGTATAATTACATTTATGCGCAATGTGCAGGCCTATAAAAATAGCCATTTTTAGGGTTTCTTAATTCAAACAGCAGTTTTTTTTTCAGGACAAAAATGTTACATTTATTATATGTTTATTTGTAGAGATATTAATTATAATAACAAATTATATAATTACCCCATGTTTCGAATTGCACGGTTGTCATCACGTTATTCTAAATGTAAGGAGGCTTTTCGGTTTTTTCCGTGTATTTTGACTGTGCTGTGGTTTTTATTTTTCTGGTTCGTAGGCTGTTGCTGTTTGTTAACGGCGGTATTTATTGTTATAATTGTTAGGTTTAGGCAAATAGTAATATGATAAAGCATTGTTGAGCAGACAAGAAACCTCGTATTGCAATAATAACCTCACCACACGGCACAACGCTATGCAAATAATAAAGACTACCCGAGCTTACTGATTCATCACATTCTTCCTTTTGTGCCCTCAGTTCGTGCAGTGCAGTAGGCGAGGGACCAGGGATCATTTCGTAGTGGGAAGTCCAGTAGTCAGAATTTGGATGTTTATCCCTAGACTATTGTGATAAATCTTATGTTTATTGGACCGTGCATCATTGTGACAGTTGAAGAATAAAAGACCAACTTGATGTCACTTGCTATTTTATTTCACTTCTTATGTGCTCAACGTGTTTCGGACATTAATATATCCATCATCAGGACCTTGCGACTATTCTGTTGAATTACCACATTGGTCGTATTGCTCTTGGTTCGATGTGTGTTGGAGTTTCGGGTGGTTGGGTGGTAATGCTAATGTGGTAATTCAAGAGAATAGTCGCAAGGTCCTGATGATGGATATATTGATGTCCGAAACAAGTTGAGCACATAAGAAGTGAAATAAAATAGCAGGTGACATCAAGTTGGTCTTTTATTCTTCAACTATTGTGATAAATGTTTTGGACCGGGGAACAGGCTTTTCAGTCTTTGAGTGTACCGTGCACAGTGCACAGTGCACACAACACAACAGCCGAGTTACAATCAGTCGGTTATCAAACACTGTCTGGGCTGACCAACACTTGCCTTAATTAGGTACGAGTTTCTAAATACCACTCAGCTGGTACTTTGACTGTATGAGCCTCGAATAAAGCCCAGCAGTTAGACTTCGATGTATAATTGGCGAGGGTCATAGTGCAACTCGCGTACAGTCCCATCAGAAAATTAAAATTCTTTCTGATAAAATACAGTCGATCCCAGTGGTCGCACGGTCTAAGGCCTAGGTCTGCGGCCGCTCTACCACTGTGACTGTGGGTTCGGATCCCACCGCGGGCATGGATGTTGTCTGTTGTGAGTGTTTTGTGTTTTCGGGTAGAGGTCTCTGCGACGGGCTGATCACTCGTACAGAGGAGTCCTACCGACTGTGGTGCGTCGTTGTGTGTGATCTAGAAACCTCGTGAATGAGGAGGCACTGGCCCACTGGGGGTTGTTGTGCCAAAACAAACAAACAAACCGTTAAAATAAGTTGCATGTAACGCAATCAATTATTGTAAGCAATCACTATAATAACATAAAAAGTCTTTCCCAAGGATCCCGCATTACATATATATGTTTAGTTATTCTTTGGGCGAAGGTCAGAAATGCAGCAAAGTTCAGAGAAGAAATTTCAGAGTCCAGTGATTGCAGGCCTTGATCAGTAATCAAAAGAAGCCCCTCGTACTGCTCTGACGTCCAGTCATTAACGTCCATAATCATGAAGTACCATCGCTTGTCACCCATTAAATGTTCTTGTGTAGTTTTGAGGACGTGACTTTGTGTCGCCGGTAAATGGTTGCCGACACATTACAGGCGACTGAACGACCATCAAGAAGGCTGTGGGTATCGTCATTTCGCACAGCACTATCATAGCAATAGAATGTCGAAATTACGTGAACTCATTACGTCCCATGTAACGACGTACAGTTTATGTCCCACAGCCGCACGATGCCGCCGACGGGCTGTCATTCCTCTTGCTCATTACGGAAGATTCATGCTCACTTCTCGGTCCGGAGCCGGCTACCTCAACAACAATTGTCAGGGATTTCCCTTAGCCTTTGCTGCGAAAATACGGTTTTGTGTAAAAAATTACTGCACAACTACATAATGTTTAATTAAGATAGTAATTAACAATTTGTCGCAACGTTATGAGTTGTACAGCATCATTAAACAGTAAAGCAAAGTGATGAATGTACAGGTTTACACAGGGTGAGAGAAAATTGCATGGCCAAAACCACAGGAGGAAACCTACACTTCAGTACAAGGAAATGTGTTTTATTAACATAGGCTTTTTGAAGCCTCTTCCCCCAATTACGGCCCTCTGAGTATTGAAGAAAATGCTCAGATTTACCCTTGAGCTTCAGAGCAGGACTTGGCACGTCTGAACAGTGATAGCCTGAATGACTGAAAAAATCCAGATGTCTTAGGCACGAACTCATATCCATTCAGTATTTTTTGTCGCAAATTCTGGAAGTCACTGACTTCTTTAGCAGAAGCAGTGGACTTTGGATGTTCTCGGAATTAAAACACTACGCAATTAAAATGAGCGCAAAGAGCAGGCCACGCTGCCGGTCCACCTCCTCCTATCCATTGTTCCGGAAACATGTTCAAAAGCTCCCGAATCCTAGCCTGCAGATCAATGGCTTACAAGAGGTCTGAAAGGAGGCGTCTTTGGAAGTCGTAGTCAACATCCCCAATCGGTAGTGGAGGAAGAAATTAATATTGTACATTTTCAGTGCAACTAAACTGCACATATAATAAGTAGTAGCAACTTGTTGCACAATTTTTTATTTTATTAATTATCGCTCTGAAATATTTCAAAATTATTTCTTGACCATATTCTGGGAACTTGTGGATTTTTTTCGATGTGTGAAGCTTATTTAGTAGCATTAATAGAATTCATCCCGTTGTGTGGAAATCATTAAGTTTATTATAAATAGCATAGAAATTTCCGTCAACACAACTTTAATTATGTAGGCAGATGGAAAATAATACGGCAAAAAAGTGATGTAAATAATAGGTTCTTAAGCTCGACCTGAAGATGACCCCAAGGGTCGAAACATGTTGTAATTGTAAACCTACATAATTAAAGTTGTGTTGACGGAAATTTCTATGCTATTTATTTAGTAGCAGTTTATATACGTAATTAAAATTATAATTGAAATGAAAATATGTATTAATTTTAATAATAATAATATAAAAGATTGCCAAATTAGTTGAAACGTAACCTGCAAACATCGAAAAAACAAACAGGTCCCTGAGGATGGCCAAGAACTGAGGTCGAAATATGTCGGAGCAGTAATCAGTAAATAAAAAGTTTGTGAAAAAGTCAATGTTAATTATTACGTATGTCGTGGAAGAAAATGTGGATCCAGAAGCCTGTCTTCTGCAATGCCTACGTGGAAACTAGACGTGGACACTGAAAATGTCCCTTAATTAGGAGGCCATAAAGCGGAAACCATGCTTCAGAAGGCCTACGTTGATACATTATTTTATGCTTGATTTGCGCTGTAGAGTCAGTTCCTGTAGATTTCCCACTGCATAGTTCCTTTACCCTATGTACCTACATACGGGCGCCTATATATATATATATATACTATGCGTCTGCTGGTGTCTCGGTGCTCTTAGTGTGTTTTTACAACGTCCTTCCACTTCACCTAACCTCACGGCCACAATTTTTGAAAACTGTCAGTTCAGGAATTCAACCCACGTCCTTTCACGGCAACTGTATAAAGGTCACATATTCAAGTTAAGTTTTCTCCCGTAACACGGCGTTGCCTGGTAACTTGGCGAGGAATATCTATGTTCATGTATTATTACCCTTTGGTTCTTTAGAAATTACAGTAAGTAACCTAGATCTTCCTAAAATTCCGTAATTCCATTACACACTCTTTTACTTTCTATATATATACATATATATATACAACCTCCACGTTTTTCTGCTAAGCAAATCTCGTACAGATGTGAATGGTAGAAGTCAGTGAAAATGTAACAAATCCACGCAATATAAGGTCTGATTCAAATAGTTACGTACCAATTAGGTTGTTCTCAGACAACTTGTGTATTGACATAATATGACCTGAAAATGAAATACTTACAAATGTATGGAAACAATCTAGGCTCCATGAAAGTAAAATACACAACAATGTTATAAAAACATACCTAAAAGTAAACACTGGGTAGTGTTGAGGAATCCAGGAACAATTTGCACACCTCACTCGCAACACCAGCGCATGGGTACCAACGAGCAGGGATCCACCGAGTGGGAATTTAAACCCACCAGATCAAACACATATTTCGCATCCTGTTTCTGACTCATCCTCCATAGAGGTGTGTAATTATTACCACGAACTTGGCGATGATTGTTTCCTCCATCACACTCGTTCCAATCCATCACACACAATTACTGATTATAATTACACTGAAAATTAATAAATCTCAAGCAAACAGAGTATAAATATCTCATTTCACGACATTCTTTAAAATCATAGGCTTGTACCGAAAACTAGCCGACATGCTTCTGTCTAATGTTTACGACATTTACCATTTAATTCTATACAATGTTGGTGTTTTTTGATAATGTTCATCTGACATTCTGTAGAATTGGGCTAAAGACGCCCTTACGGCGGTGAGACATTGTGATCTTTTGGTGTGCGGTACAATGTTGGGGAGGTTGAGATCTTGTGAGCTTCTGGGTATATGGCACGATGTTGGAGAGGGTGAGATCTTGTGGTCTTTTGGTGCGCGGTACAATGTTGGGGAGGGTGAGATCTTGTGAGCTTCTGGGTATTTGGCACGATGTTGGAGAGGGTGAGATCTTGTGATCTTTTGGTGTGCGGTACAATGTTGGGGAGGTTGAGATCTTGTGAGCTTCTGGGTATATGGCACGATGTTGGAGAGGGTGAGATCTTGTGATCTTTTGGTGCGCGGTACAATATTGAATAGGGTGAAATCTTGTGATCTTCTGGGTGTGTGGGTCCATGTTGAAGAGGATGAGGTCTTGTGATCTTCTGGGTATGTGGGGAACATGTTGGGAAGGGTGAGATCTAGTGATCTTCTGGGTGTGTGGGTCCATCTTGGAGGGGTGTGACATTGTGATCTTCTGGGTATTTGGCACCATATTGAGGAGCGTGAGGAAAAACTACGTCTCGACAGAACTCCCGTTCTTTATTGACCCCTTGCAAACCTCACAGATAATAAATAAATGAACAAAGAGCAGTACAGTAATAACAGCTGACGGAGAGAAACTGCAATACAGGGAAAAATATTTTCCACTATTAGGCTACACTAAATCTCCCTCACTATGATTTGGTCCGCTAGAGACAATCAACTCGAAGACACTCAATTCAACATGGGATTTTTGGAGGAGCAAGCGGCACTGGGACATGTTGCTTCGTTAGTATTTCGGCCTTGCGCTGTCAATACTTTCCAACAATTGCTCCTGTCTCATATCAGTTCATCCACCAATGTGCTGTGTAGTCTTATTTACGAACACATTCACTAAACAAAACATCGAAATAAAACTTACATGGTTTTCCCTAATTACATTACAGGAGTCTAAATGTCAGAGTCATGACTGGGTCACATAAATTTTGTACACTGATTTACGGGTGGAGCTCCTGATTCATTCCCTACCCTGTGACACTGACCTACGTCCGAACTTGAAACTGTGTTCGGTCGGTCAATACCGGAAACGTGAGACATCCACTTTACCGAATTTACCGAGAAAATTTTATTACGAATGCGGCTGGTCGGATGCTCTAAACAAGGCCGGTTGTTTCCATAGTTCGTAGAAAAAACACTTTTATTCGCCACAGTGAAAAAGAATTCTTGGTGATACCGAAGGCAAGAAAATCCAGATTTGTAAAAATACATGACGATTTTTTGAGTCTTGTCAGATTCTCGTTCTTCGCGGAGGAGAGTATGAGCATTGGACACTGTACAACTGCATTGGCCAGTGACATACTTAACTTTCGCAGTGGTGGTGAACATTTCGAAGCCTTTTGCCCCATAAATTGTTAGGTGGTTACAGACGTTTCGGAGAAGCGTAATCTCCATAGTCAGGGTCTTGAACTTAGCCCAAGAACAGTGGTCCTGAAGAGAATTATCACACTCCCCGAAACACCGGTAACTGTATAACACTAGGGACAGCATAACAAACCAGAAGACTTCAATTTTTCTTATTTGGTTTAGTTATGCATGGGTTGGTTATGAGTGGGTCGGGATAGCTCACTACGGGCTGGACGGTCCGGGAATCGCATACCGGTGGGGGTGATGTTTTCCATCCAGACCGGCACTGGTGCCCACCCATATTCCTTACAATGGGTACCGGGTCCTTCCGGGGGTAAAGCGGTCGGGACGCGGCCTTGATCGCCGACCCTCATCTAGCAATAAGGTTAAAGAAAGAATAGAGTTTTACCTCTACTTCCCATCTGAACCTTCGTGGCCTGTTCCAGGGTGACTTTTAATTTGCTTTTATGGTTTGATTATGAAGTTTGAACATTTATGTTTACTTTGCTTATCCTGCAGACCACCGAATCTACTTGTGGAATTCTAATTTGATTTTACTCAAGGGACTTTAATCAATACGGAGTGCTTTTTGCTGTACGTATTGAGCGTGGGTAACCATACTGAATACGATAGTATTGACTCTGGTGCGAATCAGACGGTTGTTTCATGATGTTTCAAGATACCTTTGTAGTCTGTGCATGCCTATGTTACGACAGAATGTGACAGGAGACAGTCGTTGCTTACTTAAAGTTACAATCCCAAGCTTCCGTGTCTGTTGTTTGTATGCGTCTGAAACTTGGTCTCTCACACTGAGGGAGAAACTTAGGCTGAAGGGTGTTCAAGAATAGGGTGTAGACAAAGATATTTAAGCCAAAGAGGGACGTGGTAACAATGGAATGGAGACCACCACATAACGAGGAGTTTTATGACCTGCAATCTTCACCAAATATTATTCGGGTGACCAAACCAATATGAATGAGATGGGCGGCCGGGATGTAGCAAGTATGGGGAGACAGGTAATACAAATAGGGTTTTGGTGGGAATCCTGAAGGAAAGAGGCCGCTTGGAAGAAATAGGTAGAGATGGAAGGTGGATAGTTAGGAAGTGAGGTGAGGCATGGACTGGGTTGATCTGGCTCAGGATAGGAAAAATTGGAGGACGTTTTTGAATGCGGTAATGAACCTTCGGGTTCCATAAAATGTCAAGAATTTGTTGAATAGCTTAAGAATCGTTAATTTCTCAAGATGGACTCTGCTACAAGGATTTAATTATCCCAGGATTCCGGGTAGACTGAGAAAAACTACGGATGCGGTGAGTCTCTGGTCCGATTTCGTGTCCAGAAACTTCCATATGTATAAAAAAACCGTTGAAGATAATCGATACTTCGTGTGTAAAAAATAATTGTGTCAGGTTTTCCTACATTCGTTCGTTCAATTCGAGTCGCTAAGACCCACACAGACCCATCAAAACCGACAATCATGACGGACGTAGCATTGCGCTACACGTTACCAAAAACTCCCTACATATTTTTTAAAAATTGTTTTAAATGGTTACAGTTTACACACATGATGAATGGCCGGCCTCTCACTGCGAAGAGCCAGGTTCGATCTCAGGGCAGTTTATGTGGGATTTTTAATGGATAAAGTGACATTCAGACTGGTTTGTCATTAAGTCTTCAGAAACTTGTACAAGGAACACCTTTAACAACAACAACAACAAATCAACAAATGTTCCATCGACTTTGTTTTGATCCAAGTCTTCTTATCAACATAGAATGATATATCAATGACAAAATGTGGGGTGTGATTTACTTAGAATCTCATTAATTACCTGCATAATTCTGTAAGATGTTTGCGGGTCTAAACGTGGCTCGGTCCTCACTCAGAATGATGGCAGCATGCTCTGTGGAATCCCGTAGCCAAAGCATTTCATTGTCAGTATCCACTATTGAGAGTTTCAGAATCGAGTTCTGTGTATAACAAAGGGTAGCGAAGCGGACCAAGATATTGCATACGTAAATAATTATAATAAGCAAACAACAAGATAGGTATCTTGCTGCTGTACCATGCTTGCTTGTATCTTAAAAAGAATCCTTGCGGCATTCAAAAGGTTGCTTGCTTCATAAATCATGCCAAATATAATGACTTATATCAATAAAATATAGAGCATGAGAAGGAAAGTTTTGGTCTTACTACAGGATTTTTCAAAATCCTAGGACTTTACGGGTCCTTGTAGCAAAGGAAATGGAGAAGTGAATAGATTGTATGAGAGACAGATGTCTCTGAATTATGTGGCCAGTTATTAAACTTCCTGCCATATTTATTGTTTTTATCTTTGGAACTAATAACCTATATAGGAGGAAATATATGCCAGCATTTAATAGCATGTGCTCTGATACAAATCCTCACATTTAATTAATACAGAGTGGCCCGAATGAAGGCGCATCTCTGAATTGTTCTTTCTTTGATGAAAGTAAAGAAATAGTACTTTGTGACAAATTGTATCTAGCTCGTAGCCTTCTAGTAAAACAGCCGGAAGTTTAGAAAGGCGGTAACGTTATGTGACGTCAACTATCCCGCTGAGTTTTTATCGGTGAGTAAAGAAATGAAACCAAAAGCAAGATATGGCGTACAGCCAGCATTACAGATTTTGCTGCCAGCAACTCATGTTCTGTACAAGTCGTCGTTTACTCTGATTACATTTCTTAAATGGGGTTGAATTACTTGCACTGGATTGAAAACCTTACGTCATTATTAAGGAGCGGAATGTGAATTGTCACCATTGCTCTAGTGAAGGCCTCGGCGTCTTACGGTGCAGATCAAATGAGGTAAAATAGCCCAAAAATACGGTCAGGTATGTTTGGAGATAGAGTCTTTGGACCACATCTCCTCCAGGAACCTATCTTTGGCCCGATATAAAATATATGCATCGATTGGCCACTGCCAGAACTCATAGAAAACGTCGTTTGGACACTGGACAACACATACGGAATCAGCTTGACGACTACCTGTCCACTACAGGAACCATTTCCATGAATTTTTGAACGCCTATTTCAGGGAAGGTGAACTGGCAACCTGGTCTTCAGGTTCTCCAGACCTCAACAAAAATTAATCAATTTTTTCATTCTTTTTAATTGTTTTCGTGCAACAGCCCCCGGTAGGTCAGGGCCTCCTCATTCACGAAGTTTCTAGATCACACACAACGACGCACCACACTCGGTAGGACTCCTCTGGACGAGGGATCAGTTCGTCGCAGAGACCTCTGCCAGACAACACATAACACTCACAGCAGAAAAATATCCATGCCTCCGGTGGGAGTTGAATCCACAATCTCAGCAGGCGAGCGGCCGCAGACCTATGCCTTAGACCGCGTGACCACTGGAACCGAATTTTTGATTTTAGAGTTAAATATTTATCAGCGTCCATCGATGGGTTTTCAGAACACGGTGGTCCGTGTGCATACAGAAGTCACTTGAGTGTCCGGAAATACAGGGTGTGGCAGAAAAACCTGACGGTTTTCAAAATTGAATAACACAATGAGGTTTCACCTTTTTATGTATAAGTTGTTATCACTGGAAAACTCAGTACATGCTATTTTAAGTTTCGAAAAGTACGGCACCCAGATATCTCCCACCATTTCTCAAACACTGCTTCAGTCTTACTCCAAGATTTTCCATCACCCGACGAGTCATCTGCTCCGAGATCGCTGCGATTTCTTCCTCTTATGCTTTGCTTTAATTCCGCTGTGGTTCTAGGCTTAGAGATGAAAACTTTGCTTTTGAGATACCCCCATAAAAAGTAACCACAAGCGGAGAGATCAGGCGAACGTGCCGGCCATGGAACATCACCGCCACGGGAAATGACATGTTGTGGAAACATTTCCCACAGAACACTCGTCGATACCCTTGCTGTGTGGGCTGTTGCTCCATCTTACTGAAACCATACTGATGAGAGATCGATCCCACAACGACGTATCTCAGGTTCACAGAAATTGGGTAGCACTGCCACACAGCGCTCGGATGCCACAGTAACGGCTGCACCTTCGTTGACTTCAAAGAAGGGCCAAGAACTCCAAACGATGCGATCCCACAGCAGACAATCAATCTTTCGCTGTGGAGAGGACGCTGATGAGCTCTTGTGGATTTTCAGGTGCCCAGTAGCGATAATCTTGTTTGTTCACATAACCTGACAAGTGGAAATGTGCTTCATCAGTCATTAGGAC
>Ga0123355_10010367_pt1 | contig 14274 bp, 5 predicted proteins | sample TergutEmb28metaG_3_FD_89872 | JGI IMG/M metagenome (GOLD analysis project Ga0123355, IMG submission 89872) | Embiratermes neotenicus P1 segment gut microbial communities from Petit-Saut dam, French Guiana - Emb289 P1 | ecosystem: Host-associated > Arthropoda: Insects > Digestive system > Gut ...
AGTCGCAGACTCCTGAAGATGGTCGTATTAACGGCCGAAACATGTTGAGTAATGAGTAATAAATGAGTATTGAATAAATAATAAAATAAGTGGCATCAAGTTGGTTTTTCCCTTCACGCAAAAATAAAATATATTATAAATAAAATTAATTATTGCATTATATTGTTCTTACGACACGTACAGCGGCTCCATCATTTTTCCAAAATGCAGCTCACGACCACGGATCTAATCCGCAACTGGTTTTTTAGTCCTCTGAAACTGTAAAAAGGGTGCGGATTAGATTCGAGAATGTACAGTATATAGCTCTAATTATTTTAAATCTCGGCAGTAGATGAACATGACTGAACAGCCTCACGCCCGGGGCACTTTACCACCGAGCGGAGAGCTTCCGATACCCATTTAGTATAAAGCTGCATGGGCCCCAGGATCTGGTCTGGACGTTTTTGACAGAAAAATGTGCTGATCGTGCCACGATTCGAACCCGGAATCGTCCAGCCTTTAACCTTGACGTTGTACTAACCGCACTGTACATTTACTGTAAACATTCAAATTATATGTTAGTTTTTCATTCGTTTGTGCAGATCACTTAGTACTCTGAAAACCATGCTTATTTAGCTGTTGGCACTCCCTAGCCATTTGATAGATGCTTTAGAAATCACGATACATGCAGTTGCCAGCGACAAATCAAAACCACATTCATGAAGAAGTTAACAGCAACTTACATGTGGCACAGCTGGCAAACTTTCAGTTCATACATGTTCCAAGTTCCTACCTAAACACCTAAACTATAAACAATTTCAGTTTGTCTTAGTTAGGTATAAAACCCTGTTTCTTACCCCATTTAAAGGACCCAGAATGCAGGTGTTGCAAGCACATTTGGCTGATGAAATGTTTAAGTCTCAGAGACATGATGTAACTGTGTGAAAAAAATTACACAGTGAAAATACTGACAATTTGCCCTCTTTGCCAGTTATTGTTGGGAATGAAAAATAAAGAGCAGCATTTTTAAGCAGCATTTAGAACAGGCATGTCAAATGTGTGGCCCCAAAACTTTCAGGTTTCATCTAAAAATGTACAAAAATGCATGCAATATTTGAGATGTTTAGTGATGCTTTTCAATTCATATTGAAAGTGCAACTGTCTTCTCACAGTTACAATATGGGTACTGATTTAGAAGACACTTAAAATTCACACCCCATTTAATCAGGTGATAAATTTTTAATGTTTAAAAATGACTCATAATCCTGTTATAGGTAGAGTATTTGTATAGTTCACTAGGGTCTCGGTTTACAATGGGGTTACGTTCTCAAATATTTGGTTGTAAATCGAATCGTTGTAAAATGAGTACTATTTAAATGGTTTAAGTTGAGATAGGTTCATGGGCCAAACAAATTAGGCAAATAATTTTATAATTTACATTTCTTTACATTATGACATACAATTTCAATTTAATAAATTAGGTATATAGAAAATTACACAGATAATTGAAAAAATATAAATCAAATCACTTTTTATCTTGTTCAAGAAGGCTCAGGCCGTGGTTCAGAAGACATCAAGAAAGAATGTAATGTCAACTGTTTTTTTTTCTTTCTGTCTCTCTGGTGGACGCCATGGGTGGAAAAATCACAATCAACTTAAAAGAACTGTACTAAAATAGAAAAACACATGCACACTAGAAAAGAACTGGAAGTGCACTAAATAGAGAAAAGACGCTTGAGTTGTGACAGTAATGCACCACAAGTCAGGAGTGCTCGGTTCGACTCGACAGGGGTCGTAAAAGTGAATTGTCGTAAAGTGAGACCCTACTGTATAAATCAAGTGTACAGGAACTTAGCAGAACATTTTGCTCTATGATTTATTCCATGTTGTACAGTCATTCTAATTCTTGATCCATGGAATGAATGTGTATGTCAGTGTTCATTACTACAAGTAATCTGCTTCATTACATAGTTGCACTTGGAGTTATGTCATTGGTGTGACTCTCAAGATAGAGGTACTATGCTTTGCCAAAACTTAACTATTTACCTGTCAACATGGAAGAACATCCCTCAAGACCTCAGTCATATTTCCAAATTATTTACTTCATAAATTGCTAATGGACCACAAAAAAACCCTCACATATCATATGAAAATAAACTGTATTTCAAATATATAATGAACACAGTAGTATTGTACATAAAATGGTATCACACAATGCACTACAAAGTACACGGCAATAAACAATTTTTAACGTTTACAGTGAAAGACACAGTTACCAAATTACATCATCACCCAAAAAATTTGTGTGTTATGTTCACGGTGCTCTAAATATGCAATATTATCTTACCGTTACAATATCATGGCACACAGACATTTTATGTTCGATGTAACTTCATGTGGACTGCTTCACATAACGCATTCATACACAATAAATCATAAATCAGTGCATTTATCAGTCGACAGTGAGTTCCTGAATATAAAAAAATGATGACATGTAAATATTACGTGTATTCTTAATTTTTTCATACTCAATTCGTTGCTCACGTATAGGATACAAAATCGGACAAATCTGCCGATTATGTTGAGCATCTGCAAGAGTTGGGGGAAACCGAGGAGTGGACAGATCCTTCCAAAATGTGAACCACTTCTGGTAATTTATTGATTTCCGAAGGCAAGGCTACAGAACACAACCACGCGAAGCTATTTAGAGGTCAGGAAATACCGTCTTTTATTTAAGTTCCTTATGCAATCAAGCCTCTGCTTCAAGGACTACAGTCTGTTGAACGTGTATGACTTTCATCTGAATTACGTTATTCAGACAGGGCTCAACCATTACATGAATGGAAGATTATGAAATTCATGTTGGTATGATGCAATTTTTAGGTTGGAACAGAGAACGATTTGTACTGTGGTTGTATGGGTTATGGTAACTGGTTATCTGTAATGTGGAGGAACATACTATCTTCTGCCCAGAAGACTGGAACAGTCTGAAACATTGGTATGAACCGAAGAGACTACCTACTGTAATAAACCAGAAGAGCACAATTTAATACTGGTATGAGTTTATACTTCTTCAGAAGTCTCATCTAGTGTGGGAGGTAGCATTCTGGGACAGCAACAAATATTAAATTAGTTTCAAATACCATAATCCACATTAATTTCTGTAAAGTGCAGAGCTCTTAGACAACACAAGAGTCAGAAAGGAAAGCGGGAAACTGTGATAATGGCAAGCACTATTTAGTGGTGCAAAATTCCCATTGGTATTCTTTGTAGTTTACTATGCCCATTTGTGGCATACGTGGGTGTGCTATTTCGAGAAAATAAAATGTACACTTTAAGTAAAACAAGTAGACAATATAGATAGAAGTCAAAAATGACCAATGACTTTTGGCAGTCCATTCACAGAGTACAACCAACAAGATGTGACAATTCTCAATTTATTTATTTCTGTAGATGTTCTACATGTTCGAGACGGTTTTTCTGTCCATCATCAGGAGCTCAGAACTGCACATATACCTGACACTGTATGTGCCGTTTTGAGCTCTGGATGATGGACAGAAAAACTGTCTGAAACATGTAGAGCATCTTACAGAAATAAATAAATTGTGAAACGTCGCATCTTGTTGGTTGTACTCTACAAATATATTAGCGATGCACGGACCTATGAATGTTAAACTTTTGGCAGATCTTTCCAACAACAACTACAATAACAACAACAACAAAAAAAAACAGAACCCATAAAAAATTATGTAATACAAAGAGAATTTCACTTATGGCCTTATATAAGTACAGACAGTGAGCTCAGTAACTGGTCAATATTGATAAAAATCAGATGACTGAATACTGTTACATGAAGTTCTTTCATACTAAATTTAATCAAAATGCAACAGTCTGTAATGGGCTTATACATAAAAATGTCCTGAAATTCAAGCAGTCAACAGTACACCACAGTTACACTTTGATGATATTACCACACATACACACACACTTGTATCTTACACTCTGACTTCACAAGTGTAGAAATAAAATGAAAAGAATTTGTGTGTGTGTGTGTGTGTGTGTGTGGCCTGCTATAAATGGACTGTCAGACTCATCTGACCTATCAGTTTCATTATACCATAGACAAGCTGCCAATCAGACAAACAAAGCACACCGACTTTAGTCAGTTATCGTTTATATGGCACTTACATGAGAAATTGGTTACCAGCTGTTATAGACTGGAGTGCCTGAAAGCTTAGAAGTTGTCCTGAAATCAGGCTACTTCCTTCGTAACTGCTGCACCATTTTAATACCCTACTTCATGCTGTGCGTGAATTCTCTCGACTAGCAGCATTGATCACATTAAACAGGAATATTCTATCAGGTTTATTTCATCTATAAGTGTTGTCAATTCATGCCTGTAAGCTGGTATTGATTAAGTTCATTTCTTACATCACAGATATTCAACTTCACTGTTTAAATCACAGATAATTATGTTGTCTTATATATGGTACATAGAGTATATTACACTTCATATAAGTATGTGAGAAAGAATAAGCATTTGTGCTCTGTGCAACAAGATGTCAAGAATGTAAAAATTATTAAGTGTAAAACTGGAAGTGACATACACATACAGTTAGCATCACAATTTCAGTCATTAATAATTTCCTTCTATTATTCACATGTCTTACTCTGCCTTCCATTAATTATTTGTGCCACATGTCTGTTAAGCAGAGACACCAAAGATGAGCTGCCCAATATTGAAGAAAAACATAGTTTCATGTTACTGAATTTTCCAATAAATGTGACTTTCATACACTTTATTCACATAAATACTTTTAAACTGTGCAGTTACATGTCACTGCAAAGTTATATGTGTTGCACTGGCAATGCTTGAAGAGCAAGCAAAGCAGATATTCCTGTTACTTGGTCTACAATGCCATGTTCATTAGCTTTCAAATTTAAACGTTCCACATTCAAATGTGAGTGAAGACAGGCAATGTTACATGCAAAACACCTAATTTACGAGTGTTTGTGTTGCTTACATATATTGTCAAAATCTACGTCAATACATGTCCAGACAAATGTAATCTGTGGTGGAAGAGCAGGATACTGGACAATGCACTGCAGATGCTAGGTCTTGAAAACCTCCCACTCATGGGGTGGCATGCTTTAAGAAACAACAAGACAGTAACTGTATGTATGATGTAACATTGTGCAGCATTTGAGTACACAGTAATCCAAGACAGTGTTTTAATGATGACTTCATGCTACCAGTGACAACAAAACGTACTTAGTATGTAAAGTGCCTCACAGTTTTGCATGACTGTCAACAAGGTTGGATTTTTTTGAAAGATTTTAAGAAAAGTCACCAATATCAAATTTAACTTAAATACATACAATGGGAGCTGTGCTGACCCATATGGACAGACATGATGAAGCTACTAGGTGCTTATTGCAGCTATGTGAATAACCCTTAAAAAACACTTGGAAGACATCTGCGTCTCTCCATAATAAACTGTCTGCTTACAACCACATTAAAGTATGGAACCTTTAAATTAAGTGCCAACGAACAAATGGAGAAATAATAGAAGTACCTGCTTCCCTCACACTTTAAAAGCAATGCCAATTGAGTTTTTTGTGTGTAGATACCACACAAATTACAAAAAGAGTGAATACAACAGCAGTTGTGAACTTGCAACAAATGCCAGTATCTTATGCATTTCTCTATCAGTCAATATGGATGTCCAATTGAAGTGTGCTCTTCATCTTGACACAGAACCTAGCCATGTCCATAAAGTCATGTACATTAATCCATGTAATTATGCAAATTATAAAGACATATAACTGTCTTTGCTTAAACACGTTGTATATACAGCTGTAACTAACAGAAGAGAGGGGAAAGCCAGACAATGACAAATACAACGGAATTATGAATGACTAGATGAAGGTGATTGTTTGCTTATACACTACTAGTTTTGGATTGAGACATTTCAAGCACTCTATTTTTGTTGCACATAGCACACCATATAAGGGATGTCATATACAAAACTGAAAGCAAATATCAACGATTTTATAAACTAGCATACTTGTATCATTGTGGAACACAATTTGCCTTTTCCTAAAATCATGATATACAGCAAGGCTGCACTTGCATGGAAATTATTTGCAATCTCTCCTATAATCACTACATAATCGGAATGGAATATTTCCCACAACATATGAATTAATTACACAATTATTACCAAACCATCCTTCTCGTTTTGGTCCAATACAAGCAAACCTTAAAGTTAAAATAATACTGGATTAGAGATTTACTACATATGAGCAATGTGCAATATAGGATCACTCAGAATAAAAGGCCAAAGATACATAATCCAAGAAACTACTATATTCTTCAACAAAAGTGAAGAGTACTGCTCAAACTGTGCACATCTTCTGCAAAAACAGGCAATAAGTGGCCTAGAGTGACAGTTTTAACTCAGTCTGCACCTATGCTGGTAGCTACAGTGGTTATCCCAGCAAAACTCTATTACCCTTTCCATGGCTTCCATTCCACTATACATGTTCAATGCTCTCTTGAAAGGTTCTTACAGCTGATACTTGCCCATCAGCTGTAGCAACAGAACCATCCTGATTTATCTGACTCTGATTACAGTCCATGACTTTTTGTTATTTGTGATATGGATGGTCCTAATTCTGTGTGGCAGAGTGCTTGAGAAGCCACCAAGTCATCAGCAAATCAAACAAGCTGCAAGTTCCAACTCTTAATTACTGTAACTGGACATTCTTCCACTTCCTGCTTCAATGTTTTCAGACTGATGCCTCCGTGTCTTACAATTCAGAAGTAATTTTAGGGCAATTTTGTAAGTCTCCTTCCTCGTATGGAGGACTGGTCCATCACATTGTCCCAACCAACACAGTAAGACGAGACACACATTGATGGTATGGGCGGCCTTCAAAACCATGACTTCAATTTTTCAGTGGTTAAACAAAGTACTTGCTTTGGACGACAGTGTACATCTTTCATAATTTATAACAAGGGCGTCCAGCCTTTCCCCACCTGATAAATATTTGAACAGTACGTCAGTTGTCACAAGGTTTTACTGTATACTTCAAATGATAATTCCAGAGTTTAAAATTTGTTCATATCTTTTGGACTTTGATTCTTGATGACATCATGAATTTTTCTTCTCAATCACACAATCTTATCAAGGAACTAGTTCTCAGATTGCTGTAGCTATGAAAGGTCATGTTGTCACTGTTACATTCCTATGTATTTAAAACACAATCCAGCATACTAACAAAAATAAGCTGAATACTGATTTCGAAAAAGCTTGTGATATGAAATAATATTTGGGATTGCAGTATATTAGCATACACGCTCCATACTATCATTAGCAACTAAAAGTTCTGAGAAAACAGCATGTTGCACAATTTGAAACACGATATTAATATTATAATTCTGTACATTGTTCCAGATTATATAAAAATTATATGTAAAATTTAAATGTAAATGACAAAATAGTATTTGTTTTTAACAAACAGGCCCTCAATCTTATAAATGAGCATGGGTCAATGATTTTATAGAATATAATACAGTCACACTAGAGATTATAAAGTAAATGAATGCTGATTCCCTAGCATAAGATTCTAAACTTTAAATATATATTTAACATAATACTACATGAATTATCACACAGAGTTACAAACTATATCACATATTTGTGTATAAAATTTACACTACACATGGAATCAAAACAGAACACTCCATACATATCTGCTTGCACATGCAAACATAGGAAGATGCCTGCATTCGGAATCACACTCCGAATGTTGTGTATTTATTGCCAAATTTTCTGTGGTCAGTACGATGTTGCTTCCGCCAGTGAGTATCTGCAGCAGCAAAGAAGTACTCAAGTGTTATAGATGCTACAATGAATTTGCTGTACATTGACAATTATAATTGAAGTGTGATATGATTATGACAGTGATAATGAATTTACTGTATGTACATATTACATGACTGCCTAATAAAGTTTCAATTTATGCATTACTAAATATGTCTGAAAATGGCCACCTTGTCACCAAACTACAGAACGGGAGACATGAAAGGATTTTATGTGAAGGATATGGAATGAAGAAGTGAAGCCCATTGTTAACATTCGGTAGATATATTTAATTTATTATTTCAACTTGTCATCAACATGCATGAAGATCATAATCTTCTGGGATGTGATGCGTATCCCAGTAGAAATTTACCACCACTTTGGAAGAAATTTAGAGTACCAACAGTACTTCCCTCAAAACGTCAGTAAAAATCTATCAGACTACAGTGTGTTACATTTACAGAAAGTAACAATCCTCATGTTATCAGCACTTCTGCAGTCATAATGATTTACTGTACAAAAAAGAAATGAGTGTTGTAATTGTGGAGTTATTTTCTTGTCATGATGGGTCACACCATGTCCTGACAGGAGGGTGCAGAGGGAACTAAACATATGCTTCCCGTCACGTCTCCTACCACTGTTGTGTGATATCGACACCATTCTGCATTCATCCACTTATCTACTTCACTGGCCTCCTTTGCACACTTAATCCTCCAATCACAATAGGGGTGAAATTCCAACTACTGCCCAGAATGGGGGAATTTTAAATTACCCTAAAATGAACCCACATAGCAGGGTGCACAGAGATCACAGGCATTTGAAGTTTTACAGACTGGACAGTCCACAGGGGCCAGGGAGGTCAGTCCTGTTGCTCCACTTTGAAGCACAGGCCCTCGTGGACTCTGTTTCCACCTACTTTTCCCATCTATGCCCAGGTCTTCCAGAAGATCTCCACGTCAATACTGTGTATGCACCTCTCTTCTCCCCTATACATGCCATGCCCCGCCCAACTCACCCTCCTTGATTTGATCACCTGAATAATGTTTTGGTCAGGAGTACAGTAGATGGTGCTCCTCATTATGCAATTTCCTCCAGTCCCCTGTTACCTCATATAGACAGATGATAAAATTACTGAAATTATCTGCACACTTATATCACTCCCAGTTTTGAATTTAGAGAATCATAACCACTTGATTATTGTTGCACACGGGTACTAGAAAACATGAATGTTCAAAACGCCCACAGAACCCCATAATGAACTTCATACTCACGACCACAATGTTCCCCACAGTACACTTTTGGTGACCGCACTCCTTCTACCAAACACCTTCTGCATGCCTTATACATTCCAGGGTACTTCTCCAAGATATTGCAGTTACTGCATTTCTGCATTAAATCTGAAATAAAAGGAACAGTTGAATACAAACACAACTATAAATACCTGTTTTCATTTTAAGTAAATATAACATGCAATATTTTTACATAGATTAAAGCTTCCTGCATACATTTACAGAACTCTTTATCAAGTATTTCTGATGCTACACACTGAACACTTGCAGTAATTAAACAAAAAGAGTGAAAACTCCGGAACAAATATCAATGTCATGTTTCATGCACACACATCTTGTTTCTTGCACATATATTCTGTTTTTTGTTTAGTCCTGTTAGGTATATTTGTAGACATTACTTTGTTAATAGGTCACAACAACATCTTAATTCCCACCACATCACGCTGTACAGCTGTCAGTGTAGTGACTACATTATGGGCTGGACAGCCGAGGAACTGTGGTCTAATTTCCAGCGGGGAAGCGTATTTTCCTCGTCTCCAGAGCATCCAGACCAGCTCTAGGCCGCACCCGTCTCCTATGCAATGTGTACTGGGGCACTATCCACAGGGTAAAGTGCTAACGCATGACACTGACCACTCATCTTCCTTCATCTGTGCTGAGGTTAATGGCAAGTGGAGCCAACTTCTAATCCCCCCATTTGCCTTCATGGCATGCAGAAGACCAACTTCACTGTTACACTTACCTCTTGCATGTTCACCAGTAACAGACCGTTTCTTGTTACTTTGGACTAACTTGAAAAGGCAAATAACATGTGTATTCCATTAAACAAGAGGAAAGTTATGCACTGATTAGGAGTACAAACATTTTCCACAGGAATTTCCAAAATTAAACTGGTTAATAATTACCATGTAAATCCAACATTCTGTTACAAAAAATAAACATTAAACTACACTCATAGGCATAAATGACATGTCAGAGTATTAATAAAGGAGGTGTTTTATATATGCAAGTACTCTGATAGTTATTATTTGAAACATAACATCCCTTAAAATTCTTCATTTCTAATTGGACTTCAGTTTTGTTTTGTAAAAATGGCAAAACAGTAGTGACATCACACTGCAGTAAGTAAAGGTCACTTTGTTAATACATTTCCTGACTGACACACCACATAAAATACTTTGGATCTTAATGAGGTACATATTTTATGTTACATACACATCAGATCCAGTTTTGAATGAGATGAAGTTCAGCCTGTTCTAAAAGCAAGTCCGAACTTAGGTAACTGACCAGGTAAAACTAAATTAAAAGTTGAATAGCTATTTTCAGTAAATTTACAGAACAAATGTCATCAAAACACATGGCTAATTATGAAGATGAAATGTGTGAATGGTGCTGCAGTCAGTCAAAACCTCATAATGTATGATAATAATTTTATATTCTTGGCACTTACATTTCCTTACTGGCTGTGACATTTTCTTCTTGTAAGGTTCACGCTGAAATGGTCTTCCAAAGGCACCTGAAACACAATCAGAAGTCATCATTCACAAGAAATATAATGAAGTAAATGTCAAACATAAGGAATTTTCCAAATTGCAACTTTGCACTGTTGTTAATCTGTTACATTCTTGCATTTAATTCAGCCAACTTGCTGTATGTAGAAACTCCCTTAAGTAAAAACCACATTCAATTTCTATTGACTTTTGAAACTGCTGCAGAACTGGATTAAAGCACAAATGCTTGATGTATGATGAACTGTAAATTCTGAATCATCAGTACACGGAACACAACATGTATTTACTATTAGCACAAATAAATCATATGCTGTGTTTCAGCCAATGAAAATGTCAACAGTATAAGAACTCATTAAACACAAAAATAGTAACAGACATCAGCATTTCGTTTTTCATTCTCTTTCACAGCACACAGACGTGCATGAGAAAAGAGAAATTCAAAAGAACACCAACATAAACGGCAAGATCAATCCCAATTTATCCAAGTGTGCATTTTAAAAATTTGCCTGCCTCACAGACCTTGACAGTTCAAACAATTTGCTACTTCAAACATAAATCCAGTTTCCTGCTCACAGGAGCAAGGGCAGCTCAGTCAGTATAGTTTCTCACTATCAGCTGGACAATGTGGGATTCAAATCATGGCAGAAGCAAGGCATTTATCTCTTCTCCAAAACATCCTGACCATTTCTGCAGCCCAACCAGCCTCCTATTCAATGGGTATGGGGATTCTTTCCCCGTGTAAAGCTGCTAAGGTGTCAACTTCACCACATACCTCAATCTACTGTCAAGGGTAAGACTGAAGTGCAGCTATACATCTGGACCCCCTGTATGCCTACATGGCATGAACAGGACAGTTCTATGTTTTACTTTCTTCTCTACCTGTAATGTAACCTTCCTTACATAACTACTGGACTTAAAGCAACAGGTGAGTTACTGAATATTGTATATAAGCCTGCAGACACTACACATAAAAGCAATGGCCAAACAACTACTTTTCACTGTACTTTATACAATATTCCACATATCATACATGTTTCAACTGAAAGATTTAAAGCCTCATCAAAACTGAACAGAACTCTCTTCTGGGATGGTAGAGATGTACTACCAATGCTTAAGACGAACCTGTTGCCTTCATTTTTTGGTGGAAAATAAAGGGGCAGGGTGGACCAGGCCAGAACTCTTGCCCTGATCTTCCCTACTGGCTTACATAGAAAAGTAGAGAACAAAGAGCTTGAGTTTTGCAGCAGCAAATATAAAGACTCTAGTCCTCCAGAAAGCGACACCCTGTAGCCTGGTACAGAGGCAAATTGATTCCTCCACCATCAGGATCTGCTTGAAACTGGAGATAACACAGTCCTCCAAAGCAGTGGTGCCAATCAGCTACATTACATGGTGTTACATCCCAGATGACCACAGTTTTCAGAGATGGGAATTCATTGTTCAGAACAGAAAGCTTGGCAACAATGACAGGTTTGTTTCAATTCTTCTAAACAGTGGAAGTTTTTGAATCATACTTGACAGCAATGAACATCCCACCTCATTGTAGGCACTGAATCAAATTTTATCGAACAAAGAACTTCAGAAGCTAATCAGAATAAATAACATACCTCCACAAAACATATGGAAAGCTGTATCATCATCATCATCCATTGTTTCACTTTCATCCTTCAAGTCAAACTGATATGAGTCATCACTACTGATGCTGGATTCATCTGTATTGTCTGGAGCATTCTGTTTCCGTGAGCTGAAATTGAATAATCTATCATATCTGAAGAAGTCTTTCTCTTCAGCCTTATTTGTTTTGGATTTGTTATCCGCATTTTCTGGAGCATTCTGCCTTTCTGTGCTGAAATTGAAAAGTTTATCATATCTGAAGTTTTTCTCTTCAGTCTTATTTGTTTTGGATTTGTTATCTGCATTTTCTGGAGCATTCTGCCTTTGTGTGCTGAAATTGAAAAGTTTATCATATCTGAAGAAGTCTCTCTCTTCAGTCTTATCTGTTGTGTCTTTGTTATCTGCATTTTCTGGAGCATTCTGCCTTTGTGTGCTGAAACTGAAAAGTTTATCATATCTGAAGAAGTCTTTCTCTTTGGTTTTATTTGTTCCGGCTTGGTCACCTGTATCGGCTGGAGCATTCTGGTTTCTTGTCCTGAAATTGAAAAGTCTGTCATACTTGAAAAATTCTCTCTCTTTGGTTTCCTTTGCTGTGTCTCTGTCGGTGGTAAACTGTTTATCTGTGGGATGATACACAGCTCCCTTCTTTTTGCTGTTATGTACTGCAGGGTTTGTATCCATTTCATTCTTCAAATCTTTTTGTTTATCGTTTGCAGCACTTTCACTGTCTGTATGCCCACTGACATGACTTTTTTCTTTGAAACAGAACAGTTTATCATATTTAAATGTAGCATCGTTCCTTGTCCTATTGCCAGTGCTGCTTGCCTCTCCAGCTGCACAGGATGACACCCTGCTCTCTTGTTCACCGGCTTCCTTCATATTATTCCCAACTGAGTTAACATTCGTTTTCCTGTTACTGAACTTGAAAAGACTGTCATACTGAAATGTGTCAGTACTTTCAGTCTCATCACTTGTGGCTCGAGCAGCATCAGCCTCCTTTTGTTTCCTCTTCTGACCAACAGTGCCACTCTGTGCATTATTACTGTCTCCAGCAATAGTACGTTCTACATTAGATCCATCTTCATTCAACGTACCACTTGGCTTAGTTATGCCACCATTCTTGTTTTTATTTCTATTTCGGCGACGTCTGTTTCGACCTTTCCTTTGCTGTGTGGCATACACGTTACCCACGTTGTTATGGTTTTTATTCGAAGATGTGCTAATGGAATCACCTCCTTTCTGCAAATAAACCATAAACATGTATTTATCTCCATATAAATATGGTATATAGTACCCTCATAAGAATGAGGGAGTTGAGATTCTCACAATGGTGTTGAAGAGTCAAGGCTTCTGGAATATTCCAGCAAGATGACTAGTTAGTAGTCACTGTTCTTGGATGGCTAGACCATGAAGATGGAGGTAAAATGATCCTCTGAAATGTCATGAACTATTTGCCACTCAACACAGTTTGTCATTCTAGAAGGCTTGAATCTGACAATAACAAGTTTTGCAATGGGTGACTCTCTGTCTGTCTGTCTGTCTGTCTGTATTTTTAAATTTGTTATGGTAATCAAGGAAATACTTCACCTCGAAAGTGTTCTTTGTATATTCTGATTAAAAATATTCCCTGTAGTTTGAGTTAGTGACATCACCATCATCATCATATAAACAAATAAATGCATCTGTCAAACACAATTCATATTTTAATATGAAATCAACCAGCTGCACCCTTCAGCTATTTAGCAAGCCATCAACAGGCTGTATAAGAATATAGAATGATGTACATTTACACCGTTCGGGGTCACATTAAATAACTATGCACAAAAGTATGTAAATACAGAGTGGCGCAAAAAGAACACATGTTTTTTAATCTGCCTGCGATTTCTTTCGTTGGGGTTACCTCAAATCAAAAGTCTACATTCGAAAACCTCGTACAGTCGACGATCTGAAAGTTTCCATTCGCGAAGAAATTGCAACTGTGCCACAAGAAATGTTAGTAAATGTGATGCAGAA
>Ga0123355_10010369_pt1 | contig 14274 bp, 9 predicted proteins | sample TergutEmb28metaG_3_FD_89872 | JGI IMG/M metagenome (GOLD analysis project Ga0123355, IMG submission 89872) | Embiratermes neotenicus P1 segment gut microbial communities from Petit-Saut dam, French Guiana - Emb289 P1 | ecosystem: Host-associated > Arthropoda: Insects > Digestive system > Gut ...
AAAAGCCCTCTCGGCAAGGAATATTTCAAGACCTATTAGCGCAGGTGCGTGAATAGGTCTTGAAATATTCCTTGCCGAGAGGGCTTTTCAGTCCTGCTAAATGATATGCCACATGGGAATGGATGCATTTTACCTTCAGAGGATCGGCCGATCCCGCCAGCCCAACCTCAGGGGTATGGTCGACCCCTCCGCCTTCCTCTGCACGCAGCTTGCGCACCTCTGCATCAAGTTCAGCGATTTGTTCTGCAAAGCGGGGATGGTTTTCGAGGAATTTCGTTGCGTCAGCACAGCCGCCCTTGTCTTCATAGCGGGCAACACTTTTGCGCAAGAACGGACAGGTTAGCCAGGCCCACTGGGGATTGAGTTCACCGTTGTCTAGCTTTGAAGGAGAGGCCAGTACTTGAGGAAAGCCATACTTACAGCCAACAACAACCCTCCAAGGTGTTTGCGGAACGCGACCTAACTGGACTTCAAGAACTCGTGGTACGTGTCGCCAGGGTACAGCACGCATGGCTTATCTCCTTCTGTCACTCAATGCCAAAGAGTGTATCCAAAAAGTCAGTCCATGCTCCAAAAGGACGTGCATTTTCAGGAATCGAAGCTATGGCGGCCTCTCGGGTGCTCTTTGGTTCTCTTATCGGCACTCCGTCACGGGTAACTACGATGCTCTGATCGCCTTCTTCAACCAGGCCAAGCTCTGCGCGGGCAAAGGTCATTATGCCTTCTGTTGTCTCAAGCGATAGCAATTCATCTTGCAGTTGAGCATTGTATTCCTGAATACCTGCAAGCGTTTCGCGCAACACTCGTTCTTGTCGCGTCTCGCGATACCAAATTTGTGCTGGTTCATAGTACCATGCTAGTAAAATAATCGCAAAAACAATCAGCACTGCGGGCCCAAGCAAAAACCAGCGTGCCAGAAAACGTGACTTCTTCTTCTCAGGGTCTGCGTTGCGGCTATTTTTCACTGGGAGGAACCTGCATCAGTAAAATTCCATTGTCAACACGTCTGACGGACACCTGATCACGCGCAATACGGTTTGCCGCTGTACGCATATTGCCATACAGATGGTGCATACCCTCTTTGTCGGTCTTTATCAGAATCGAGCGGTCTGCCCCTGCTCTAAAGTAGCGAATCAAGCGGGTCGTTGCCCCGCGCGGCACGGGATAGGGCACCTCAATAACACGAACTGTTGCCCCCCAGGCACCTAGCACCAGTGAAGGGCACAGGGGTTTCTCGACTAGGGGCTCTGCCTTTATGCTCAATAGAAGTGCTCGCTTGATCTTGCTTAAATCAAGCTGGCCTGCTGCAGCACGCAGCGCAGAAAGGTCAGCGATAAACTCTGTGTTGACTTGATACCCACGCAAAGAAATAGTGCGCAGCACAGAGGACAGATCAACAGAGCCATCATCAGGCAAAATGACCAGAACTTCCTCTTTCACCAGGGGCAGAAGAGCACAAATCAGGGCAAAAATACCCCGGCCGCGTCTTGCGGGAAAAGTAACAACAGCCCGGTCGTAAGGCGCTTCCCCGATAGTATTCTCCAGGCTGTCTTCCAAAGGATAGACGTCCTCGATAAAGCCACGATGCACCGTAAGTCTCTCATCATCAATCTGAGACAAAATGTCGTACAAAAAGGGAGCCGGCTCAAACGCAGTAACCAGGCAACCACGCTTTAAGAACAGGCGGGTGAAAAGGCCTGCCCCCGCGTCAATCTCTAACACCTTGCAGCCGGGGTGCAAGCGGGAAAGCACACACTCTGCCAGTCGTGCAGATACTTTGCCAGAACCATATTTGATTCCCTCGCTCCGCGCAACACGATCTCTGCGCTCAAGCAAAGATTCAAGCGTCGTCCCATACTGCTGTTCAGGCAAAACAAAAGGGTTCATGATAGCTCACTTACATAGCCTACATTGAATAGCTGGCAGTAAATCCTAGTTCTTCTTCAATACGCAATAGCTGGTTGTACTTTGCAACGCGGTCACTGCGCGCAGGTGCTCCCGTCTTGATCTGACCCGCACCCACAGCCACAGCCAAATCCGCAATAAAGGTATCCTCGGACTCGCCACTACGATGAGAAACCACACAGGTATAACCATTGCTTTGGGCCATCTCAATAGTATCAAGCGTTTCAGTCAAAGTCCCAATCTGGTTGAGCTTGACCAGGATTGAATTGCCGACACCACTTTCAATCCCGCGTGCTAGACGTTTTGTGCTGGTTACAAACAAATCATCACCAACCAACTGAACCTTGCTGCCAATACGCTCTGTCAGCAATTTCCAGCCATCCCAGTCTTCCTCATCCATGCCGTCCTCGATACTAATAATAGGATAGCGGCTAACGAGGTCTTCCCAGAAATCCACCATTTGCTCAGCAGTCAACTCGCGACCTTCGCCCGCAAGAACATACACACCTCTGTCAGCATCATAAATCTCACTTGTCGCAGGATCCAAAGCAATGTCTATCTGCTCACCGGGAACATATCCTGCACGCTTCACGGCATCCATGATCAGCTCAAGTGCTGCTTCGTTTGATGCAAGATCAGGAGCAAAGCCGCCCTCATCCCCCACAGCAGTCCCCAAGTCCTGCTCTTTCAGAACAGCTTTCAGGGTGTGGTATATCTCGACACACCAGCGCAGACCCTGCACAAAGCTTTCAGCGCCTGTCGGCATAATCATGAATTCCTGCAGGTCAACATTGTTGTCTGCATGGGCGCCGCCGTTAAGTATATTCATCATAGGGACAGGCAGCTTATGGGCATTTACTCCGCCAATGTAGCTTGACAACGTCAGACCGACTGACTGGGCAGCAGCACTTGCATTTGCAAGGGACACGCCCAAGGTGGCATTCGCGCCTAGCTTTGCTTTATTCTCTGTTCCGTCAAGGGCAATGAGAGTCATATCTACTGCGCGCTGATTGGTCGCATCCATGCCAAAAAGAGCATTTGCAATGATCTCGTTGACATTTTCAACTGCCTTGAGCGTACCTTTGCCCAAGTAGCGATCAGCATCCCCATCGCGCAGTTCAGCAGCCTCGAAAGCACCCGTTGACGCACCGGAAGGAACAATCGCACGCCCCATGCTGCCATCAGAAAGGGCAACTTGCGCTTCAAGGGTCGGGTTCCCTCGCGAGTCCAGCAGCTCCCTGGCATATACATCGATAATCTCACTCATTGGCTACTTCCTATTCTTTTGGCCTATTCCTCTAGTCTATCCTCTTGGCCTACTCTTCTGGCCCGCCCTCTGCCATTATGCCTTGCTCATCTCCACCACCGGCTTCAATAAACTCAGCAACCACGGGGTCAAGAATCTCAATGTTTCCCTCATCGCGCAGGCGCTCAAGCAGGTCACCACGCATGATGTTTCTCAAAGACGTCACCAGCATATCGTGAATCGCGGGGGCGACCTCTTCAAAGGGGATTACTGCACCCTCCTCACCATCCTCTGTAGGTGGTTCGGTATAGAACTCGATATGCTCATCGTAGTATTCGCGAATCTCCTCAGCAGTGATTTCCTCGTCAGGAACAATTATCACCATAAGTGCCTCAAGAGTCATCCCAATGCGAACCTGCTCTCGGAACATATCCCGAGTCATGTCGTGTGCACGAAGATCCTCCTCAAAGTCTTCTTCGCTTGGATAGCTGGCAATCCGCATATCGATCAGGTCCTGTATTTCTTGATCGCTCACCTGAACATCTTGCCGCGCAGCCTCTTGCAGCAGCAGCAAGTCGTTAATCATCGTATCCAAGAGCAGCTGGCGCGCCATGCCCGCTTCAAGACCATCTTCATTGGGGTCAAACATTGCCGGATTCTGCGCTTGCGCAATCTCAAGGCGATCATCAAGCTCGCTAACAGTGACGACCTCTCCATTTACGCGTGCTGCCACGTTTCGAGCAAAAAGGTCAGTAAAGTTGGCAACCGTAAACCAAGCCCCCGCAAGCAGCGCAAGTGCCGCAATTATGATTACGAGTGGAATCCATACGGGACGCTTTTTTGCCTCTTCTCCATTCTGGGTATTCCCCTCTTTCGCGCCATCTTTTTCGGCCCCTTTATCTGCAAGCGTAATCACTGTAGCGTCAGTAGAGTCAACAGCGTCAGCTGCAGCATACACTTTGTCGCCAGACATCTCGGCAACGGGCAGTGATGTTGCAGGTTCGCCCTCAAAGTCAGGCATCTTTGCCTTTCCCCAGCTCAGGTCAAGCTCGTCATACCCCGGAACAGGAGGAAGGTCGCTTCCTTCTGGCGCATCTTCCAACTTGTCTTTGCCAGACCCGCGCTCACTCTTACGTCCCTTATCGTGCAAATCACGTTGAAACATTACATCACTTCTCTTTCTCTGCCTTAATCACTACCAAACAATATAGCAGACATGAACGATTCGGTTTCTTTTGCGACTTCTTTTGCTGCAGCATCTTTGCCGGGCAACAACTTAGATATGACTTTACGCCTTCGGTCATAGTGTGCACCAATCTTGGGCAGCTCATCTACAATATCTGGATCAAGATTCGCCACCATAATATGCAGAGTGCTCCCCGTATCCCTACTTCCATCCTGAGCATCCTTGACTTCAACGCTTTTTGCGCCCAGTTCTGCGGCAAGCAGGCGAATACGTGCAATGCTGAAAAGGTTTTGCGCTTCTGCAGGCATCGCGTCGTATTCCTTGACCACTGCCTGTTGAAACAGAGCGAGGTCATCGCTGTCACCTGCAGCAGCAATGCGACGGTACCACAATACGCGCTGCCCAATGTCAGGCATGTATTCATCAGCAAAATAAGCAGGCGCGGGTATGTCTATGCGGATGTCGGGATGCACCACCTCTGTCTGCCCCCGCAACTCAGACAATGCTGCCGACAACATTGACGCAAATAGGTCAAAGCCAACTGCTGACAATTGTCCCGACTGAGCACCACCTACAATTGAGCCTGCCCCGCGAATCTCAAGGTCGCGCATGGCAATCTTAATCCCTGAGCCCAGTTCATCATGTTCTGCGATTGCAGACAGACGCTCGACAGCTTTACCTGTTAAGACATCGCCTGGCGGATACAAAAAATAGGCATAGGCGCGGTTATGGCTTCTGCCGACGCGCCCTTTTAACTGATACAACTGCGACAGTCCCAGACGCTGGGAGTCCTCGATAATCAAGGTGTTTGTATAGGGGTTGTCAATGCCCGATTCCACGATAGTTGTCGAAATAAGCACCTCAACTTCGCGCGCAGAAAACTGCTCCATGATGTATTCGAGTTCACTTTCTGACATCTGCCCATGCGCAACAGCGACGCGCGCTTCAGGAGCAGCCTCGCGTACGCGCTCAAGCGCTTCGTCGATGCTTTTCACGCGATTGCAAATGTAGTAGACCTGACCACCCCGATGCAGTTCGCGGCGAATAGCGCTCGATACCAGGTCGCCATCATAAACACCAACGTGCACCTTTACGGGAGTCCGTCCACGGGGCGGAGTATCAATCAGGCTTAAATCACGCACCCCTGATAATGACATCTGTAGCGTGCGTGGAATGGGGGTCGCCGACAGTGCCAACACATCTATCTGTTCACGGATGTGCTTCATCTGTTCTTTATGCTCAACTCCAAAACGCTGCTCTTCGTCTATGATCAGTAGCCCCAGGTCATGGGGAACCACGTCAGCAGAAAGCAGGCGATGGGTTCCAATCAGTATCTGAACCGTGCCTTCTTTGAATCCCTCCAGCGCAGCACGTTGTTGCGCGGGGGTACGAAAACGCGACAACACTTCAACCTTGACCCCAAAAGGTTCCAGGCGCTCTGTCCAAGTCGTATAATGCTGCTGCGCCAAAATAGTCGTCGGACAAAGCAGCATGACCTGCTTGCCGTCTGCAGTCGCCTTAAAACCCGCACGTAGGGCAACCTCAGTCTTGCCGTAGCCCACATCCCCTATGATTAGTCTGTCCATAGGCTTGTGTGATTCCATGTCGTGCTTAACATCGCGGATTGCCGCAACCTGGTCAGGCGTCACCTCAAAAGGAAACGCTGCCTCCATCTCTGCTTGCTGTAAAGTGTCTGACTGATAAGCATAGCCGCGAATATTGCTACGGCGTGCATAGAGGTCGGTCAAATCAAAGGCCAGTTGCTTTGCCGCATTCTTGGCCTTTGCCGTAGCACGAGACCAGGCCTTGCTTCCCAGTCTGCTCACCCGCGGAGCAGACCCGTCAGCACCGACATACTTGGTGATTTTGTCAATCTGGTCAACTGGCGTATACAGCATATCGCCCTCTGCATACTGCAAGAACAGGTAATCACGCGTTACACCATCAACTGCTCTCTGATCGACCTTCTTAAAGAGCGCAATGCCATGTGTTTCATGCACAACGTAGTCGCCAGGACTAAAGGCAAAAGTAAGCTTGGTAGAGTCCCGGCTGGTAATGCTCAGATCAGCACCATCGTCGCTGCTTGCAGCTCCTCCCGACAACTCGCCGTGCGCCTTTGAACGAGGAAACACTTCGGCCGTGGTCAAGAGGGCAAAATGGGCAGCCTCTGCAATAAAGCCACCATCAAGATCAAGGTCAACAACGTGGACGCGGTCCCCCACCGTAATACCCCCAAAAACCAGCAGTTCGCGTATGCGATCCTGATGGCGGGGACGTGGTAGTGCGATAAAGACCTCTATGTTCTTTTTCAGGAGCTCATGAACAGCAATAAGCAGCTGATCATCCGAAGAAAAAGAGTGTGGTCTGCGTGCTTTAAATTCTGCGTCTGCTCGCTTTGTGCCCGCAAGGGTCATCATGCTCAGTCGATTCGCAGAACCAAAGTCCAGTTGTGCTGGCGGGATAAAGTAGTCCTCAACGGGCTGCTTAAAGTTTGCCGCCTGTGCAGATGCGCGCAGGGATTGATCATGACGAATTGCGCAGTCAAAGATTGCTTTGGGCTCAATGATAATAGTACGTGTCTGCGGTTTTACATAGCTTGCAAGGTTGACCAGTCCTGGCTTACTCTTGCCTGCTCTATGACCTGCTTTGCGCACACCTCCACTGGCACTTTGGTCATCATGCTCACCAGTGCTTCTGCCACCAATGCTTTTGCTGAAAGTAGCTTCAGTGCCTGGCTCTTCTATTGCGTGTAGCCTTGCCTCAGATAGTGCTGCAATAGGCTGCCCACTGCGAGGCAGCCAAGTCTTAATGCTTTCAACCTCTGTGTCGAAAAAGTCAATCATGAAAGGACGCTGCGGATAGGGCGCATGCACTGCCAGTACATCCCCTATAAGTGAAAAGCTGCCTTCCTCGTCCGCTTTCTGCTGGCGCCGGTAACCCATCTGAACTAAGCGCTGGACAAGCTCCTCCAAATCAAAGGCAGCACCGGGCACAAAGTGCACACCATCTTTCCAGTCAGTCTGCGCATCAGGAAAGCGTCGCATCCAAACAGGTGTCGAACTAACAACAATCCTTGCATCTTTGTTCCACAATGCAGACACTGCAGCAGAGCGCTCAGCCATCACTGTAGCATCTGCAGCACGCAGTGACCAGGGCATGTCCGCACGCTCAGGCAACAACAAGATCTTGTCGCCCCCCACATACGACATAAGCACACGGTACAGCTTCTGAGCCTCAACAACAGTAGGACAAACAACAAGCGTCAAGGCAGGAGCGCGCAAAAACTGAGCCGCAATAAAAGCAGCCCGAACAAACCCCGGAATACGCAAACTAGCATCTGACCCACGAGAAAATACCCCACCAATTTGCTCAAAAGCAGGGGTGTCAGAAAAAGCATCTATAAGCCGCCGAGAAAACAGCGAACACTCATCATCCATATCTTAAATTCTACCAAAGAATCCTGTGCATTTATATCCGCAAAACCAGTAGCTGGCTGATAGAAACACCCTGTTCTGCCACCTCACACACTACCCTTTATTTAGCAAGTTCGATTTTTCGCTCGCACAGCTCTGTGGGGATTGTGCAGAAAGCCTTGCAGTGTTCTGGATCTACTGCGTCTAAGCTGGCGTGTTGGGCGCTCTTCATTGCTTCGATTATTTTGAGAAGGGCTTGGCGTAGGAGTTCTTTCTGGGTGGTGTCGTATTTGAAGCGGAAGGCTTCGGGTTCTCCCTTGTTGTCTGTTACTTCGGGACGTACCATACATACTTCGACCTGACTTGCTCCCTGCGCAAGTCCTGCCAGGGCGTAGCAGTCTGCTTGCAATTGGTAGCCTTCAATGTCTGCCTGTGCGGTGCCTGTTTTGTAGTCGACTATTAAAAGATTGTCATCGTCTTGCCATGCCATCGCATCTATAAAGCCCTTTAGATAGCGTGGAGTCTGTTCCTCTTTTGATAGCCTTAAGTAGAAGGCCTGTTCTTTGACCAGTTTTTTACTGTTTTGTAATTGCTGCATGAAATGGGAGCTTTGAAAGTTCTCGACAATTGCTAGCATGTTGCGGGCATCCTGCTCGGAAACTTGCTTGCGGGCGAACAGGGCTTCTGCTTGGTCGCTTGTTCCCCATTCTAGCAGTAAGTGAATAATTGAGCCTCTGTTGCTTGCTTTTGTGGGACTGCGGTCGGTGAGCTCGCCTAGACGCAAAACGCGTTGCAGGTAGAACTTGCGGGGGCATTTGTGGAAGGCCTGGATGTCTGATGCAGATACCTGATTTATGGTGTGCTGGTGCGAAGTCTGTAAGGAAGCTGTTCGTGGTGGTCCCTCGGGGCGTATTTGTACGTCTTTCATTTTACTGCTCACCTATACTAACTTGTTCAACTGTTAGTGACCCTGCATCTTGCAACTGCTGCAATTCGTCTGCTGCAGCGTTCATTCCGCGCCTTACTGCGTCACTGAGGCCGTCCCCGTCTGAGGCATCACTGTAACTGATGAGCAGCTTTTCCTCTGCGCGCGTGCACGCCACATAGAGCAGGCGAATCGCTTCAAGCTGATTGCGTGTGTAGCTTTCTTGATGCAACTCATCGTAATGGAATGACTCGTCTTCTGATGCTGTTTTTGCTGGCTGTGTGGTGCTGTCGCGCCTTACCAGTACGCAGTCGCCAACCTGACCCTGCGCTGGCTGACAGGAATCTGTCAGTTGATGCAAGGCAATGGTTTCACGTTTTATCTTTGTTTTGAGCGACGATGTAAGGGGCAGAGCAACGACAGGATACTCTCTGCCCTTTGAGCTGTGAATCGTGTCGATGGTGACACATTCCTCGCCTGCAAGACTTACGACATCTTGCTGCGTGCGCAATCCAAAGGTCTCTTGCTGCGTCAAGTCTTCTGCAAAGGACAGCGGATCTTTGCCCCGTGCCTGCCACTCATCTGCAAGACGCAAGAATTGTTGAAAGGCTGCGTATGCTTGCCTGCCTGCAAGGGCTCCTTGCGTCAAATAGTGCACATCGACCTCGCGCTCACTAAACGCGCGTCCAATTATTTCTGAAAGTGGTCTGATCCCTATGAGGGTGCGTGCGCTTAGAACTGTCTGAACGAGTCCCGTCAGCGCGTGCTGATCCTGCTCATCACTCAAGGCAGCACCTGTCGCCCCGTGCACAAGCAGGGCAGCATCCCACAGGTAATCGACTCCTGCCTCTTTGCGCAGTCGCGCAAGCTCAAGTATGCCCTGGTCGCTTACGCGTCCCAAAGGCCCCAGCAAGGTCTTAAGCAATGGCTCAGGATCACGTGGCTTGGCAAGCAGCTCAAGAAAAATGCGCGCATCTTTGACAATGGGTGTCCCAAAAAGGCTCTCGCCGCCCTTGAGCACTGCAGGAATCTTACGCCGATTAAACTCTGCAAGCAGAGCCTGTCCATGCTTTCGATTTTGCACCAACGCAATAAAGTCTGACCAGCAGCGGCCTTTGCGCTGTTCTGCCTGGAATTGATCGGCAATCCAGCTGGCTTCTCTCTGCTCAATGTCTGCTTTATCCTGCTTGCTCACCTTCCCTGATGAGCTAATCTGTAAGACATGGACACCTCTGCTTTCTTTACTATGGCCCTCATGGACAGCCTGATCGTTACTTGAGCGCTGCGCCGTCAATTGCGTTGCCGGATGTCCCAGCAGTTCATTATTGCCAAAGAGGGTGTTCACAAAAGCAAGAATGCTTGCGTCACTGCGATAGTTATCTGTCAGTTTAAAGATGTTTCCCGCGTCAGTCAGACTGTCGCGATAAGCCTGCATAACAGAGAGATTTGCTCCCTGAAAACCATAGATGGACTGCTTGCTATCTCCTACCTGGTAGAGGTTATCGCCTGCGATTTTTGTAATGATTTCCATCTGCAGGGCATTGGTATCCTGTGCTTCGTCAATCATGGTAAAAATGAATTGTGATTGCAATTCCTGCAGGATTTGCTTATCGTCAAGCAGGGCGCGCGCTGACAGCAACAACTCATTGTAGTCAAGCACTGACTGTTCGAAACAGAGGCGTTGATAGATTTTTGCAAAATCTGCCACAAATCGCAGCAGCAGCATGCCCGGCGCACTTTGCCCTGAAATGCTGCCCGGAATATTACTGCAGTCATCAACGAGTAGTCGATGTGGCCAGTCAGCAGACAAGTGTAAGGATTGACCCGCCCCTTGGTCGTTTGTGCCAAGATCATCGTTGAAGCGGCGCAAGCCCAGCTGGCGCAGCTGGTCGTGGATCTCAAGGACATGTTTTCGAATCGCAAAATCGCTCAAGGTTTCACGCAGAGCCAAATAGTCATCAAAGCTCACGCGCAGCTTGTCATGCGCAGGCGCCCTACTTAAGGTTATCTTGCTCAGCAGTTCATCAAATGCTTCTGTCTGCAATTTTTTCGCTCTGACTTCAGTTGCCGTCGTAAAATCAGGATCAATGTCTGCCTGAACAGCGTAACGGCGCAGCAGGCGAGCACAAAATCCATGAATGGTCGACACCCATGCCTGATCCATCCGATTGGCAAGTGCCGTATGTCCGTGACGATCCAATTCTTCTCGTACGCGCTGCTTTATCTCGTCAGCACCGGCATTCGTATAGGTAATGGTAAGTATGTTTTCTACGCCTATTCTTTCTTTGCTGACTGGCATAACACTATCTAAAAGCAGCGACAAATAACGAGCAACTAAGGTCTTAGTCTTGCCTGTCCCAGCCCCCGCACTTACCAGCGCCCTCCCCCGCCTAAAGCACGCAGCCGATAACTGTTTTTCGTTAAGCCCCTCAAAATGGGCAGGCAGTTGAGTCATCACAAACGACTCCTTTGCGCAGGCTTGTACTCGCAGTCCTCATGCAGGCAGTAGATGCAAAGCGCATTGTTCTTTCGCCTCTCGATACGACCTGCGCGTAAATCGCTCGCTGCTTTTTGGGCGTTGGTCATGACTTTCTCAATGCCTGCGGTCATTTTTTTTTCGCTCAAGCCTCCCGTTTTTCCTCGTCCGACCTTTGGCAGGCCCAGTGGCCGCTGTTCGGGATTATCAGCCTGTGCATAGACCTCACTGGGCTTCGTATTCAGATCAGCATACGAACGATATGAGTGCGCAACAGGACGAACGCTCAATGCGCTTTCAGCCGCCTTGCGATACAGCACCCCTTGGAAGATGTTATTGTTTGCCTGTGCGGTCAAACCGCCAGCATCGCTTTTGCGCTTATAGTCGATTATCAGCGCCGCGCTGTCGTCTGCACGCACATCAATGCGATCAATCGCACCACGCAAGGGAAGCCCGATTCCTACATCAAGGGGGCCTGAGCTAGCAGAATCTGAAGTGTCGTCGCCAGCATCACCAAAGCGATATTCCAAATAGCGCGGAACAAACTCAGGTGCGTAATTGACCTCGCTTCGCAAAAAATCTGCAAGTGAAAAACGTAGCATGGCCAGATCTGTCCGCTCCGCAGAAGTCAGGAGGATTTTTTCTTCTAGTTGGCTGGCTTGCGTATCAAAAACCTGTCGATATAGCGCTAACGCTGGTGTTAGGTTTGCCTCTGTGATGCGGTTGCCTATCCCCTGAGCAGACAATTCTTCATAAAAGGCTTTGAGCACTCGGTGTGCGAAATTTCCCTGCTCGCGCGCATCAAAATCTCTTTCGATTTCTGCCCCAGCAGCATAACGCTGCAATACCCAATTGTAGGGACAGTTTGCGAAATTCTGCAAGGTCGTTGCAGCTACAGGACTGTTCTCGGTATAACCCAGGTCGAATTGCATGCTCTCTCCCCGCGGCGGCAGGCGCAATGGAGCACAGAGCTGTTCTTGTGCAAGAATACCTTTGATTTCTGCCTGTTTCTCTGGATTGGCATAGCTTTGAAACGGAATTATCTCGTCATTATACTTGTAAGAGCAGGGAAGCTGTGAAAAATCTGTGCCCAGGGTACGCTCTGCCAAGTTCAGCAGTCCTCCTGGTTTAAGGGTTTCTCCTCCCAGGGTTTCGTGTTGCGCAACCAGATACAGCTTAGTCTTTGCCAGTGCAACCGTTGCGTAGTAGCTGAACTGTTGTTGCTGTGCCCTATCCGGCACAGAAAATCCCGACAGATCGGCTGCCACGTGCACGTCAAGAGTGCTGTCAGGCTTTCCCGTATCATCCCTAGCAGAAAGACCACCCGCAATCACCGAATGAAACTGCCTACCATATGCACGTTCAGGCTGCGCCAGAAGTATCGCTGGACTTGCAGGATTAGGCGTTTGCGCCACCAGAGTCTCACGCAATATCGCGTACAGCTCTGCGGCACTTATGTGCGGGTCAAAGCTCAGTATTCTTGTGCCTGGCTGTTTGTCATCACTGCCATCTGCGGCAATCTCTTGTTGCGGATTTCTTGAATGTCTGGCAAATTCCTGCTCGTACAATTCTTGCAGTGCAGTCGTCGCACTTTTTTGCGCTGCCGCACTCTGCAAAAGGTCAAAATTGCTGCTCATATGGCTTTGCGCACCCTTTGCGTAGAGTGCTGTAATGAGACTGCTCCAGTCACCAATACGCGCACTTCTTTCTTTCCCCATAATCAGCCGCAGGCTGTCACACGCCCCTGATTCATGACGGCTCAGCTGAGACAAGATGCTTGCAGAGCTTGCTCGATAGCGACGCCAGCGTGTATCAAGCTCTAAGGCGGCATCAGAGTCAAGTCCGCTATATGCAGACATTACAAAAGCACGCCCGTTAAACTGCGCTTCCTCGTCTACGCATATACGCAGCAATGCAAGAAACGCCGCCCCGAAACCCGTAGATCCAAAAGGAGTCTTGACATCGATCTCAAAGGGAATATCTCGCCGCTCAAGCTCGCGTGCAATAGGACGCACATAATTCTGCATGCGCGGAATGAGCAAGGCTTTGCTTTGCTCGGGATGCTCCCGATGTAAGTCTTCAGCAAAATCCGCCATAAGCGCAACTTCAGCAGCAAAACCCTGCGCCCTACCTAGCACAAGCTCACAAGCACGTTCCTTATCTGGCAGAGAGAGATCCGTTTCCTGTGCGCCCCGCTCAAGAAGCAAGCGAAGGGTCTTTTCCGTATACTCTGTTGCAGGATTTCCTTCTTCGTAGTCAAGGATCACTACTACTTCTCTTTGTTTCGTACAGGCACAAAGCAGCTTAAGCTGAGACTGCGTGAAGTCTTTAAAGCCTGTGACGATTATCTTTTTGTAAAAAAGCCCAAGGGAGCGCTCCTCAATCTTATCTGCAAGTATTTGCATGGCGTACTGATGTTCTATATATCCCTCATTCTGGAGATCTTTATGATAGGCGATGAGAAGGTCTTCTATTGCTTGATGATGTAAGTATGCCTTTGTTGAGTGTCCTGTCTGTTTCGCGATTTGCCCCACACCAGAAGCACAGGCAGGAACATAGGCAGCAGCAAGCCTTGAAAGAAGTCTCTTTCCTCCCTTTGTTCGGAGTGCGAGTGGCACTTCATGCTTTGCTAAAACCTGCTCGATAACTTTAGTGCGAATAGATGAACCCACCAAGGCTCTGTTGTCGCCCCATCTATTCCACTGATTTGCAATAAGCCTTCCTATGCTTATTGCCTGCAAGTCAGGACAACTCTCTCTCTTCGTTTGTTCTGAGCAAGCCGAAAGTGCATAGCTGCGTCCGATGTCGCCCTCTTGAGCCGCGGTAGCACAAAGCACTAAGACTTCATCGCTGCCTTCAAAGTATTCGACTAGTCGTGCTAGTTTATCTGTTTGCGCAGATCCTGTCAGGATAGACAGCTTCACCGTTGACCTCTATCGTTATCGTAAGTGCGGCTTACTCTGCACCACGCACAAGGGGCTTCTCATCTCGCGTCATCAATTGATATATCCGCGCAAGATCTGCTTCGTCGGCAAACTCAATTTCTATCTTGTTCTTGTCTTTCGTTCGCTTAACTCTGACGTTACCACCGAAATATTTACGTAGCTTGCGTGCAGCTGCTTT
>Ga0123355_10010371_pt1 | contig 14273 bp, 11 predicted proteins | sample TergutEmb28metaG_3_FD_89872 | JGI IMG/M metagenome (GOLD analysis project Ga0123355, IMG submission 89872) | Embiratermes neotenicus P1 segment gut microbial communities from Petit-Saut dam, French Guiana - Emb289 P1 | ecosystem: Host-associated > Arthropoda: Insects > Digestive system > Gut ...
CTGTGACATGGTCATCATCAGTGAGTGTACACTGGTTGGTAACTGCTGTCCATTCAGAATAAGCTGAATGGACAGCAGTTACCAACCAGTGGTTCTGATACTAAACCAACATTTAAGCACACAGGATTTCCGTATTATACCAATCATATATACATGCAAAAATGAAGCAAAGCCAAAAAGTGAAGTGAATTTATTCATTACTTCATGTAGAACAATCTGTAACAAATGTAAAGTGTATTATTTCTTAACCACTTTTTCCAATCCACATTTGTAACGGTTCACAAGCCTTCTGATCCTATCGAGGAAGAAAGTTTTCAGCTGCGACCAAAGCCACGTACACACTGCAGCCATAATTTAATTATCGCTGGCAAATCTTTGTCCATGCGAGGCTTTTTTTAGTAGTCAAAACATATGATAATCCAAAGCAGCTAGGTCCAGAATATATGGGGATGAGGGAGCACTTCAAATTTCAGCTGCCTGATTGCTTCAACAGTAGCTGCTGCAGAATGCAGATGTGCACTATAATGGAGCAAAAGACCCCTTTGGACAGCATACCTCTGCGCTTGTTGCGAAGTGCTAACATTCTCCTATAAATTTCAGATGCTTTAATGCCTTATGTCCTCAAAACACATATCACAGTTCACTGTTCTACAATACTGCACTTCAAAAGTGGTGCCACAATCTTTAAAAAGATTTGTAAACAAACACAACACTAATTAAACCTGGCACTGACTCGTCACACCAATGCCTTGTATGTAGTTACTGTAACTGCTAATTTTTGCAATGCACTGACTGCAATTTCTCTATAGAAAAATTCGCTTTACTTGTTGAGTCACCTTAGTATATATAAGTTGTTAATTTTAACTGTATTATTAGACATTCTAAGCTGTGTAATCACACAGCATATATTCTGCCCTGAGGATACGTACTTGTTGTTTGAAATGTGTCTTAGGGATGTATACGAGATTTTATTAAACATACATATACTGATGTTTTATATTACTAGTTGTGTAAAACAACACTGATATGGACATGAAATTATGAGAGAACTTTAATTAATAATAGAAATCCAGATAACATGGTTATGATGGTTTGCCAGACAAAAGGCATTCTCAGGTTCTTAATTTGGATGGTGAAGAAATTTCAAACTGAAATTCAGACTTCCTCAGCAGTTGTTGCCAGTCAGACCCTACAACATTATTTACCTGATCCACAATCCCTAAACTTATGATATTGTGCAAAATGCCTTGTAGCAGGACATCACCTTCCTGAGCAACCTCAGCACATGATGTCTGAGATCAAAAGATATCAGGTTAGCTGCTTGCTCTCCACACTTCAAATCTGCCTACACTGGGCTTTGGGACCTATCGAACTAATTCTTTATTTTGGCTTATTTTGTGACACTGTCAGTATCACACACTACAGAGAATAATTTTAACCATCTTTCCTAGCACAGGGAAATACAAACTGAGTTAAACAAAGCAAACCTACTGAGTGCTGCATGATTTCAACACTGGAAAGTGACACTCCCTTATCTGTTGCATCTCATACACACTAGGTCAATACATGTTTTGAAATATTTTCTACAGAGCAAAGAATGTTCATTTGCAATACCTCTACAGTATTCACATCATGTAAAAAATGTCACCAAAAGTTTCATAAAAAATATTCTGCATCAACCATGTTGTAGAAAGGAAGTCTACAGAATAGTGGAGACAATCTGAATGGTAGTTTCTGTGCTGGACAAAAAGACAATAAAGAAAAATGTTACCTTTTAACTGAAATGGGAAGTAACAACTGAGCTGAAGGGCAGCAACACTTTTAAAACCATGCTCATATAAATTCAGAACCACAGAGCAACTCTTTCATGTGGAGTGAGAAGCAGGACCCCAATACTGTACATGAGAATGTTAGTAACCAGAGTGACAAATACTGGTGCTCTGAAAATTCCTGTGATGTTCACGATTTTACACTGCATAACCTTAAGATCAGGTTCTGGTACACAGGGAATGCAAGCAAAATTTAATGGCCCATGTTTTTGAAGAAACAAATTCCTACTGCTATGTTCTGCAAAATCTGATATCATTCTCTACATAGCTCTGGCCTTCCATACCTCCAAGTTTGACTACAAGCAATTACTGTTCATGGAGGGTGCGAAAATACAAAGTTTATGTGATAAATTCACATTCCCTGGATATAATTTTTGAATAAAAACTGCCGGTACTTCAAGATGAACTCCATTATGTGTCATATATATAACACTTCTTCAATTACCACAGCCTGCTGGTTAATCAGAACAAAAATCTGAGAACATAATCTTACCCAACTTGCCTGTTTAACACCTTGTCCTATTACACTAATTTATGCTCTCTCTATGTATATCACTTGAAAAGGTCCTTCACAATTTCACCTGCTGCCAGAAATGATCATAATTGGCCCATCTGTTTCTTTGTGCCATCATTCAAAAATGGGATGTGCTTCCATCTTTATGTGGGGGAGGGTGGATTGTAAGCTGCTGGCCCCATTAAAAACAGTTCCATTACTGGAAGAGTAATACAGACTGGATCTATCTAACAGGCCCAGCAGGTCAGGATTTTTTTACCACTTTCCACTTACAACCATTATATGTGGTTTAATTCCTTATTAGGTGCCAAACTTATACATTTCGAAGACAGAACAGATTTGTTTAAAATTAGTAATTTAGTTTAGGGTGGAAAGGAAATTGTAACAAGTCTGTATAGCAGCTTAGAAGAGAAAGAGAGAGTTTAGGTCAGGTATAATGAGCTAGCAGGTTTGCCATTTGTCAGTGTCAAAATTAATGGTTTAGGGAACTTTCTGGAAAAGCTGAAATTGTATACTTTGACAGTTTTTGGACATCTTAAATCTTGCTGGGAAGGATACCATGTTAGTCACACTTGCACATTAAGAAAAACAAGTAGGTTGCATATGGGGGTTCACAGAGTAACGACATGCGGAACAACTTTAATTAAGTGGGAGCCAATGGAGATAATGTCTTCAAAATTTCAATATTTGAATCTATTAGGGAGTAGTGAAATTTAACAGTCAGCCAACTGGAAACAGTAAGAAAATTAAGGGAGGATAAATTTTAAACTGTGAGAGTTTGTAATCCAAACGCAAGCGGTAGTCTGCTTTGTACCCAGGATGAGATAAGTTGTGTTTAAGTTACACCAAGACAAGAAGTGTGTAAAGTTTCAATGTCACATCCATACATACAAACATCTGTAAACTTTAAAAATTTGGTGAAATAATAGAAAGAAAAATATTTTATAATGACCCATTATTGATAAAATTACACTTTTGCTATTCAGAAACACTTAGAACCCCCTAGATTAAGATGTGCAAAATGACTGATGAGCTGAGGTGGGTGATACACTCAAGAGGAAAGAACATCCAGATTTTGAAATGCTGTGGTACCATATGATCCAAAACCCCCGATACAGCCTATCATATTATGTTCTTCTGTACATGACTGTGTTTTTGGGAACTTAAGGTTGCCATGGTGCTGATTACAAAGACTGCTATCTTCTGGGATGTGATGTGATGTAGTATCATAGAAGTGTGCATTCTTTCAAGTAGGAACTGCTAACTCCATCAGTATGGTGTTATAAAATACATTATAAAATGGCACACAGAATATATTATATAACAGTATCTCACACAGTGTACAAGTTCTTAGAATTACATCAACAGTCATTTAGCAACAAGTTCAATCACATGTAAACTTACTGTCTGAAAAAGAAAGGTACCCTTATATACACCAAAAGGTCAGAGGTGTTCTCCTGCATGAACATGAATACGCTGATGCTGCTTAAGAGTATCACGCCTAGGAAAAGTTTCCTTACATATATCACATGAGTATGGACGTTCTCCAGTATGCACACGTACATGTTGCTTGAGATGATTACGGTGATTGAAAACATTCTTACATATATCACATGAGTATGGACGTTCTCCAGTATGCACACGTTGATGTTGTTTGAGATTACCATGCACACTGAAAGTTTTCTTACATATATCACAGGAGTATGGACGTTCTCCAGTATGCACAAGCTGATGTTTCTTCAGTTGACCTCGCTGACCAAAGGATTTTTTACATATATCGCATGAGAACGGGCGTTCTCCAGTATGCACACGTTGATGTTGCTTCAGATTATAAAGTGTACTGAAAGCTTTTGTACATATATCACATAAATAAGGAAGCTCTCCACTATGCACACGAAGATGCTGCTTGAGATTACTTTGCACACTAAAGGCCTTCTTACATATATGACATGAATATGGGCGTTGACCTGTATGCACAAGAAGATGGCACTTCAAACCACTATGCTGACTAAAGGCTTTATTACACACACTACATTGATATGGACGTTCCCCAGTATGTACCCGCTGATGCTGCTTGAGATTACCTCGCTCACTAAAGACTTTCTCACACACATCACATGAGTAAGTATGTTTGTGAGTATTTATAGTGTCATGTTCAGTAAATGAATTTTCATCAATTTCAGAACACTCGCTGTGGCTCTCACATTCTTGCAGGTCAACATAATTCTTATGCGGTTCACCAGCATGAACACTCCACAAATCAGTATTAACTTCCAGTGCTTCAATTGTCTTCACAGTCTGGAAAAAGGAGAAGATAAATTATATGCAACAAAACTATTGACTGACATACTGTAATTTACATCTACACAATCTAAATGTTTACACAATATGCCAGTAACACACAAAAACAGTTCTTTAATATTGATGAAAATTCACGTATCTGTCATCGATAATGAGGATATCAGGTCCCACCCAGGGATGTAGAATGGAAGAAGAAAAAGTCTTCCAATAATAAATAAATAAATAAATATATACACATACATACACACACACACACACATATATAAGCATATATATATAGTTTCTGTGCAAGTCATGAAGGCATAAGGAGAAGTGGGATACACCTCTACTCATTCGTAATCTTTACACTAGATTAGATTGCAGCCCCATGTCCCAATTGTTTTATCCCAGAGAGAGAGCCACTCACTGAATATGCAGCTCAGTGAGGGCACCAGAACCAGTCTGGACACTTTAGAGCAGTAATTTCTCCTGCTGCTGTTACAAATTTAACTACACTCCCTCTGTCAACCAGCCTGTACCCTAGTCACTACATGGACAGCACTATTCCAATTCCTATGTGGAATGCAGTCTCAAATATTTTTGTTATCATAAGTGAAAATAAAAAACTTCCAAAAAAAAAAAAAACTCTACATGATCTGTTAAATATGCGGAATATTTTACTGCTGGATGAAAGTTTAAGGAGTAGAAATGCATAACACAAATGGACAGATTGGCCGAAAATGTTTACATGCCTGAGCCTTCAACATGTATCACAGGAACTTAAGGACATGGTAAAGAAAATGTGTCCTGTGTGTGCTTAAATGCCAGCATCCAAGAAATAAGAAACATATATCAGTTACATTGAAATGAAGTGAAACTTCACTGCAATTGAGACAATGTATTATTCTGTACCAAAAAATTTTAAGAACCCTAAATAAAATCTATATGTATGTATATTTACTGTATATACTCACACAAACACACACAAAACACACATGAACAAGCAGTTCAACATGCTAGAGATATTATGCCCTCATGCATAACAATATAAAACGTGCTTCACAGTATATAATGGGACACAGCATCATCTACCTCATTATCAGCATTCTGAACTGGAAATGTTAATATAGACTCTTCCTCCTTTTTTACACTGATCTTCTCATGGTCACTGTCACAAGATGTGAGACATGCCTCACTATCAGGACTAATTTCTGCTTTAATGAAATCCATAAGGACCTGCAAAATAAAGATAAGGACAACACTGTCTAAAATAACTGCCTCACAAAAGTGTATCAATATGTGGCTTACCTCAGTTTTGTCTCATTTAAAGGGAACAATTTAGATACAGGCAGACCACTGATTATCTACATCAATGACACCTATGTCATTCAGTTACAGGTACTGTATGGCAGTGGCGGATACGCGACGCACGCACAGGTAAACAGATATAAATGTAAGAATGGGTAATGAACAGGTAGACTGATGCACCTCGAGGTCTATACATATAGAAAGGCACAGAGAGAGTATACAGCCTAACAGACAAAATGCAGGTAAGTCAGTTTGTGGGTGGGTGGACATACAAACACAGACAGGGACCAATAAGTGGATGCATTGTTAGGCGGAATGACAGACTGTGTTTGTCATAGTAAGAAAACTGTGAAACATATCAAAATGTAATACAAAAAATTCAAATGTAAACGTATCTTGCTCCTCTGGACACTGACATTCTGCTACCAAAGATATTCGAAAAGTTGTCCCTGTGGTTATATAAGCACAATGTCATAAGGCATATGGAGGCATGGTGGTACAGATCAGTGAGTTCTTAACCTTGGCACTAGGAGCCCAATTGTCAGCCTCACATCCCGGCCAATGCACACGTGGGAGAAGTGCCCCTCATACTTATTGAATACGATGCTGGAGAGACTTCACACCTGGAGTGCATGCATTGCCCCTGCCAGCAATCAAACACCAATTCCTTTTCCATCCAGCCCACAGGCTAGTCACTATACCAAATGAGTCATCCCCAGTTCTTGACATTGTGCCATAAACACTGTACTTCATTTTTCACTACCACCTACATGCTCATTCTTTGCCATGACTAGGTTCAAATAACTTTCTGTGTACAGCCACAACATGTAACAATACTACAGCTGTAAAAAAATTAACAAGACAGGCAATATACATACATCACACTGAGATGTGCTCATGCAACCACTGTTGCAATGAAAAAGCAATAAATATTACATACTCTGAGTGTGTGTTTGTAGCCTTAGGTATCCACCATGCAATGCACAGGTGCCATACTGTCATCTGTGGCCTATCTGGCTCTACATTGTTTTTCCACATTATCTCATAAAAGGCATGATTACCAAAAAAGAGCTACTGAACACAAAGTATGTTTTATTTTCTCTACAATTTCTGTCTGAACTATTTCTCATTCTAAGAAGAAATAAGATATGATCATAAACATGTAATGGTCTTCATGTAAAGTACCCATTGTTCTTGTCAGATTTTAATGAAATTTGGAAGTTCTTGACAGGTTTTCAAAAAATACTCAAATATCAAATTTCATGGAAATCCTTCCAGTGGGAGCTGAGTTGTTCCACGTGGATGGAAAGACAGACAAACATGATGAAGCTAATAGTTTTTTTTTTTTTTTGCAATTTTGCAAACATGCCTAAAAATTGAGTTCCTTTTACTATTTGTTATTCATTCATTCCATTGGCATGTGCAGAATGCGACGATTCCTTGCCGTTCTCAGGAGCTTCTTCTATTTGTTAATATTGAACTCATAATAAAACGTTCACAATGCCTCCTTATTTTTACCCCCATTTTCAGCTGAAATGAACATTTCTTTCACCTCCTACTCTTGAACAGCCAACAAACGGGTGTCCTAGTGCAAGACATGGACTTCACAGATCAGGACAAAAACTTTCATTATTTACCCTCAAAATTTGCTGATACTCTGTTCAAGACTCACAGGAATTGAATACTTTTAAAAAGTGAACTTAAGTAAATCTGTCCCTGTGCACACCATGAACAGGACTAGAGGTATAGCTCCAGTCATTCCTAATCTTAACACTACATGGAGGTCAGTTGTCTGCTTCATGCCCAAGCCACTTTACCCACAGAAAAAGACTCCCAATATCCAGCTAACAGGAGACAGAGTGGGATCAAGAGATAGTATGGGTGCTTTGAAAAAGAGATAAATCCTGTGCCTCTGGCAGGAATGGAAGGAAGAATTTTCAGATGTCCATCCCATAGCCCAGTCCTTATACTGCCCATGCTATCCCAGCTCTCCATTCAGGATTAAAAGGTGAACTTGATACAACAGTATTGCTTAGTGTTGAACAATGGACTCACCTCATTTTCAGCCTTCACTAGTGGATATCTTACTAAGAGAGGATCCTCATCCTCCTCCGTGCACATCAAATGATTTTCATTTACACAAGATGTTGAATACAGTTCTCTGTCTGGATCAAATTCTGGTTTTATGAACGCCATGTTGTGCTGTTAAACCACAACATTCATATGAATCATCACAGTACAATTTCACTTCCCTTCAATGTGATATATTCTGAGTGCAAAATATATGCAGTGATGTATCTTTCTCCGTCCTACAGCAAAATTCCATAAATCTGACTTGCATGGGATCACATAAGTGCCAAATTACTGAATATTTCAGATCATGAAATGGTCCATATCTTGTACAAACACCCTTGCAGACCTTTTTGAACACGTCCCTGAAATCTGTTTCAATGACAAAACTTTTTTTTGGCAAAAAGCTTCATCTTGGAACTACTCTCCTCAAGTACCAGATTGCCAGGATTTCTGACTTACCAAACATATGATTAAAGGAAATTTTCTGTACTAAGTCAGGCCTAAATAAACAGTAGTGGCAAACTGCATTGTTCAGACAGCAACCCTGGGCCCCAGACACAACTACCGTACTTGGAAATTCTCTACCTTGATAACATTAAAGTCTATGTTCTGTACCCAGAGCAGTTAATAGATATGTAACATATTTCAGAATCTAAAAGTAAGCTTCTGATGGGACAAGTGAATGAAAGTCTGTTAATTCATTTCCAACTTTTAAAGTCAGTATACTAACAAACAGTACAGCACTTAAGCCAGCATAAACCAAATTAAGCTTACAAGATTTGAGGTTCACACAATGAAGCTGAAAAGCAGTCCAAGAGAATTATTTACAAGCTTGAATGACATAACATTTCAAACGGCATGAATTTTCCAAATGATACTCATACCTAGTAGTATACAAGGAGATCAAACTGGCAAGAGGGCCAAAGGCATGGCTCAGGCAGTTAGCCGCCATCCTCTCATCATCAAGACCCAGGTCCAATCCCATGGCAGTCTATGTGGGATTTGTGGTGAACAGAGTGGCAGGTTTTTCTCTAAGTACTTTACTTTTCCAATCAGCATCTTTCTGTCAGTGCTCCACAGTTCTTCATTCATCTATCACAAACAGTGCATAATCTTAGCAACTGACAGTATTGTTCACTAACACACTTAAACATACACACAAACCTGGCAGATATGGAAAGACTGGGTTGCCACTCATGTAGAGTCTCACTAGACGCGCAACTTTCACGTACACCTTGGAAATACCAGTAAAGTGTGATAAGTGGTGACTGACTTGATACAACAGATTCAGGAACTGCGATCACTCCTAGAGAGTAGTCAGTGTACTACAAGGTGAGACCAAAAAGTTTTTAGGCAACTGTTATCAAATACAGACAACTTCTTATATGGACATGATTTATTTTCAATCTTCAAAATCCTTGATCACTATATTTGTTTGCATGTTCCTTCAACCTCTTCATGCCCTCCAGGAAAGCAGTTTTTGAAATGTTGTTAAGCTCCCTTGTCACTGCACACTGAATTTCTTTCACTGTTTGAAAATGCCGCCCTTTTAAGGAAGATTTTAACTTGGAGAAGAGAAAGTAGTCAGCAGGTGCAATATCTGGCGAGTCAGGTGGGTGGTGGAGAACAGCAACGTTCCTGTTCGCCAGAAACTTCTTTACAATTGCAGCGTTATAAGATGGCACGTTATTGTGAAGAAGGAACCACTCACTGGATTGGAATTTGTCCGTTCTAACTCGTCGAATTCTCTTCAGTAGCCGATCCAAAACACCAACGTAGAATTTTGCATTTAATTTCTGCCCTTCAGGGACAAACTCTCGATGAATTACACTTTCTGCGTCTAAAAAAAAAAATTAACACCGTCTTCACTTGCGATTTTTGAAATTGCAGTTTCTTTGGTTTTGGAGAGTCTTGCCCCACCCACTCTGCACTCTGTGGCCGAATTGTAGGCGAAACACCATGTTTCGTCACTGGTAATTATATTTTCCCAAAACCGTTCATCCTGTCCCATTAAAAGAAGATCCTGGCAGTAAATAACGCGTTCTAGTTTCTGCTCTGTGGTCAAGGTGTGAGGAACAAATCTCGCGCAGATCTTTCTTTTTCCCAAGTCTTCGGTTACAATCGGGCAAACTGTCTCCTTACCAATATTCAAACGATCTGCAATCACTTGGAGAGTGGTATGACGGTCTTCTGTCAGCAGACGAACAGATTCCACGTTTTTGTCTGTTCTGGCAGTCGAAGGACGACAATTTCTGGCATTGTCCCTCACGTCCTCCCGTCTGGAAAGTGAGCATACCACCAATACACATTAGCACGACTCATGGCAGCGCTACCATAAGCCTCATTAATCAGTTCGATCGTTTCCACAGCACTTTTACCGGCTTTAACACAAAATTTAATTGCTACTCTCTGCTCCTCCATGACGCCGATGACAAGGTAAAAAATCTTCACTTGCAAAACAAGTTTGTACTCACAGACCACTGAACAAAAACCGCCGAAGCCTGGTCACGTGTTACATGAAGTGTAGTACTATGTAGTTACGGTGTCGGCCGCTAGATGTAACGCACAGTACTCTTTTAAAACAACTCTTCTAAAAACTTTTGGATCACACCTTGTATTTGGCAATGACTAATGTGCAAGCAGCTTTTCAATAACCAAAACAAGGAAAAAATTCATTAGTATCTGCACACATAGATGAGATGACTCTTGTATCCTACATCTGTAAACCTAAAACATGTGTCATCTTTCTATGACTATACTATCAAAATTCCTACACTACAACAAAGCAAAATGTGAAGTGCAACTTGTTGACCAAGTAATGTGCTAGTACATCTGCATTAGAACCCATTCTGTCCTTTCATGACTATTGTAGATACAGTTACACAATGAATGAAAGTTCAATAGTAAGGTCACTAACAAATTTGTGCAAGATACAAAAGATGTCAAACCATCCATGTAACTGCAGATATATAAAGAACAAATATAGAAATTGCCTCCCAATAGGAAACCTTTCCACAGATGATAATTTGCGCGCTTTGTTTTTTTTTTTTTAATTCTGGAAAATAAGACTCTGTCCTAAACCCAAAAAATATTATAAGACAAGCAATTTGAATGATGAATTTTGTTAATATGATATCTTAAGATAAAGTGTGAAATTGTGATTTTCCGTACAACTTTTTTGGTTATGTACTGCTTAAAACAGGATGGCTGTGTTTCATTATAATCAAAGTACATAAATTTCATCTGTACTGCTAGAATAAAGTTGGGGTACAAACTGATCCCACTTGTACCCTATTGGTTGCAATTTATATCATCTTTTAGTGCATTAAATTTGGTTGACATACTGACATCTAAAAAGAAACAGCAGTACCTTAGTACACATGTCCAAATCCCACTTAAGAACACAAATGCTTTCAAATGCAAAAATATTCTATGGAACACTAAATTTTGTGACTGGCACTGATGTATTTTTAACTTGAGTAAATTCTTCCAGTATAATAAATACTTTTTTTCATAAATAAATTTAGTGTCAACAAACTGCACAACAAAATTCACTTATCCACATATGGGAGAGTACTCCAACATGTTTTGGTCATTCCTTACAGCTACCCTCAAGCAGTACTGACGTACAAGGGATATATATTCATTCATTCTGCTGTCTGTCTTACGACAGATCCATAGCCTCTTCCAAACTCAGTTCTCCACACAGTGCAATCTAGTACTTCCTCTTTCATTTTCCAGTACCTTCCGGTTTCCTTAAGGTCATCCAGTAGCTGCTTACGCCTTCTTTCTTGTCTTCCTGTCATGCCCATCCTGTTCTCTATCTTTCCTTCAATAATGTGATTTAGAAGGCAGTTCCTACAGAAGATGTGACCAATCCAATTGGACTTCCTTCATTTTATTGTTCGTAGGATATTCTTCTCCTCCTTGCCTCTTTGTAACACTTCATTTCTCATGTGATTGGTGCAAATGATCTCCATCCATCTCCAGCACCACATTTCAAAACTTTCCGGGTGTTTAACTATTTTCCGTAGTGTTGAAGTTTCAGCACCATACACACCTATACTCCAAATGTAGCACTTTACTAGTTTCTTCCTTAAATTTAAGTCCAATCTGCTGTGAAAACAGCCTTTTTCTTGTTGAATGCTGCTTTTGCCATAGCAATCCTGGATTTAATATCACATGTACATCATGCATCATTCGTTATCATGCTACCCAAATAGCTGAATATTCTACTTTCTCTGGCTGTTTTTGATCTATCATAATCTGTATTGGAGATGGCTGCCTTGAGATTCTCACCACCTTAGATTTTTCCACATTTACTTCCATTCCACAACATCTTCCAATTTAAATAAGTCTTTCAATAAAGCCCTGCAGCACTGCTTCTTCTCAGCCAGTCGCACAAGGTCATCTGCATGTTGCAGAGTGCAAATTACTTGTACTCTTATTTTGAAGTCTCCAAACCCTGCAAGAGCTTCTTTAGTACAATATTCACTGTAAAAGTCAAATAAAATCAGTGATACACAGTATTCTTGTCTAACGCCTCTTCCAGTCTTCACACCTCTTGTCTCTTCCTGGTCCATTTTACTGTAACATTCTACCCTATATACAACTTGTACATTCATATTCTTTTGTTCCAACCAATATTAATTCCTTTTAAGACCTGATTAGTTTGGTCCAGTTTACATGGTAAAATGCCTTCTACTAGTCTCTGAAGCATGGACACAACTCCTCATCTGCGTCCAAAGTTTTTTCTGATATTATTCTCAGCATCCCAATCACACTAGTTCCCGTCCTCTTCTAAATCCAAAATGACCTTTATCAAATACATCCTCAATTTGCCTTTCAATCTTTCTTCTAACTATCCTCACTACTATTTTTGCTGTATGTGTCATAGTTGCTGCATTTTGTAATGCTTGGCTTCTTCTTTAAGGTAATCACCGAGACTTCAGTGAAATCCTTGGGCCAATCTCCAGATTCATGCATGTTGTTGATCAGTTGTGTCATTACCCTGAGACCATCATCTCCCACCAGTCTGAGCATATCCTCAGGTTAAATCATCATCTCCTTTAGCCTTCTTATCCCTCACCTCCTTGATATGTTAATTCCAATTCACTTTGCCAACTACAACGGCCTCTCTCGTCTGCATCTCCTTCCCCTTCAGGTTCGACTTCTAGGTTTGATTCTAATTGATTAGGTCTATCTTATAGTTCTGTAATATACTTCTTCAAAATTTTCAGTACCTGTACCTTACCTACTATTATATTCCTGTTACAATCCTCAATGCCAATGTTTTGAACCCCATGATTTTCTTTCCAACCCTATCCTTCATTTACATTAAATCATAATGTCCTGTTCTTTGAAATTCCATGATTTCGTGACACATGCTCTCCAGATACTCTTCTTGGCCATATATGTGGCTCCTTTCAATTCATTCCTCAGTCTTCTGTAGTTCTTACTTCCTTCTTTGTTGTTTACATTCTTCCATTCCCTCTGTTCATCCATTTTATTGATCATTTCCTGTGAAATCCATGGCTTTCTTGCTCTCCTGTCTACTTTACAAATGAAAACACTCATAGTATCTGGCACACATTTCTTGATACTGTTCCAATGCACTTCCACATTTCCACTTTCACATTCTGCTGCACCAAGTTTTTTTTCTAGGGTTGGTACATACAGGAGTATATATATATATACACACACACACACATATATATATATAAATAAACATATGTATACAGGGTGTCCCAGGAGGAATGTGCCAGACTTCGGGAGAGTGTTCCTTATGTTAAAGTATACCGATATAACCCAAAACACCTATATCCAACACGGTTACGGAGATAATGGCCAGAGAAGTTTGAAACTTTGACAGCTGTTACACACTTATTGATTACCAAATACATATTACAACTGGCAGGAATATGTTGCTTCTGTAATGTTAATATCTGTACTTAACATGTAATTAACATATGAGTGACATAAAGCCATTACATTGAACTACATAAACACTCGCATTACCGCCATAGTCGTCCTTAGGGTTCCAAGCACTTTACATGGGCACACAGGCATAATGTTGACTGCATTCCAGTCTCAATGACATGTGCAGAGTACATGTAACGCGTCAGCTGAAAAGGTGCAGTATGTGAAACCGCAAGAAGACCGCACTTTTCTCTGGCCATTATCTCCGTAACCGTTCAACTTTGGATATAGGTGTTTTGGGTTATATCGGTATACTTTAACATAAGGAACACTCTCCCGAAGTCTGGCAC
>Ga0123355_10010372_pt1 | contig 14273 bp, 8 predicted proteins | sample TergutEmb28metaG_3_FD_89872 | JGI IMG/M metagenome (GOLD analysis project Ga0123355, IMG submission 89872) | Embiratermes neotenicus P1 segment gut microbial communities from Petit-Saut dam, French Guiana - Emb289 P1 | ecosystem: Host-associated > Arthropoda: Insects > Digestive system > Gut ...
ATGCGTCTGTTATCGTTGCAGTTTTCTAAGCGAACGTCTTTGCTGGTCATATTATTTTCTGTCATTTTATTTGAGTCACATTGCCCTTTCATCTCGCTTCTGTGAAGTTGGATATATTTGATAGTAAACGTAATGTAATCCGCCCTCATACGGCTTGATATATTAGAAGTCTGCGAAGTATATTAATTGTTGTTAGCATCTGGAAGCACTAAGTAGACTCTCGCAGTTCAGGTGGAAGTGTGGTTGTCGCACATAATTTATAAACTGCCGTAATTCCAAAATAATGCTCAATAGTCGCGACACTTGAGCGTTCTTCCGTTAAGAAGGTATGGGACTTTTCATAGAAACGCTTTTAACTCATTACTTAGCCTGTCATCCACGCTGTACTGCACACTTTGTTATAAATGGAAGCAAGAGAGTAACCTATTATTAATCACATGTGTAATTTGTGGATAATTTAATACTTTTTTTCATTTAACATTTGCTTTACATTCTGAATACTCGGCCAGTTATTATTGTATAATACGAATAATATTTTTGTACCGTGAGCCCTTCCAACTTCCGCAGGCTACTCTGATAATCCCCAACAAATTATTCTTCCTCAAGCCTTCCTGAGCAGTCTTGCCATAGCTCAGTTACCCAGTTCTCTGGTGCCTGTTCCCCTGCCCGCTCGCAGAAATGCTACCAGATAATCTTAGTCGCTTACTCTGTAGTGGTTTGCTGCCCCCTTGATACTCGATCCCAGATGTACTGGGCCCCTGTCCCTACAATAAGCTTTCCATTTCTGAATAGACAAATGTGTGATCGAGTATGAGATTCATATGCCTGTGACATCGGATTTGTGTTTCAAGAAAGACAATTTTTAGAATAATGTTCTAATTCTACAAACCATCGACTCGGAGTGAAATGTACTCACTTCCCTCTTGGTATGTACGAACATAATATAAAGGGGAATGAAGCGGTGATGAGAGTTCCGCAAACCGTCTTATTAGGGAGCCTGAATAAGTCCATGCAGATCTCATAGAGTAGTTGGGCTTTATTCTGAGTCAACTGCAGCAGTGAAAAATTTCTAGGCGCTAATCAGGCAACGGAACCTCATTTTGAATGAAAGGATGGAGGACTTATGTTTGCTGTCTGTCACCACACGTGTCACCGATCAGCTCATAGTAACAGGGAACTCCGCGATGGCCTTGGCTGCATTTTGAATCCGGGTTTTGTTGTAGAGTATTACAAGCGGTTTTGTGTGGAAATTATCGAAGTTTGAAGAAATAATGTGGAAAAGTTGCCTTTTCCAAGGAAAATTTCCTTTGCTGGTTACTTAAGCCAAACCTTCTTTAAAATAATTAATATATAAGTCCACCTCAAGTGTTGTGATTATCTTCCATTTTGATTAGGTAAGAATGAGGGTGTATTGTCCTTTGACCTAAATCAAAGAATCCCTTCTTGAACTTAAGAAAATTAACTTTATTATGGATCAATGTAGATGATAATTAAAGTGGCTGTCAATTATCTGTTGTGTTTCTGTGCTGACTTTAAGAAGGACTCTGTTTTTCGTTTGAAGTATCCGGGGTGATTAATTGTAGAACCTCCAAAGGTTGAATTTATTACGTCATTGGTGAAAACTGAAACTTATTAATTTCTACAATTTCCTGTGATTTTTCAATTGCAATTTTAGTTTTACATGCACTAGCAACCCAAGGATGACCATATAATTTGTTGAAACATGTAACCAATTTTTTCACATAAGTTAATAAAATTAGTTGTATAGGGGAAAAATTATAAACAATTTGCTTATTAATTTCTATTTGTGAAAGTTTACCTTATCCAATTTCAGGGAAATGTCTGAGATGAATTTAAGAAACGTTGATTTTTTTTTTTAAATTCTTTGAAATCCATTTCACTCTGAAGCTTTTTATGTCATAATTTTATAATCTGGTCCCTCGAAGATGTAAGGATATGCCTTATCGAATCTTCACTGCTCATCAAATATGCACGAGACATACCTGGTTGATAAAGAGACGATATATTATGACAAGAACTAATGTTCGCTCAGTATTATGGTAGTAATCAGTGGTATTGCCCTCATACTTTAGCCTATCATAAGCAGAAGACTCACAGTAAATTTTTGTAGACTTCAAAAATTTGTTCATCGCCTTAATTAAATGTGCCCTTTAAACTCTTCCATATCGATTATAATTAAGGCATTACGGATCGTTGTGCCCTTGGCGGAAATCGAGGGCCGGATATCTGCCCAATGCAAAGCCTATAATCACGCACGCATGCATGCAGGCGCTCGCGCGCTACTATAATTGAAACACAGAAACACATATCCATGCTTATGGCTGGTTTCTTCGACCCCATCATGGTGAGGTTCATGAATGTATGGACGTATACCGTGAGTACGTGGGACGCAGGATGCAAATGTTTAGTGCAGCTGCGAATTACTTCAAACTATAAGGGACATAAATGCTTTTAAATGAAATCTGCTCACATTGAGAACAATATTTCTTATGATGAAGGGCCATTAACCCATTATCACAAGGTTCCCATCGTTCAACCGGCACAGTCGATGGACCACCGCGATATTTAAAATACTGCGGAAAACACAGACGCTTTCAATTTTGCTTATCAGCAATTAGTAACATGGGGATTGTGTCAATTTTTGGGACGCTTTCGCAAAATTGCGAAAAGCAACTATTTAGGTCGTCCTGTTAGTCTGTCTGTCCGTCTGTCCGTCCTTTCGAACAGAACAAACTTCTCTCACTGACGAAATTTCGAGAAATTTAACATTGGAGTAATTTTCGAAAATCCATCTAGTGAATGCAAGTTTTATTCAAATCCGACAAAAATAACGGATAGCTTACAAGAAAAGGCATGCAATTCGGCACATGAACAGACCCCTCTTTCCAACGATACTATCGATTCCGTCCTACGACACCGGGAAGTAGGCCGGCCTAAGGACTTATCAGCACCCCTCGTAAATGCTGAATCTGCAGCAAGCACGCGTTGAGCATGTAAAAATTAAGAGGTTATTCAGTGTTAGAACAAGAAAATTCATGCAAATAGAGGTAACTAAAAGTAACTTCAGATGAGATAAGACGCCTGAAGATGAAGATAGATGTCTCTGTGCAGAATGTGCTGAGTCTTACTCTGTGTCCAGAGCACGCACGAAGTTGTTCCATCGCACTGAATGTCATAACTTGACCGGAGATAGCTGCGCCGGATGTAGCAGTTGTTATGTTTGTAGGAACTGCAGCACTGGTGATTTTCTGTATGATGCTGAAGTAACGCTCGTGGCTGTCAACACTGAGGGTACTTGTCTTACTTCAGTCAGGTTCTCCATTATGACAAACTTTTTATTTATACTCTTGATCTAGAATATTACAAAAGTTCTAAAGATAATTCCGGTGCGGTAACTGAATCACATTAGACACGCTGATATTAAGCGTAGTGAAATCTAAAATTTCATTTGTTTTTGTGCTTCAATGTAAGAATTAACCCTAGAGAGTGTGTAAACATATCTCGTACTGGGGTAATTTCTCTCATTATTTTTCCCCAAATACATAAAGTTTAATTGGAAATATTAAATAAAACTATACTCTTAAGGATAAATTATGTAAGCACCCTTGAACAACACTCCATACAATAATTACCAAACAAATTATAAACTCTAAAGATTAACCTCCATATCCCCGATACTCAAATTCCAAGTCAAGAATATTAAAGGTCGTTGTTTATTATAACTAACAAATGCACAATTAGTATCATAAAAGTATATACCACAACATTGTTTCTTTTTGTAATGTATACTCCTACAGGTTTGTATATTTTTCTGTCATCATCAGGGAGTTTACATCTGTGCCTCGCTAAGTTACATGGGCTTTTAAATTGCAGCTGTTAAAAATTCAGTTTCGTAAAATTAAGATTTTCCACATCAAGTTACGAAAGTACACACCAGACCAGTACAATAGCAATATCAACAAAGGGATTGTATATGCAGCCATAAAGACATGCTGATTGCACGAAAGATTAGAAGGCAAAAAAGATTTTTTTATAAAATAACAAATTATTTAACATTTTAATTATTATAGAAATGTAGTTTCAAAAGATACAATCAAAAAATTTACATAATTTGATGCGAAATGTTTTAATTTTATGAAATTTTATTTTCAACATCTGCAATTTACAAAGTTATGTACCTTAGCGAGGCACACATGTAAACTGCCTGGTGATGATATGAAAATGTTGCAACATGTAGGATTATAGATTACACAAAGGAATATTGTTCTGATATATACTTTTGATATATACTTTTATGATATTAATTTTGCATTTGCTGGTTATAATAGAAAATAAAAGATCCACTGTAAATGTATTAAAATATTCAAAGTCATATATTCTGTTCTGCTTTCATTTTTTGAATAATTGAACTACTTTTATTTTGATGATATTCACCTGTTAATAAATCCTTGTGCCTTCTGAATTGTTTTCAGGAAAGCATCACTAGAGCACTAAACACAATTTGTCACTAGAAAAATATGTTTGTAGCAGACGTTGTATGGGGCTATATATTATGCATGTCATCAGAAAGAAAAGTGACAGTCTATGAAAATGAGTACTAAACGCATCCCCGATCAGAGTTCAAGGTGGTTCAGTACAGCGTGTTCTTGTATAGTGGACAGAGTTTGACTATATGTAGGGTTTACCACTCAGCAAGCCGGAAATGAACTTGTTAATTTAAGATTTTTATCTTCATTACTGCATAATTTTAATTTCTACGTGTTATCAAATCCACACATTGATATTGCAGTAATGTTTACAGTGTATTTTACCATTTACTGCTGAAACATTTAAAATCTGACACCATATGTGTCCTTTGTGTTTCAGTGCACCCTAAAGATGGCTGTAAGAAAGAGCTGAGACATGTTGCGAGTGTTCGAGTGTTATCCCATATAAGTGGATAAGTGAAATGTGTTGTGACGTTTGTTGGTAATAAAGCTTATTTATATATTAAAATACTTTCTTTGCAATTGTACAGATGTTATGCCGTACAAAACATGAGTTAATATTGTTATGTGCGAGTAAATAAACTTTAAAATAGAAAAGTGCCATAAAATTTGATTTATAGGTAATCATGCTTTATATATTTGTTTTTCTTTGTACATTGCTTTAGAATTTAGTCTGAATTTTCAGCGGGGAACATTTTGTTGACGGGTTCAAAAAGTGGGGTCTGCGTGTTTTGAAACAGGTAGTGCATTGCAAATATATTCTATTTCTTTGACTTCTTTAGTTGTGGACATATTTAAGCTAAAAAGATTATTGAGAAGTGACATAAATGACATTTATTTCATCTCTCTGATTTGGAATCTGTACAACATGTTTGTGTCTGCTTGAATTTAGATTGAAAGAAGTTTTTTTAAGGAAGAGAACTTAAACATTTACTTCGTATTACACACATAGACACTTATCTCTCGCTCTTCGCGGAATTAGGTTCAAAGACCTCCTGCGAAAATTGAAAATTTGCGAAGGATTGATCGCCCTTATAAGAATAAAGACTTAGTATTTTTATCGTTTACTTTTCTGAAATATTTTGATGGGACCTGTTGCCTTTTTCTGTTCAACTCCTTTGAAATAATGCGGTATGGCTCGAAGATCTGTTCGACTTGTCAAACATTTTCCATGCCCATATTAACTGAAAAGTCCGAGTTATGTAAGCTCACTTTTGGAAAGACCCAGCGAACTTTAGAATCCATGAAGTACGAACCAGCGAAGAGCAAAAGATGTGTGTATATTTTTAATCACACCTAAGGATAGTATCTTAGAAGTAATTTAATCATTAAAATGTTCTACATTACATTAATGGTAACAGGATGATGGTACATTTAATATTCTAAATAATTTTTTCCACTTTATTCTTAAAATTACTCATGTAATTATCAATTTACTTTCTTAACCCAAATCAATAATGTTCGGCAATCAAAAATATTTACACTACGGAAAGTGAAGTCTGTTTAACACGACAAATGGCAAGTACGTACGCTGTGATTGACATTTCTTGTAACATGTGACGTAATTTTCGGCATGCAGTAAATGGAAATTTAGGACAAAAATTAACCTAAGTAGTACGATGTATCCTGTCATCGTAGAAGGACTCACTGCACCTAGTTTCAACAGTGTCTTCAGTTAAGTGAAGGTCACTTGAGGATTTTCGAAATTTTAGGTTTTCTGAGAGTTGATTTTGGGGTATCGGTTGTCAGTGGTGTCATGCTACGTAGTCAACCAATAAACTAACTTCATGGACAGAGTTCTTCTTCAGAAACTAATAGGTCTTCATCTAGTCAAGAAATCACCAGCATTTTTGGGAACCGAAAATACATTGAGGGCATTCACAAGAGCCGGCCACCTGACCCTACCCTCAGCCAGATCAATACGGTCCAGTGCCTCCTTCTCAGCTTCTTGAATATCCACGATAAGCAGCACAATTATTGACTCGACTGTTCGAGATTCAATAACCGTGCTACTGAGACTTAACTTAACAACCTAGATCCTCAGTTGATGAGGTTTTAGGGCCACGTCTCAACGTATTTACGAAACAAGTTTTACATGTGCGTGAAACTTAAAGAACTTGCACCCGTTTCTCTTTTATTTTACTGCTTGTATCAATGTACGTGTGTCACTGTCGTAACTAGTATTTGTTTCACTACGTTGAAATTAATTTTGGTTTTTTATTGGTCTTTATATAAAAATTAACAAACTCGCATTATTTCAAGAAAAAACAAACTAGAAATTTTAATTTAAAGAAAAGTGCAAATGATAGTTGCGTTTAAGATGACCTGAGTTAGCCAATCAGGTAAGGCCTGAATCCTGATATCAGAGAAATTTTTGAGCAAACCGAAGCTGATAATTCAGTTTAAAATATTTTCAGTCATATTTGCAGGTAATTGTATGTATTGTTAGCAGTGGCGTCTGCTCAATGTAAAACAGGGATGTGCTGCTGTTGACATTGGGTTCATTTCCGTTAGTGATTTTTTAAATTTTTTTCGACAAACGTCACTTTACCAGTGTCAACACACTTGGTATTCGTTACTTCTTAACAGAATGAGAGATTACAGAACTCAATAACGCAGATTAATAGTAAATATCTGTATTTAATTGAAGTTTTTTATTTACTTGAAGTTTGGAGTAAAAATTTCATGAACTAAAGAAGTAATTTTTATTTGAAATATATAACAGTGTCTTAAATCAGATGATTTACAAGAACTGGGCCATCAGTTTTTGACATATTGAGAAATTCCATGAAATTTCCTTTTTTAAAGATGTGGACGACTCAACATGGTCCTGGAATGGAAATTATTGATTAGTGAAATAATACACAGCATCAATAAATCCACTTAATATTCATCGCTTCGTTTAACCTCATAATTAAGCCTGGTGACCTCGTTTTTGCGTTGAGCGTCGAAGAGCAGGTCAACCATTTGTTATTTTACAAATATTGTCAACTGTAAATAGCAGTGCACATTAGGTTGTGATTTTGAATGTTTCTGCTGCACACTTGACAAATGATTTAAATCCGAGAAGCCGTATTTGTTACATACTTCATGTCTGTTTAAAAAGGGCCCACAATAAATTTTGAGTTTTGTTTCAAATCCTACTAACCCGTCAAACGTTTCGTACTGTTAGATACATAAGTGTATTGTGTTTTGCTCTGTTTAATTTTACGATTAATTATTAATTTTAGTAGTGGTGGAGTTGGCCGACCTTTATTCACTCTTCTTAATTTAATGTGTAGTGGGCGCACAGAAAGTTTATTATATAATACTTATTTATTGACTATATTTTCAGCCATTGTTTAATCTGTGTTAAATTACTGTAGAATGAAGAAGGGAGACAGCATACTAACTACATACGAGCCTGATGTTACATACTGTAAGAAATACTGAAAGGATAACAACACGGTTGAGTTTTCTTGGCACGACACTCTCTACCCTCCCAGAACAAACACGAAAACCAGCCAGACAGTGCCTAGCACATGCGGCACACCCTCCCCACCTACGACTGCGGTTTCCCCTCACCCAGCACGACGTCACCTCGTGCAGTCAAACGTAGAGGCGTGCTGAGAAAGACCAACAGAGCTATTTTCTAGAGTGCAGGTGCACCGAATATGGGCTCAAGCGTAAGCATAAGCATAAGCATAAGCACGGGCATAACAGCCCGTCAGCAAAATGAAATTAGAGTTTATAAACACGTGTTAGAAATAAATTTGTACAGGATGTGTGCCGCACACCTGTCCCACCTGGACAAGCCGTCACTGATTGTTAGGTTTTTGCTCCGCCTTAGGAACGAAGATCACGTAGCTGACTACTAACACTTGCTACTTTCGCACGTTGCTGTATATTGGAGTATTTTTAATGACTATTGCTTGACACATTGTGACAGACTTTAAGACTTCTAAAAGAAATTGGTAAGAAGAAGGGACATAAATATATGTCGGAAACAGACTAACACAAAGGTAGTTTTGCTATAACATGGTCGGTGCCTTCTTATGAGACCTCGCATTATAGAAAATCACCTAATAGGAACAATAGGACGCGTGGAAGATACTAGGGTTAGGGGCAGACAACGAAAATATTACTGAATAAACTTAGAATACATAGTTAGTCTCACACAAAGGAAGTTGAAATATGTATTATATTCGAATTAAATAATGAAATAACACAGTGTAATTAACACATCGCTTTCAAAGAGATTCGTAGTCATAATAATAATAAGAAGAAGAAGAAAAAGAAGATTCAGGTGCAACTTCATTTGCAGGTTTAGGACGAAGAACAGTTTATGTAGAAGCGGATGATTATGATTCACTGTCTTCGGAGAGTTTTGGGTTTTTGATTTAAAAATACAACTACGGTTTTCTGCCTTGAACTTTACTTAGGCGCTTTCGCAAGATTGCGAAAAGCGACTACTAGCTTCATTATATCTTTCTATCCGTCCGTCTGAAGGTTCGCATGGTACAACTCGGCTCCATGGATTTTAATAAAGTTCTATATTTAAGTATTTTTCGAAAATATGTCGAAAAAATTCAAGTTTAATTAAAATGTGACAATAATAACACGCGATTCACTGGCAGACCGATGTGCAGTTACATGAGTATTTCGTTGAATTCTTCTTATAATGAGAAATGTTTCAGACAAAAGCTGTAAAGAAAATCAAAATACATATTTTATGTTCAAAATTTTTTTCTGACAATCGTGCTGTTTTGGAGGTAATGTGGAACAATGTGGCACACATACACCACAAATGGAAATATAACACGGCGTATGCCTTTGCATGGTGAGTAACTAAGGCTACACACACATACACTCAGAATAAATAATGCATATTGTTTTTCAACAATATTTACGCGAACGGTCCTGAATATTTCATTGTAAGTATTTTGCCTGTTTTTTTCTTATTAATGAAGAAGCTGTTCACAGGGAGCCAAATGAGGTCTAATTCCACAAATTGCTATTCTGCTTGGCTTATAATTTTCCACTCATAATTAAGCATAACAGCACAAAAGTTTTAAAAGGAAACAATTCGTGGCTGAATGTAGAATGTTCCAGGGGACGCCTCAGTACAATGTGAATATATTGCATCATTCTAAGATTCCTTCCAGCGTCGCCTCCTTGGCGCGATGACTTCATACATATTACTTAAATCGAGTGACAAAGATAAGACATATGATACTTTCACATTTTGCAAAGGGCTTTCGGCTCGTAATCACATTTTAGCTAGTTCGTGTTACCGAAATGTGCGTAATAGAACTCTCTTTAATAGATATATTTATCAAATACACTGTAATGTACAGCACAGTAAGAAATTTTGAAGGTTACAAGTTGCGACCTACATCCCAAAACCAGACCTACACAGTAATTACACCTTATGATTATTGTTGGTTTTTTGTAAGTTCTAATTAGTGTTTAGGCCGGTGATGGCATGGATGTAGGCAGAAAATTCAAAACTGTTTAATCTGTTGTGCATGATGGTGTACTGAATAAATATATCTATTTTGGAGCGCAATGGGGAGTGTCACTTAAAGAACTGATGGTGTTTTGTACGAGCGCCATTTTACACATTTCTTACCACTCTGGTGAAACATTACGCACTCTAAGGCTTTGACAGTGAAAACTGTAAACCTGTAAGTTTTCCTACTTAAAGACGATTGATTATTGATCGAAATATATAGTAAAGCAACCCCTAAACAGGCCTGGACAGGCATTGAGCTTTACAGGAGTTGCGGCTTCCAGTCTTCAAGAAAATCAGCACACGAAGTAGGTAAGGTTATCAGCCCCACACACCGGCCGTCTTTACTCCCCAGGAAGTATTCCTGGCGCTCATTCTGTTAGAGGCTGATTCAAACTCAGAGCCACTGTGCGGCCGGAAATATTATGTCAATGAAATATTCCATTTACACCATCGGGAATCGAACCCGCGACCTTCCGACTTGTGACACATTGCGATCGAAATATATGGTGGAGTTCTTAAATGATTTTCCGTTTACTGCCTCTACCGTAACAGTGTCTATGTGTGAGAATTAAGATGCGCCGTTGTAGAATGGAACAATTTAAGGTTTGGATCCACTGTTCCTCTTAGTTTAGCATACAGTTTCTGAATATACATTCGTTTCATAGGCACTTTTTATGTTTCAGAAGTGTTAATTAAAGTTATTAAGTATTATTTTATATCAAAACGGACTTATAACTATCCAATAGTTTTCAATGGCGAACTGTCGGTGGAAATACCCGCTGAATTCTGTGCCTCTGCGCGGATATAGTTACTAAGTGTGTCATCACATTCGATGTCAACACCCTAGATGTAGTGTGAAGTCTGGGCAATGAGTTTGAGAAATATTTACCACGCGTTACTTAATATTAGAGGAGAATTACATGTTTAGTAATAACATTGAGAAAACCTAAAATCTCATATTTTGTATGTCAGTTCGTTGCTACAGCTGCTGGGTGTCACGTCATGCTTCTAATTTCCTGATACACATTTCTGGATATTTATGTTTACTGCTCATATGTTCATCCGTTCTTTCTAGATGATGGCTGCTGCGGCTTAGCTTTAGTTACAGTGTACAGCTTCATATTTTCTGAATAGCTGGTATTGGTGACTGCCAGTCTAGCTAGAGCTAATCAGCGCACTTTATATTTTCCAATTTCTTCATGTATATTGCCTTACGGCTATTGTTACTGCGTGTAGTGTTGTGCTTTCAAGTACATAGACGAGGGTCCCTCGAGTTCTGGTAAGTTACAAATATAAGTTCAGGTGTTTACAGCTTATGACAACATTCAAGCAGATATTTTCTCAAATCGGTCGTATACAAAATATAAAACAGAGTAAAAGAGACTCATTAAGCCATCACCAGACATTTATCGAGCGTATCTGAAATCGTAAATACTACCATAGGTGTTATATATCTACTTTTACAATATATTATGTATTAAAATATCCAAAATAAAATTGTAAATTAATTTTATACACAAGAATCCTAAGTAATGAACAGTGTGGATGTATAAATTAACAACAAAAATTTTAGCTGTTGTTTTGACATGTATCTTAGCAGTTCGTGATTGAATCATAAGGAAATATATATATATTTATATATATATATAGAAAGAAATTTACGTCACACGGGTGTAGATAAAACAAACGTCTGCTACTCCTGTGTCTATGGTGAATGTTATAGATATATGAAAGTTAGACTTGTAAAGTTTACTTCCAAATATCCAAGCATATACAAAAAATTGCAAAAGAAACCTAGAAGGAGATATGTAAACCTTTATCATGCTTTGTATAGTAGTGTACTTGCTATGCAGTCCATCTGAAGTCGAATGAGAATATTAAGAATGATACATTTAAATACGGGACACACTGTAGAGGCTTGCATGTTTTGAATTTGGAAAACACATTTCAAGTATAGGGTGACACAAAAAACGGGAACTTTTGAAAAACCTTCCAAACTATCATTGTTTTTGTAAAACATTTTTATGGCGAAAGCACGCTCTTGACCGTTCCACTGATCCATGGTTACTAAAATGATGGCGAGGTTGTCTGTAGCTCAAGGTCCCTGTTCCGCAGTGCTACCAACTCTACATGGCTGCCACTACGCATTTCAAAAGTTTCCGTTTTTTTTGTGTCACCCTGTACATTCCATTGCTTTGAGTTGTAAATATGCTTATGCTAAAGAAAGTAATTGAAATAGTTGATCAAAATGAATTTATTTCCTTTCTCTCTTTTCGATTATATAGAACTTATTCTTTCACCTTGAATTTAGAAAGAAACGAGTTGTTGATAAGAAGGGAGCTTAAAAACTTACGTGGAATGTACAACTGCACATATATTCACACACACATACAACTATTGTACAGTTTGAGTCATTAAATTTTCATACATTTTGATGAGGTTAAGAGAATTGTTTTAATCAAATTTTAAATACGTATTTACAAGGCACAGTTAAAATGTATCATTTAATGAAGAGTTAATATTAATGTATTGCAACAATGTTCTTTCAAACAATATATTTTAAAAATACGCCGAAATTAATTTAATTTTGCAAAAAAAAATGGCACTTTTTAGTTGCAGATCTTATTTCTGGTAACTTGTGATTTTGGAATTATGTGTTTTCTAAAACTGACAGGTGAAGGATAAAACTACGGTGACACCATGCAATTACATTGGACTGAATTATAAACTACACAGGCAGTTACCTATAATCACTAATATGTTGAACTACACTGACCGTTTGTAACATTACACTAGCTCATTGTCGTTGGTAGTCTTGTTTTTCATATACAGAAGAAACATGAAGAACGAGATCGAAAGGTTCATCCTCAGCAGACAAAAGGAACATAAACGACAGTTAAAACCGGAAGTCCGTCATCACTAAAATAAAGTTTCTTTGTCGCAAGCATTCGTCACCGGGCAAATAAAGATAGACATATCATGTTTATCTTAAAAATAATGCAAAGCATGCATTATAGCACATTTTTCGGTATTAATTCATTATTTTGTTCACAGGTACATATAAAAAGTCTGCTATTGAAATACGTAGGTGCTGTCAAACGGTACGTCATCGACCCTTGCGATTAAGAATATTTTATAATCATTTATACTTTCCAAAAAATGTACATAAATGATATAACATCACAAACTGTTCAAAAATATGAACTATTGTTTATGTTGTAACAATAAATCATCATCTTCAGAGAGACGTCTGTACCTTGTACATAAAATATTTTATATACGTATATATACATATATATATTATATGGGGAATGCGGTGGCACAGTGGTTAAGGCCGCTGGTTCGATCCCAGCTGGTGTCATTGGAATTTTTCATTGACATAAATTTCTTCCGATCGCACTAGGACCCTGGCGAGCATTTCCTGGGAGTAAAGGCGGACGGTGCGTGAGGCTGACAATCTTACCACCATCCTGTGCCGTTGTCATGAAATCTGGGAACCTTAACTTAATGGAACCCTCTGGGCCACTACAGGCCTGTAACGGGACTGCTTTACCTTTGCTTTATATATATATATATATATATTCCATTGTATTGACTTCTCCATGAGGATAGGGTTTTATCACTTATGGGAGATTTTATGTTTACTGATAACGTGCACTTTTATACAATTTTTTATATTTTGTTCTAAATAATTGTTTATAGGCACAATACATGGTATGAATAATATTATGTTATACAAAAGAATACGTTGTGTCTACGTGTTTGGAGTGATAACTTGGTATCAGTTACTATGAAGAAACTTGGAGAGAGGTAATTAATTCTTTAAAGAGTAGAACATTTCAAATTGCACTCGTGAAGAAAATAAAGGCAAATGGAACTCAGAGAATATTTGCTATTGTTCGCTGCAAAATTATCTGTCTTCAGTTTGTTATTCAGAAATATAAATTTTAAAATACAAAACATTTTAATTTTTCTGCTTGTTTTACATTTGGCACAAACTTTGTCCCTCACACTGGAGGAGGTACATAGGCTGAGGATATTCGAAAATAGGGCGTGGGGTGTTGAAGATGATATTTGGGCCTGGGAGGGACGAGCTAACTGGAGATTGGGGAAGATTATATAATAAGGAAATATATGATCTGTATTGTTCCTCACGAACACTTCTTCGAGTGAATTTGAGTATTTGAGTATTTTTTCAAATATATGTCGAAAAAGTTCGTTTTTTATTAAAATCTGGCAGAAATAAAGGGTATTTTGCATGAAGACCTATG
>Ga0123355_10010373_pt1 | contig 14273 bp, 15 predicted proteins | sample TergutEmb28metaG_3_FD_89872 | JGI IMG/M metagenome (GOLD analysis project Ga0123355, IMG submission 89872) | Embiratermes neotenicus P1 segment gut microbial communities from Petit-Saut dam, French Guiana - Emb289 P1 | ecosystem: Host-associated > Arthropoda: Insects > Digestive system > Gut ...
CGGGACGCGCCGGAAAGGATATCTGCCGGGGTGCGGTTCATTTTATGGGAAGCCTCTAACGATGGTCATGCCTATATCCCGGCAAGGGTTTTGGCCAGCCAGGCTGAGGAACTTCTTGGCGCACCTGCAACCTTAATCGAAAATGAAATGGTACGGATGCAGCTAGCCCGCCTTATCGTGCGGGAGAAAGACCCTCACGATCCCAGCAACACCTTGGTTTTCCTAAGCACCCTGTATTATGCGGAAGTATCAGTAGCCCGGCGTCTTGCCGCCCTTGCCGCAGCCCACCGCCAGCTAAGCGACAAAACCGATGATGTAAAGGCCACGATAGCTGCCTTGGAACGGGAAACGAAGATGGAGCTTTCTGAGGGACAGCGCCAGGCCATACTCTCCGCCCTTACTGAAGGTGTGCTGATAATCACCGGTGGCCCTGGTACAGGAAAGACTACTGCCATCAACACGTTAATCGCTCTCTTGGAGCACAAAGGCCTATCCATTTCCCTAGCCGCCCCTACAGGCCGTGCCGCCAAGCGCATGAGCGAAGCCACAGGCCGGGAGGCAAAGACAATCCACCGCCTCCTTGAGGTGACATATATATCAGAAGATTCCCGGCGGCAAGTCTTTAATAAAAACGAAGACGAGCCATTGGAAACCGATGTACTAATCGTAGATGAAGCCTCCATGATGGACATCTTGCTGACCCAAAGCCTGCTTAAAGCCGTTCCCATAGGGACACGGCTTATTTTGGTTGGCGACGTTGACCAATTGCCATCTGTAGGCGCGGGCAACGTTCTCAAAGACATTATCTCCAGCGAAACCGTGGCGGTATCACGCCTGACGGAAATCTTTAGACAAGCCGCCGAAAGCGCCATAATCACCAATGCACATAAGATAAACCGAGGCCTGTATCCAGAGCTTAACGAGAAAGGCAAGGACTTCTTTTTTATGCAGCGCAATCAGCAGGATGATGTAGTCGGCGCTCTACTGGACTTGGCAGTGAAGCGGCTGCCGGCCTACTTAAAATGCGATAGCTTCCATGATATTCAAGTACTTACGCCCATGCGTAAGTCTGCCCTTGGGGTTTCGGGGCTAAACGGGCTGCTGCAGGCAAAGCTTAACCCGCCAGAGGTAGGCAAGAAAGAGCGGGAATTTGGCCAGACTATCTTCCGTGAAGGGGATAAGGTCATGCAAATCCGCAACAATTATGACGCCACATGGGAGGCTTTCGATAATGACGGGTATCTGGACGAGGAAGGGGTTGGGGTCTTCAACGGCGACATGGGCATTGTCAAAACTATAGACGAGGATGGTGGTGCGCTTACGGTGCTTTTTGACGATAATCGCCAAGTGGCCTATGATTTTACCCAGCTTGACGAGCTGGAACTAGCCTATGCCGTAACGGTGCATAAGTCCCAGGGCAGCGAGTACCGGGCGGTGATTATGCCCATTTTTAGCGGACCGCCGATGCTGCTTACACGGAATTTGCTGTACACTGCGGTTACACGGGCTAAGGAGTTGTGTGTACTTGTTGGGATACCTGACTGCCTTCACCGGATGGTAGACAATAATAGAATAACCACCCGCTGCACAGCACTGGCCCGGCGGCTTACTGATTTATATGCACTTACCGAGGGGGAACTATGCGTCAACTAATCCATACCTTGCTAGACTGGATATACCCCCCACGATGCATGTCATGCCGCAATCCCCTACCCCTCCAAGACGAAGCCCGGCGCAGCTTATGGCTATGCGAATATTGCCAAAACCTCTTCATTCCTTTAGAGACGCCTGGCTGCAACACATGCAGCGCCCCGGTAGACCCAGGTGTAACAACATGCTCATCATGTTACGGCAAAACCTTCTACTTTCTACATAATCGTTCAGCCTTTGCTTACGAAGATCTGGTGCGAGACATGATTCATGAAATAAAATTTAGAAAGCGAAAGCACGTAGCCCAAGGCTTGGGCCAGCTATGGGCCAAGATGATGACTGAAGCACCGTCTTCAGACTCAACCCCGATTCCTCCAGATGCCATCCTAGTCACCCTGCCAATGCACCCCAAAAAAAGACGGGAGCGCGGCTTCGACCAAGCTGCAATAATGGCCAAGGCCCTAGCAGCCGCCACAGGCAACAAGCTTTCCAATATATTAGAACGCACGAAAGATACCCCGCCCCAAAGCGGCCTGCACCCAAGCCAGCGAATAGAAAACGTAAGCGGGGCATTTCGTATTAATCCCAAGACTGCGAACCTCGCCGGCCAAAAATTCATAATAGTAGATGACATCTACACCACAGGTGCAAGCCTAAACGAATGCGCCCGGGTACTAAAATCCGCCGGCGCCCAAGAAATCTATGCAATGACCCTAGCCATTGCAATAAAAAAGCCCGAAAAGTAAATAAAATTTAAGAATATCGGGCCTAATTTCCATTGACACCCTATGTCCTAAGTGATAACTTCCCACATGGCAAATACTTTCATTCATAAACATTATCCAAGGAGGCACAAATGAAATCACCAAAAAAACTTGTACTGGCAATAATCATGCTAGCCCTAGTGTTGGGCGCAACCCCACTCTTCGCGGCCTACGCCAGTAATCCCATCACAGTAACCGTAGACGGCCAGCTAATCAATTTCCCAGGCCAAGGCCCCGTAATAGTACATAATCGCACATTAGTCCCCGCCCGCGGCGTATTCGAGAGCATGGGCTTCGTTGTAAGCTGGTTTCCAGAAACCCGCACAGCATCATTGATAAGCGACGCCACTATCATATTAATCCCCGCTGGGGCTGATTTTTTCACCGTCAACGGTGTAAGATTCGTCCCCGATGTTCCTCAGATGATAATAAACAACACCATGATGCTGCCCCTAGCAGCCATTGCGGAAGCTATCGGCGGGTCAGCAGGATGGGATTCTGTGAGGAGAATTGCGGTAATCACATCCCCGGGGCATACACCTCAGGCAATACCAACCCCTACCCCACCTCCTACGGCAACACCTACACCATGGCCTGTAACAACACCCGCACCAACACCACAGCCTACAGCAACACCACTACCAACGCCGCAGCCCGCTACAACGCCAACACCCCACCCCACCCCTACTCCGCAGCCAACACCAGCGCCCGCCTCCACACCAACACCACAACCCACACCAACTCCCACGCCACAACCCACACCAACTCCACCACCAACTCAGCCACCGGCAGGCACAACCTTCACAATCCCCAACCGCCGCCTAACCCAAGACGAGCTAAGCACCTGGATAACCAACTACCACGCAAACGGCGGAATCAACAGTTTCGAGCAGGAAGTACTGCGCTTGGTTAACTTAGAACGGGCCAGCCACGGCCTAGCCGCCTTTACCCTAAACCCAACCTTGATGATGGCTGCCAGATTCAAGGCCCAAAGCATGGACAACCTAGACTACTTTGCCCACCCAAGCCCGGTATACGGCCATTTTACCTATATCTCAAGAGGGCTTTTCGGCTATCCAATATCCGCCTTTGGCGAAAACATAGCCCGCGGCCAACGCACACCCCAGCAAGTAGTAGATGCCTGGATGAACTCCCCAACCCACAGAAGCAATATCCTTCACGAGGGCTTCACAGAAATGGGTGTAGGTTTCTACAACTACCATTGGGCACAGAAATTTGGCAGTGCAGGTACATCCCACATTGCCGCGCCTACAAGCTAGTACAAGAATCACAAGACACCTCGCCCCAAGACATCAGAAACATCTATGCTATCATCCACCAGCCATAAACCAGTAACCCATTCGCACTCAACAGCGTAGGGTATAAGGCATAGCAATTTTATTGCAAACCGGCCAGGCCGTATGCATCCAAAGCGCTATAAGCCCAACCCGAGAGGTGCGATAATATGTTTATTTTTCCGATAATAGAAGCGGCCGTGCTGGCGTCAAGTCTATCCATTGACGCCTTCACGGCCGGTTTTGCATATGGAAGCAAAAAAATACGTATACCCATGTCATCAATTCAAGTAATTAATGTAATCTGCTGCCTAATGACCGGCCTGGCCCTGCTGGTAGGGACAGGCGTAAGGGCCCATATTACGGAAGGGCTGGCTATTGGCATTGCATTTACAGTCCTCTTTATCATAGGCCTTATAAAGCTCATGGACGGAATAATAAAATCCATAATCCTAAAACATGCCAAACTGGATAAATCCATCCAGTTTTCACTGTTTAGCCTGCAATTTATCCTGCGCTTATACGCAGACCCCGAAGCCGCCGATGCGGACGTATCTTCTCATATTTCCCCAGCCGAGGCAGTGATGCTGGCGGTTTCCCTTTCATTGGACGGCATCGCGGTGGGGTTTGGGGCGGCATTGGCTGGAGTCAATCCTTGGGCATTGCTGGGTTGGTCCTTGGTCACTAATATGATGGCCCTCATTCTAGGGCGCAAGCTTGGGCACTCCTTGGCGGAAAAGCTGCCATTTAACATATCATGGCTTGGCGGTTTGGTTTTGATTGGGCTGGCTTTTAGTCAGTTGTTGTAAAGGTTATAATCTGAGTGCAAAGTGTCTGTAAGACATCGGTGTTTTATTCACTAGCAATTTGTGTTGTGTTGTCAAGGTTATGAATTAATTGCCTTTAACTATTAAAAGGTCTACCTTTTTATAGCCACTATTTCTTCAAATTACTCTGCAATTCCCGCAAACAACTATAAAACGTGGCTTGCTTAAGGCGCGCACATTAGGATATGCACCATACTCTCAATGTTCTTGCACGAACCATGTTTGATTTGGAAATCACAGAAGGTTTTGATATACTGATGCCAAGTCGAAGAAAGTAGTCCTCTTGAATGACAAAATCCTCAAAAGGAGCTGAAAAATCAATGAATCTACTATACCTACATTGCCATGACATGGGTCGATACAACTCCCTATACGGTCATGCAATCTCCACCCCCAACCTGCAATCCCTTGCGCAGGACTCTACACTTTTTAGACAGGCATTTTGCGTTGCGCCTACCTGCTCACCCAGCAGGGGCGCATTACTAACCAGCCGTCCCCCTCACGTCAACGGCCTTATTGGCTTAACACACCGGGGGTTTTCGCTAAACAATCCAGAAATGCACCTGTCTCACTACATGCGCTCCCAGGGATATACAACAGCGCTGTTTGGCATACAACACGAAAGCGCTGATGTATCAAAATTGGGCTATGATACAATATACACATCACCAGAAATCGCCGACAACGACTACGAATGGGCACAGCAGGCAGCAAGTTTTATCAAAGGCAATAAACAGCCCTTTTATATGTCTGTAGGGTTTTTCTATCCACACAGAGAGTTCCTCAAAAACAAGACAGTCGATGAAGCCTATGTGTCTGTCCCACCCTGTATCCCGGATAATGCCATCACCCGTGCCGATTTTGCAGATTATATGACTAGCGTCACAGAAATGGACCGCTGTGCAGCTGTAGTGCTGGACGCCCTAAAAGAAAGCGGCCAATACGAAGATACCGTAATCATACTAACAACAGACCACGGCATAGCCTTCCCCCACATGAAGTGCAACCTCTACGACAGCGGCTGCGGTGTCACCCTCGCCATAAAACCCGCCAATGAAAGCCGCAACAAACCACACATACCCGTATGTGATCACATGGTTACCCATATGGATGTATTCCCCACACTTTGCGACTTGTTGGGCTTGCCGCAGCCAGATTATCTGATGGGCCGCTCACTCTACAGCCTGATGCACGGCGAGACCACAGACCCACCTCACGAAGCAATCTTCCTGGAAAACACATACCATGCTGCATATGAGCCAATGCGGGCTGTACGCACATCGCGCTACAAGTATATCAAGCGATACGACCCAAATTTTACCAATACAGTACTGCCCAATACAGATGTCGGCGGAACCAAGGATTTCCTACTAAACCATGGCTGGGATCAATTCACACACCAACAAGAAGAATTCTATGATCTATACTTAGACCCAACCGAGCGCCACAATCTAGTCAACAACCCTGCATATTCAGCACAGGCTAACAGCTTACGCCTCCGCTTAGCCGATTACATGAAACAAACAAATGACCCTCTACTGGCAGGATATGTACCTAAACCCGATGGCGCAAGGATAACGGTAAAAACCGCACGATATAATACAGACGAAATATACGAGTAACTACATTACTCAACAGCAAAGCGACAGACACTCCAAAAAGTACCTAGGCTAAACATCACGAAAAAATATCTTTCTTCGCAGATGCAAGCATAATCTGCAAAGAAAGATATTTTTTTATCGCTATAATAAACATCAAGGCGAGCAGCTCGCATATCTACAAGCTGCTCAACCATACCAACCGGGCTAGTCCTTCGCTTAACAGCGAGGCCTTCGCCCATACAACCGAGGAGGTGAATGCAGATGGATTGGTTAGAAAGAATGAACTCAGCAATGGACTATATCGAAGACAATCTAACAGGGAGTGTAGACCTTGAAAAAGCCGCAAAACTAGCATGTTGTTCGGCATATCATTTTCAAAGACTATTTACTCTTATCACAAATATGCCCGTCATGGAATATGTGCGCCATAGAAGAATGAGTATGGCTGCTGTTGACTTGCAGAAAAATAAAACCAAAGTGCTTGATATTTCCCTAAAATACGGATATGAGTCCCATTCCGCGTTCACCCGTGCATTCAAGTCAGTACACGGGGTCTCGCCAATGTCAGCGCGCGGCAAAGGCGTAAGCTTAAAATCATATCCACGTATACACTTCCAATTTTCTGTAAAAGGAGACATTGCCATGGACTACAAAATCGAACGCAAAAAAGGATTTTCTATTTTCGGAAAATCTAAGAAATTCAAGCATGATGAAGTATATGTAAAAATTCCCGAGTTTTGGAATAATAGCACCACCAACGGCATAGCCGAGCGAATCCTTACTGAGGCAGGAAAAAAGCTGCCGTCAATATACGGGCCCGACATTTATGGCAGTGATGATATGCTGCTATTTGCGGCCAATCTCGGCCACGACGACGCGGGAATGGGGTATATGATATGCCAAATCAAACCAGATAGAGATGTATCCAAAGATTTTGAGGTTATCCACATACCAGAGCTTGACTGGATTGTTTTCACCACAAAGCCAGTAACTATTGCAACTGCTACAGACGCCGTACAAGACTTGTGGAAGCGTTTGGGGGCCGACTGGTTTTCGCAAAACCCCGAATTTGAGTACGCCAACGCCCCAGCAATGGAATTATATTATCATGCAGGCAAGGGCTTGTTTAAGGCTGAAGTGGCGGTTCCATTGGTTAGGAAATAGCACTTTCTTATGAATGTTCGCCCACAGATAGTCGTTTTTCTGCATGTTTATGCAAAACAATCAACATCGTAAAATTGAGAAGCCAACAAAATGGCGCATACCATCTCCAAAATTTGAAGATAATATGCGCCATATTTATTTTTGTTGCTTAATACGACAGCCAGGTTTTTGCTATTTACCAGGTTTTTCGGCAAGGAGCGGGGCTGTCTTCAACATCGGCTACTATATCAGCGCCACCCGGTTAACAATAACACGCTCGGCCCGCTTAAGTTCTACTAAACTGCCAACGGTTTCGTCAAAGGGATTAGCTGCAAGAAACCCATTTACCGCCAAGTTCAATATGTTTGACGGTACAGTTGCCAAAGGATTTGGTACTCTAATAACCCTCGTGCCATCAAGTGAGGTCTTGAAGGTCAATTCACATGTTTCACGCATCATTTTTGGTTCACCTCCTTTCATCTTATGATTTTGCATCTCTAATCGAAGGTGACGTCATTCAATTTCGTCACCTACAGATTATAAGAGACACCAGTCGCGCCTGTGCTTCGTCCGGCTGCCCCTTAGCGAAGCTCTAAAACGCGAACCTTAACAATCTGCTTAGCCTCGTCTTCCTGAACCGAGTTAAGCTGTCTTGCCAGGCCATAAAGCTCTTCATCTGTGGCCAATACATCAAATTGGCGGAAGCTAAACTGGCCGGGATCGTATCTTAGTACAATCCTTCTTGAGTTTTCGTTCATGGTAGTCCTCCTTTCTTGTGGATTTAGTGTTGCTGATGGTTGTATGCTTTTGTCAACCATTACGCGCTTACAAGTGGCGTCCTATTGATCGTCACCAGCTCAGCACCGCGGATTGTTGCGGGAATACCGTTGCTTGTGAAGATAATGCCGCCTGCAATCATGTCTTCCATAGTTGTCCTTACGCTTGGCTCGGTTAGGGTCATGTCAGCCCTAGGGATAGAAAGCCGTACTACTTCGCCTGCGTTGGAATAAAAAGTCAGCACTGCATTAGTCCTTGTGCTCATTTGTTCACCTCCTTTCGGGAATTATTTTTGCTTCTGGATAGGCTTACGCGTCTACATCTTCTAGCTCTGTGGTTAGGGTCAAGAATGCGTTGCCGCCTATCTGGCCTCTTAGCATGGACACCGCCTGCAAGAAGTTTTCGACTTGAGCCGCTTGGATATTTGGACGGATACGGTGATACGAATGAATCGTATCGCGGCTGCTGTCCACTAGCTTTAGGCTGCCTGCCAGGTGTTTACTTACTACTGCCATAATTTCACCTCCTTTCTTAGGGGATTTTCAAACCGCGTCAGACAAGTTGGATAACTATCACCCTTGCTGTGGGGTTATGCTGTCTTGCGGTTCGATGAGGCTATTATACACGCTATGTGTAACATATTTCTAAGAACGGTTCTAAGATTTTTGCACAGACATAGGACAAATGCTGCCTCCCGGCTTGCGAGGGACAGCATTCGCTTCTGTGTGTCCTTGGCTTGACACAGCATTGTTTGCTGAAGTCATTTATTCTATGAGTCTTTTATGCTAAGCTGTGACATGTATTGCTACAGTCAGCGAATCACAAAAGCAAAGTGCATTGATGGGAGGTACTGCCGTACTGAACACGGGCACAACTATGTAATGGGCGGCTATGCAAACACGCAGCTTGATAGTACATGACCATTTTTGCAAACATATATGTAAAACAGACTTAGGAGGGTGTAAGCATTGACTAAACATGATAATAGTGAATTCTGGACGGCTATAGACAAACTGGTGGCGGACTCAGATGTAGTGATTGACCGCCCCAAGAGCAGCCGCCATCCTCGCTATCCTGACTATGTATATCCCCTGGATTATGGCTATCTGGAGAACACATCTTCAATGGATGGCGGCGGGATTGATATCTGGAAGGGCACGGAGGGCAGCCATGTTGATGCCATCATCTGCACGGTGGATCTGCATAAAAGAGACAGCGAAATCAAGCTGCTAATCGGTTGTTCGGAAGAAGAGAAAAGCCTCGCTGTAGAAGCCCACAATAATAGTAAATTTATGAAGGGGTTATTAATAAGAAGATCTTGGCCCCTGTTATGAGGTTCGTGTAAATAATTTATGTTATCCTATCAACCTGCGTCACCACAGATGAAATCCCACAGAAACGCAAAAGCCGCCATCAGATTTAGTTTAAAATCCAATGGCGGCTCACATTTATACAGTCTTTAATCTATGATTTCCTATTCAACAGCAAGATTGCGGACATACAATAACATGGCATTACATTTAGAATCCGGCCTTTTGGAAAATCTATTGAAAGCTTCATCGTATAATTTTTTAAATATCCAGAACGCCGCATACCCAATAAGGACACCAATAAAATTGAATATTACATCATCTATGTCAATAATCCGAAATGTAAATCCCGCGACTAACCCTTGTAAGAGTTGCAATGCTTCAATCAAGAAACCAAGTGAAAATCCTAAGAAAATTATTTTTTTATTCCCCACTTTTGCTACAAAAGAAATCCCAAAGCCAAAGGGAATTGTAAGCAAAACATTTAACACCGATGTCCTTATGTCAGCTTGTGTCAATGTAATCAGTGGAATCAATCGGATATTATAACGAATGTTAAAATCAGTTACACCCGTAAACGCTTCCCCAAAGTGTATAGGAAACAGCGTAAAGCTAGCTAGCGCATATAAATAAATATAAAATATTGAAAACAAGAATATATAAACAGATGTGCTTCCCTTCTTTTTCAATACAAGAACAATAATTACATAAGCCACTAGCACAGGTAGCAGCACAATGCCATGAGTCGCCCGGATTACAAATCCCATGTCCACCATCCCTTCAAGCTTTTGTATGGAAAACAAATTGCTGGTCTATTCTATGGAACCTGGAAGCGTTCCCCACGAACAATAACTGCCGATACTGCATCAATATCAATAGGCGAGTTCGCAAAAAAGAAAACGTAAAACCTATTGTCATATCCAAATAAGCCGCCGTTAACCAATCGAGTGTTAAACCAACGGTTATCAAATTCAATACTCACTTCACTAAGAACTGGATCACTTCCGCGAGGGCGTGTTCCGTATGTGTGAGTACCAACCACATGCACACCAAAAGGGTTAACGGATATGTGTTCAATGCTAAGATTTCCTGCTTCAACATCAGTCCATGTAATTGGCTGGATACCTAAGTCGCTAGTGTTGACAGTTATCTGCCATTCTCCTGTAAACGGTGTTTGTATCCGCCCTGTGTGTTCTAGACACCAAATCTCGTTAATAATTAAGTCTAACGTATCCGCTCTAGGCATACCCGTTTCGTCATGGATTCGCATTTCAAAATATACAGTATTAGTAGAGCTATCAAAATTTAACGGACTTGATGTGCTGGGGCCATTGATTATCTGGCCATCAACATAAATATCAATAGCGGGTATCATGTGTCTAGTCAGACGGTTTTCGCCGCTTATGTCTTGCATAATTACATATACTAGCACAACAGGGCCAATATGCTGTGCGCCTACAGCCTCGATTCGTATTCCCTGGTCTTCTGCATAGGCGGGGTATAGGGGGGCTATTGCAAACTCACCAAAACTTGGATTGAAGCGGGCAAGAAAATGCTCCAGGCCCCCGCTGGCGGCAAATATTCCAGTCGATGTTGCTAAAATAATTATCGCTGCTGCTGCCATTGCAATTACCTTCCTCATAGATAATGTCCTCCTTCTTGGGATTTCTGGGGAATCCAGTTTTTTCAGAGACAGCATTTTTATGTTTTCAAGGTTCTTTTCTGTAAAATCAGGGGTATAGGCCAATAGTTCATCAAGTTGCTCTTCAGACAACTCAGAAACTAGATTTTTTGAGAGCATAGCATGTCGCCTCCTTCTAATATTTTTCTCAGTTTTAGCTTGCTTTGATATAGACGATTTTCAACTTCCTTTATGGGGATATCGATTTTTGCGGCAATGCGCTGCGGTTTTTCTTCAAAGAAGAATCGGCGTATTACAATTTCCCTATTAGGCTCTGTCAAGGTTTCAATGGCCGCGTATAGTTTGTCATGCATTTCTTTTTCTACGATGTATTCAAGCAAATCATCATCTAAACCGCTTATCGCTTCATTAAGCTCAATAATTTTGATCTTTGATAGCCTTCGATACACATCAAGAGCCTTGTTTCTTGCTATAGCCGCGAGGAAAGTTTTGAAAGTACCTTTTTGAGGATTAAATGCTTTGGGATTTTTCCATACGTGTACAAAGACATCACTAATACATTCTTCTATGTCTTGGGTTGTTCCTATAGTGCCTAAAATGCCTCCAGCAACAACCCATAATAGCTTGCTGTATGCTTCTATCATGTAAAGAAAAGCATCTTGCTCTCCATCAGATATTTTTTGAATCAAGATATCATCCTGCAAAATTATCACCTCCTCCAGAGTTAGGAGCTTATGTATATATTACGAATGATTTTGGAAAAACACTTAACCATTACAAAGAGAGGTTGCATATTAATAGAGGAGCAGGATGTGGGATGTGCCAAGCCCTGCTCCCCTTATTATAGATATATGTGTGAATCAATGGCTATCTTACTCAACCGGAAACGCTACCCCACCTATAACAATAGCCTCCAATTGGCTGGTATTCATAAGCGTAAAATACTCATAATCCATCGGCATACCGCTCGTATACAAATGTATGCCGCAACAGCACATTCCGCCCTGCATAAACCAAAGGGGTATTTCTTCACCATTTTTATACCGTAGACTAAAAGCATCGGAGGCCATAACTCTATTAACATAATTTATATCAAGCCAATCTATGCCGTGATTTATATTGCCATCGGCGTCCCGCACTTCTAGGGTGATGGTTGTTTCAAACAGCGATATATCTGCGTGTAGAAGGAAAGGGACAATATCCGGGCGGTCTGTATCAATTGCCTTATCCAATACAACATGACTGGATTCACGGTTGGCGGAAAATTGGGTTTGGATATGCCAATCTCCATCCACAAAATTATAGCTACTTATCACGAAGTCAATTCCGCCCATAGAGACCAAATGCTCGAAGCTACTATCTATGTTTAGCAACTCGTCAATGTAGCTAACCCGGAAAAATGCGTATCCAATGCCGGTTTCGCTATCGGTTATGCCCATTACAAATGGGTCAAGATTATTGTTTACATTCATTGCGGTAATGCGATGTTCAACTCCATCAGCTTCAATTCTGCTGGTGTACCTTATCCCTACGATGTAGTTATAAGGTAATAATCCCGCAATATCTACGCCGTCCATATAATCTTGCCACCATGCGTCAGCATAATCTGTGTTGATATGCAATTTAGCTCTTGCGAATACAATCGAATGAATTTCAACGCCGTGTTCGGTTGGAAACGGTGCATCTTGCCTGTTGTCAAAAAGGCCACGCAATGTATAAATATCATCGCCGTCATTGTGGAGTATTACTTCCGTTACATCGTCCCAATGGAAAATTTTACTTAGGGCAACATATGCTGTAACATGGCTTGCCTCAATATTGTAAATTAATCTGTTGACGCTTATCTCTAACGGAATATCACTGTTTGCGGTATCGTGAAATGCCATGATAATGCTATGGTATGCCAGACCTCCATCAGTTACGATATTTTGGGGCGATATCCAACGCCTACGGTTATTTATATTCACTTCCGGGAAGCCACGCACAACCGTAAGCTCATCGGATGATGCATGAATGAAAAGTTCATCCGTACACCCTATTGCCACTGTGTCGGCTGCAAATGTTGAGCCGTCATCCCATGTAAATACCAACTCCATTGCGATGCCGCTGTCATCGGCAAGATAACTGGACAACTCCATTGTTATGCCATTGCTTGTAACCTGTTCATTTGGGGTTTGTACATATTCGGACACATCATCTATGTTTCGGAATAGGCCATAAAAAGCACCTTGGGTGGCGGCAAAAACGGTTAGAGTTGTTAAGCAAAAAAGAGCCGCCGCTATTACAACCACTGTAAATTTGGTTCTTTTACGTGTAAGCATTCTTTCCTCCTTTAGTTTGTCGTACCCTTGTGTAAATTTATTTTTTATATTTACTTTATTTTCATTGGTGTAAGGGATAGCGTAGGCCATAAGGCTGTCTAGTTCCTTATCGTCCAATTCGTTAAGAAGATTAAACTTATCCATAATACACCTCCGTTTGCTCAAACCGCTTTCTTATATTCAACTTGCTTTGATACAGTTTATTGTCTACATCCTTTACGCTTAACTGCATTTTTTGGGCTATCTCCCTTGGTTTTTCATCAAAGAAATATCTGCGAATTAAAATTTCTTTGCCCGGTTCTTTGAGTAGGCTAATCGCATCAAGGAGAGCTGCTTTATCTTCTGTGTTGATGACGGACGCTAAAACATCATCGTCTTGGCTTTGCATGAATATTTCCTCGCTTAACTCAATGACATTGCTTTTGGCAAGTTGCCTGTATCTATCAATAGCAGTGTTTTTCCCGGTTCTTACGAGAAATGATTTTATTGAGCCTAGTTTGTGGTCATAGCTTTTGGGGTTCTCCATTAGCTTTAGATAGACGTCGCTAATGCAGTCCTCAATATCCTCTGCCGTGCCAACTGTTTCCAAAATGTTTCCGATAACCAGCCAGAGCAGTTTATTGTAGTTATCCATAAGATAATCAAAAACGCTCATATCGCCTTTCCGAATTTTTTTGGAAATTTCCTTGTCAGTCAAAATACACACCCCTTTTTTCTGCCTTGAACATCTTATACACTACATAACGAATGAGATGGTAAAAACACTTAAAAGTGCAAGAATTTCTTATCCGTAGCATTTGTATGGGTTATAGTCAGCGAGCCTGAAAAACGGAGTGAGAAGCGCAGGATTTTTGTCGCGAAACAAGGAAGTACCGACGCGGCGGGCCAAGAAGGCCCGCAAGGAGGTGCTGACGCAGGAGCGCGGCAAAAAGACTAGCTTCTC
>Ga0123355_10010374_pt1 | contig 14272 bp, 7 predicted proteins | sample TergutEmb28metaG_3_FD_89872 | JGI IMG/M metagenome (GOLD analysis project Ga0123355, IMG submission 89872) | Embiratermes neotenicus P1 segment gut microbial communities from Petit-Saut dam, French Guiana - Emb289 P1 | ecosystem: Host-associated > Arthropoda: Insects > Digestive system > Gut ...
ATGTATGTATGTATGTATGTATGTATGTATGTATGTATGTATGTATGTATGTATGTATGTATGTATGTATGTATGTATGTATGTATGTATGTATGTATGTATGTATGTATGCATGCATGTATGGATGTATGTATTTATGTACTGTATGTATGTATGTAATTTATATATGCATGTTTGTGTGTATGTATCTATATACTGTATGTATGTATGTATATATGTAATTTATGTATGCATGTATGTAATTTATATATGCATGTATGTATTATGAAATGTATGTATTGTGTATGTATGCATCTATGTACTTTATGTATGTATGTAATTTACGTATGCATGTATGTAATTTATATATGCATGTATGTATTATGAAATGTATGTATTGTGTATGTATGCATCTATGTACTTTATGTATGTATGTAATTTACGTATGCATGTATGTATGTATATATGTATGTATCTATGTACTGTATCTATATATGTATGTATGCGTATATGTATGAATGAATGTATGTATGTATGTATGTATGTATGTATGTGTGAATATATGTATGTATGTATTAAGTATGTATGTACGTGCGTATATGTATATGTGCATAATTGTATGTAGATATATACGTGTGTATTTATATATGCATATACTGTATGTAGGCCTATATATGTACGTGTCGTGGTTATATGTACGTATGTATATATGTATCTATATATTCGTGTGCTGTATATATAAATGTGTATATATAATGTATATAATACGTGTATGTATGTTAAGTATGTGTGTGTATGTGTAAGGGAAATATCAGGTCAGTAATATTCCTCAAATTAGGCTACGACTTGCTCTTCCATTCTTCCCAATTCTGTGCTCACTAATCTTCATAACATTTGATGCTGTACAGTCGGAGATAATATCAGTGTCGTTAAATAAACCATAAATAAACAGAGAACTGGGTGTGGCAACAAACTAATTCGTGAAGTACAGTAAATGAAGTTGCTGATGGGGGAAAAACGCATTTCGTTCAATTGATATTCATTCTGTAACGTACGATCCCAGGGATTTCACCTGGAAATTAAACTCTGAGGAGGCAGTTCGTAAATTGCTTCAGCAATGCCATCTCTTTGTGTCCCCCTGTATTTAGGAAAAGTAATTATTTTAGAAAAAAATAATTAACACATATCGTCTGCACAATGTGAAATTTCTGCAGTACGTACGTCTTGAACATTGTTGAGGATTTCCCCAAAGCATTAATGGTGACCCTTCATCTCTACTCCTGATTCATCCCCTTCCACGTGACTCTACCATACATACACTATCCTTCCTCACCCCTCCGACAAACCCTCCAATTCCCTAAAAAGCCTCGTAGCGATGCGTATAATTTATCGTTTAATTACCATCGCCATGTTTTACCTCTCCCTAAACTCACATCCTCCCTTTTCCTCTCCCCAAAAATATCCCTCCAAAGCCCCCAAAATGTGGCGCGCTCTGGGTTATTGCGCGCCCCGCATTACGCCACAAAGAGAAAAGAGCATCAGTGCTGCCAGCTGGTGGCTACTCGCTAAACCGCACCGTAGTATTAATTACCGGAAACTCACGTGCGAAACTTCACGGTCGCTTTATTTTGGAATTCAGATGACGTAATTAAAATGTGGCGTCCTTATCTGGAGTGCTCAAACCTCTCTTCCGCCACCACCACCACCGCCGCCCCATTTCGACCCTGGGTCTTAATTTGATTTTGTGCACTTTGCGATAAACCGTTACGCCTCAAGGTAAGTGGCGACGAGTTGTGGCTTACATCCTGGCATCTGTAGAGTCTTCGAGAGGGTGCAGACATAACTGGCTCACACAGAAAATTTACTGTAATGGACTGTGATCACCTCCGGCTTATATCTGAATCAGACGATGTGTTAATTTTTCCCGTAAGTTTGTCAGTACAATGACTAGGCTATCCGCGAACAGCAGGAGAATAGGAGTGTTATTCCAGGCAAGGACAGGCATTGCTCTTTCGCCACGGCGCCGACGCTGGCGCTGGACCCTACGTACTTCCTACAGGAAGGATAGGGCTCCAGTGGTAAAGTGTCCGGGAAGTGAAGCTGTCAATATTTGACATCTGACATTCCGAGGACCGTGCACTGTGATATATTCTTATATTAAAAGCCAACAAGGTGGACTATTTCTCAAAATATTTTCCTAAATTAAAGTTGAGAAATAGTGCATCTTGTTGGCTTTTATTATAAGAAGAATAGTTGACACTTTAGAAACTGTAGGACTGCGAATAATGGGTTGGAAGGAAGGAATTGGCCGTAGCCTATTTGACGTACCATATAGGGGTGAGACTGCAAAAGGGTCTTGGTCAGGGTAAGCAGTTTCGTCCCGACTTTTTAAACACGGAGTATCCTGAATACGGTGCAGGACGGTTACCAAATTTTCCGCGATAAATGATGTTTGAAATGAAGTAAACCTTGGGTAAGAGAGTGTGTAAAAATTGCGGCTCGATGGATTTCGATGATAAAGTTAAGTAAATTCTAGGGTAAGAGAGTGTGTAAAAATTGCGGCTCGATGGATTTCGATGATAAAGTTAAGTAAATTCTAGGGTAAGAGAGTGTGTAAAAATTGCGGCTCGATGGATTTCGGTGATAAAGTTAAGTAAATTCTAGGGTAAGAAAGTGTGTAAAAAGTTGCCACTCGATGAATTGTGCCTTCTTGTCTGTGCAATAACGAAACCTGTGTACGTCTCTTGATGTCTCTTGTATCGGATACTGGCAAATCGCAAAGTCTCAGTCTACGCAGAACAGAATACACATGGGTCCGTATCGTTGCCCGCTTCGGGGTTAGAACTCTTGCTGGAATACGGTAAAAGTCGTCAATCGCGTTAGCAGATTGACTGGAAATACGGATTCAAGAATCTGATTAAAGGCGGCTTGACAGACGACATTCAAGACCAAGGCGTACATGGAAAACCGTATTGATTAAATGAACAGGGTAAGTAGTGTACTGGATACGCCTGGCTGAGCATTAAGGGCCAGTCGCGATATTTGATGAACACGATAATGAATTTTACATTTCCGTATTTTTTTGGAGTATTTGACCTGCAGACATGATGTTTTCATCTCAAGCAATTGTCCAGGGATGGGATACCGCAGTCGGCATAGCGACTTTCTAAGGGCTGGACGTTCCGGGGATCGAATCCCAGTGGGGTCCAGATTCCCCCACCGCCCAGACCGGCCCTGGGGCCCATCCAGTGTGCTGTACAATGAGTACCGGGTTTCTTTCTCGCGGTAAAATGCCTGGGGCGTGGCGTTGACCACCCACACCATCTACCGCCACTCCCGCTCTGGGCTTTCATGGTTTGTTCTAGGGTGAACTTTACCTTTACCTTACCCAGAAAGTACCCTGTTCCATACACTCAGTCGGGTAACTTTGTTGTTAAAATTCCGCGGCTTTCCAGACGCAAATTTTAAAGTTACGCAGTTCTCAGCGCTCTAAACTATTGCACTTATGGTATACTTTGTCAGTGTGTGTACATAATTTAATTAAAAACTTCAAAGGTCGAAATATTCAACTGTCAAAATGTTAACAAACGAAACGATTCAAACAGTAGAAGGAATACAAACAGGCGCGAAGTATTGAAGTACAGAAGTACTGAAGTATTGCAATACTCCTGTGCCAGTTGCTAAAAGAATGAGTGCTTTCTGAAACTCGACTGCCATCAAAGGTATCGTTTTCATGATGGAAACATTGATGTGTAGGATTAAACCTATTTCTTTTATATGTAGTCTAAAGCATGCATGGAAATTTATAATTAAAGAGCATGTCTGATTATTTGATTGGTGTTTGTAGTTTATTTGATAAGATTTTCACTAACCCAGAACAAATAGCGTCGATTTATTCCTTGATAATAATTATCTGAACACTAATTTTGTATCACGTCTTGCTCGAGAAGCTGACAGTCGCACAATTCGTCACGTTATACCCAACGTTATGCGGAAATCGACAATTTGTTTTCATGTTCTCGGAAGTCCAGTTCGGTCTTTAAAGTCCAGTCTGCGCTTACATCGTACTGTCTGGCTGGCTAGGTAACTATCTGATAACCAAATAACTAACAAAATCCGTGCAGCAGAGTGCTTCTTCAGAAGCTACTAGTTCCTCAGGAAGTCTAGAAATACCCCGCTATTTATGGGACACGAAGGTCCATTCCAGTGTTCAGTACAGTTTACGCAAAACCTCATCATTCTTCTTCATCTCGAGCCAGAGGAATACAGTCCACAAATACCCATTCACTGTAATGTTTGTACTCCCATCTACACCTAGATCTTCGAAGCGGTCTCTATACTTCGCATTTCCCCAAGCCAAACCCTGCATTCATTCCCTTTCTTTTCACATAGTGCTACATGCACCGTCCATCTAATCTTCCTTGATTTTATCGCCCTACGTATATCTTGTGGGGAGTGCATACCGCGAAGCTCGGAAGTATACCATGTCCTCAAGCCTCCTGATACTTCCTCCCAGTTATGCCCAGATGTCTTCGTTAGTCTCCTATTATCGAATACCTTCACCGTACAGTATTTGATTAACGCGACAGGCCAAGATCTAGTCCCATAAAACAGTAGATAAAACTATAGTTCTGTATATTTCAGTATTTAATTTTGGAAAGCAAACTTGAAGACAAAAAATTCTGCCTCGAGTGGCAGCAGCCATTCTCTGAGTTTAGACTGCTCTTAATTTTTTAACGTAATTTTGATTTGTTAGGGTTGTTCCCAAATATTTGAACTTTGTCACATTTTCCAAGGACTTGTTAGCGGAACTTAGAGATTTTGTCCTGCCTTATTTTCACTAGACGTAAACATCCATTTGGTTCTATTAGTATTCACTAGACATGAACATATATTTGGTTCTATTAACATTCACTAGACATGAACATCTGTTTGGTTCTCTTAGCATTTACTAGACATGAACATCTGTTAGGTTCTGTTAACATTCACTAGACATGAACATCTATTTGATTCTGTCAGCATTCACTTCCAGACCAACCTTCTAACGAACGACTAGCAGAACTTTTTTTCTTTACAGTATATATGGAAATCGCTGCACTACAAATCGGACGGTCGCTGGTTGAATTCCAGATTGTGTGACTGGAATTTTTCATTGACATAACCCTTCCGATCGCACTATGGCCCTGGGGTCGACTCAGCCTCTAACAGAAATGAGTACCAGGAATATTTCCTGGTGTTAAAAACGGCCGGTGCGTAATGCTGACAATCTTACCAACATTCTGGGCCATTGTCACGTAATCTGGGAACCTTAACTTCCTGGAACCCTCTGGTCACCTCGGGCCTGAATGGGACCGATTTATTTATGTATGTAAATGCCCAGTAAATTAACACCATCATGGTAGAACAGAAGTTGATGTGCCATTCGTTTTCATTTCCATGTGGTTTACTTGGACCCTTCTAACTGAATATTCTTACGGTCAGTAGGCATGTTGTAAAGGATTTTCTTGTTCTGGGTACGTTCGGACTTTAATATAGGTTTTATTTAAATACAATTTTGTTTTTGTAACTAGTTTCTTGTCTGTATCAAACGCAATGAAAATATTATACCATACATAAGGTACTACATAATCAAAGCGGAAGTTTTCTGGCAGTCTCTAAAAGATGATGTACAGCCACATTTTATTCCAGTGTTTTATCAAATACGTGACGAACGCAGGATTTGTTACCAGTAATTGATGTGTTAGCCGGTCCCAGTAGCGGCGCGGGCTAAGGCCACTCGTCTGCTGAGATTGTGGGCTCGAATCCCATCGGGGGCATGGATATCTATCGTGAGTGTTGTGTGTGTGTTGTCAGGTAGAAGTCACTGCGACGAGCTAATCACTCGTCCAGAGGAGTCCTACTGAGTGTGGTGCGTCGTTGTGTGTGATCTAGAAACCTCGTGAATGATGAGGTCCTGCCCCGCTGGGGGCTGTTACGCAATATAAAACAGTGGTCTGTTACGTCCAAATCTGCACCGACGATCCCCAACAGTTTTTTCTCATATTGACTTAATCTTGGCAGAAAAATGTTGAATGACATTACTTATGCAGTGTATAAATGTGATATGCCTCGGTTGTCGCTACACTCCTTTATATTAATAATTGACTCATTTCCACTTTTGAGGCAATTATTACTTATTTCAGGCGTAATTAACAACTTGGTGGCCATCAGGAAGTTATTTTGGAACTTCTTATTGAATTAGTTCTGCTAGAATTCGGCCAGCTCCTGTTGATTTGTGTCTTTGCAAACTTTGAAAGCCATCCCACCCTTGTACCCACTGGGCTCGAAAATTAGTGGCTCGCTTGTTTGTGTTTAAGTCTACCTAACATCAATGACACCTTCGCCTCTTCAAAATGATGTGTGAAACTGCGAGGAGATAGCCCTGCTCATCATTTACCAGGCAAGTTCCAGGTTAGTAACAAATATTCAATTTATTTACATCTCTAAACGCGTCTCAAATATTCTTCTTCTTGCAGTTTGTTTCAAGATTAATGATTTCGCACTGGAAACGTTCCAGCCTTTCTCCTGAAATATATAGGCCAAATACTTTTGCGTCTTATATTTTTCGCAATATCTGCTATAATCTGACATGGATCCTGTTGCCATTGCAAATCAGTCTGCCTTATTTTATCTACGAATTTTTTAATTTTCTTAAATTATGGCTTGTTCTGTTTTCGTCCGTAATGTCCTCTACTCTCTGCAGCTGATATTTTTTACATTCCCTGTAATGTTTTTCCAAGCCCTGTTTATGTCCAAGCTGCCATCTAAGTCCTCCGAAACTGCAAACGTCTTTCAGATTTTAAGCTGGCAGTGTTCCTTAAAGTCCATTTCGTTTAGCTTCTTGAGATTAAATCTCTCCATATCACACTTCGTGCTGCCTTTACTTATCGAAAGTTACTCCCTACCTTTTACAGGCACCACATAGTGATCACCATCGGAGTGGGCTCTTCGGTACGATGGACATCGAGCTTACTTGAATGCCATCTCCTGTCTATCAAGATGTGATTATTTTCGTAGTGAGTTTTTTCCCGTCTGGAGAGGTCCAGTTGTACTTATGAATGTTTTGATGTTGTGTTTTCACATTTCGGTTGTTTACTTGAAGAGGTTTACTTCTCTGACGCCATTATCTTGCTTATTATTGCGTCAACTCTGATTCTCGATAGTAGATTTTAAAACTTCTTCTCTCCCCAGTTTATAATTAAAATCTAACACAATTTTCGTACGTTGCACTGGTACTTAGGAAGTGATCGAACACCTGATGTTCATAAACAAACAAACCCTTCTTTGAGCAGTGACATTTGTACCCAGATGGATCATGCCTATGTAGCACAATGTTATCATTGAGCGACCTTTTGGCTCTCTATCCGACAGAGTATGGCAAAAGACTCTAGCTTATTGAATACTAATGCGATTTTCTTATGTACCAACAATACTATCATGAATGATGATTTTTATTTACCTTTTCATTGAAAAAAAATCTCCTCGTTTAGTCCTCCCTTGTCTCGCCCGACGTCCTGAATTCCCACTAAATGTAACGTAAACATCACTGATTCTCTGTCCGCTGTTTCCAGCTACCGTGGCTTTTCCAGTCCCCTAACATTCCACGTTTCAGACCTCACATACATTTCCGTTTCTTACGCAGTTCCAAAGGAAGCTTCGCGAAATGTTTCTTAACATATTTAGTTTTTACGGAGAGGAGTTGTTGGCCTGTCGCTGAACCCCCAAGCTGGAAGACCACCCATTTTCAGCCATCCATGGCTGCTTATTCAATGTATTCGTTGCGATCCTCCATATCCGGAGGCCGTCTCCTCCATTCGCAACGTCAGGACCCGCCATGCCGTAGGGATTCGGTCCACCTAACATGACAATTCTATGTACTCACATGCTATTTCTTTAAGACTTATCTTCATATTTCCCCCTATGTGTGACCACATGGTCTCTTCCCTTTATATTTCGCAACCAAAATCTCATACTTATTTCTCAAGTCCACCATACACGTTAAAACTTTATGTTCGCACTTTCTCAGCCGCACTTAATTAATCTTCATTGCAGTATCAGGAGACTGGAATAAATTAGAAGCTATGTATATCATAAAAGATTTTGGGGTTATGGGGCCTTCAAGATTCACGCGGCATTCTGAGTTTAGTCGTCTTGTAATGCCATAGGTGTGTAGCGTCTTGATCCCAGAAGATGACGGCAGGGTTCTACTCCGAAGCATGGGTATCCATCAATCAGGCAGAAGCACGGTGCACCCTTATTTCGTTATTATTGGGCTTGCGTCAGCCATTGTCAATTTCAGCTCTGTAGACCCCAAGTAAATGAAAACATGCAATCGTAAGGAGGCAAGGACTTAATGCTGCATACACGGTAACTAATCAGTGTGAGCAGAGTTTAGTAAACCCTGGTTTGAAATGACTATGACAGTTCATTAGTAAAGGACAACACTGCTAAGATGCGAATCATAATCAGACTAGTAATCCGACTGCGATGAACCTTGACAACGCACGGAAACTGTTTACTTGCGCCTTACGCGATGTGATTGGAACTACAAACGCAGTTCACCAGAAGGCCCTGAGACCTAATCTGGCAACCTCTGCCGAAACACTTGATTCAGAAAGAATATTCCGAGACGCAAGGTATATGTCGCCGACGAGACCTGAACTCCGTACCATCTCAATTGAAACGTTGGAGGGGGGGGGGCCACAGGTGAAAGGGATGGGGGCAGAATGGGGACGGTAGGACGGGGCTGCGCATTTCTTGAGTACGCATGGTACTGCGATGTGATAGCTGAGATCATGAGTAAGCATAAACTGCCGTATTGCATACTGCGTGCCCTGCCAAGCATTCGTGCTGTCTCCTTACAAGTTTATAAGCGGTCCCAAAACACAAGTACCCTGTGCTATATATTTTCTGTGTATATCTACTATAAAGTTTTGTTACTTTAAGAGCGGTTACAATAGCTGAAACACAATAGGTATAAGGTGTCGTGTGCGAGGTACTTTAAAAATGAGCCAAAAATTGTCCACCGGGAAATCATCTTGGGTGTTGTTACACGGTAAGGAAGGGGAAGAGCGATGTTCTGATAGCATAAATATGTTCAGTGTGGGGATATATTGCTTTACTGCAGTCAAGCCGGGAAAGAAAATACTTTTATATAGGCCTGCCCCTTTATGAACTTTTTTTTTTCGGATGCAGTGAGAGCGACACGTGCAATGGAAAGTTCTGACAAAAATTGAAACACTGGAAAAAGAAATTATTGGGTACAGGATTGTAGGAAAGCCAACAGGAGAGGTCTGCAGAGGGGGAAGGAAAAAGAGTCGAGTTCTTACAGTGTAGCAAAATACTGCGATGTCAGATAATGGGATTTATCATTGTGGGAGCGGGCTACTGGCACGAACCAAGGGCACACAAGTCAAGATTTTATTGTTACGCACATGTTCCGATCGTAGTGACCCATTCTAAATGTTTAACAATTTAAGGCAGAATAGTTAATCTACTGCTCGCTTCTACCCGTAAAAGCCTGTATTCCGCCCACAAGTGTGTCTCTGTGTTGCATACGGCCTACAAGAAACTGATCCGTTCTGTAACGGCATTAAGCAGATGGTACAGATTTGATACAGTGATTTTACTGGAATGTGGGAACTGGATTCTTACATGTTAATTGGCTGAATTTCATGGTTCAAAGGATTCGAGTGCAGTGGTACCTATACGTACCACCTTATTTAGCATAACATTTATAATATTACGCACGTTGTCGGCGTTTGTTCGAAAAATGCTTTCGCCTTTTGAAGGATTTCAGAACTTACATTTGATAAATTTGGCAGATACTATACGACATTATTTGTAGGTTATTTGAAGGCACAAGTTCGGTGGGAGGACATGTTTAAACGAAATGGGGAAGGAAGAATTGGAGTTGAAGGCCTTACGTTCCGCCACCTGTGAACAAGACAGCATCCGCCTCGTTACTGCTCTTAGACTTCGCAACCAAATATCATTTGCAAAAAGAACATTAACCCTTATCCTGCTAACGTGGAGAATATGGCGAGCTCCTAATAATGCCAGAAGATGGCAGATGGGATTTAATTCGGCGGTTAAAGGGTTAACAGATATTTCTTTATAACTGAAGCGCAGTGTGCTTGTTTGCGGATAGAACTGAGTTTGCAAGCATTACTGGCGTGAATCTCAAACTCTACGGAATTCCATGATGTATTAGGAAAATGCTTCGCCTACCACGAATTTTAAGTTAATAGGTTTTGACATTTGTACCCGTTTTTAGAAACAGCAGTGTTTGAACTTGTGCATCCACTCTTTCTTTGCTGCGCACATTCTGGGGTGCAAGCAGGTGCCAATGGAATAGGGTTAGTATAGTCATAGCCGTCGTCACCAGTGCCTTGATCATCACAGTGAATTTTGTGTGATGTAATATCTTAAAACTGAATAATAAAGTTGGTGGTTTCTCTTGTTTGATTAATTATGTGAATGTGTATTTTTAAACATGCCATAATGTCTTTTAGATTAAGCATATTCCGTACAGTCGAGATATTAAACATTTATTTGTAGCTAGTTGCAGTAATTGCAAGGAACATTCTATTTGCAGATGCGCAAAACGCAAAACAACTTATTGTTACAAGAATGAAAATGAAAAGCTACTAAAGACAAACGCAGCTATTTGGATCAACAAAATATGCCAAATCAACCAGTTAACACCCAAATATGTAAATATCAAAGAATATGGGAACAAGCTGCACCAAAAGGCGGTCGTTCTATATATCCTGAATCAAGAATTGAAATTTATTTACATGAAGATCAAGTGTTGGACTTCTTGACCCTTGGAGATTGGACAGATAGGTTTTACCGAAACGTCGGCACGGAACTACCGCTGTACGCTGTGTAACTTCCCAGAAGAGCGCAGATCTCATTTACATCGCCGCGGGAGCCTGAAATCACGCAAATGCAGTTGATTGAAATTAAATGTCTGCTGGCATGTCGTTACTGAGACGAGCACACACAGTGACGGTGTAACGGAGCAGGGCGCCGAGGACCATATTTGGACACAAGTGCGGGCAATATCAAAAGAGGATAAAAAATTGCATAACAGAGTTTCGTGATTTACATTGCTTGCCAGATATTATGCTTATAAAGCCAAGGGGGGTGGAATGATCGTAGTGTGTGGCACGTTTGGGAGAGGAAACAAATGCGAGTACATTGCAGGGTTTTGGTAAGAAAATCTGCAGGAAAGATCCAACTATGAAAACCTAGGCTTCGGTGAGGCAATAAAATTAATTTTTAGTAACTGAGATTGTTGTGTGTGAACTGCGATTGTGTGAGTTGGGTTAGAGATCAGTGGCGGGCTGTTGTGAATACGGCAATGAACCTTCGGGTACCATAGAATTCGAGGAATTTATTTATCTCGTGAGGAATTGTTGGATTGATTGATTGATTGAGTGATTTGCGATTGGGTTCGAGACCTTACGGTCCCGATGCAACTAGGCCTTAATTGACGGGCCCTTTGTGCCCCATATCGATTTATGGGAGCCCTGTTGCCTTACTAAAGTTACAGATGCCCCCCAGACTTATACTCTTAATGTCCTCTCGCTCCAAGAAGAAGGGGCCCAGATGCGCATGTCTGAGTGAAGCCAAAGCTTCACACTGAGTAAGAATGTGGGCGAAGTTTCATCCTCTGCTCCACATCTGCTGCACAATTGACTGTGTGACAGCCCCATTAGGTGAAGATGTCTCCTCAGGGTATTATGTCCAGTGAGAAGGCCAGTAACAGCTCTGGACTGTTTCCTGTTAAAGGACAGAAACCTAGCCTTGGCGCCCAGACAGATTCCCGAAATTAACTCTCGGGTCTGTCTTTGGGTGTCACCAAGACCTCGAAATTTTTGGATGTTCAAGAAGGAATCTGATTAGAGTTACATAGCTAAGCTCCGCATTTACGACGGCTTCATACCCATGATGCTGCGTCATGTGTGTTCAGTATCGTGCCTTGTGTTACTGATGCAACGCAGAGTATCGGAGCTCCTCGAAGCCTTATAAATTAATCACACGACAGCTGCGTTGTCCCAGATAACCTCCAATTTGTTCACTTGTGAGAGGAGACACGTACATGCGCTCTTCTGTCTAGGTTCGTAAATAACTTGCTGCTCTAACTGTACGCTCCGCTACACGCAAGTATCCCTGTTAATTAACGAACATTTGATGCGAAAAGACATGCTAGAGCAACAGCTCGGCTTATCTGCACCGTCAATATCAAATGAACGCTAATAAACTAGACGGTTTTATTATGTTCCACAACAGGGTTAAAATCACATGGCTACATAACCAGGAAACAAAATTCTTTATGCCAATTCTTGACCATATATTAATGTAACTACGAACAGTAGAAATGTGAAGGCTTACTCCAGGAGTACAAATACATAAAGACATGAACAATTAAAGGTCTAATGCTACTTTATAAGTGTTCTCAACATCACAGAAAAAAGATGCAAATTATAGTTAATATTCCTGTGTTTGTCTTCATTGTAATTACATATTAATTCAGTTTTGAATATATCAACCGTTAGCTAAAACATTTATTTATTATGTACTCTAGAAAAATTTCGCTGTCCTTGGCCCATCTTCAGGGGATCGATGTGTAAAATTATTAAAATCGTGGGACACAAAATATGTAGGGAATAAAAAACAAAAAAAATTATCCGATTATTAACATTATATATATATATATATATAGGATGAACACTTTAAATGTATACAACTTAACGTACTATTGGCAAAGAAGTACTAAGTGTGTGTTTGTACGTTATTTGATGGAGTCTTTTTGTGACCTGAATTTAAAGTGTGTAATCTTGGCGGGTGTAATCTTAGCCCCAGCAGCTTACATCCTACCAGAAAGTTCAGGCAATTTGTTGGGTACTGCTAGAATGCGTGAGCCGGGATAGCGCATTCGGTATAGCGACGCGCTATGGGCTGTGACGATCCGGGGATCGAATCCCGGTAGGGGGCTAAATTTTCCGCTCCCGGCCAGAACGGCTCTGGGACTCACCAGCCTCCTGGACAACGATGAGCCCGTCTCTTTCCCGGGGGTAAATCGGCCGGGGCGAGGCGTTGACCACCCGCCCTATCTAGTGTCAAGCTTGGAGAAAAAGTAGAGCTAACCCTCCACTCCTCCTGTGGGCCCTCATGGCCTGTTGAGGGGTGAATTAGTGAGAAGACACAGAGGGTAGAAATGAAAAAGAGGGTGTATCAAGAATTTCACATGATGTAAGAACTTAAATCCTTGCTTTTGTTTCTAGAAAATTGGTGTGCCCTTTTGTAGTAATACAAATGGTGTTTGGAGAAAGGATATTCTCTTTTCCATTTTTATCATTCTATGTATCTTTCCACCACACTGTTTATTCCATCTCTGTCTCTCTCTCTCTCTCTCACTCACACTATCCGCTCTTCACCTCTTCCCCTACGTTTCTTGTAGGTATTCCTATTCTTTTCCCTTCCCCTGAAATTTATTTCCATAAATGAAGACAGAAAGCTTATGAATATTTATTGCGCATGTCATGCTTAAAAATTGCAGGCAACTTTCTTTTGTTTGTTTGTTTTTCGTGACTGGAATTTCAGTAAAGGTTTATTCTAGTTTTAAATTACATCTGTCTTGTCTGCTATTTCTCGTAACATTATCTTTGTGGAGGTGAGAGAATGTGACAAGGATGGAAGGACTTCCTCGTTTCTCTAGCTCTTGAAGTAGCGCTCCACAGAATGCTGATCAATCCTGCAGCGCCACGAGTGTTTCTTATATAACAGCGCTTATATTCACACTGCACGTGATTAATTATTATTATTATTATATTGTTATTATTATTATTTACTGCAATCGAGTTTTCACTCGGTGGCAGTAGTCCTTACACTAGTAACAAAAATAAATATACATAAACGAAACAATACAAAACACAATAAATACAAGTACACATATTACCAAAACAACCACACATACACACACACCCACGCGGCAATACGCAGTCTTTACCTTTGCACCAAGACACTATCCTTTTTAAAGTTTTATTTAATAATTAGCACACATTTTCGTTCTTCTTCCAAGTGTTTCTTAAAGTAAATTATATACAATTAAAAAAAAAAATAATCCTATGTTTATTGGACCGTGCATCATCTTGATAGTTGAATAAAGAGAGACCAACTTGATGTCACTTGCTTTATTATTTCATTATTTAATGCTCAACATGTTTCGGATGTTAATACATCC
>Ga0123355_10010375_pt1 | contig 14272 bp, 7 predicted proteins | sample TergutEmb28metaG_3_FD_89872 | JGI IMG/M metagenome (GOLD analysis project Ga0123355, IMG submission 89872) | Embiratermes neotenicus P1 segment gut microbial communities from Petit-Saut dam, French Guiana - Emb289 P1 | ecosystem: Host-associated > Arthropoda: Insects > Digestive system > Gut ...
TCCGAAACATGCTGATCCTAACATAAGCATAATAAAGTAATAAGTGGCATCTAGTTGGATTTTATTCTTCAGTTATCAAGATGATGCACGGTCCAATACACATCAAATTTATTCGCAAACCCTTTCTGCAGATCTGCTTGTGCCTAAGTGCACAGCGACATTCCAAACGCACGGTTTATGCAGGTAAGAATCACCAATTATTTGTCATGACATTTTTGTTATTATATAAAATATGTAACCGTATTGAAAGGCACACAAATAAAAGGTCAAAACAATATAGAATATAAGATAACCAATATGAAACCTAAATTCAAGAGTCCGTGACGCTAATTTTTTATATTAAATCAGTTAGTCAAGGGTCGTAGTCCTGTTATTCTTTCTTGTGTGTAGGTAATTGGAATCTGTGTTTGAGATTCCATATCTATCACATTACATATAAATCCTGTTACTAAGACGATTAAAACCAGGAGAAATGATTCAGCCAAAGAGATGTGCTATTTTTAGGTGCCTTCGCAAAATTTCGAAAAGCCACCATTAGCTTCGTCATGTCTGTCTGTCCGTCTGTCCGTCCGCATAGAGCAACTCGGCTCCACTGCACTCATTTTAATGAAATTTGATATTTGGGTATTTTTTAAAAATGTGCCGATAAAATCCCAGTTCAATTAAAATCTGACAACAGGAACTGGAACTTTACACACAAACTAACACATTTGTGATCAGATCTCGCCCAATTCTTCTTCGAATGAAAAGTGTTGCAGACAAAAGTGACGAGATAGTCAAAACATATTTTACGTTCAGTATAATTTTTCTAATATTGTTCTGTTTGTGAGATAAAGTTAAAAAAAAAACGCTGAAGAGCCGGATAGCCCACCGATGACAACAATATGGCTCATGCGCATTGCATGCTGGATGCCTAAGGCCACAAACATGCACTCATAATATGAAATAGGTATTGCTTTTCCACTGCAACAACCGTTGCACGAACACGGCTCAGCGTTATATAACACGTATATTGCCTGCCTTTTTATTATACAGTGTGTCCCACTCGCTACCAAACCCGGCATTTCTTTAATAATTTTAACACTAATGAGGATATTGCAACGAAATTTGAAGCGGACTTACCTCATTTTGTAAGAAATATGACATCATAACATGTGCTGGTAGTGGCCACGTTGCAATATCTTCATTGATGTTAGAATTATTAAAGAAATGCCGGGTTCGGTAGCGAGTGGGACACACTGTATAAGGTTGCATATTCACTAATGCGAAATCATCGCTATGGAAGGTTTTGCGTATTGTTATTCCAACCTTCTGAAACTTCACAATACGGAAGCGATGTGTTTTGAATGATAAAATCAGAACATGACTGAAACTTGTCAGATCAACTTTCAGTTCTACAGTCCATTGTAACAACAGTCTAAGCTAATTTGTTCCCAAAGTGAGCTACATATTTCTAAAGAAATTGCGGAAAACTCCTCCAAAGACGAATTTTAATTTTATATAATTCTTCAGACATCTTCATTATAAATGCATAATAAGGCCCTTCGTAATATTTAGGGTTGTTCTTTGCTAAATAATATTAGAGCTGTCATAACAAGGTGAATGAGATGGCCAAAACATTAGGCAAACGAGCATGGGAAGATGAGAAATTCGTACAAAGTTTTAGGCGGGAAACCCTTAAGCACGAGACACAACAAAAGTCTCGTGATTTGAAACAACGGTGAACGATCAACCCTTTAAACGCCGAGTTAAATCCCATCTGCCATTTGCTGTCATTATTAGGATCTCACCATATTCTCCAAGTTAGCAGGATAAGGGTTAAATCTCCCGCTTCGAAATTAGTTAATGGGTTCAAATTTAGGTCAGGAGACCGTCAAGTGTTTGAGGTTTGTTATGGTTTCTCTCGGTATGACAAATGCCGGAATATTTACAGGAATTAGATCGCGACCGTTTCTTTTAAATCTCTTGCAACTCATTATTCACTGATCACCCTATAATTCATATCTCTACAATCTGACCTACTGAGAGCACAGCTAAATAAACTATTTTTCCGCCATGGTGCAACAGCCGCTAGTAGGACAGGGTCTCCTCATTATCTATGATTCACGATCACGCTCAGTTAAACACACCACACTCGGTGGGTCTCCTCTCTACGAGTGATCAGCCCGACTAAAATGTGAGCAGCCGCGTACCCGCGCCTTAGACCGCGCGGCCACTGGGACTGGCAAATAAATCATAAACACGTAAATTAATAGAGTAATTTACTGACTACTATTTCACGGATATAGGTACACAAGAATATCAGATTTCTCATCACAGGTAACACGGTAACTGATAACATTTCAACTTCTGCCGCCGGTTATCCCTCCGGCAATGTTCCATTTTACGTTTTGCATCACAAACGTCACTGGTACGAAGATAAAACAGAATCGTATTTACAGTTATTCCCTCACTAACGAAATCCTGAACACATCTCCAGGAATTCAAAATAAAATAATTATTAAAAACGTTGAATGCGTTACGAATCACAAAATCTTAATTTTCTCTAAAGCTCTTAAAGATTTACAACTCAACAATTCGTCGTTTATTTACGTCCGTTGTTGGTAGAGCAAAGTCGATTATTACGATGTACTGTATCAACTACCAAGGTTATATGAACTGAAATGAGATGGTGCGTGTTTGTACATAATCAGACTGGAGTTATTTGTTTCGGTTATTATTTAAATTCCCACCAGCTCCTGGGGTTAATGTAGAGTGGGGTTAATGTAGAGTGGGGTTAAGCAAGAAATGTTAAAGAGTAATTGTAAACGATGAGTCTGGCACTGCACATCCAGCTACAATACCATTTTCTGTCAATTCTTAATTTAGAGTAAGACGAAATACGAAATTGCATATGTGAGGTATGCCTTGAGAGAAAATACGAAATAATTTATTATGAATTTGATGAGTGTTTGGCCGTGCATCATCGACATAAATAAAGTACAGGCCCAACTATATTAAACAAAAACAATTTATTGATCTTCAAATTAGCTCAACATGTTTCGGGCAATTCTTTTCCCATCTTTAGGAGCGCAAGACTGTGAATTACAGCATGTGGTATAATGCCCCAGATTGTTGTCCGTCGGAGGCCTGGACTGCAGCAGCACGGACTATGTGTTCGGTGTGAGGGACGTTGCTGGAGCAACATTCTGGGGGCATTATACTACATGCTATAGCTCACAGTCTTGCGCTCCTAAAGATGGGCAAAGAATTGCCCGAAACATATTGAGCTAATTTGAAGATCAATAAATTGTTATTGTTGCATCTAGTTGGTCCTCTACTTTATTAATGTATTATATTAGCTGTATCCAATGTTAAAGTTAGAACCGAATGAAATATGATACAAGGTGGTTCAAATATGACCGGGACTGAGTAATTAGTTACCTTCTGTTCGCTCATCACTCTAGCAACTCCCAAACAGGACTGGACAGGTTCTAACCCGAGCACGAGGGAGGGTGGAAGTTGTGGCTTCACTCTCTCAAGGTCGCACAGCTGCTGCGCAGTGCGGCTTGTTTACATACAAATCAGTCCCAGTCGTATTTGAACCACCTTGTATGTAGGCCCACATTAAGTATGAATCAGGAGCTATTTAAAAATATGTTTTTAAACGACTGTGTCCAGAGCATGATTCAAACAAGCGATCAGAATATCAGGTGAGTGACCTCCAATCTCTCAAATTCGTAGAATGGAATTCGACCTTGGGATGTTGAATTATTACTTCTTTATTATTTAAGTGGTTAGTTTGTAAAACCTTAATCAGTGCTTTCACGAGCCGGCATACCTTATATAGTAACACGAGTCGCTACGGACTTGGCAGTCGCCTTTCGAGTCCCTGCACACACAACAGCTTGTATCTTCATAACTACCTCAGAGCCGGCTTTGAAGCGACCTTCCCATTTAATACTTCATTACATGAATAAACGGGCACAGAAGGACACTTACAAATCGTCTCCACAAATTACCGAAAGCAGGGCGCCTGCATGTCCTTTACACTTATTTTCATTCATGACCCAATGTTTATCGACATTTTTCTGCAGAGAATGAAGAAAGCCAAGAAAGACCTCGGTTCCCGGCCAGATTTCAAATGGGGTTCCTCCTCAATTGGAGATAGCGCGTAACCGTTTTGAAGGTTGGAATTCTGGGCTTTGTAGATATTCGTTTTCTTTATGCATGTAGAATGTTCCATCATTGATTGAAATCCTGCTGCATGAGTTGCCACATTAATTCAGTGTTCACAGTTAGGCTTAGAAAGTTAGTTATGATAGTAAGAACTTTGCATTCAAATTGGCTTGGCTTTAGTATATTAAATTCCGAGGGCAGGAAACTGCAGAAAACAAGCAGATATGTTGTACGTAATAAGTTATCGTGTCAAGCCTTCAATGCTAATTACAGGAGCATATGAGGGGTTGGGAAAAGTGTAAAGCAGAACAAACGACATTCAGCCCCGTGTCATCCTTCCCCAATCTACAATGCAAATATACTGAACCAGTTGGCTGAAGCAGAAACGCCGTTGGCTTATACGAGTGTTTGGGAGGTACCAGATTCGAATCTCGACCAAGACACTGGCTAACCTGTCTGGGGCTCTCCGTGGTTCTCCTGCTTCTCTCACGGCGGATGGCGAGGAAAGAATTTAAATCAGGGCACGACCAATTCATTTTCAAAAAATAAATCGATTATATTCATATATAGTCACACTTACCAAAAGCGTCGTTGAATAAATTATAAATATCAATTTAAAATGCAAACCGAGTATTCTACGCTTGCGCAAACCAGAACGCTGATAGTTTGTACCCTTCACCAGATAACAGAACCAGTCAAAGGGGATGAGGCGGGTGGGACTGGGCCAGATTAGAAAAGAATAAAAAAACTGCCTGTAAAACTCAGAGGAACGAGATCAGGTGGAAGACCTAAGCGTAGATGAAAGGGTAATATTAAAACGGATCTTAAAGAAGTAGGGTAGAAGGACGTGAAGTGGATCCATTTGATTCATCACAAGTAAGTCTATTAGTGCAATTCTGTTGTAGAGATAATGGAGAAGTTCCGATTCCCACAGAAGGTGATGACTTGCATGAGCAACCGAGGGACTGACACACTTTCACCGACGATTCTCCTCTGTAAAGTTATGTAGTCAGTTCGAAAGTCAGAGTCACTTAGTTGGTCGATCAGTTACTTACTGGTTAGTTCCTTGGTTCGCTCATTCGTTGGTTGTTTGGTTGGTTTTGTTGTTCCATTGCTTAGAGCAAGTCAAGTTCGATCCAGCCTACCCTCTCACACATATATATTACATTCGTCCACAGAGTTACTAAGAACAGTCATTCATGCAATCATCATCATAATCATCGAACAGCGCAGCACGACCGCTTCTGTTAAAATTCATTTCCATTTATTATTCATAGGTTATCCTACCATTTGAAGAATCTGTCCGACTACACAAAATCTCCTTAATTAATAAATAAAACGTTTATCAGAGTTTAACATTAAGTTTGAAATACATAAAGTGTTTCTCTGCAAGAGGGCTTTAGAAGTTCCAAATGCGGCTGCACTGTTTTGCTTAAAACAAATAGAGATAAATTCAAATTTACAGTGTATATAGGACTTTTCTCCATTTTCCTAATACTTCCTTAAAACTGTACATATCTCACTGGCTATGATGTTCATATACTTCGCATATAAATATACTGTTACAAAGCTAAACACGCCATAGGTACACTACAAACATCAAACAGCCGTGTGTTTTGTTACATAGACGCCATATCGAAAAGGGTTTTTACAGGAATATAGAGCTATACATTTGCGCCCAACATCACACGTCAGAAATCCGTACCATGAGTGTAATCCACACTGTTATGAATAGGACACACATTTCCATCACTCCTTGGTTGTGGGTTTCTTTTCAGTCGTGTTCGCAAAACTGCCAGCGCCTATTACACATTCAATTCACCCGTGTGTAGCACGCAGCCACTCGGAGACCACGCAGCAGGTTTTTATGGAATTTGATACAGGGGGAAATGTTGCCAAAAATTCTCGAGGAATTACAAATTCCAGTTCCTTGAAATGGGTTACAATGAAGCGGTCTTGGTCAGGTTTAAGGAATTATCCTAGCATTTGTCTGGAGGGGATGAATAAACAAGACCCATTCAGTACAGTCAGTATTTTGACCGAATGCCTACAAAATACACGCGAATTTCAGCTAACATTTCGACCAGACGGCACGTACCGCAATGCAAAGTCTTGACACCTACAAAAGGACAAATTCCAGGAGAGAGGTTCGTCACGCAGAACAATAATTAGTCACACTAATTAACATCGTTGACTTACTGTTCTTAAGTTCCCGTTTAAAATGTTCATTGATTATGGCTAATATTACAATATATTTGTTTTATGTGCTCGAGGTCAGACACATTTTACAGAGAAGAGAGGTTTCCCTTTAAACCAGATACAGCTTTTTACAAGTTCTACTGTATTTTCATGAATGGTCAGTAAGGAATCGGTGAAACATTTTTATCGGATATATATATATATATATATATATATATATATATCCTGTTACGAAGTGTGAAATATCATTTTCAAAACAGGGCGATGTGGTTATACCGTCACTAATGCACGCTAATGGCTTCGGAGAATGATTTATTCAATTAATGATGCGGAAATAGAATCCAGTCTATAATTGAATTTATCAAAATTTCATAAACTTTCAATCGGCTACAGAATAATAACATATATAACACTTTTATCTATCACACGTCACAACGCGACCACAGTTGTCTCCACTGCACGTTCCATTCACTCGATAAGCCCATAAATTAACCCAGCGCAATATAATGACGGCTGTGGAACGTCCGTCCGTCCGTCCCTGTGATATTTAACTACATTAATGGCTGTGAAACGTTTCCCGATTAAATTCCAAATGGTTTAGGTCTACTTACTGGCAACAGATATAAACAAACGGATGATTTCTGAAAAATTTGAACCACTAACAAGCACTTGTGCCGGTCCCAGTGGCCGCGCGGTCTAAGGCGTAGGTCTACGGCCGCTCGCCTGCTGAGATTGTGATTTCGAATCCCACCGGGGGCATGGATGTCTGTCTGTTGTAAGTGTTGTGTGTTGTCACGTAGAGGTCTCTGCGACGCGCTGATCACGCGTCCAGAGGAGTCCTACCGACTGTGGTGCGTCGTTGTGTGTGATCTAGAAACCTCAAGAATGAGGGGGCCATGGACCGCGTTAGGCCGCAGCGCCAAAGAAAAAAAAATACACTTGTGGATTTCAGGTATGAAACATTAAATAATAATCCTACATGTTATTATTTTGGGTTATTACATTGTGTAGTGACGGCGGTGGCAAAGTGGTTAAGGTGCTGTGCTACAAATCGGAAGGTCGCTGGTTCGATCCCAGCTGTTGTCAGTGGATTTTTCATTCTTCCGATTTTTCATCCTTCCGATCGCACTGGGGTCGACTCAGAAATGAGTAACAGGAGAATTTCTTGGGGTAAAGGCGGCCGGTGCGTAAGGCTGACAACCTACCACCATCCTGTGCCGTTGTTACGAAATCTGGGAACCTTAACTTCCTAAGAACCCTCTGGGCCTGTCCAGGCCTGTAATGGGACTGCTTTTACATTGTGTAGAAGAATAAAGTTGTTGCGACGTTTCGGGAGAACGTACTTCTTCCATGTTTAGGGTGACTGAATTAGGTTCTAGTTGTTCCTGAAGTGACTGAGAGAAAATGTGTCATTGACGGTGGGGGACCGCAATGGTTGTGGTCGATAAGAGATACGAAAAGTAAGATGGGAGAGATCTGGGACAGATCCAATGCTAATTAAAAATTTCGAAGTGAGGCAAGCAGAGTAAACCCAGACCCTCCTCATGCACCCAGAAGGTAAGAAAGGTGAAAATGGTGTGTGACGTCACACACGTGACGTTTCTCTCTGATACTAATTAGCAAGCTATTCTGCTGGCATAATAATCTCCACGTCCTGCAGCATATTATTTACTCCCTTCAACACAAATCTACTACAATACAAGAGCCCCTAGAAGCAATAGATTCCTAGGGTTGTCCTCTACACCTTGCGGTCCACCGGCATGCTGTCACAGGACTGTAACCACATCATATTTTACACAATTCTCTGCTCTCAAGATCGCTACTTTTAAAACTATAACATGTTTCTGTGTTAACGAAATTTTCTATTGTTCCACTGGAGGTGGAACGCTGCGCTAGACGAAGGCTGTCAGACTCCCGGCAGCAGCCGGGATTTTTCTGCAGGAGATCTGAAAAGTTCTCAAGACTGAATGTTCAGCTGTGATCTTCACGATAACACCGTGTATTCCGTTACGAAGGTGGCAGTGTTTCGGAGCAGCAAACTGCCTCCATCTTCGAGGTAAAAGTAGGAAAATGTTTCCGAAGTCTTGGTAATTTTCATGTCCGTGCATTGATGAACAATTTAATAGTTAACACCGACAAATACACACGTGTTAAAAGTTTTTTAAATTTATTTATTGTTTGTTGGTGTTAAATATTAAATTGTTGCCGTGATGTCCGTAAGAATTCATCCGGCTGCATGGCGCAGCAATAGAAAACATCTAAATCCAGATAACAGCACATTTCTCTTCTCCATCGAGTTCAGCAAGGTTTTGGGGCCCACCCATCCTTCTACGAAACGGGTCCGGACGGGTCTTATAGGTTTCAAGGCAGTTTTATTGTGAAACTAGTCACTCACTTCCGTCCTGTGCCGAGATGAAGAACGCGTGGAGTTCTGCCTCCATTCCTGCATTTCCATTGTGTAATGTCCTTAATCGGGGTCACTGGGATTTTTCATTCACTTAATCCTTCGGGCCGCACTATGGCCCTGGGATCGACTCAGCCTCTAGCAGAAATTATTACCGGGGATATCTCGTGGTAGGTAAAGGCGGCCGGTGCGTAGGGCTGACAACCTTACCACCTTCGTGTGCCGACTGCCTAGAACATATGGGAGCCTCAACCTCCTGCAGCCCTAAGGGCCTAAAATGGAAGAGCTTTATCTTTACCTTTTAACGTCGTTAACCAGAGGTACATTTCATGTTGCGTAATATAAACTGAATCTAGACTTAACAAGGTGTCTTCCTCGGCTCTTCTTATGAGCCATTTCATTAATTACACCCAATTAAGAACTGATAAACAAATACTTCGGTCAGGTCCCTGAAACTCTTAATGCTACAGCTCAGCACCCTTGGCTGGACTCCCTACACAACTACTGTCGATCAAGTTTCTTTAATCTTTTAAAAACTAATTAAGAGAGCTAGAGACAGAAAGAGAGAAAGAGGTGTAAGATACAATAGAAGAGTAAAAGAACGGGAAAGAGGTGGAAGAAATTAGGGACCCTTTCATTTGGGGGACAGAAGAAGCATCACTTTGTTTGAGGCACCCTTTGATATGGGGGACAGAAGGAGTGGCACTTTGTTAGAAGTTTCGCAAGCTTCGGTCGCTCGTCCTTCTGATAGCAGTAGTATGCAAATCAAGACATCAAAATGATGAAAGTAGTGACCTGAAACAAAGACCGCTAATTCCTGGTTAGTGCTAAAACGCATAATTTGGACATCTGGCGAAATGCAAAGCAAATGGATCAGTTCTGATTAGCTAAATCGAGAGATTTGAACGAAGTCATCCCGTTGTGTATAATAAAGTTAATATATAGTGCACAATAAAGTGAATATATATAAATCTAAAGAGCTCTATGAAAAGCAGGTAGCAGAAACTTGAAGCTTGGGGGACTCTCACAGGACTTGCTTATGGACAGACAAACATTAAGAAAACCTGTATCAAAATGGCCGGTCGAGGGACCTGCATGATACAGGATGACGTATAGACGGCATTTACACCGCACAGCGTAGAGTGCTGTGGCCTTTAACCAATCACAGCCTACTAAATATTACTGACTAAATATTTATAGTCAGTCGCTGAAAAGTCTATCTCAAAATCTCAACACGCTTGGCAGGATTCTTGCACAAGAGATCGAACGTGCATACAACATTTTTCCTTCGGTTTCTTTAAATCACTGAAGAAGAATTCTGTAACAGCATCTTCAAACTGACTACGACCGTTTCATCCAAATTATTTACAAATACGCTTCAATTCGACGTCATGTGTACATTTATAATCAACGAAACTAGAAATGGTTGTATAATAAGCACTTCGAAATATCAACAACAAATGCTTATGGTTTATAGTTAACCCTCGGGACGAGGTATGTGTTTAGGATGTGTGGAACCATAGGGCAGGCTTTCAGGCCAAGGACGACGATGTGGGCGAAATATGTAGCAAGCATGTAAAGATTATAAAGTCTGAAGAATCTTAGTTGAAAACCCTGAGAGAAGGCGGCCAGATGAGACAACAAATCTCATAAAAAAAAAAGTATCATAGAAGTAATGTGGGGTGTGAAGTGCAGCGTGGAGTACGCAGCTCTTGTGAACGCTGTAGTGAACTTCCAGGTTCACAAAAGACGGGATTTCCTCTCAAGCTGTAGCGCAATTTATTCACAATAGGATAGGTCATACGAATTTAACACAAGAATTAAGCTTAAATGTGTGCTAGTTAGAATTAGGTTCCTCTGCGCACACGAGCCAGCAAGTTACAGAAATTTATAGCAGAGTTTATAAAAACTGTGTGTGGATTCCAATTGCATTTTCTGTGAGTATTTCCTCTCGAGTTCCCTGTTTTCATTCACAACATAGGATCAAGCGTGTACTTCTAAAGTCTTTATTATTTTAATTGCCATAAATGAACAACTCATATTCTGCAGTCTGCAGACGGTCAAAGACGTGGTCCGAAAAAAAGCCTTCATGCTGAAAACCGAGAATGCGATAATGTGCTGCCTAGTGAAGGATATGACACAGCTCATTGTCTGGGGCAGTGATATATACGCGTGGAGCAACAGTTGAGTGGAGGAAAGCAAGAGAAGATGTAATTAACCCGAAGAAAAATCGGCTACAGTGCCAATCCATTCAACATGAAGCATATGAAGTTGTCCTAAACTATGCCAGAGACTCCGCGACGAGAAGTCACAGCTGATCCACCTGAATTGCGGCTCCACAATAACATGAAGTATTTCTTTAAACGTTCATTTTAATTACCTGTTTTTTACCCTCTTTTCCTTTCTCGTGGCGACAGCCATCAACTGTGTTTCTGTTTTCGTTCATTGCGCTCTTCCAAGCAGGCTGTGAAACTTCTTTGCAAATTACAATTGATAACCAAAAAGATGCAACTATTTCTATTTATTTACTTCTAATCAGCTCTACGTGTTTCGGGCGATGTTTTCGCCCATCATCGGGAGCATATTACTGTAACTACAGCTTCTGGCATTGTCCACCGATGTTGCTGCTGGCTGGTGTTGCGTATTGGGTGGAAATGACTTAAGTCAATCCAATACGCAACACCAGCCAGCAGCAACATCGGTGGACAATACCAGAAGCTGTAGTTACAGTGATATGCTTCTGATGATGGGCGAAAACATCGCCCGAAACATGTAGAGGTGATTGGAAGTAAATAAATCAAAATAGTTGCAAATTATTGGTTATCAATTGTAATTATTTTAACGATGTACGGAAACAAACGTTAAATTCTTTGCAAATATATGTATCAAGTGAACAAGTTTCTAAACTGCAAGTAGCTAATTTACATCTTTCAAGACTCAAGCATTATGTTGAAGCTTAAAGAATTTCCATTTCTGATTGTACAGGTGAAGCAAAGACACGCTATATTTACACTGAAGCTGGTTTGCTGAGGTAATGAGAAGCAGGGCTGAAAGTAGAAGCTTCAGTGCTGTCTATTAGTAAGTGAGATGGATGAGTCCGTCAGGGGTCTGCATTAGCTCCCCTCTCTGCAAACGAGGCGATATTCTCAAGTTTCTAGGATACTGCCTGCACGGTACTGTATAGAGGTACTTGTTCGATCGTGGCCAGTGTACCAAAAAATTACCCATTCCCTTGGGATCTTATGGGTTTCTGTACGACATTGTGGTTGACCAAATAATATACGTGTATACGTACTTCCATGTGTTGCATCGTGGAAAAAAAAAGATCTGACTGGTGCTACAAGACCAAGTGTCTCACTCCTTTGAAGTTCTTCCTTACACTTATCTCTCAACGGCATTAATATTTTACGTGGATCAACAGATGACGAAGGCTTGACACCGGTAATTTGAAAGACCTCCTTAGGACACGACCAAAGTTGGTTGCACCCACACGCGATCCTCACAAACTGTTTTCCTAATAGCCATCTTATACTCACCTGGTAGAAGAACTCGTATATTCTGTTTTACTAATCAAGCAACTCTCTGACAGAAGAACACCCGTGTTATGGACCTCCAACATCATATCTCGCCACTGGACAAAATTCTGAGCCATATTGAAACCTATTTTTCTAAGATCCAACTTGGCATAGTTCCGTCTCTCTGATGTATAGCGCCGGGTCAGTAAACGATCGGTTCCGGGCGTGTTGAGGACATGCAGTGGCCTCGAAACGTCGGGAACCGATTACCCAACGACGTGACATCATATTCCAAAAGAACTGAATCCTCAGCTGCACTGTTATGCAAATCTCAAAATCTGCATCACCTTTCTCTTTTACTAACTCTGCTGTAGCATAACACGAATTGTCAACGCTGCTAGTATCAAAGCTCGCCGCTGAACGTGATCCTGAGCCAGTTCCAACCAACCTGTTTCTATGAAACCCATCTTCATAATGAACTAACCCTCCGACAGCATAAGCCCAAATACTAATATCACTAGTAACACGTAGAACACGATCCTGAGCCAGTGTCATCCAACTTGCTTCCTCACAACCCAATTCTTTATTATGCATCTTATTTACTAACTAACTAACAGCGGAACTCAGCGGGCCGAGGCTTCTAACATGCTGCTAAAGCCATCCACACGACATGACCCAGAACCAGTTTCGTATACCACTTACACCTCAAATCGGATCTTTCTACGGTCTTTCGAATCTTTAAATCGGATGCCTACCAAAGGGTTCCCCCAGAAAAAACTGTAAGTTAGAATCAGAGTGACGAAACGAAAAGCCTGTTCATTGGCTTATGAAAGACTCACTACTCCGTCTTCAAGGTGGACAGTGTACAACGTAATAGCATTCTATTACGAGAACATTTTTGCACACTTCATCCCCACATTGTGTATTTAATACACAGGTTATGCAATCAAAACAAGACTTATGTCAGTTATTACAAGTATGGTGCAGTCTCTAGTGCATTTAGACTATCAGCAGCTCTAGCTCTGATGACCACGGTCTTATCAACCGAATACTTGTCACATATAGTTTGCATGAAACCGTTCAGGGCCACATGTTTGATCCTTCTCTGGCAGGGAAACGAGGCACCACCCACAACACGACTTCCAAATACTTCATATTAGACCAAGAGACTCAAACAGAGAACAAATTCCTTTCTTCTTGGAACGCTTGAACTTTGCAGATGAGACTCATGAGTTGTCCCGAAACTTCGGTAGTACCACTCTACTCTTCGTTACATCCTAGAACAGCGAATATTTCCCTGTTACTTTCTCCCTCGGATAATGTAGCTTCTGTGGGGTATGTAAGGAAATGGTTTGCATCTTCAGATCGCCTATGTGTCCGGGCTTTACATTAATTGACCCGTGTTCGTGGAAACAAGTGTCTCCAGCACGTCAAGGCAGGCCACACCATCTTTATAAAATTCACTTCTCTATAATCAAATAAGCGTACATCAAGACAATAACATCCGGAATGTGTTGGGTAGAACAACATTTTTCCACCCATCTCCGTACTCAGTGTAGCCTTCCGTGACAAGATTATTGCAGTATATATTTCTAAGACTGTAACCGCTGCAATATTGGCACTTTGATGTTATTTCTGGAATTCTTTCTTTGCCTAATAAACAAATAAAAGTTCACCCTAGAACAGGCCATGAAGGCCGGGGGGGGAGTATGTACAACATTACTCTTTCTTTAACCTCGGCGCTAGAATGGGGCGGATGGTCAACACGACGCCCCGGCCACTTTACCGCCGGTAAAGATTCGGTACCCATTGTACGTAATTAGACTGCCCGCGTATCGCACGATCTGTCAAAACTGCGGGCTTGCCCTTCACATGAAGGTTAGATAAGAGTCTCATAGACTTCTAGTATGAGTTTCAACTCGCTAGCACCAACACGCTAATTTTAGTGCAGTTTCTTGTGAAGCAGTTTTTGTGTGTGTGTCACGGAAATGGGAGA
>Ga0123355_10010377_pt1 | contig 14272 bp, 10 predicted proteins | sample TergutEmb28metaG_3_FD_89872 | JGI IMG/M metagenome (GOLD analysis project Ga0123355, IMG submission 89872) | Embiratermes neotenicus P1 segment gut microbial communities from Petit-Saut dam, French Guiana - Emb289 P1 | ecosystem: Host-associated > Arthropoda: Insects > Digestive system > Gut ...
AATATTGAAAGAGCTTCAGAAGAATTACAAGAAGCTTTAGATAATAATGATATTGAAGCGATTAAAGAAAAGAAAGCAACACTTGAGGCTGCTTCACAGGAAGTGGCGACGCGGGCTTATCAAAAAGCAGCTGAAGCTAGTGGGGCTAATGGTCCAAGTGCTGATGAAGGTGATGATCACTTCTCAAATGCATCAGATGACAGATCAGCAGATGATAATGTTGTCGATGCAGAATATACTGAGGTTTAATACAATTTTAGAATAATCACTAGGAGGGGGTTAAATGTCAATGACAATGGACGAGGCTACAGATTTATCAGAGCTACGTAGCCTTATGGAAGAACAGGTGAGAATTTCTAAAATAATTGAATTACAACTATCAACTGCTAATAGACTGAAAGTTTTGGAAATGAAGCCAGAAGTGCGTGATAAGCTGTCTACTGACTATGATACATGGATTGAATCGGCATTTAAACAAGAATGGAGAAAATTTTAACTGAATTTAATGATATACTGGTGAGCGCCACAAAATATAGTATTATGACACTCGTCAGTATAAATTCACTTAAAACCGTTCTATACTTTGCGACAATAGAATATAATTTAAACGGATAGTCAAAGTCTGTTACTGACTTTGACTTTTTGCAAGTAAGGAGGCGAGAAGTTTGGCGAAAAGAGATTATTATGATGTCCTAGGTGTAAGTAAAGGGGCATCTGAGCAAGAAATTAAACGGGCTCACCGTCAGCTCGCTAAAAAGTACCACCCTGATGTAAATAAAGAAGAGGGTTCGGAAGAAAAATTTAAAGAAATCCAAGAAGCTTATGAAGTGTTGAATGATCCGCAGAAGAAATCTACTTATGATCAGTTTGGTCATGCTGGAATGGAAGGTATGGGTGGAGCTGGTGGCTTTGGCGGTAGCGGCTTTGGTGGCTTTGAGGATATTTTTGAAGGAATGTTTGGTGGCGGCTTCGGTGGTTTCGGCGGCTTCGGCGGTAGTGGACGCAGTACCAATTCTGCACGGCGCGGCGCTGATTTAGAGAAGACTTTAATTATTAGTTTTGAAGAAGCTGCTTTTGGTGCTGAGAAGGAAATAACTGTTAATCGTGATGAAGAATGTATAAAATGTGGTGGAACTGGTGCTCGTTCAAAAGACGATGTTAAGACGTGTACGAAGTGTTCTGGTAGTGGACGTGTTATTGGTGTTCAGAATACGATTTTAGGACGCATCCAGACCCAAACAGTATGTCCTGTATGTAACGGTGATGGAAAAGAGATTACACATAAATGTGATAGTTGTCGTGGGCGGGGAACAAAGAATAAAACAAAGACAATTAAGGTTGAAATTCCGGCTGGTATTAACCATGGCCAACAGATTCGACTTGCTGGTCGAGGAGAAGCGGGTAAAAGTGGTGGACCAGCTGGTGACCTTTATGTATCGTTTCGAGTGCAATCACATGATTTTTTTAGTCGTGAGGACTATAATTTATATTGTGAAGTTCCAATTACATTTACACAAGCAACACTTGGAGCTGAAATTGAGATACCAACTTTAGAAGGAAGGATCTCCTTGAAAATTCCAGCTGGAACCCAGCCTGGTACTGAATTTAGATTACGTGCAAAAGGTGTGAAACATATCAGGCGTGAAACACATGGTGATTTGTATGTTAAAGTTAAAGTTGCTGTTCCAAAGAAAATCAATGCACGTCAGAAGACACTTCTTGAAGAATTCGAGTCATTAGAGGATAAATCGGGATCACTTTGGGAAAGATTTAAAAAAGCATTTAAATAAAATAAAACAAATATTATCATGAATTTAGGATAGATATACATAATATTTTTAAAATTTGTGTCAATTCAATAGTAAATTACTTTGATTTTCAGTGAAGATTTGGTAGAATTGTAAAAAAAATGATTTTTTCATTGATATCCTTTGACAAAAGATTCAATTTATGATAAAGTTGAAAAGGTCAAATTTAAAAATAGATAATTGGAGGAAGTTGATTATGAATCGAACACAATTAATAGAAGTAATCGCTACAAAGTCTGAATTAACCAAAAAAGATGCTGATAGATTTTTAAGTGCGTACATTGATACTTTAACTGAGGCTATGAGAGCTGAGGAGAAAGTAACATTAGTAGGATTTGGCACTTTTGAGGTTCGCGAAAGAGCTGCTCGTGAAGGGCGTAACTTACAAACTGGAGAGCCGATGCATATTCCAGCTACTAAGTATCCAGCATTTAAAGCGGGAAAAGCATTTAAAGAAGCTGTTAGAAGTGAATTAGATATATAAAACGACGAAAGCTAAGGTTCTCGTTGTTTTTTTGTACAAAAATTGTTACAATTGTAGAGGTATGAGTTCTGAGTCTTAGGACGCTAACGCAAAACGCTACAGGAGTGTTGCATATGAGTAAGGTTCGTTTTATACTAGGTCGAACAGGCACTGGTAAAACTCACAAAATATTGACTGAAATCAAAAATAAATGTACAGATAATCGGGCTGGAGATCCTATTTTTATTATTACACCTGAACAGATGACATTTCATACTGAATATCAGCTGTTATTAATGAACAAGGGGAGTAGTATGGTTCGAGCTAATGCGGTGAGTTTTAACCGTTTGGCGCACCGTATAATGCAAGAGGTGGGTGGTTTGTCTCGTTATCATCTTGATGAAGTAGGTAAATCAATGTTGCTGCAAAAGATTATGCTGGCAAGTAGTGATCAACTTGGGATCTTTGCAAGATATATTAAAAAATCAGGTTTTATTGGAAAAATGGATGAGCTCTTTTCAGAATTCAAAAAATATCAACTTGATACAGCTAATTTAAAAGAAAAATTATCAACTGCATCACTACAACAGCAAACAAAACAAAAAATTAGAACACTTGTAGATATTTATGATAAATTCAATGAAACGACATTGAGGCAGTATTTGACAACAGAGGATTATTTTACATTATTGGCAGAATTAATTGAAAGAAGCGATATAATAAGAGTTTCTGATATTTATATCGATGGTTATTATACGTTTAATGCTCAAGAATACGCGATTATTCAAAAGCTAGCCCAGAACTCAAGAAGTCTTACAATCGCCCTTACAGCGTGCGTTAATAGCCATCAAGCCCTATGGAGCACTACGCGAGCGACATTAGATAACTTAAAAGACAGTTTGCAGCACCTGAAACCTATTGAAATACAGCCAAATGCTGATCAATTTTTAGCTAAGCGCAGTCTTACTATAAACCATTTAGAACAAAATTTTATGCAAGCAGGTGCAGCAAATGATGCGTTTAAGAATATTAGTTTACTAGTCGCTCGTACTCGGCGTTTGGAAATAGAAGAAGTGGCAATTCGGATTCATCAGCTAACGCATCACCAAAATGTGGCATTCTCAAACATTGCTATCTATGGGAATAATCCGCAGGAGGATCAGCGATTATACAAGGCAATTTTTGCTAAGCATGATATTCCCCACTTTCTTGATTATAAAGAGAGTATGATGGTTCACCCTGTTATCAATTTACTACATAAAATTTTTACTGTTTTTACGTCGAATTGGCATAATAATGCGTTATTTGCAGTGTTAAAAACTGGTCTTTTCGTTGATGTACGAAATTTTATTAGAGGTGCGTCATATGAAAATGCTGCCTGCAAACATCTTGAAGATATTGATTTGTTAGAAAATTATGTACTGGCTAGAAATATTCGTAAATCTGATTGGGTATCAGGTGTGACGTGGGAGTATAGCAAATACAGGTCTACGAGCAAAACAGATGCAGAAATAGAATTTGAGGTGCAGCTGAATAAAGTTAAGCAACAAGTCGTTTTACCGATATTAGAGTTTGAAGTAAAACTCAAAAATTCCTCTACTGCAGTTCAGTTTGCTCATGCTGTTTTTGAGTTTCTTGAACAGCTAGAAATACCGAAAAAATTGCAGTTTATGACTGCATCAGCAGATATACGTCAAAATCGGAAAGAAAAGAAGCAACACGAACAAGTATGGGCTAAATTGTTGCAAGTTTTAGAACAAATTGTTGAAGTTGCAGGCGCTGATGAAATGCCCCTTTCTGATTTCAGCCAAATTTTTAAAACTGGGCTTGAACAAATCACATATGCAACTGTACCACCAGCACTTGATGCGGTACAAATTGGTGATATAACAAGGTCACGGTATCAGCTAGCTACTAATTTTGGTGATCCGGAAAACTATGGAATTAAGCATGTGTTTATTATTGGTGTTAATGACGGACTTTTGCCATCTGCCCCAGCCGAGTCAAGTCTTTTGAGTGAGAGGGAGCGCGAGGTTTTAACAAGTCTTGGGACCCGCTTAGCACCTAGCTTAGTACAGTCACAACAAGATGAGATTTTTAGCTTGTATACGATATTGGCGTCTGCGAAAGAATCAATCACTTTGTCATACTCAAGTGATAACGAGGGGCAACCATCGTATATTTTTAGCCACATTCAGCAGCTGTTTCCTAATGTTAAGGTACAGGAAATTGTGGAAGATGACCCGTACGACCGCGACCGATTGACGACGACAAAGGCATTGTTTGATAAAATTTTACTGAATTTAAAACTGTATTCGGAAAAACGTCCATATTATGAGCCAATTCTGAAGTATTATGAGCATAATGATCAGATTGGATATCGATTGATCGAGCGTGCAACTTGTCATGAGAATCAGGTTGATGCTTTGTCTCCTGAATTAACAAAAAAGGTTTATGGAGGGGAAATAGAGGCTAGTGTATCGCGGATTGAGCTATTTAATCAATGTCAATTCGCTCATTTTATGAGTTATGGATTGCGCTTAAGAGAGCGGGATTTATTTGAACTAACGATGCCAGATATTGGTAGCCTTTACCACGAAGCTTTGAGATGCATTTCGCTCTTGATTAAAAAAGATCAGCGCTCCTTTGCGAGCTTGAACGACTCCGAAGTTCTCCAACTTGCCGAATTGGGAGTTGCCGATACGATCAAAAAATACCACTCATTTGCGATTCTTGAGTCTAGCGCTCGCATGAATGCGCTGAAAATCAAACTCACAGCTGTTGTTCAAAAGACTCTTGCTGCTCTGGCGCGGCAGGGAAAGCGGAGCGGTTTTAAGGAATCCTACTTTGAATTGCCGTTTGGAAAGGGTGTACATAAGCAGGGGGAAGTTGGGATTAAGACGAATTCGCGACAAATTGGTGATTTTAGCTTGTCGCTTAAGGGAGTTATTGACCGGATTGATATGGCGACCGCCCTCGATAAAATGTACTTGCGTGTTGTGGATTATAAATCTGGTAAAAAGGAACTTGAGCTTGACACGGTGTATTATGGCCTGAGCTTGCAACTGCTTACATATCTTGATGTGGCGATAAACGGACTAAGTGAAGGTCTTTCGGGGGCAGGTGCTCTTTATTTCCATGTGCATAACCCGTATACTCAATTCAATGAGGAAATACTTACAACTGATGCTCTTGCCTCAACCCTCCAGAATGAGCAATCAGCTGATTTTCGCATGACTGGCTATTTGCCGGAAAATTATGAAGTTGTGATGATGAGCGACACCAATCTCGCAGAGGCCGGTGCAACAAAGAGTGACGTTGTCCCTATCACCTTGAAGAAGGATCAAACATTTGCAGCTCGGGGGAATAAGATTTTGACCACGGCTGATTTTGATATGTTGCGCAAGTTTACTGATAAAAAAATTGAAGAAGCGGTACTTGAGATGACAACGGGGGGAATGAGCATCAATCCGTCGAGTCATAAAGGGAGTACTGCTTGTGATTGGTGTGGGTATAAAGCTGTTTGTAAATTTGATGTGGCGCATGATAAATATCGCAATTTGTCGACAGTGAAGGCTGATGAGGCGTTGGGGATGATGAAGGGATTGTTGGGGGTGACATAAAAACACTATAACGATAAGGAATCATTCGAGGGTTGATAATTTAATCTAAATCTGTTACAATAGAATCAAGAGGTGATTGGTATGCAGTCAGTAATAAAGCCTGTTTCAGAATTAGAAAATAATATCAAAAATAATTATGCAACTGATGAGCAACGTGCTAAAGTACGCGCTCGTCTTCGAGAAGGTGAGTTAAATCCTAATAATAAGAACCGCCAAGTTTGTGCTCGCGAATATTTGCTTTCTGTTAAGAAGAGAATTAGAGAGAGGTCTAATGTAAAAATAGTTCCTGAAGCTTTCGGAGAACAAATTTTAAACTAAACACTTACCACCAACAAACAATTTTCGCCCTCTACTTTTGGTATACTAGCACTACGGTATACTAAAGTAGGGGGACTTTTTATGCGTAAGAAGCTAGGGGATTTTGGTTTTAAGATCATTGTTGGAGTGGTAGCACTTGTTATTTTTGCGAGTGCGATTTATTATGCAAATGATGGATTTAGGCAGCCGGATGGACAGCAAAATTTCCATTATGAAACGGCACGGGTTGTGCAAATATTAGGGTCGGATGTGGAACTTACAGAGGAGGGATTTTATCTTGGTGAAATGCTTCTTCTCGTTGCAATTGAAACAGGTAGTTATCGCGGTGGGCACATAGAAGTTAGTTATTTACTGAATCAGATTGCCGATCAACCACTTGCGGTAGATGATCGTGTCTCAGTTCGCATGTCAGTTGAAGGTGATTATCTCACTAGTATTCATATCCAAAATCCTGAGCGTCGGGAAGTAGTCTTCGCTTTCTTTGCTGCTTTCTTGCTTATACTTGGAATTCTCGGTGGCAAACGGGGAATCATTGCTACCTGCAGCCTCGTTTTTACGCTTATTTGCATTATTTTTCTCCTTATTCCGCTGATGCTCCGTGGCTATCCTGTTCTTTTAACAACATTTTTTATTCTTGCCCTTGTCACGGTTGTGTCCTTGACATTTTTAGCTGGTCTCGGTACGAAGGGCATTTCAGCCATGATTGGCTGTTTGATTGGAATATTGGCGACAGCCATGCTGACACACGTGGGTGGTACGGTTGCGCATATATCTGGTTTCCATATGGAAGAAGTTGGTCAAATTATAGCTGCAACCGATTTCCCACAGATGCAGGCGTCCGGTCTTTTTATCAGTGGCGTCTTAATTGCGTCACTAGGTGCGGTGATGAATACAGCAGTTGCAATTGCTTCAACTATACATGAACTACGCGAAAAAAATACAAAAATGACTGTGGGACGACTCTTTAGATCAGGGATGAAAGTGGGTAGAGATTGGGTAGGAACCATGGCCTGTACCCTCATTCTGGCGTTTGTGGGGGTCTCTTTGAATATGATGGTTTTTACTTATGGTCAAGGGACATCCTTGAACCAGTTGATCAATAGCGATTTCATGGTGATTGAGATTATCAGGGGCATTGCTGCTAGTCTTGGGGTTATTTTGACGATACCGGCAGTTGCCTTTGTTAGTTGCGTTATGGATTAGTGTGGAGGGAGAAAATTAAATGAAATCGCTTCCTTGACACTCCATTCCCTCAAAAACACCGAAAACACCAAAAGTGAGGGAGTGAATATGGAATACAATCGCTTTCTCAGCCTTCCACTCCCTCAAAAACAGCGAAAAGCCCATATTTGAGGGAGTGAATACGAAACATAAGCGCTTTCTTGGATTTCCACTCCCTCAAAAACACCAAAATGCCCATTTTTAAGGGACTCCAAAATACCTAATGTCTTTCTGTTGCAGTACCAAACCCATTGAAACTGCTCCAAGACTGACAGAGTTTTCTTCAATGTTTAACTTGATTAACATTGAAGAAAACTCTGTCAGTTTTTAACGTGCATTAAGTCAAATAATATTAGGACAGCAACCGATACTCGAAGTGATAATTCAAGCAAATATTCGTGAATTTTCAGACATTTTGTCGATAAATATCAATAATTCTCCTTTGACTTACAATTTTTTTTTTGTGTTGAAATTTGCTGTTGTAAAAGGTTGAATTTCGGCTTGAAAAGTGTTATATTGCTGATATTAGATTATTTGTAATTGCGTAGTGTCAGGGAGGAAAAATAGTGAAGAAAGAGGTTTCAATTGCAGTAGTAGATGATAATCATGCATCAAGAAAACTTGTGAGAGAGAAATTGGGAGAGGTTTTTAAGTTAGAAAATTTCCGAGACATCCATTTCACTATAAAGGATTTTTCAGACGGCAAAGTACTATTAGATTCGGATGAGGCATATGATTTGATCTTAATGGATTATGATATGCCACAAATTAATGGAATTGAAACAGCGATTCAGCTGAGTAAGAGTGGTGCGAAGTCGAAGATCTTATTTTTATCTGGTTATGATAAGATTATTGAGCCACTTCAACAAGCTACATCAATTAACTTGACCGCTGGCTTCATTTTTAAATCAGATTCGAAACACCAATTCCAATATGAAGTAGAGCGGGTGATTAAGGATATTTTGGATATTTGTTTGGTTAAAGTTAAGCATTATGTGGAGGAGTGGGATATTGATTGTGATAAGTTAAAAAAAGTGTTTTATGAAACAGTTATTGATGTGAGAAAAATTGTGACGATTCAATGCCAGAATGAGGTTATTTTTATTTATGGGGAAGAAGATGAAGAATTATCGACAGACACGCCGTTAAAAGATTGGCTTTGTAAGCTGCCAGAAGGTGAATTTGCTTATGCAAGTAAGAGTTGTCTTGTTAATTTAAAGTATGTCTGGTCGTACTCTAGTAAGGTTATTGTTTTGATAACGGATGAAGAGATCAAGTTTGGTCGCATTTACAAAAAAGCGTTCGCACCAGCGTACGAGAATTATATGATAAAAGAGGCGATGAAATAGATGTTATCTATTATGTATGCACTTGGTTTTTCGATGATCTACCTGATTTTATTTCGGATTTTAAACTATGAACAGAAAAGGAGTGTGAAGTGGCTTAATTTTGCTTTATTTACTTTGCTAGCTATTTGGGATGTGATTAGGCAAATTAGATACGGAACTCAATCTGTTGGGGTAGTTTATGAGATTATTGAAGCTAGTCTTATTTTATTTGTGGTACTTTATGCATTAAAAGGATTTAAATTATGGCGCGCTTGGTTAAGTATTGCTATCGCTATTTTTGCTATTTCTCTTTTAAATAGTAGCATGGTAGGATTTATAACTTCTTTGCGAGTAGAAGCTACGGATATTAGGGATCCAATTAATATTGTGATAGGAAATGCATCTGCTGCAGCTATAATATTTATTCTGCAGTATTTGGCTAAAAGATTTGGCTTAAAAATAAATGTTAATGCTCTTTTAAGGGTTGAAATTGTGTCTATAATCTATTTTTTGGCAATATTTGGCTTTTTTTTACTAATCATTTCTACTGTAAACAATACCGCAGAAATGCTCGATGAACATATCCCCAATGAAATCATGTATTATTATATCCCTGATGAAATCATTGAAGAAAGGGGACGTCTACCTAGACTTGGAGTTCCTCCAATAGTCCGTCTTGTAGTGGGGTTTAGCGTAATTATTGGTGTTTATCTTGTCATGTATTTTGCAACACAAAGAAGCATCATTTTTGAGATTCAAAACAGAGAAAAGCAACAAGATTTAATTTTCGAAGAGCAAAAACAGAACTATGAAAGGATGCTTAAAAGAAATGAGGAAATTGACATTTTTAAGCACAGCATTAATGACGAGTTGCTTTACTTATATGATTTGCTTCATGATCATGATTTAGAAAAAGTCAATATTTATCTCAACCAAATGAGAGGAAAACTAGATGTAATTGAGCAAAATGTTGGGCAAGATACAGGTTCTAAAGCTGTTAATGCTAGTTGGTATTCGCTTACAAGTAGCAAGAAGTATAAAGAGGTAAAGGCTACGTGGTTTGGTCGCTTGCCAATTCAGCTTTTAATAGATGATCGTGATTTAGTGTTGTTGTTTTCGAATTTGTTAAACAATGCTTTTGAGGCGGCACATCAGGCGGTTGATGATAAGTATGTTGTTGTGAAAATTGATGAGAAAGGGAATAAGTTGTTTGTGGCGATTAGGAATAGTTACGCTGGGGAAATTGTGGAAAAACTTGATGGTGATTTTGCAACGACGAAAAAGGATAAGAAAAATCATGGCATTGGGATGAGGATTATTAAAAATGTTGTGGAAAAGTACGGTGGAAAAGCTAAGTTTTCTCACTCAGGTGGCGAGTTTGTGGTTACGATTGTTTTTAAGAGTGATATTTGTAAGGTAATGTCGGCATAGTAACCTTAATTCTCGTATATAGAATTAGAATTTTAGCTATTTTGTATAAATATCTCGCCTTTGGTTCAGTAATGTGATAAAATATTAATAAGAGTTTAATTTTTGAAATAAGAATATAGGCGCTAAAGTGCGCTATTAGAAATTAATGTAACCAAATTGAGGTGAGAAAGATGTTGAAAATTCCCTATGGTCTATGTGATTTTGAGAGAATTAGAACAAAGAATTTTTTATACGTGGATAAAACACGCTTTATTGAAATGGTAGAATCAATAGATTATGTACTACACTTGCGGCCAAGAAGATTCGGAAAAAGTTTGTTTATAGATACGCTGGATTATTACTATGATCTTGAAAGTGAAAATAAATTTGATGAGTTGTTTAAAGGTTTATATATTCATGAAAATCAAACTCCATACCGACATAAATATTACATTTTACGACTAGACTTTTCAGGGATTCAAAATACTGCAAGCGAAAATCTAGAGCAAGGCTTTTTGCGTCGTGTTACGATTGATGCAGAGATATTTATTAATCGGTATAAATTAGATATTCAACTAGGAGATGCGAATTCTGCTTCTGGTGTATTAGATTCTTTACTTAAGGGATTTAGGGCATTGGAACTTGAACATAAAATTTACATCATGATTGATGAATACGACCACTTTACTAATTCACTGCTTACTGGAGATGGTGTAGAATTTTTATCAGTCTTGCAGCGAGGCGGTTTTGTGAGATCATTCTATGAAGTAATCAAAAGGAATGCTGGAAGGGGTCCTGTAGAGCGAATTTTTATGACGGGCGTGATGTCAGTTACTCTTGACAGTATGACCAGTGGTTTTAATATTGCCACTAATATTACAACCATTAAAGATTTTTCAGATATGATGGGCTTCACCACTACTGAAGTGCAGGAATTATTAAAATTATCTTATACCAATTCAAGAAAAGTTGGAGAAATCGTACAACTAACCAATGATGAGCAAGTTCAGATTTACGATATTTTCAGAGAGAATTACAATGGATATTTATTTTCAGAAGACAGTAGCAGTAAAGTTTTTAATTCAACACTCATTATCTATTATCTACAACATTATCTGCCACATAGAGTACCACCTAGAAGTCTTGTAGATGCGAACTTAAATCAAAGTGGAGCAACCATTGAAAGTATCGTTGGATTAAAAAATCAGGAACAAAACTATAAAATCATTGAAGAAATTATTAATGAAAAGAAGGTTGGTGGCACACTTCAACATTTTTTTGAAATTGATAAGAGGTTTGACAGAAACGATCTAATTACCCTCCTATTTAACATTGGTTTTTTAACGATTAAAGAATCAGGATTTACAATCAAATTTGAAGCCCCGAATAGAATAATTAAAAACATTTATATGCAATTTTTAGGAGAAATGGTACAAAGGCGGCATAACTATAAATTAGATACTTCGAAGCAGGAGTGTGCTGTTGAACAAGTAGGAGAGCAAGGCAGAATTGATGCATTAACTGCACTTGTGAGCGATTTCTTAATGCATACATCAAATCGCAACACTCTGAAGTTTGATGAGAAGTACATTAAGTTAATTTATAAAATCTTGTTATCATCAACCGAACAATTCATTGTTTACGACGAGTTCCCGTCACTTCAAGGATATGGTGATCTTGTCATTTTAAAAGCACCAAATAGCTTTGCCAAATACGAATTGTTGATTGAATTGAAATACATCAAAAAAAGTGATACGACTGATGCGGAAATTGAAAAAGAACTGGGGTCTGGTACCAGCCAAATTGAAAAGTACATGAAAGATGAGCGATTAGCAACACGGGATGCCTTAAAGAAGTTTGTCGTTGTCTTTTCCGGGTTTGAGCCAGTTAGGTTGTTGGAGTTGTAAAAAATTTAACGGATGAACCTTACTTTTTCAAAATATCAAATGAGCCCTAAAACGTGTTGTAGCTATACTAGTAAACTTATGCAAAAGTACAATATCTAGCTAGTAAGGTTGGTGATAAAAGAGTTGTTTGCAATGACAAGTATTAATTTGAGCTTAAAGTCTATGGAATTACAACAAGCTACAGAAGTGTTTGCCAAAGACGGGCAAACATTTAGAAGAGGGCTTGGAGAACTTGATTCGTTTGGTGCTAAAGACCGATAATTTAAGGCAATTACCAAAGAAAGTCAAGCATGATCGTAAATCGGTAAGAATGATCAATAACAGTGATGGAACGTTCTCCTATCCAGGAGAAATGCCAGATTACATTAAGGAGCTTCTGGAGTTTGGATAGACTATCGGGTTATTACTCCTCTTAATCAAATCATCTCAGCACTTTTTACACCCTCGGTATCGGGGGTGTTTTTCTTTATGTCAAAAAAATATCTTTCTATTAGGGATCAATAAATTTGTCGATTACATTAGTGGAATTGACAATTCAATAAGTGACCTTCTCAAAACAATGAAAATGACATTTACCAGAGATTCGCTACGTTCACCTGATGGCTGATTGCTTAATTTGAAGACATTGAGTAAACTGTAAATTAAGCTTCGCTATATTATTAAAACTGGAGGTGTACGGTCATGTTGAAGTGTCTGAATATAGAGGGTCATTTTTTCGAATTTTTTCCTTAGTTACAGCACTGTAGGAAACAATAAACGAGTCCGGAAAGGTTTTCAAGATCAGAGTGAATTTTGCTAAGAGGTTTTGAATGTGGGGGTGTGGAAAAAGCTATTCTTTATACGCACATTGCGGCAACGGGTAATATTAAATTCTTTGTGCAATTTGTTTAAAAGGCTTTCGGCAAATTAATCAATTGTAATAAATATGAAGTATAGAAAGGAAGTTGTAGAGATTAAGATGAATTTAAAAGCCATTAAAAAAGGAATCCTTGCCTGCTTAGCAGTGCTAATGATGGGAATTTTGGTTAATTATAACGCAGTAGTTGTTCAAGCAAACAATGATGAAAGTGATGCGTCCTTAGATGTTGTAGCTACTGATTCGACTGGCTTAACTTGTCCAACTAATTCTATTGCTGAAGGGCAGTTTGATAGTCAACCAGGCGCGAATGGAATAGCTGGTGCAAGATGGTGTCTATTGGATGATGGAAGGCTTGAAGTTCACGGAGGATTTATTAACTGGGCTGGTTCGAATGATCCTTGGTCTATGTCGGATAGTCCTTGGTTTGATCATCGATCTCGGATCAATAGTATTGTGTTTAGGGGAGATATCACTGCTGGAAGGTCTTTATCAAGTTTATTCAGTAGTCTATCGAATGTAACAACGATAGAAGGATTAGGAAATTTTGATACGAGTCAAGTGGAAGATATGAGTCGGATGTTTGCAGGCGCAAGTAGGTTAACAGGATTAGATTTATCAAGCTGGGATACATCTCAAGTGAGAAATATGAGAATGATGTTCATGAGTGCAACTAGTTTAACCGAATTAAATGTAGACTGGGAGGAAACACCTCAAGTAACAGATATGAATATGATGTTCGCTGAAACAAGAAGGTTAACCGAACTAGATTTATCAAGTTGGAATACCACTCAAGTGCTTAATATGGATGCGATGTTTATGATAATGCCCTCTCTAAGGCAAATTAAACTTGGAGAAGGTTTTGCATTTATAAATAGCCCATTCCCGGGTCTGCCAGGAATCCCACGAACAGACGAATTTACAGGCTTTTGGCAAAATGTTGGAGATGGAACTGTTGATAATCCAATGGGGGAGCATGTATTAACAAGCGCTCAGCTGATGAATCTATCGCCAATGATTGCAGATACATGGGTGTGGCAACGTTTCAGTGAACCAATTTGCCCAATTAATACTATTGAAAGAGGGCAGTTTGCGAACCAACCAGGCGCAAATGGGATAGATGGTGCAATATGGTGTCTGTTGGACGATGAAACGCTTTTAGTAAACGGAGGATTCATTAGCTGGAGCGGGATGTGGGAAAGCCCATGGCACAATTATCGCTCTCAGATTACTGAAATTATTTTCAGAGAACAGATTGTAGCAGGCTCTACTTTACAAGGTTTATTTATAAACTTAGAAGATGTAACAACGATACAAGGATTAGAGAATTTTGATACA